>OFHB01000243.1_pt1 | contig 40793 bp, 42 predicted proteins | sample 1521881 | NCBI WGS metagenome assembly OFHB01 (sample SAMEA3504090, study PRJEB24116) | mouse gut metagenome | biome: mouse gut; feature: mouse-associated habitat; material: faeces | place: Denmark | collected 2011
TTCCAGCCGCTCCCATTTCTTCGTGCCGCCCACGCCCATGTAAGTGACGGACTCCCCGCCAAACCGGTTCTCGCCAATCCTCGGTTTCACATACGCAAGCCTCCGTCCGGAGAAAAGCGTGATGAACAGCATCCCGCTTTCATAGCTGAAGCGGATGCCGTGTGTTTCCGTCTGTACCCTCTTTTTGATGCACTCCTTCACGGCGCGGTCAACCGCCCACCAGAAACTGACAATATTGGGATTTGATGCACGCCAGCTATCCACCAGCGGCTGTAGCTCGTCTTCTGTCATCCCTGCCTCCAATGCACCCATTGCTTTCAATGCACCGACTGCCCCTCCATATCCGCAGTTATGAACGAGTTTGCCCGATACGGTAAAACGGTGATGTTTTCCGGCATTTCGTATGTCATAAAGTCGAGCCTTGCACTGATGATACGCCAGTTTTTCCGTCTTTCGAACACTGCCGTTTCCGCATCCTGAATGATTTCTTCCCTGGTCAGTCCCTGGGAGAGTTTGCGGATCACCACGCTTCTTGCATAAGGCCAGTATTCCTGTGAGAAATGGCTGAGGACCGTGCAGCGTTTGTTGCTGTTGTTCACGGAATGTGTGGCAAACCGAAGATTCCCAGGAGCATAATCCTTGTCGTTGTTGATGCGGTCGATTTCCAGTTCCCTCTTTGGTAGCCCGTACATCTTTATCAAATAAAGCCCCGCCTCTTTCACGCTTGGGAACATGAATTTTATCCCCCGGCCTCCGTAATTGCGGTATCCAGGATCGTTTGGATTCTCGCACCTCTGTTTTGCCGCTGTCAGCCGTCGGTCCAGCCACAAAGGTATCTGCCTCGGCTGTGAACAGCTTTGGCATCCCTTTGATTTTCCGCTGCGGAGATTTGTAAGGCACTGCCACTGCACTGCCCCGCACCCCGTGCATCTTGTTAATACATAGCAGTGGTTCATCGCTCTGTTCCAGCGTTTTTCCGCACTGATGATCTTCACCCATCCGTACCGCTCGCCCACCATCTCCGGTTTGTATGAGATGTACGCCGCAGGAGGCGGCGATTCCAAACTGTACCGGCTCCGGTTGCCCCTCAATCCACACGAGGTGGTCGGGGGTTGCCCTGAGTCCCTCATATTCAATCACCTCACGTTCCCCTCTAAATACAACTCCTTCATGGCTTACCCAATTTTCTCCATCCCAAAGCCTGTGTTCCCTGGTTACTGCTTCAATCGGGATCAGCCCCTTATCTGTAAGGACAGGCTGCCCCTCTGCAATGCAGGCAAGTTCAGCCTGTTTCCCTTTCTGCCGCAGATGCCCGTTCACGCCGTGCTTCTCCACCGGGACATGGAACATCTGGCTTGCCGATGCGCAGTAAATGTCACCGCCGCCCTCGAACACTTTCAGCCGCCACCGCTCCCCGGCGATCCATGCAAGCACCCTCGCCTCGATCGCTGAAAAATCCGCCACAATGAACTTCCTGCCATCCTGCGGCACAAAAGCCGTGCGGATAAGTTCCGAAAGCACCTCCGGCACGGAATCATATAAAATTTCCAGTGCTTCAAAATCACCGCACCTCACAAGCTCCCTCGCCTGCGCCAAATCAGGCATTGTGTTTTTATACAGGTTCTGCAGCTGGATAATGCGCCCGGAGAACCGCCCCGTCCTGTTGGCACCATAGAAGGCAAACATCCCGTGCGCACGGCTGTCCGCACACACCGCGTTCTCCATCGCCTGGTATTTCTTTACAGAAGATTTGGCCAGCTGCTGCCGGAGTGCCAAAACCTTCCGCAAAGGCTCCTCCGCATCTTTCATCAGCTCCGCTACAGCCTTTTTATCAAGGGAATCCGTTTCCACCCCATTCCCCGAAAGCCACTGTTTCATCTGCTGCACGGAGTTTGGGTTCTCCAGCCCCGTCAGCTCCTTCATTGCCGCCGACAGTTCCGCCTTGGAACGCCCATCAACGGCAATCGCATTCCTGACCATCTCCATATCCACGCCGATGCCCCGGTCATTTATCTCCTGGTCCTGCCGGTATTCCTCCCACACAAAATCTGGCACAGGGTATCTGGAAAGCCTCTGCTGTATCTGCATCTCTGCCTCCACATCACGCAGGTTATAGGCTTTGAACCGCTCCCACTTCTCCCTGTCATGTTCCGGCAGATTCCGCGTCCGGCCGCCGTTTGCCTTGGTCGGCTTGCAAGGGACACAGAAATACCGGATCAGGTCTTTCCCCTCAGACAGCTTCTGCTTCTCCAGCCCAAGCACCGCGCCTACATCCTCCAATGACCGCGGAAGGCCAAGATAAGCCGCCCACACCATCGTGCAGCGCCAGCTCCCAGGCTCAAACCATGTGCCGAAATAATTTGACAGCGAAACACGCTCGAAATTGTTATTGTAGCTCCACTTGATGACAGAATCATCCGAAAGCGCCGCCACGATATCCGCTGGGATTTCCTCCCCCTGGCATAAGTCAACCACATGCACATCCCCACCATCCACGCTGTATCCGAACAGAAGGATGTCAAAATCCGGGGATGAGGCATACCGGTAAACGCCGCATTTGGACAAATCCACAGACGAAAACGACTCTATGTCAATATTGATAGACTCCATTCCCACCAGCTCCTTTCACCGCCTTAAGGGCAGCAGGGAAAAGGCAGATGCCCGTTCCCCGCCACCCGGCAGCCATATTTCTGTTTATCTGGTCATGACAGGAAATCCTCATCATCCCCGTCTCCGTCCGCAAAGTCATCCTCCGCACGTGACCTGCCGCCCAGCGGCTCCCCGTCACGGAGCTTCTGCAGGTTGTTCAGCCCGCAGGCGATCCCTTTATTTCCGTTGGAATTGAAAGCATAGAAATTGATGCTCGCCCTGCCATATACGCCGCTGTACACCTCGGAATGGTCAAGGATCGGCTGGCGGTCTGCATCCACGATACCGGGAGCCGTGGAGCTGTTGGCATTGACAAAATAGGAATCCGCATAGGCTTCATCATCCGGGCGCTCCGTATCCCCGTCACGCAGCGGGGTCTTCAAGACGGAAAGCGCCGGGACGCTCCTGCCGTTTCCTTTCAGTTTCGCCTCACCCTCACGGTATGCTGCCTCAATCGCCGCCTCGATCTTCGCAATGGTCTTCTTATCCGACTTCGGGATGATGAGCGACACGGAGAACTTAGGCGTGCCTCCATTGATTGATTTTGCTTCCCATGCGTTGCAGTAGCTCCACCGGGTATCAGGTCCAGTAATCACTTTTGTTGGATTGTTGACTGTATTTGACATATGATTTTCCTCCTAATCTTCTTTGAAATCTTCCTGTGCCGTATTCAGTTCCGGCCTCTTGTCGCTCTCAGGCACCAAGGCCGGCTTGCCCTGTGGCTTCTCCACAAGCCCCTTTAAAATCTCCGCAAATTTCTTCCTGCCCAGCAGCTTCTCCATGGCCGTGATGCCTAACAGCTTCGGCTCATACGGGTCATATCCCGCTTTCGATACGGTATCAGCCACCGCCTTTTCATCCGTGTACTTCCTGTTTGACCTTCCGGCCACCACCTTGAACCCGGCATACTTCACGCCGGAGAGCGCCTGCTGCAGTGCGAACTCCTTCACATCCGCCGCCCATGCCGCCAGCTCATCCGCTTTCACGAGGATCGCCGCGATCTCGTCATCCTCCAGAGTTGCGGGCATCTCAAAATCGTACTTCGCAAGCTCCAGGTTGTACTCCGCCCGCTTCCTGCAGACCGCCTTCGCCTTGCAGAACCGGCAGTGCTCCCCAGCACAGAACTCCCCCTCCCCGGCGTAGGCCAGCTTTGCCTTCTCCTTAAGCTCGCCCTCCGCCCACCGGAGCAGTTCCTCCTTCGCCATGACGCACACGCTCACATTCTCCCGGCGCGGCTGATAGATCGCCATGCGGACAGTGTCAATATCATAGATGCCGTCAAACAGCTCCAGCGCGCCCAGGGCATACAGCATCATCTGGGGGTTCCCATCCGCGGAGACCTCCACGCCGGTGCCGTGCTTGTAATCGATGATGTAGAGCGTCCCGTCCGCGATTATCAGGCAGTCTCCTGTGCCGAACCCCTCCTCCACAAAACGGGAGAAGTCCAGCCGCTGCTCGATCAGCACCGCCGGGTCTTTACAAGACTTCTTTGCCTCCTCCACCAGCGAAAGGACATACTCCGCATACCCGCAGGCGCATTCCTCCATCTCCTCGTCATAGAAGGAAAGCCCCTCTGTCGGGTCTGTGGTCTCCATGCCCAGCAGGGCTTTCAGTTTGTGCTCGCAGAGGCTGTGGGCATCCGTGCCCTGCTGTGCGTATTCGCTGCCCGTGTCCTCATAACCCTCGCAGAGCCTTGCCGACGGCGGGCAGGCAAGCCACCGGTGGCTGGAAGACGCGGACAATAAAGCGTGCCTACCCATCACAGCACCTCCACATCCGCAACCAGGGCCGCATACTCCGAAGGGTCGATCCCGGACAGCTTATCCGCCCCATGCTTTGCAAGCAGCTCCCTGATCTCCGCCGTGAAGCCCGCCCTGGACTTCTCCGCCAGGAGCGCCCTGACTTCCGTGAGGGAATACTGCTTCTCCGGTCCGAACGTTTTCCCCGCAGATTCCTTCTTCCCCGGCTTCTCCACGGCTTCCTTCTTTTCGCCTGAACCGGACAGAACCTCTGCCAGTTCCTCTGCGATGCACACCAGGCTCTCCCCGCACTTTTTCAGTTCCCGGAGCACCCTGTCCAGTTCACTCATCTTTGACATGCCGCACACCCTCCTTCCCTGACTTCCTTGATGTCAACCGATTCCACGGTCTGCCCCGGCGCTAAAAGGTACACCTGGGTGAAATCCCCTAACAGGAACCTCACAAGCCTTGCCGGGAGCTTCATGTCCGCGCCCTTCAGCACGTTCCTCTTCCTGCCGCCGGAATCCGAAACATTGATGACGACCTTGTGCTTTAATGCCATCGCCATTACCTCTCTTTCTGTGGGAATCTCCTTCCCCACACACCCCAGTCCGCGGAAAGCAGTGCTTTTAAAACCATTTCAGAATTTTTTTTCAAGTTTTTTCAGGCATTCCTTTTTCAGGGCGGCTTCCAGCTTTTTCAGCCTCTTGCTGACCGCCATCTGGGAGATCCCGAACTCCTTCGCAATCTCCGCCTGGGCGGCATCCTCCATGTAATACCTCTGGTAAAGCCTCTGCGAATCCCCATCCATTTCCTCCACGCACTCATGCAGGAGCTCCTTCAGCGGGTCTGCCTCTTCCTGCGCCGCCCTGTCCACTGCCTCCTTCATATACCGGCTGTCATCCGCCATGCCGCTGCCGTCCTCCCCCGTAAGGCTGTCCAGCGACAGCACCCAGTTCTTCGGCGGCTCCTCATCCGGATGCCGCTCCCTCCACTGCCTGGCCGCCTCCTCCTGCCATTTCTGGATGCCCGGCTTCCCTGTACTCAGGTTGTTCCTGACCTCGCTGTCATCCATCCGGTGCAGCAGGCTGACCGTCTCCGCCCCGTACTCTTCCGCGCTGATGCGGAACTTCTCCCCCGTCACGGACTCATAGCAATAGCTGACCCTCCGGCTCATGGGCGTCTTCCTGAACCTCATCTTCATGTCCTGCCTCCTTCCCCGGCCAAGAGGCAGCAAAGGCAGGACAGGCCCATGATCCAGGCCATGGCATCCGCAGCACAGCACAAAAAGAGCGCAGGAAAGCAGGGATGCCTGCATCCGGCTTCCCACAGCCGCCTTTATCGCGGCTGCAAGAAGCCCGGTATGTCGTATCCCGCCCCACTGCGCACATGCGGCCGGTATGAATTTTTTATCCCGGGTACCTCCCTGGATACCCATCAGGACGGACATCATCCGATATCCGCCCTGATTCGTAACCAGGCTCTTTCCTTGGAAACAAAAAAAGCCGGAGCCATACCCTGAAACAGGGAGAGTACAAAAATACTCTCTCTGCTGTCAGGATCATGGCTCCGGCGGTCGGTAACTCAGTATATCGGATCCGGTTGCTCGGTAGCTCTTACCCTACTGCATTCTTTTCCAAAAACTCATTTATCTGCTTCTGTACGTCCTCTGAATCCACAAAGGCGCTCCCCTTTATGTTCTGGGTGAAATACCTGTGGATCACGCCCTTCTCGTCAGCTTCCACGTCAAAGACCCTCTGCTTCTTCGGTAGTTTCCGGTTATAGATCGGTATGTGCCACATACTGTACCCCCTTTCCTTAATTGAACGGCAGTTCTTCATCTTCATTCATATATAGATCAATGATGCTCTTCACTTCATCATTGATGCCAAGGTTGGAATCCGCATCAACGATCACCTTGTACAGGTTCTGTATCTGCCTTGAAACCTCGCCGCATACAAAATCACTGCAGCCCAAAGGCTTTACGCCTCCCCTGTTGACAAGATATACCTCAAACTGGTCATATCCTATTTCCATGTTTGCTTCTTCATTATCCACCTTCATGATGTACAGCTCCGCATCAGCTGGTGAAAGGACCGCGTGGAACCCATCCCCCGCGATCAACGTATCCCCCTCCGGGAAGAACCTGCTGTAATAATAAGCATCCAGACGGTACTGTCCATCTCCCACCAGTGTCTCTGATGCCTCAAATAGAGGATGCTCTGCATACGCTTCATTTCCCATATAATCACAATTTACATTTAACAGCTGCTTTTTGGTCTCCTTCTCCCACTGCAGTTCCCCTGACAGCGTGTCATTTATAAGTTTGTCCAGGAATTTCAGCATGTACCTCTCATTAGAACTCAGCCCTTCGTACTCCGAATAAATCAGCATATCAATAGTAACGCCCAATACCCTGGCAACCGCCAGCAGCAGCTCAATGCTCGGCGAGGATGTGTTCTCTTCCTTATTCAGCTTGGACAGATACCCCGTGCTCACATTGGCTTCTTTCTCCAAGTCTCCTATCTTGACGCCCTTTTCTTTGGCAATGGCATATATAGCAGACATGCATCTTTTCTTATCGAATTCCATTTTCTCCATGCTCGTACCACCTTTCTCCATCAAGATACTATAATTTGGATTATTTGTCAAGTATAACTTATAAGTTGAATTATAATCCACATTTATGCCACATTAGACAGGTTTATATCTTACAACTCCAACTTATAAAATTTATCGGACAGAATTCTAAAAGGCACAGGGAGATTGAATCCCTGTGCCCTGCTGTGTGCCGCTCAATGCGGCGCTTCCTTTTCCCTGCTTCCCTCTTTCCGTCCGCCGCCCTCCCTCACCTCAATCTGATACCTGTCATGCCCCTGTATGCTCTTCACCGCCTGCCGCAGGCTCCCCGCCCGGCCGTGCCTGTGGTATGGGTGTGATGCCCGGTGCTTGTGGAATATGATGCAGTTGCCTGGCTCCGGATACTCCGGGTTATGGATGTACCAGACATGCCCGGTATTCTTAGACATGATGGTCACATCATAGGCATCCGCGCAGATGACTGAAAAATACGAACGGTCCAGGGCCGCCAGCTCCTCTGTGCTAAACATCCGCAGCCTCCCTTCCAGCGCGCCCCATGTCAATCTTCCCCCTCAGGTAGGAATAGAAATTCCAGAGGTTAGCCGTGACCGGGAAGTCCCGCCTGTAGCAGAACCTCGTCCAGTACCGCACCCCATGGCTGGCGCCCCATCCGTAAATATCCTTCATCACCATCCGCTCCCCGGCCATGATCCTCTCTTCCAGGAAGGAGAACCACCTGCGCTCCCTTTCATCCTTAAGCAGCAGGTAGAACCTCACATTGTAATACTGAATGACCTCCACCATTCACGCCCCCTTCCTTTCAAAATACAGTTCCAGAGCCTCTTCCAGGATGCCCTGCACGTCCTTAGCCGCCACATCAGAGAAATACCTGCTGTACAGCTTTGCGGGCAGCTTCACGCTCACCGGCTTCTCCGCATCCGGCTTCACGGGCCGGTCAACGCCCAGAATCTTCTGCGCCGCCTCCTCAGACAGGCTCCCTGCCGCTTTCCGAAGCTCGCCCGCTTTATCTGCCTTTAATCTGATGCAGTTCTGGTCCATGACCTTCTTCACCGCCGCCTGCTCCTCCTCCGGCAGGTAGGACAGCTCCACCGCCGACACCATCGTCAGGCTCCCGTCATCCAGCATGTCCTTGAATTCCGGGATGAGCTCCCTGCACCGGACATACCTTGCGATATGCCGCCCGGTCAGCCCAAGCTCCTTCCCGATGATCTCCCGGCTCTTCGCCTGCTGGTGGACATCATGTCCACCGCCCCCATTAAGCGCCTGGAGCTCTTCCAGGATCTCCTCCCTCTTCTTCGTGCCGCAGACCTTGTCATAGCGCTCTGCCAGAACCGCAATCCGTTCCGATACGCTCAGGTCATTGAAAGAACGCTGGAGCATGTTGGTCTCTATCACATACACATACGCCTCTGCATCCGGCAGACCCGCTTTCACAATGGCCGGTATCTCCATGAGCCCCGCAAGCCTGGCCGCATTCAGACGGTTATGCCCTGCCAGCATCTCATATCCCCCGGGAGCCGTGCGGACAATGGCCGGGACCAGGACGCCATGCTCCCGGACGCTCTCCACCATGTCGTCCAGCCGCTCCCCTTCGTACAGATGGAACGGATGGTTATGGAACGGCTTTATGCTCTCCACCGGGAGCATCTGCACTCCCTTCCCCGCTGCCGCAGGCTCCCCGCCTGTCAGCATGTCCACTGCATCATTGAACACTTTCCTTTTCGGTGCATTAGCCTTCATCCGCGATCACCTCCTTCGCCAGGTCCTGGTATGCCGCACACGCCCCGCTCTCCGGCGCATACTCCAAAAGCGGCTTGCTGTAATAGACGGACTCCCCCACCTTGACGGTGCTCGGTATCCTGCTCCCAAATATCCGTATCTGCCCCTGGAATGTCTCTGACACCTGCTCCGTGATGACCTTGCAGAGGTTCGTCCTCGCATCGCACATGGTCAGCAGGATGCCCTCCACCTGCAGGGCGGGGTTGATGCGGCTCCTGATCTTGCCTACCGTTTTCAGGAAGTCCTGCAGCCCCATCATCGCCAGGAGCTGGGGATTGACAGTGATGATTACTCCGTCAGCCGCCGAAAGCGCATTGATGGTCAGGCTCCCCAGCGAAGGGCAGGTATCCACCAGTATGTAATCATATCTTTCCTTCAAAGGCTCCAGAATCCCGGACAGCATCCGCTCCGCCCCCATTTCCAGCCTCAGCTTTGCTTCCACCACGGACAGCATGATGGATGAGGGGATAAAATCCACGCCGTTCCTGCTCTGGATATACTCCGATGCATCGGGAAGTTCTTCGTCCTCAATCCTGTGCATCATTAGATGCCCGATTGTCACCGGCACTGCCGCCGTGTCCTCAATCCCGAAGCAGGTGGAGAGGTTCGCCTGGCTGTCAAAATCAACAGCCAGAACCTTCTTCCCTTCCTTTGCCAGTGCATATGCGAGATTGAACGTTGATGTGGTCTTCGCCACGCCGCCCTTCTCCGAACCTAATATTATGATCTTTCCCATATTTTCTTCTCCTCTATTATGCTCCATACTGTGCTCGCCGCTCTGCCACAAACCTTGCGCGGATATCCTCTTTCTCCGCCTCAAAGCGCATTTTCAGCTTCCTTGTCTCCGCCTCCATGAAAGCCCTCTCCGCTTCCAGCTCTTCCTCCCTGGCCTTATCCAACAGGATGACCAGCTTCCCGTCCTCGCACTGCACCTTTATCAGCGACCCGATTTCAAACCCTATTTCTTTCAGCCACTGCCCGCTAAGCTTAATTTCCGGCGCCGGCTTACGATTATATCCCGGCTGCCTGCACACTTTAATGTTCCTTGTCTTTTTATCTGCCATATGGAAATTCCTCCTGATTTGATAGATACCAGGCTCTTCCCTTGGGCAAAGGAAGATGCCCGGATGATGATGTGGGCGGAGAACCCGGCGCCGTTGTTTCCCCCGCCAGTTACTAAAAGGACTAAACCTGTGCGGCTCCCTGATTTCTGTCAGCCGTTCAGCTTAGTCCTATAATAACGCTATCACCCATGATGGCGATGAATTCCCCCTCCTTTACTTCGAAGCTGATGCGGTCGAGGGCTTTGGTGACGTTGTTTTTGCTGCCGTAATATTTTTCGATGGCTTTTACCTGTAGCATGCGTGTAGACGGTGGCATATAAACGGAATATCGTTTTTGATAATCCGGGATGCCGCGCTCTCCTTTCCTATGAAGCTGCTGCGAAAACTGGGATTCGCAGCGGGATGTTGTAAGGCAATGATACACCCGCCACAGGGAAAATGGTATCGAATTTATATTGATTTAGCTTACAAATTTGTAAGATTCTATTTTTCTTATCATTTGTACCATGGGAACTGTGCCATCGGAGATGCGGGCGATTACAGAATCTCCCTGTCATTTTATCCAGCATTTGTCATTTTGGTCTTGTCTTATGGCAGATGCTGTTTTATATTTATTATATGGGAAATGGGCCGGGGAGGCAAATGAATGTTTTGTGAACGGCGTAAAAGCTGGAAAGAAAATGCAGAAAGCATCTGAAGAAAGGAAATGGAAGATGACAATCCGCGAAATGAAACTGGAAGATATAGAGCTGATTCTGCCCATGTATCTCTCCTATTATAACGAACAGGAAGGGGGCTGCTGGACGGCTGAGACGGCGGGGAAACGAATCCGCCAGGTGCTGCACATGGACGACTCCTATGCATTGCTCATGGAAGACGACATAGATGTAATCGGATTCGCTGTCGGATATTTCAAGCAATACGATGACATCGTGGGATACACGCTGGAGGAAATCGTGATTGCCCGGGAACACCAGAACAAGGGCCTGGGCAGCAGCCTGTTGGGGGAGCTGGAGCGGCGGGTCCGGGAAAAGGGAGCGGCCTGTGTGGAGCTTCAGGCTGTGAATGATGAGATGCATGAGAGATATTACGGAAAAGCGGGCTATCACAATGCAAAAAATTTCGTGATGAAAGTGAAATGGTTCTGATAGCCATGGGTTTTCCGGGAAAGACTAATGGAGGGATTTGAGGAAAAGCATGGGAAGTTTAGACGGACTGAGCATTTTTCTCAGCCAGGTGCTGCGCCACAAGCCGGAGAAAGCGCATGTCACGCTGGACGAGCATGGCTGGGCCGATGTGGAGGAGCTGCTGGCAGGAATCTGCAGCACCGGCCGAAAGATGGACAGGGACATATTGGAAGAAATCGTGGCAACCGACAAGAAACAGCGCTACAGCTTCAGCCAGGACAAGAAGCTGATTCGGGCAAATCAAGGCCACAGCATACCTGTGGATGTGGAGCTGAAAGAACAGGAGCCGCCGGAAATCCTGTACCACGGAACCGCTGAAGCATTTCTGGACGCGATAAACGCGGAAGGCCTGAAGCCCATGAGCCGGCTGTACGTCCATCTGTCAAAGGATGTCGAAACCGCCGTAAAGGTAGGAAAACGCCACGGCAAGCCTGTGGTGCTGCAGATTCGTAGCGGGGAAATGCACAGAGACGGCCAACCGTTCTATCTGTCGGAAAACGGCGTGTGGCTGACGAAAAAAGTTGCGTGCGGATATTTTGAAAGAATGGACATCCTCTCCGGCTTTCCGCCAGGCTGAAAAGGAGTGGAGGAAGTGCTGCGTTGTATGGCCGGATTTTTTTAGAATGGATTACAAGTTATCTATCAAGTTATGGCATACCTAATCAGAAATTGCTACAGCTCAAAATAAACGAAAAAATGGAGGAACATCATGTTAGAGACAGGAACGAAAGCACCGGATTTTGAACTGCCGGATCAGAATGGAGATATGCACAAATTGTCGGATTACGCGGGAAAGAAAGTAATCCTGTACTTCTATCCAAAGGACAATACCCCCGGGTGCACCAAGCAGGCCTGCGGCTTTTCGGAGAGGTACCCCCAGTTCATGGAAAAGGGCGCGGTGGTGCTGGGGGTCAGCAAGGACACCGTGGCATCCCACAAGAAGTTCGAGGAAAAGTACGGCCTTGCGTTCACGCTGCTGGCCGACCCGGAGCGCAAGGTCATCGAAGCCTATGACGTCTGGAAAGAGAAGAAGAACTACGGCAAGGTTTCCATGGGCGTGGTGCGCACCACATACCTGATTGACGAGAAAGGAATCATTATCCGGGCCAACGATAAGGTCAAGGCCGCGGAGGACCCGGAGAAGATGCTGGGCGAATTGGAATGAAGATTATTTGTGATGGTCAGTATATATTGTCACCGGCCAGGAAGATGCGGGCGGATTCCGACAGCCTGGCGCTCGTGGGAGAGCCCAGGTTTCTCAGCCGGGCGGCGGAGATCCTGGGGTGGCTTAGGGAACAGTCTCCGGATGAATTAAAGAATCTCTGTATAAGAAAACTGACATGTGTTTTCATAAAAGTGAGGAATTATGCGAAAGAAAATTTCTATTATATGCGTTGTATCTCTGTTTTTGGCAGTTTCGATGTTGTGCATGGCATGCGGAGCGAAAGCTACTACGATGAAATTAGCGCGGACGGAAGGCGAAGCTGTCGTCAGGAATGAAAAGGCAAGGGAGCTGGAACCCTTTGTGGATATGAATCTGTACAGCGGTTATCAGATGGAGACCAATCCGGAGAGCTATGCATGGATAAATCTGGACGACGTAAAGCTGATAAAAATGGACCAGAACAGCGATATTGAAATCCAAAAGGAGGGAAACAGTCTGGAAGTCTTTTTGAATTCCGGCAATCTGTATTTTGACATATCGGAACCCCTGGCCGATGATGAGACCATGGATATCCGCACTTCCACAATGGCTGTAGGAATCAGAGGTACCTGCGGATGGATAGAGGTGCCGGATTCAGAGCATATGCGAATCTATCTGCTGGAAGGCAAGGTGGAATGCATGATAGGTCAGGAATCAGAAGAACCGACGGCAGCAGTTATCTCCGAAGGGGAAACGGCAGCAATGTCTGTAGAGGGCGGGCAGGCAGAAATTACTGTGAAAGCGTTTGACATGTCGGATATCCCTGGCTTTGTCAAAGAGGAAGAGCCGCCTGTACCCATACAGACATTTATCCCCTGGGATGAGGCAGGGCTGGAGGATCATGTGATGGAATGGGGGGATGAAAATCTGGAGCAGGCAATGCGCCGCTATTTACGGATGGAAGAAGGAGACATCATGCTCAGCGATGTGTGGGAGTACATGGATCTGGGCAATGCATTTTTGGGCATGAATATTACAGATATATCTTCTTTGGGAGAACTGGTTAATATCCGGGTTCTTATACTGGAGGGCAACCAGATCAGCGATATTTCTGCCCTGGCAAATTTGACAAATCTGGACAATCTTATATTGGAGGGAAATCAGGTCAGCGACATCTCGGCCCTGTCTAATCTGAAGCACCTCCACCAGCTGATACTGGCGGATAATCAGATTGAAGACATTTCAGCTTTGGCGGGAATGAGAAAATTGACAAGGCTTGATCTAAGAAATAACCAGATTGAAGATATTTCGCCCCTGAGCGGCTTGACGCAGCTGTTATACTTGAACCTTGAGGGTAATCAGATCAGTGATATTTCACCTCTGGCTGGTTTGCAATCGTTAGATAATCTCTATTTGGGCAATAATCAGATACGTGATATTTCTGTTTTGGCCGATTTGCAATTGCTGACTACCCTCGACTTGAGAAATAATCAGATAGATGATTTCTCTGCCCTGGACAATTGGGATGAGGGGCATACTTTAATGCTGGATTGAGCTTGACTTTGTGCTTTTTGCCGGAAAAGTAAGCGTCACGCTGGCCCCCTGGCTTTCCACGGATTTCATATCCAGTTGGATTTCCAGGTGGTCTGCCAGTTTCCGGCACAGATACAGCCCCATCCCGGTGGAACCGCCCCGGGCGCGGCCGTTGCTGCCCGTGAAGCCCCTGTCGAAGACCCGGGGCACCTCCTGGGCGGGGATGCCGATTCCGTTGTCGCTGACCACAAGCTGCACCAGGTTCCCCAGGGATTTTGCGGAAAAAGCCACCACCGGCTCCCCGCTCCGGTACCGCACCGCGTTCTGCAGAAGCTGCCCCAGCAGGAAGCAGACCCATTTCCTGTCCGTATAGACCACATGTTCCAGGTCACAGGTCTCTATGCGCACGCCGTTTGGAATCAACAGGGAGCGGTGGCGCTCGATAGCTTCTGCCACCAGGCTGTCCAATGAGGTCTGGCGGATGAGGAAGTCCTGTTCCGGGTGCTCCGCCCGGGCATAGAACAGAACCCGTTCCACATGGTTCTCAATCTGAGCCAGTTCTACAGTGAGCTTCCGCTGCAGATTTTTGTCCGCGTTCCGGCACAGCAGGCGCGCCGCCGTGATGGGAGTCTTGATTTCATGAACCCAGCTCTCGATATATTCCCGATACTCCTTCTGGGCGGCCCGGGCATCAGAGACCGTCTCAATCATGTCCTTGCCCGCCCGGCGCATCAGACTGAACAGCGCCCGCTCATAGACAGTGTCCGGTTCCGGAGCGCATTCTATAATCAACTGCTTCTGATCCAGCCCGTCCATAATACTCTCCAGCTCCCTGAGATGCCCCAGCTCCTTAAAATAATCAAAAATAAGCACCCCCGAAACCATCAACACCCAAAAGACCCCCAAAATAACCACAATACCCGCCTGCGTCCCTGTAACCAGCAAAATGACCGCAGCAGCCAAAGCAAAAACTCCCTGCGTGACCACCCGCCCCATCCGCTCCCCCAAAAACTCCCCCAATTTCATGTCCCAAGCTCCTAACCTTTCCGCCTAAAATGTTGCATCACAATAGCGGCGTCCTTTGACGCCCTAGAACTTCTTCTCACACTGGTAGCCAAGTCCCCGCCTGGTCCGAATATACTCCGGCAGTCCCAGCAAAGCCAGCTTCCCCCGCAGTCTCGTCATGTTCACGCTCAAGGTATTATCGTCAATATAGATATGTTCATCCCATAAAGCGTCAATCAAATCCGCCCGGGAAACGATTTCGCCGGGATGCCGCATCAGATGTACCAGAATCCGCAGCTCATTGCGGGTCAGCTCCACGCTGGCGCCCCCGGCGGATGCCGTTCCCCGGGACAGATGTACGCGAAGCCCGTTCCCCTCCAGCACATCCGGCTCTTGTGCGCCCAAAGACCGGCGCAGAAGGGCATTGATATGCGCCAGCAGCAGAGGGATGCTGTAGGGTTTGGCGATATAGTCGTCGCCGCCCAGATTCAGCGCCTGAAGCTCGTCCAGGGCGGAATCCCGGCTGGTGAGGATGAGGATGGGGACCTGGGATATCCGGCGGATTTCCATACATAAGGTAAACCCGTCCTTCCCTGGCAGTCCCAAATCCAGCAGCACAAGCTGGGGAGCGGATGCCCTGACCTGTCCGGCCACATCCGTGAACGCGGTCACAGCCTTTACCTGGAATCCCTCGTTTTCCAGCAGCAAGGTCAGCTCGTCCCGTGTCACGGGATCGTCTTCGATTATCATGATTTTATTCATATTGGATTCCTGTTGCATTCTCATAATGGTTTTGTCTGTCTGTTTTCTATTCCGCGATGAGCACGGTATTTGCGAACCACTCCCCGGCACAGGGAATCAAGTCTCCCTCCATAGGTACAGGCCATGTCGATGCTGTGATTCCGGATTGGAAGAGTTCGATTTTCCGTTGATTTTCTGTCTTGCCGGCGTCAAATTTCCGGTCGAGACTGTCATCGCTTTCCGCTTTCGAATATTCGCTCCAGGAATTGAGGAGTTCCTGTTCCTGTGACTGAAAATCCAGAATGCCTTCGCGGATGGAAAAAGAATGCCCTTTTCCGCAGACGATTTTCCCCGTAACGATTTCCCCGCCATCCTTTTTGCTTTCCGTAAGTTCAAATCCTGACCCGCAATGGGGGCAGCGTAAAACTGGCAGTATACTGGCGTACATTTTTGTTTCCTCCTTTTTCTGTCTTTTTGTAAAAATGCTCCTACGAAATCTCCTAACCGAATATCACGCTGTTTTCCGGAGCTTCTCCGGGCCGATTGCCCCGCCTTTCCGGGTGCCGTCCAGCCCCAATGCCTGATTCTGCTTCCTGAAATTCCGGGAGCCTGTTTTTCTTAGGAATTGTCGGAAAATAACTGCTGCAATTGCTTCAGGCAAAAGCCCGGAAATACAATAAAAATTGCCATAAACTTGCAGCAGTTATTTGTAGACAATTCCTTACGATAGAAACGTTTCAACATCGTTCCATAACAGTTTTCGGATATTCCCTAAATACATTTCCCAACTCTCAACCACCACGCTGATACGACCATTTGACGGGGTGTATTATACTGCGTTCTCTAGAGCGTGTTTGATAATTGCTTTCTGCCAGATGTGCGTCACAATTCATCCCCGCGCCCGCAAAGCTGCATATAGCAGGGCTTTTCTGAGATAATCAACCATTTTTTATATGGAAAACTGTGGAAAACAATCGGCTCTTTCACAGGATTGGCTGTTGACAAGGAATGAATAGAATTATATAATGCATAATATTAGATTTTGGATAGACAGGCTTTCCGAGGTATTTTTATATTTTTTCCGAATAACATAAAGATAATAAGGAAGAGAGGTAACGAAAATGGCAAGTTGGAGCGAGAAATTGAACCAAATGACCCAGAGCGCGATTTCCAAGAGCAAGGAAGTGGCCGGTGTCACGAAACTTAATGTGGAAATCGGCACATTGAATCAGAACCTGAAGAGTATATACACGGAAGTAGGGTGCTACGTTCTGGAGAAAGGGCTCTTGAAAGACGATGACTCTGTGGCAGCGTGGGCATCGAAGGCGGCAGGGCTCAAAGCGGACATCGATATGTACACGAGCCGAATCAGAGATTTGAAGAATGTCAGCATCTGTCCCGGCTGCGGCGCTGAAGTCCCCAGAACCAGCAAATTCTGCGGCAAATGCGGAGCCGCAATCGTTGTGGCCAGCTCAGAGCCTGTAAATGAGGAGAAGGAGATTATAGACGCGGACTACAGCGAAGCGACCGGGAACACGGAGCCCGTGGAAAGCAGCGAAGCGACCGGGAACACGGAGCACGTGGAAAGCGAAGCCTCCGTACAGGAGACCCCGGAGACGGCAGAGTCTGTGGAAAGTGAAGCGCCGGGGACTGCCGAGAAAGTATAGCCGGGGTGACATGGCAGGAGCCGGCAGAGGGTTCGCCTGTTAAGGCGGAAGCCGGCCGGCTCTGAGAAAAAGGAGATGGGCATTTTGCGCAGAATGGAATTCAAGATGGAGCGCCCGGGGCTTCTGGAGACAGGGCAGAAGATTACCGTGACGGAGGGTCTGCTTCCCAGCAACTATTATTATGTGATAGACCCTTCCCTGGCCATGTCGGCCAACATCCCTTTCCGGAACCGGTTGAGGAGCAGGGAAGGCGTGGTGGTGGACGTGGTGGAAAATGCCAGAGGATTCTATGTGACGGCCGAGTTCGACGAGCCGGAGCCAGGGAAGAAGTGACGGCATCTGAAAACAGGGCAATGCCAATGTTAAGGATAAAGAACAGAAAAGAGGAGACATTATGCTTAAGAAAATTTCGACAGAGAAAGCGCCCGCCGCAATCGGGCCTTATTCCCAGGGAATCATCGCCAACGGCATGCTGTTCGCGTCAGGGCAGATTCCCATCAATCCGGCCACGGGCAATGTGGAGGGAGACGATATCACATCCCAGGCAGAGCTGGTCATGAAGAATGTGGGCGCGCTGCTGGCGGAGGCAGGGACTGACTATGTGAACGTGGTCAAGACCACCTGCTTTCTGGCGGACATGGGAGACTTCGCCGCGTTCAATGAAGTGTACGCCAGATACTTTACAGAGAAGCCTGCCAGGAGCTGCGTGGCGGTGAAGGAGCTGCCTAAGGGCGTCCTCTGCGAAGTGGAAGTCATCGCCGTATGCTAAGGCGCGGAAAAGCCAGGTGCCGGAGATGAAAGACAACATAGTACTGATTGGGATGCCCGGAGCGGGCAAGAGCACGGTGGGCGTAGTGCTGGCCAAGCGGCTGGGATACCGTTTCGTGGATTCAGACCTGGTGATTCAGGATAAATATGACAAGCTGCTCCACGAGCTGATAGAAGAGCACGGCGTGGAGGGCTTCTGGCGCATAGAGGAGGAGGTCAATGCCTCCCTGGAGCAGCGGAAGAGCGTCATCGCCACCGGCGGGAGCGTCATCTACGGCCCCAGGGCCATGGAGCATCTGCGCGGCATAGGGACTGTGGTCTACCTGAAGCTTCCGCTGGAGGATGTGGAGGATCGGCTGGGGGACCTGAACGCCAGAGGGGTGACGCTGATGCCTGGGCAGACCCTGGCGGACCTCTACGAGGAGCGGGTCCCTCTCTATGAGAAATATGCCCACAAAGTGGTGGACTGCCACGGGATACAGATTCGCCAGGTGGTGGGGCGGATAGCGGCCATGATTTAGACAGGAAAAACCAGGCCCTGTGATTCCCGTGCCCTGCGGGAGCGGGAACACGATAGAGAATTGGGACAAATTGGATAAGGAAAGCGAAGAGGCTGCCCCGGCAGTCTCTTTTGCCGTCATGCATATACGCAAGACCATCGGAATTTACCAGGCTGTCCAGGACGGACACATATGGCTGGCGTCCTTTTTTCTGCAGGTTGCCGCAAATACCGTCGATGCGCAGTATAATTTGCGGAGGTTGACAGATACTACTTATCATAACAAAAGCAGACGGATGCGCGTACATCCGTCTCTGCCAAAGCGAAAAGGAGTATGTCAAATGATGGATTATGTGAATGCCTTCTGGGTAGGCGGACTGATCTGCGCCCTGGTGCAGATTCTGATGGAGAAGACGAAACTGATGCCCGGGCGCATCATGGTGCTGCTGGTGGTGACCGGGGCAGTCATCGGGTTCCTGGGATGGTACGAGCCCTTTGCGGAGTTCGCCGGGGCCGGAGCCAGCGTGCCCTTGCTGGGGTTCGGCAACGTGCTGATGAAAGGGGTCAAAGAAGCGGTGGACGAACAGGGGCTCCTGGGGCTTTTTGCCGGCGGATTCAAGGCCGGAGCGGTAGGCACTTCCGCCGCGTTGATATTCGGCTATCTGGCCAGCCTGGTCTTCAAGTCCAAGATGAAGAGCTAATCCAGATCCTCGTAAGGAATCGCCTTTGCGTCCAGATACCTGCGCAGCGCCCGATCCCAGATGGCGTCCGGCATTTTGGACAGATGGAAGGAATGGAGGGCCGTGGCGGTGGTGAGGACCGCTTTGGAGCCGTCATAGCGGATGTTCAGCACCAGGGCCTTTACCTGGGAGGGCTCCACGTCGCAGCTCTCCTTTTCCAGCAGGGCCGCCGCCTTTTCCGGCATCAGATGCAATACGAAACGAAAGAACAGGGGCGTGCGCTTTCCTTTGATCAGGTCGAAGCACAGGCCCTTCAGCTCGCTCCAGGGGCGGAATTCATAAGCGGTCTTTTGGGTAGAATCTTCTTCGTTGCCATAGAATTCTGGATTCACATGCCCGTCTATGGTGAAGGTGCATGCGGTGCCGATCACCGCCTCCTCCAGCAGAAAGGGCTCGAAGGCATCGGCCACCAGCAGCTGGTTCATGAACTGTTTCATGGATTTGATTTGTAATGCTATCATGGAGTGCCTCCTAATCGTACATAATCAGATACATCTCAAACCTCCCATGCAGCCAGCCGCACCACTGTCTTGCATACCGCAGAATGCAGGTGAGCATTCCATGGTCAAGGATTGAGCAAGGTATGCTTTGTGGTAAATTATAACAGAATTTCGGAAGACGGTCAATTTATTTGTCTATCTGGACATTGGCTGATTGAAAAAATGTTAAAATCTACTTGAAAATAGTCGATATATCAAATATATTAAATTATAATAGCAATAATGAGAATTACTTTTTGTAGAATAATGTTGACAAGTTGCAAGCCACTTGTTAGAATGAAATAAGTTAATAAAAATTTAAAGTTTTTTTATATGTGGATATGAATCTGCGGGTTAAGGCACTAGGCATTTCCGAAAATAATGCGATCTGCTTCGGAATACACAACAACGTGCCTAATCCGCCGTTTTCCGGTGGGAGCGCGCAGAGGAGATTTTAACATGAGGAGGGCATGGTCTTGAAAATTGTGTTTTTGGTAGTGGGGATTCTCCTGATTGTTCTGTTCCTGGGGTGGCTTTTTCTGGTCAGGCCGGGAAAGGACAGGAAATGGATGGCTTTCATCCTTGATGCGGCATTGATTATGGTGAGCGCCATGGTCTTGGCAATGGGGTTCATGATGCGCAGCAGACATATTGCGGATTCCGCAGCGGCGAAGACGGCTCAGGAAGATGGGGCTGCCGGGGAAGACGACGGCCAGCCTGTAGAGGGCGTCACTCCCCAGAGGCTGCAGGAGGGAGAGACGCAGACGACAGAGGGGAGCGAAGAGGCGGAGAGCTCTTCAGAGAGCCAGGGAGCGGAAGTGTCGCCAGGTTCCCTGGGGACATCAGGCGGCCAGGGCGCGGAACAGGAACCGGGAGGACAGGAAGCCGGAGGAACTGAAAGCGGCGGCAGCCAGGAGCCGGAGGGTGCCCAGGAAAGCCAGGAGCCAGCGAACCCCCAGGACTCCGAACAAGAGAGCTCAAGCGAGGAAGAGGGAAGCCAGGGAACTGAGGAGTCTCAGGAGTCCGGTGAGGGAGGCCAGGACTCACCGAACCCGGATGAGGAGGAGACATCTTCCGAAAGCGAAGATATCGAATGATCGACAACGGACCATCGATAATGACAAGATAATGATAATCTTTGATAGCATATAGATAACAAATGAAGGGATAGGGATTATGAGACAAAGAAAAGTTTTGACAGGGTTGCTGACGGCATTCGCTTTGCTGCTGATGTCGCTGGCAGGTTCCATTACGGCTTTTGCTGTGGACACGCCGAATGCGAATCGCATGAATGTGGTCTTCGTCATGGACGAGAGCGGCTCCATGTCGAAGACGGATGCCGAGAGCCTGCGGTATGACGCCATGGATCTGTTCCTGGGTCTTGCCACAGAGAGCGGCAACTATATGGGCGCCGTGGCGTTCGATGACGACATCATCTTAAAAAGGGACATCGCCGGGATTGAAGGGCTGAACGACAAGACCGCTCTTTCCAGGGATGTGAGGAGCGTCAGCAGCCGGGGGGACACGAACATAGGCAAGGCCATCGAGGCCGCCACCCAGATGCTGCAGGAATCGGGTAACCCTGCCCTGCCGTCAGCCATCATTCTGCTTTCCGATGGCAATACGGATCTGGGCGGAAATGATGCCAGGCTGCAGGAGTCCTATGCCAGCAGGGACAATGCCATCGAGGCCGCCAGGGCAAACGGATATAAGATTTATTCCGTCTGTCTGAATACCAACGGCGATGCGGATCCGGCGGAGCTGCAGGAGATTTCAGCCGCCACCGGGGGCACCAGCGTGGAAGTCAAGAGCGCGGATGACCTGAAGGAGGTCTTCAGCCAGTTCTACAATATCATCTACTCCACAGAGACCATCGTATTAGGCGATATTGTGATTCCTGACAACGGCGAGACGGAGATTCCCTTCGATATTCCGAGAATCGGCGTGGAGGAGGCCAATATCATCATCAGCACTCTGAATTCGAACACCAGCTATATGCTGTACCAGCCCAGCGGGATAGCCTACACGGAGTCGGAGCTGGATGCCATGAAGATTACGGCCAAGACCTTTTCCGTGCTGAAAATCCAGAACCCGGAGGCAGGTGCCTGGAGGCTGGTCGTGAAGGGCGTTCCCGGGGACAGCATTAAAATCGAGATGATTTATAATTCTGATTTGGACATTGTGCAGAATTTCAACTCCGGCAATCCGGTATTTGCGGATGCAGATGTGCTCATCGGGGCGCAGATCTCAAATATGGGGAATCTGATAACGGATTCGGCAATCTATCAGGAGTATCCCATGCATGTGGTCCTCACAGAGGTGGGCTCGGGAACCGTCAATGACTACGAGATGACGGCGGGCAGCCAGCAGGCGGAGTACACCTTCCATCTGCCCCAGGGGGCTGAATACGATGTCTACACCTACTGCTCCATCGACAATCTGACAGTGACCTCCGAGACGGCCAAGCTTAGCGCGGGACGGCCGCTGCCTGTTGCCAGTGAGGATTCCATTGAGATTACGAAGACGCTTCCGTTCACAAAAGCGGAGTATCTCTTTGACTTAAGCTCTGTGTTCTCGGATTCAGAGGATGCCACCCTGTCCTATAGCATCACCCAGTCGGAGTTCGACAGTTCAGTGGTGTCCGTGGAGGGGGAGAACCTGAACATAAAGGTCAAGGAGATCGGCAAGGGCGGCGAACTGTTCGTGACCGCCACCAACAGCGGCGGCGGCTCCATCGAGGTGCAGGTCATCCTGAAGACGGTCAACCTATTGCCTTTGCTGCTGGCCATCCTGGCGGCGGTGGTGGTATTGGTGCTGTTGATCGTTCTGCTGGGAGCCAAGAAAAAGGGCAATGTGCCTATCAATGGCCGCATACAGATTATCCCCTATAATGAGGACGGCGTCATCGGCAATCCCAACACCTTTGAGGGCGGCCGGGGCAAGATGATGATCGGCCACTGCCTGAGCATAAGGGAGAACATCGGCATCGACATTAAGAACACCTATTTCTTCCATGGGGAGAAGGACAGCTATATCTATCTGATTTCTAAGAACGGATACTATACGGACGTCAATCCGGATGTGAAGAACAAGAAGATTCGCTTAGACAGCGAGATGGAGGTGGATGTCAGCAGCGACATCGATTTCAACAAGGGCATGCGGGTCATGTTCATTCCGGATGAGACGGGTTATTAAGCAGGGATGCCCGGAGAGGGTAAGGAAGCTAGATTTGAAAGGAAACAATAGAAATTTAATATAAAGGTTAAAGGAGAGAAAAAATGGCAACTTATGGTTCACTTTTGATCGATGCCGGCGGCGGTGTCGTAGACCACAGCAAACAGTCTGATCGTCAGCCTGGAGCGACCGTGATTATTGGATTGGGCGGCACCGGTTCTGATGCGGTCATCAAGCTGAAGAAAGAGGTTTATAAGCAGCTTAAGCCTGACGATGTCAATGCTGTCGTCCCAAAGTACAGCGATATCAAATACTTGATTATCGACTCGGATGCGAATAAGATTAACGCAGGGGGCGGTAAGATTTCGGATATCGATGGAAGCACGGAGTTTTTTTCCGTTGCTAACAAATCCATCAGGGCGACATTTAATGCCGTGGAGGTGATGAAGAATCGGCATGATTTGGATTGGCTGGACTTCGAACACATTTCCATAGAAGATGCCAGCGCTGGAGCCGGGGGCATCCGTCAGGTGGGACGTTTTCTCTTGGTGGATCAGGCATCGAAGATTTACGCTAAAATAAAATCTACCATGCTGGCCGCACTGACGGGTTCCAGCGGTGAGTTGACGGTACATATCTGCGCCGGCATCTCGGGAGGTACGGGAAGCGGCACATTCTTGGATGTGTGCTATCTGGTACGGGAAGCCCTGAAGGAGATTGGTAAGTCGGAGACCAGTGTGTGCGGATATTTCTTCCTTCCGGATGTCAATATGTCGGTACCTGCTATTAGCGCAAGTCCCCTGACATCCAGCTATGTGGCTGTGAACGGCTATGCCGCGCTGCAGGAATTGGATTATTGCATGAACTTCAGCAAGAACAAAGACAGCTTTAAGATGAATTATGGCTTTAAGCAGATTGACAACAGACAGAAGCCGGTGGATTTGTGCTATCTGGTTTCAACCACGGACGCGAATGGCAAGATGATCAGCGATGGCTACAACTACGCTATGGGAGTAGTCACGGATTTCATCATCAGCTTCATGGCCAAGGTGACCTTGCCGGAGGGAGTAGAGACAGACGCGGATGGCATCACATTGAAAGGCCATATCTCCAACCTGGAAAGGATCAAGAGCGGCATTACGCTACAGCACGGAGCAAATGTGGAATACAACATGCTGGGCGCTTCCGTGGCGGAAATGCCCCTTTCGGAGATTGCTACGTATCTGGGATTCAAGCTGTTCGAGAGCTATAAGGATATGTTCGGCAGAATGCCTACGGAAAAGGAGAGGGACGATTTTCTGCAGGCAGCCCAACTGAAGTATGAGGACATCAGAAAAGCCTTGTCAAAGGGGTGCCCTCCGCAAATCAATTTCCCCCAGAGATATGACGCAAAGCTGTTCAAAGAGCGGGGGAACGGACAATTTGTGGACTTTGCCGAGAATGAATATCTGGCTAAGAACAGGGGAGTGCTGGAGGCGAACAGCAAGGCCTTCATGTCTGCCATGAAAGACTATACCATTCCCACGGACAGCACTTCCCTGATCAGTAGGACTTACAAGGGACTCTGCGAAAAATATGTGACGAATCTGGAGTATGGCCCTTTCTTTGCCCAGAGGATGCTCTACGGTACTCAGAACAAGAACCTGATTCATGCGGTGGATGGCTTTATCGCCCAGAACCAGACCAACTTGGAGGCAGAGCTTCGTCAGTCTCAGTTAAGAAACGAGGAATATGACGATGCCCTGGCCAGGATGCAGAGCGCAAGCTTTCTGAATGAGAAAAGCAGAATTGGGGATTATCTGAATGCTTTGAACAATCAGTATGTGCATCACTATAAGGTAGCGCAGCTGGAGACCATGAATACCATACTGCAGGATTACAAGCAGCAATTGATTCTGCTGAATAATAACTTCTTCCGCATTTTGACAAATGTGTTGGATACTCTGCAGAAGACATTTGAGGAGAACGGCAGGGTGCTGACAGAGGGCGTGCGGACAGAGAATACCTATAACTGGAAGATTTTGTCCGTGCCGGATATCCGGAAGGGGCTGGATGCGGAAGTGGAGAAGCTGGATCTCCAGCAGACTCTGGATAGCCTGATGAGATCCATGATGGACAACTGCACGAAATGGGTGAACGAGGATGAGAATGAGATCACTAAGCTGATATCCGATTTCATCTTGACGGCTTTCCGTGATGCCACCCAGAAGACCATCACCGATTATCTGAAAGAGAAGTTCCAGGTGGACAATATACAGCTTTTGGAGCAGCGAATCGAGGAGGAAATCATCAAGGATAAGCTGGGCGTGGATTCCACTCCTTTGTTCTGGCAGAATCCCATGTACCAGAATGATTTGGGTATGAACAGCACGCTTACAGTACCCTATGATTCTGCGGAGATCAAGGGGGCAGCCTACGCTTATGCGGAAAAGCAGAAAGAGTTCTTTGTACGGGAATCCGGTATCACAGATAAGATATCTATGATGCGTTTCTACAGCGGACTGCCTATGTATGCTTATCAGGGTATTCTGGAACTGCAGGAAAAATACGAGAACAACAGTGCGCCCGGAAGGCATCTCTATGAGCGGGGTGAGGTGGATTGGAACAAGTGGCTGCCTTCGCCTGTGCCTGCCAGCTTCAAGATAGGAATGCCGATAAAGAGGATTGAAAATAAGAACAATGAGTTGATTGCGGAGTTCGAAAAGGCGGAAGAAGCCGGGGTTGTGGTAAAGGATGAACTGGGTTATTGGGAAATCATGGTGACCGAAGACTTTGATGTGGAGGCGTTCATGACATCTTCCGGCGGCTATATGACAGGCGGCAAGGAAGACATCAATAAGCTGAACGCTTTGATCGCCAAGCTGGAGGCAGAGGAGGAGAAGCAGAAGGGCAGCGCGAAGCCTTTGAGAATCGAGTGCCTAAAGGCCAACAATGGCAGCGAACGCCAGGTGATGCTGGACTTCTATCTGGAGTCCCCTGTGCTGAACAAGGCATTGCATGAGGAACTGCTGAAGAGGGAAATCATTGGCAAGAAGATGGCGGAGCTGAAGGAAATCAAGGAGGAAGTTGGAGCTCGCGGCTCAGAGCAGAAGAACTTCTTCAATGCTATCTTCACCGGCGTGCTGTTCTACGGCAATACTATCTCCTATACCTATGACGAGTTCGGCATGGAGAAGGTAGTGGAGCTGCAGAACAATGACATGCCTATGGGAGACACCGGCGCATATCAGGCGTTCGTGAACTTCAAGACCATGGATGCCAATATCAAGAAGAAAATCATCGCCGAGGCAAAGGCGCGCATGAACCAGGAGGATTCCCCGGAGGTGAAGGCATCTGTGGAGAAGCTGGAGGCCAACATGCCCAAGCGGATTGCGAGATGCAATATGCTGCATGATGAGACAGATCCGCTGCATGATGAGCTGGACAAGTTCTACGCTGAGTTCATGAAAGCCTTCCAGACCTTTAAACTGGGGATCTAAGGACTGATATAGGGCAGGGGGACGAGGCTTCCAGCCGGAAAAGATTTCCGGGGAGCCTTGTTTCCCCTGCAATCACAATGTAAAGAGAGAAGCGGGCGTATGGCAGAGAAAAAAGTGTTGCACAATGGCAGGGAATTATTGGAAAGCTGCACGATAGGGCTGAATGAGAACCAGAGCGGGGAGATGGGCGGCAATGTGGCCTTGTATCCCACGGTGGTAGTCATGCTGGGGGAGCGGTGCAAAGCTTATACGAAATTTATCAAGGACACTTTGGACGACAACTGGAACAATTCCGGTTTTCTACAGTATGTCAGTATCGAGAAGAGCGGGGATGACTGGAGCTGTGCCCGGCTGACGGATGTGGACAAGAAACGCACCATTCAGTGGGACGGCGTGGAAGCCGAGCCGGCAGAAGTGGTCAGCAAGGCCATTGTGGATATGTTGGAGGAGGATGACAGGATTTTCAGGGACAAGTCCAGGATCAAGATGGAGTTCGTCATGGATGCCGTGGAGGAGGATGGAGGAGCTTATTACGACCTCTATCTGGGCTTGAAGAACGGGCTGCACTCCGAGGATCTGAAGACTTTCTTTCTGATGCTGGATCAGAAGCCCGAGGACAACAAAAACGAGAAGACTGCCCGCATGCTGCACTATGTGGTGGAGAACAGGACGAAACCGGGGGTGGACGGCGGGACCACCTATCTGCTGAGCAATTATCTGGACAATGGATCCATATTGGGCGAGAATAAAATCTGGCAGAATTACCGGCTGTTGGCGGATATCATATTGCTGGGGGGAACCAGGGCGAATGCCGACGAAAGCGGGTATGTGACCAATTTATATAATGGCGTCAAGACGGCATCTTATGCGCTGGTGCCGAAGCCCACGGACGAGATAGCGGCTGTGGCGCTGCAGGCGCTGATGCGAGAGATGCATGAACAGGAAAAGGAACGTTATTCCAAAGAGCTCACGGACAAGGAAGTCAGGGAGCGGCTGGGCATGAAAGTGACGGGAGGCTTTGCGCTCGCGGAGGAAATCTTCAAAGAGAAGATCATGAGGCATCTGCCTTCCCCGGAGGAATTGAGATATCTTCCTTTCCGGTCGGAGAAGGAATTGAGAGAGATGCAGAGAGCCGAACGGATTTCTGACAAGATGGCGGATGACTGCACCATGGGCGTCTGGCCATTGGTCCAACAGGAAAAATATGTGGACGTGGCAGAGCGCTTTCTGGAAAACGAAGAAGAATTAGACATGCTCCGAAAGAGAATACAGGAGCTTTTATATAGTGCATTTTCCCTTTTTGAGGTGAGGATGATGATGCCCAGGAGGGATCTGATCAGGGCGATGCTGCGGGAAGAGCTGAACTCCGAGGGGGAGAGCGTCCGGGTGGATTATACGGAGAAGCTGCACAAAAAGGCCGTGTATGAGTGCAGAAAGTGCTTCTATGAGAAAACAAAGCAGATTCTGTCTGAGGAGTTCGACAGGATGCTGGATGACACCAAGCGATATGGGGAACTGTACGCCCGCTGTGAGAGGGAAGTCCAGCAGGGGCGCATCATGACAGAGGACAATGATGTGTCCATAGAGAGGACTTATACCAATGAAGTAAAGCTTTACGTGAACAACAAGCAGAAAATCAATGCCGGTGACTCGGCCTTTCCGGAGGTCTTCAATCCCAGACTGGAGCAGGAGGGACTGCTGGAAGCTATCCAGAACGCGTTCATGAAGATGATTGGAGAAGAAATCTACCGGTATGATTTTGAGAGGGAATTGGACTTCCGCATGAACAATATGACGGATGTGAACCGGCAGATTTATGTGACTCAAGAGCTGCAGAAAGCGCTGGAGGGCAGCATCCGTCTGAAGGATCAGAGCATGAACAATTTGGGCATGAAGATAAGCTGTTTCTACATGATCAACAAGTCTGCGGATTATGCAAGACAGCTGGCGAACCAGGAAGGCCATGGAAGGGATTTCATGCTGTTCAACCTGAACCGCACGGACTGCATAGAGCAGATTGAAATCTACAATATCACACAGGCTGAGAAGCTGCATCTGAGCCAACAGGGAGGGATAGAGGATGAGAATCAGGGATCATGACAAGGATTACCAGGTAAAGGACTATTCCATGAAGCGCGCCGGAGGTGAGATCGTACTGAAATGGAAATATTCCAGAGGATCCCATTTCTTCGTGCTGCTGTACGATGGCAGAAAGGAGGTAGACCTCCAGAAGCTGGCCCAGGAGATGGAGGATAAGGGGCTGGATGACAGGACGCTCCTACAGAAGGGCGGTCATCATATCTATACCACCAGTGATGAGAAGGCTAAGCTGTTCCTGTTCCGGGAGCGGGAGTTCGTACAGAACGGAGAGTCCTGCACGATTCCGGGCGGGGAAATCAAGCATGCGATTCCCTATGGGGTAAGCGTGTTCATCGGGGAGTACGACAAAGAGGAATGGGTCATGCACCTGTACCAGGTGAAGGATCCCGAGATCAATACCAAGTTCGTGCCGGTGAAGCTGGAGCCGAAGATAGAGTACAAGAACAAGTTGTTCGCCAAAGAGAAGCTGTGCATCCTACATGTACCCTATCTGCAGGATTATATGGACGGAGCGCTGCAGTACCATGTAGACGGAGTCAGGATGACCTATCCGCTGCCTGCCAGCTGCCTGGACAAGAATCTGTACATTGAGATTCCGAAGGATGCCTCGGTGGTTCTGAGGGTAGCCGATCAGTATAAAAAGTATTACAGAGTGGAAGCCGCGCAGTGAGAGGCCACAGGACGCTGTAGCGTCTCAGGACAGAGGCAACTGCCATAGATAGAAAATACTATAGAGTGTGAGGTGGAGAGAGATGGGGTTATTTGGTTCAAAGACATCGAAAGGTACCAAGGGCGGAGAAGACGGAAACGCCCAGAAGGGGAGGGGCGGGGGTGCAGCCAGCAGCGGCGTACAGAAATTCTTCAAGTGCCCTTATTGTTTCGAGAAGATATTCCCCCAGGGAGTAGCTTTCCGGTCCATGACTGCGTACACCCAGCAGGATTTGGACGATTTCAGCGGCGAGGAGAGGGAGAAGAAGAAGCTTTACGTTCTGTCGTCGGATGAGCTGTACGAGAAGTTCTGGAATCGGTATCCGGGCAGCAAGCCCGAGGACAGCGAGCGGAACAAAACCTATGAGAGGAATCCTGTCATCACCCAGTTGCCTGATAAAAGGTTTCTGAACAATGAGAAGTTCACGGACAGTGCCTGCCTGGTTTTCGAGAAGGACGAGGACGGGTTCCTCAATGCGGTCGTCGACACGGAGGGGAACCGTTCCAGAATCCGCATCTGTCCCCACTGCCACAATAAGCTGCCTTTTGAATTCGGGAAATATCCGATCAAATATATCCCCGTTGTAGGCATCACAAGCTCCGGCAAGACCGTGTATCTGTCGCAGATACTGGGCAAGATCAAGGAGATACTGATCAGGGCGGACATGACTGTGGCCGGCCTGTGCCCTGAGGTGGACGAATTCGTCAAGAACCACACCATCCGCAGGGGGCAGAACCTGCCGGGAGGCAATGCCACCAATGTATTGACCACACCGGTACCGGTGAACGTGAAGAACAACAAGGACGGCAGAAGGTACACGCTGGTGTTCTATGATATCGCAGGCGAGAACTGTGTGGACGCGGATCAGATGGAGAAGTACGGCCAGTTCATCTGCAATGCCGACGGCATCATCATGATCATGGATCCCAGGCAGTTCACGGACCTGATCTATCTGGGCAATGACGATGAGGATAATATGGACGATGATACCTATAGCCCGGACAAGGTGGTGGCCGCCATGTATACCGCTTTCGTAGCCTCCGACTTCGCGGGAGGAGAGAGCGACATTCCTATAGCCGCCACGCTGTCCAAGAGCGACCTCCTGAAGGGGACTGGAGTGATAGGGGACTATTCCAATATGTTCCAGAATATCCGCTATAACGACTACGAAGTCCGAGGATTCCCTTACGAGGACTGCATCAATGTGAACACGGAAGTGAAGATGATGTTGACCAGGAAATCCATCAAGGGCGAGATCCTGGACAATCAGCTAAAGCAGTTCTTCCCGAACCATTCCTACTTCGCCTTTTCCGCGCTGAACGGGATGCCGGTGGTCTCGGAGGAGGGCAGCTCCAAGAGGTACCAGATGGAAGTGAACCCGGAGGCAGTCAGGGTGGAGGAGCCTTTATTCTGGCTGTTATATAAGATGAATATCATAGACAAAGCAGTAAAGAACAACAATAGGCGTTAAATCAGGAGGATGGCAGGATGAATCTATATCAAGCTGGCTACACCAGAAGAGGAAGGCAGGGCGAAGGAGCAGGCTGGTCCATCGTGTTTCCCTCCGAGGATATGTCCCAGGCCGCCAAAGAGGGGTTCAGCGGTTTCGCTGGAAATCTGGCGGAGCTGGTGAACGGCAATACGATGCCCAAGGAAGCCTTCGGCGTATTTAGGCACGACCGCTTCGTGTACTATATGAACATCAATTATGAGGTCAGCGGTGGAGGAGCCGCCGATGCCAGGGGCGTCTCCTTTACCCACGGCTATTGCTGCAATCTGGCGGATTATTATGCTCTCTGCGAGAAGCCGGAGCAGCTTCTTGGAGTGGCGGAGGGGACATTCCGAAAGGAGTACGACCCGTCCGTGAAAGCGCTTCCGGTAGCCCATGAGCTGGCCTATGAGGCTCTCGACTATGGGAAGCTCATGGAGAAATACGGTTTGGACGCGGAAAGCTACCGGTATCTGCTGATTGGCGCCACCTGTGCGCTGGAGGGGTTCGCCAATGCCCTGTGCATCAAGGCGCAGAGGCCTTTGGAGGATTATGGGCAGGTATGCCGGGAAATCATGTATCTGATCATGCGGGGGCTGCCCTACCATCTTCGGACTAAGGTGACCTTCTTTTCCTACAAGGGAGGGAAGACAGGCATCTATTTCTCCGACAAGGCGGAGGGGAACAATTATTTCGACCTGGATACCAAAAAGCATGCCTGCGACAAGAGCAAGCTGGAGCATTATCAGTTCACCCAGGTCTACAGCCTGGGAGATGACAGCGTGAGGCAGAAGCTTCTGCGTGCCATGGCCGCGTTCATCGATCAGGCCTTCGATCTCCAGCTGAAGGACATTGACTGCGATCTGATAGAGCATGCATTCCAATCACAGAAAAAAAACGTATTAGGCAAAGCCATCGATGACGATCTGACGATTTCACTGCTGACCTCCTTCATGGGCTACCCTCTGAAAGAGAGCGAGGCGGTAGAGGAATACCTGGCCGTGCTGCTGGAATCCATCAGTGAGAATAACCTGCAGGTAAAGGATTCCAGGATTCTCAACCGGGTAGTGAATCGTGCACAAAGCAGTGCCAATCCAGCTTTGCATAAATCATACCTGATTTTCTACGCAAGACAGATCCTTGCGAAGGACGATCAGGAGGGGCAGAATCTGCTCTGGGAGCAGTACAAGGAAGACAAGGAGCAATATGCCATCCTCATTGATGCCGTAAAGAGGATGGACGAGGACTATTACAGGAGATATTTCGAGAGCGTCTTTCTGCCCGCCAGATTAAATAGCCTGCAGCAGATCGGCTCCTATCTGGAGGAGAGCGGCACCAGCGTGATGGATAATGACGTGTTCTTCAAGATGTTAAGGAGCGTCACCAAGCAGGAGATGGAAGCCGCCCAGGGCTTTGAGGGGCAGATGAAGGCCCGCTCCAGGGTCGAGAAGATAGCTTCCCTGATGGCGAAGGCCAGCCCGGAGGACAGCAGACAGTATCTGCTTTACACGGATTATCTGCTGTGGAACGGGTTTGAGATAGCGCAGTTTGCTGCTAAGGATGCCGATTTGTACCGGAGGTGCAGCCTGGACGAACTGGCACGGCGCGGCTTTAACGGTAAAAAGTGCGAGAATGCCCAGACGGTGAGGGATCTGCTGGGAATCGCCGTCGATTTCGCTCCTACCACCGAGCGAATCTACGATATCTTCTTTACCGATGAGCTGTTCCAGGACATGGCCATCAAGAAAGTCCTGCAGGGCATATTGCGCAAAGGGCAGATGAAGCAGTGCCGCTTTGGAGACAAAGATGAGGTGGAGCTTTCGCTTTTGTGCTATTATGATTTGGAGAAGGACAGGCTGGAGGTCTCTAAGTGGGCCCGCAAAGTCATAAATGCAGGCAAAGGCCGTCTGTTCACGCCGGAGATGCTTCCGAAGGTAGTCCGTGGCTCCCATATCCTAAACGACGGACAGTTGAAAGCTAACATCATAGACTGTTTGGAGACGGAACTGGAGAATAAGGCCTGGAAGACTGGCGAGGAAGAGGACAAAAGGGTCAAAGCCTCCATGGAGATTCTTTTGAAATGCCTGCGGGGCGAGGATTTGGGGAGCAGCAATGATGCTCCTTCGGAGCAGAGCTTTCTCTTCTGTCTCCACAAGGTGGCGGTGGGCTCCCTGGCAGCGGTGGCGATTGCGTTCTTTGTGTGGTGCCTGCTGAAATACTGCCACATCGGCGTCCTTCCCGGGATCGCGGCAGGGGCGGTGGCTGTGATAGGCACAGTGGCTGTCATAGCGTTGAAGATTTACCAGGAGGGCGGCATCAGCGCCTATTTTGACAGTCTTGGCATCCAGGAAGCCCCTCAGCTTGCCGTTGCGGGAGGGATTATTGCAGTCCTGGCAGTTTTGGCGGTGGGGTTGTGGCTTCTGGTGCGCCTGCTGCCGGCTTTGCAGACGGCGGCGAGAGCCAATCTGAAGACCATAGTGGCAGCGGCAGGCTGCGGTCTCTTTGCGCTGGTAGCCATTGCCGGTGCGGCAGCGGGGATCCTGCTGGGAGACGAGGATAACAGGTAAAACGAGAGAGGGAGAAAGACATGGAAAAAGGAAGATATTCATTTAAAATGCTCATAGGCAGCATTCTGGCGGGTTTGGTTTTTGCAGTCATAGGGGAAGTCCTCTATCAGGCGCTGAAGGGGATCCTGCCCAGAGTGGCGATGGCGGAGATTTACTTCGTAGGCCTGTTCCTGTTCCTGGGTCTGGCCATATGGCTGATTGGGAAGACGGTATATTCCCGTACATACAAGGGAGTGCTCATGAACCGGTGGGCCATATTGCTCGTGGCTATGTTGGCTCTGACGGCGGTCTTTGAGCTGTTATATGAGATTGAGTTTGGGAAAAAGGATGATGCCTACATCTTTGTAATCGATTGCTCTGGTTCCATGAGTGAGGGCTTTATCGACATAAATACTGGAGAATTTGTACCTAATGCTTCAGATCCTGATGGACTGCGCTTTAAGGCCATTGACAATATGCTGGCTGATAAGCCTGATGATTTCCAGTATGCTGTCTATCTTTTTGGGTCCGAGGTGGTTTGCGCACGGGAAATGGGTCCAAAGAGCGATGGCGAGGACTATCCTCGTGATTCCAATATGGGAGAGACGGCCATTAAGCTGACCCTGGAGACCTTGATGCAGGATATCAAGAATAAGAATACGGATCTCTCCAAACTGAATGCCCGTGTCATTTTCTTAAGCGATGGCGTGTCTACGGATAATGTCAGTGCCGGATCCGATATATACAAGGAGATTCTCCCTGTATTAGAAGAATATGCGGCAGAGGGGATATCCATCGGCACTGTGGGCTTTATAGGCGCGGACGAGAACCTCATGAACCTGATTGCTGACAAGACCGGCGGCATGTTCGTCAACGTGGACAATGTCAACGACCTGGAGGATGCCATGTTCAAAGCCGGAGATCTGGGCGATGCCAGGCATCTGCTGGGATACAGGAACAGCGAGAACCTGAATCTGCTGTACGCTATCATGCGGATACTGTTCATCATCGGACTGGGCGTTGTGATAGGCCTGGAGAAAGCCGTCATCTGCGAGAAATTCCTGGATACCACCGCGGTCCTCAAGAGCTCTGTGGTGGGAAGCGCGTTAGCGGGCATCTGCATGGAAATCGGCATGAACGGCTTGAAGCTGCCTTCCGCACTGATTCGAGTGCTGGCCTGCATATTGATCTCCTTTACGCTGCTTCGGGAGGATTTCCTGGGGCGGAACGATTCCGGCGCAGAGGTGCGTCGGGGAGGAAGATGAGGATGTGAGAGCCGCAGGTGAGGACATGATCAGTCACACAGGCGGGAATTGGGCACAGAAGGGGCGATGTGGAGGCGGAGGTAAAGGACGCGGTCAACAGCGGAAGCTATTACGATGACGAAAGGCCTCTGAACGTGCTGTACACAGGGGGAAAGTTCGCGGGCTTTCTGTATGAGGGCGATGGGAGCCTGACACAGGAGCCACAGGACGACATGTCTTATGAGAGTGGATATGAGGGCGCTTCGGTGCCCTCTAACCGTCTCAGCCCAGGGGTGAATCTGGCGGGCACTGTGGTATGGACGGTCTTCGTGATGCTTCTGATGACGATCGTGATGGGAGCAGTGGCCTTCATCATGAAGTATATCGTGATCATCGTTCTGATCATCGGCGCTTATATCTGGATCAAGAGTAAATTCAGCAGGCGGAGATAGGTCTGGAGAAGTGGCTGCGAGGAACTGGCTGTGGACAGTACCGCGCAGAGTCTTCGGGGACATTTTGAAATCAATCTGCCGGAAACCGGACGAAGGTTCGGACATTGAGGGGCTCTGGCCTGTGGAGCCAGGGAATGGGAGTTGACATGAAGTGGGAAATCAATACGGAAATCAAAGCGAAGATAGAGGAGATTCAGGAGGAGGCCAGGAAGGCGGAGAAGGAGATTCAAGCCCTGGAGGGATATCGGAAGGAATTCATCGCCATCCATATGAAATAAAATCAGCTCTACAGCGTTAAATTCGGTCTGAACCAGCGGAAGGTGAAGCGCAGGAGCGAATGGAAGGAGCTGGAACTCTTGATGCACCGGGTCAGGTCAGAGGGCTCACAGCCTCAGAAGACAGGTTTTCTCGGGCTCGGCGGCATGAAGAAGGAGGACTATTATACCTTTACGGACAAGCTGAACCTGGTGGAGTCCAACCTGGAGGCCATGGCAGAGGATTGGGACCAGTACCTGGTGAAAAAGGCGGAAGAATTGGGAGACATTCTGGATGCCTACAGGGAAGCCAGCAGGGAGGCCGGGCAGAAGTGCCAGGAAGCCCTGGCGCTGGACGGATATGAGCCGCCGGAGAAGGAGGAACTGGACAAAATTCTGCTGGGAGAGGTGAGCGTAGGACTGAAGGGGCTCACGGAGAAGGGCAAAAAAACAGATGCGCATGCGCCTGGCCATGGCCAATGACCGGGAAGAGATGAGCGTGACCCTGGATGCCAAGGTGACCCCTGAGGAAGCAGTGATGCAGATGGGCGTGGTCAGGCGTAGGAAGATGGTCACCAGGACCAACCCGGAGGGCGAGACCGTGAGAGAAGCGGTGTTGGAGCTGGACAAGGTGGTCTATCTGTCCGACAGCTGCAGGGAACGGGTGGCCAGGAAAGCCATGGCCCTGTACGGCGAAGGGGACGCCCCCATCATCGTGGACGGCAACCGGCAGTCCAAGGTGGACTGGGCGGCGGCGGAGGAATATGAGAGCAAGATGGCGGCCTTGTCCGGGGATTTCCAGCCGAATTCCTCTCTGCCCCCGGCACAGGAGGAAGAGGATTTCATTTGCTGATAAAATTCGAAGGTTCACGCTGCAAGTTGCGCTGGATGCTTATGCGGAGGTATTAGAGCGCAGAAATTAGGCCTTCGCTGAAATGACAGTAGATGGTTCTGCGGAATTTATTGCGTTCAATATGCAAATGGAGAAGTATGTGAGGGCGAATGGCTAGATGATAAGCCACTGGCTACATTGCCTTATGATAACGACAGTAGTTCCTAAGTGGTTTCTGAAAGGAAGGATGGAACAGAAATGAAAGGTTCAAAGCAATGTCCCCAATGTGAATGTACGGACGTGCCCGTGAATGCGGAGGTGTGTCCGTTCTGCGGGTATGAATTTGTAAAGCCGACTGTGGCTGAACCCAAGGTGAAACAGAAGAAGCCCGCAGTCAAACTGGCGGAGGAGAAGAAGCCAACTGAGGTCAAAGGAATCTCCGAGGGGGAAAAGGAGGGAGCCGACCTGGAGACAGGGAGCCAATCCATTGTGACAGAAGGCACAGCAATCCCTGAGTCAACGGAGTATAAGACGTATCAGAAGAAAGGTATTATAAAGCGGACTGCTGCCGGAACCGCTCCACAGGAGCAGGGGAGAAAAGCGGCAATAGGCTGGCTGGCGGCAGCGCTGGTTGTGGCAGTCCTGTTCATGACGTGCCAGTACCTGGCCAAAATGATGACTCAAAGCATCAGGATGGATTATCTGGTATGGTTTTGCATTGCAGGCGGAGTGTTATATGGTTTTCTGCATGTTTGCTGTTATGCCAATGAGAAGGGAAGCAGAGGGGCAGGGATTCTTGGCATTGTCCTCGGATTCGGAGGTATGCTTTATCTGTGTGCCCAGGCCTTGCGGGAAGCTTATGGCTTGCCGTTGTCCAATGCATTCGGGAATGCTTATTCCCTATATGGCAGAAGGTTCTTGATCTCAATCATCATCTATGTCATATGCTGGTTTACGGCGGCTAAGCTTACTAAAAACAGCAAGAGATATATAGCGTTCTGCCTGACAGCGGCGGAGCTGGTGCTGCTTCCTTACTTAGGCAACTGGATGCTGTACCAGGCGAGGCCTCAGATAATAAATTGGCAATTCGCTGCCACCTGTGCCGCGATGCTGGTGACGGACTTTCTGTTGTTCCGCATCAAGGCATGGCTTGCCGTGAAGCCCCGGAAATTGTTCTGGGTGGCTTATGCAATTATTATGTTCGGGACATTGGTGGCCATATATAGCTTCAGGCATATGTTGTATTATTAAGCAGACGCTTGTTTATATCACAAAGAGCAAGGAAGCAAAATATTCATGAGCGCTTATACGATGGAAGAAAACCTCCAAAAGCCGCATCAAATGCTTGCGAACATAGGGGAGTGGATATGAGGTGTTTTTGAGGGGATAACAAGGATGGTGGATATATGGAAGGTTTCAAACAATGTCCAGAATGTCAGTGTGTGGATGTACCCATAGATGCGCAGGTGTGTCCGTTTTGCGGACATATCCTGGAAGTGCGGCCCAGTCCTCAGCCGAAAGGGACACAGAACCAATCCAAGGCGGATCCTGAGGTGGTGCAGAACCAAATGAGTTCGGAGCCGAAAATGGTGCAGAATCGGACGGATTCAAATCCGACAGTGAGGCCGGAGGAGAAGAAGCCCGCGGCGCCAGTGACGGTAACGGACAAGGGGGGAAGCGGCACAAAGAAAGCGCCTGCCCAGCCCCGGTATAAGACTTACCAGAAGAAAAAGCATGGCTTCCTAAAGTTCCTGGTAGTCGCCGCCGTTGTCGCTTTTGTATGGGTCAAATTCCTCAAGCCCTCCGGGGATGAGGGCAGCAGTCTCCCCAGTGGAGGGCTGTCAGAAGGCTATTCCGAAAGCCCTGAGAGCACAGAGCCGGAGAGTCAGATGGCGGATGTCGGGGACGGCTTGTACGATGGCGAGGATGATTGGACGAATGGGAATATGGAGGGCGAAGAATCCCAGGGAGAGGAACCCCTGGAAATGGGGTCTGAGGAGATGCCGGCAGAAGACGGAGCGGGACTCAATCAGCAGTTCATTCTGCCCTTGAGCGACCAGGCATACCTGACCAGGGAAGACATCGAGGGTCTGTCGGCGGAAGAACTTCGAATCGCGAGAAATGAAATCTACGCAAGGCATGGCAGGCTTTTCAGGGATGAGGGGCTGCAGGCCTATTTCAACAGCTGCGACTGGTATGTGGGCACCATATCTTCGGATGATTTCTCAGACAGCGTGTTCAATGAATATGAAAGAGCGAACAAGGACTTGATTGTGTCCTATGAGCATGAGCTGGGGGTGAACGGGCAGTAGGAATGTTTGGCGCCGTGAACAAAGTAATCTGAATCAGAGCTATCAGACGCAGTGAGAATAGGGTGAACAGCGCTGAGCTTTGTGGGAATGGAACAGAAAAATGGGGAGACCTGCGGGAGAGTGCGCCTGCGGGTCTCTTCGCTCGTTTAAGGTCTGTTTCTGGATGCAATGAAGACTAAATATGAAAAAAATGGGTATCATGCTTTACAGATGGGAAAGTATGTGCTATTATAAGTAGTAATGAAAACTATATTTAGAGGAAATGAAAACTTTGTATAATGTACCGATCGAACAACGGGCAGATAGGAGCGGATAGGAGCGGATATGAAGTATAAGATAGTGGTGGACAGCTGCTGCGAGCTGCCGGAAAGCCTTCTTCAGGATGAAAGGTTCCAGCGGGTGCCTTTGGGGCTGGAGGTTGGGAATTACAGCATTTTGGATGATGAGAGCTTTGACCAGAAGGAGTTCCTGAGAAAGGTGGCGGAATATCCTAAATGTCCCAAATCATCCTGTCCATCTCCGGAGCGTTTCATGGAGAGCTTTCATGAGGAGGCAGAGCATGTATATGCCGTGACGCTTTCCTCCCATTTGAGCGGCTGCTACAACAGCGCTCAGCTGGGAAAGCGGCTTTACCTTGAGAAGTTTGGGGAGAAGCAGATACATGTGGTCGATTCGGAATCAGCCAGCGGCGGCGAGACCCAGATTGCGCTGAAAATCATGGAGCTGGAGGAGAAGGGCTTCTCCTTTGAGAAGATCGTGGAGAAGGTCGAAGCCTTCCGGGACAGCATCCATACCTATTTCGTGCTGGACAATCTGGAGACCCTGCGCAAAAACGGCAGGCTCTCGGGCGTGAAGGCGCTGGTAGCGTCTACCCTGAACATCAAGCCTGTGATGGGCTCGAACAAGGGGGAGATTATCCAGAAGAGCCAGACTATCGGCATCAAGAAGGCTCTGAGCAGAATGGCGGAGCTGGCGGCGTCCGAGGTGAGGAACGCGGCAGAGCGCCGGCTGATCATCACCCACTGCAACGCGGCGGAGCGGGCGGAGCAGGTAAAACAGATGATTCTGGAAAAGGTGAAGTTCAGGGAATGCATCATCATGGACACCAGAGGAGTCAGCAGCATGTACGCCAATGACGGAGGGGTCATCGTCACTACATGATGCCGGCTCCGAATGAAGCTCCTCGCAGCAAGCGATAATCAAGCATTGGGAAAAGTACCCTTCTGGGATTTATAAAAGCTGTCAGTGGTTTTGACAATGCCTAAGCTGCTTGTGGCGGCAGAAGTGTTTTCCGCTTAGGACAGGGATAGCGGCAGACGCTGGGCTTGAATCAGGGTAGCTGCGGAATCATGTTCCAGAGAATAAGGTATAGATGTAAAAAGCCAGGAAGACTTGAACCGCGAAAATAGCAGGCATGCCGTATTTAAAGTACCAATGTTTCGTCTTGTGGCGGAAATGCCGCATACCCAGCGTACAGCCCAGTGCGCCGCCTATCAGAGCGGTCAGAAAAAGAGAAGCCTCCGGAATGCGCCAGGCACCCCGGACGGCTTTTTTCTTATCCGCACCCATGATGAAAAAACCGATGATATTTATAAGAATCAGGTAACCAATCATGAGTTTCATAGGTATTAAAACAGCTGTTCGCCGTTTTCCATCATCTTCATTGCCCGGACTTTGCTGGACAGCCCGAAGAGATTGATGAAGCCTTCTGCGTCGTGATGGTCGTATAAACCGCCTGTGGTAAAGGAAGCAATGCTTTCATTATAAAGGGAATAGGGAGAGGTGGTTCCGGCCTTGATAATGTTTCCTTTGTAAAGTTTGAACTTCACTTCACCGGTCACATAGCGCTGGGTGGATTCAACAAACGCCTGAACCGCTTCGCGTAAGGGTGAAAACCATTTTCCCTCATATACAATCTGAGCCATCTTGTTGCCCATGTCCATTTTGAGGGCGTAGGTGTCGCGGTCGAGAATCAGTTCTTCAAGCTGCTGGTGCGCTTCGTAGAGAATGGTTCCGCCGGGGGTCTCGTATACGCCTCTGGATTTCATACCGACCACGCGGTTTTCCACGATGTCCACAATGCCGATGCCGTGCTTTCCGCCTAACTTATTCAGTTCGCGGATGATATCGGAAACTTTCATCTCTTTTCCGTTTACGGAAGTGGGAATCCCTTTTTCGAAAGTCAGAGTCACATATTCGCCTTCTTCGGGCGCTTTTTCGGGCGTGGTGCTAAGCACAAGCAGGTGCGCGAAATTGGGCTCACTTGCCGGGTCTTCCAGTTCCAGTCCTTCATGGCTGATGTGCCACAGGTTGCGGTCGCGGCTGTAGCTGGAATCGGCGGAGAAAGGCAAATCAATTCCGTGGGCCTTGCAGTAGGCAATCTCGGATTCACGGGAATCCATATCCCATTTTTCATTTCTCCAGGCAGCGATAATCTTTAAGTCGGGAGCAAGGGCCTTGATGCCAAGCTCAAAACGAATCTGGTCGTTGCCCTTTCCGGTAGCGCCGTGGCAGATTGCGCTGGCGCCTTCTTTTCTTGCAATATCAACCAGCTTCTTTGCAATGGCAGGGCGGGCCATGGAGGTTCCCAGCAGGTATTTGTTCTCA
>OFHB01000252.1_pt1 | contig 39815 bp, 41 predicted proteins | sample 1521881 | NCBI WGS metagenome assembly OFHB01 (sample SAMEA3504090, study PRJEB24116) | mouse gut metagenome | biome: mouse gut; feature: mouse-associated habitat; material: faeces | place: Denmark | collected 2011
ATCAGATTACGTAAATCGGGATACTTTAGAGCCGCTTCATCCTGTCACACAGCGAACGCCGCATTCCCTGTCCTCTGGCTGACGGAACTTTGCCAACATTGTTCGCTCTACGCCTGATAATAACAATTATCCCGTATATCAAAATAGGTCTCTATGTAATAATCGCACAGCTTCCGCTTCTGCCCCCTCTGCGGCGCGGAATAAGCGTCCTCCACCGCGCAGACTTTCATCCCCGCGTTTTTTCCGGCCTCCATCCCTTTTACAATATCCTCAAACACCAGGCAGTCCTCCGGCAAAACGTCAAGCCGCCTGGCCGCCTCCAGATACACATCCGGCGCAGGCTTCCCCTTGTTTACCGAACAGGAAGTCACAATACAGGACATATAACGGTCAAAATGATACGCCTCGTTTACCGCTTCAATCAGCTCGTCTGAATTACTCGTAGCAATCCCCATTTTGATCCCGCGCCCTTTCAGTTCCTCCAAAAATTCCAGCGCCCCGGGCTTTGGCCGCACCTCATAACGGTACTTATGCTCCGCCATTTTATTCCAGATCGCTTTCAGCTCTTCCACGGATTCGCTCAACCCATAATACTCCTTACAAAAAACAGCCGTTTCTGTAAAACTCATACCCTCAATCATTTCCTGCAGGCTGTCATGGTATACAATGCCGCGCTCCTGTAAAAACGCAATGTCAATATCGCGCCACAAGCCCATAGAATCCACTAAAGTGCCGTCTAAGTCAAATATAACCGCTTTGATCTGATCTAACATGCCCATTTCTCCTCACTTCATTTCCTCAGCTTACTACAAGTCCATACAAATCCCTGAAAAATTCCGGGTAAGAAATTGTCACGCACTCAGCTCCGCGCATAGAAGACGCATCCTTTAACGCCAGGGCGGCAACTGCGAACGCCATTGCAATCCTGTGATCCGAAAAGCTTTCAAAATCCGCGCCGTGCAGCCTGTCCAAGCTTCCGCAAATCACCATACCGTCGTCTGTTTCCGTTACATCCGCGCCCATCCGCCGCAGATTTTCCGCCGTCGTGCGGATGCGGTCCGTCTCCTTTACCTTAAGCTCCGCAGCATCCCGGATTACAGTCGTCCCCTGCGCAAACGCGGCCATTACCGCCAGCATGGGGATTTCATCAATCAATGCCGGAATCTGCTCCCCTTCTATGACAATCCCGTGCAGATTGCTTGACGTCACAACAACATCGCAGACCGGTTCCCCGGAAACCACTCTTATATTCTGCTGCTTTATATTCCCTCCCATTGCACGGGCCGCTTTTAAAATACCGTCCCTCGTAGGATTTACGCCGACGTTTTGAATGCGGATTTCCGATCCGGATACCAGAAGGCCCGCGGCAATAAAATATGCCGCGGACGAAATATCGCCCGGCACTTCCATCTTAAGCCCATGAAGCTTTGGTTTTGGCAAAATAGAAACCGCATTTTCCTTCACGGTAATTTCCGCCCCAAACGCGGCAAGCATTAACTCCGTATGGTTCCTTGACAACACCGGTTCTGTCACAGAAGTCTCCCCTTCCGCATACAGCCCGGCCAGAAGGACGCAGGATTTTACCTGGGCCGAAGCCACCGGGGATGCATAAGAAACGCCCCGCAGCTTTGCGGGGTGAATCGCAAGCGGCGCGCAGCCGTTGCCCTTGATGCTCTTTATATCTGCGCCCATCGCGCAAAGAGGCGTCAAAATCCGCTTCATCGGGCGCTGTCTGATAGACTCGTCCCCGCTTAAAGAAGACGCAAACGCCTGTCCGGCCAGTATGCCGCAAATCAGCCGCGCCGTCGTACCGCTGTTGCCGACGTCAAGCATTCCGCCCGGCTCCCTTAACCCATACAGGCCCTTTCCGTGCACCACGACGCGCCCGTCCTTTTCTTCTATTTCAATTCCCATATTCCGAAAACAGGCGATGGTAGACAAGCAATCCGCCCCCCGCAGAAAATTTGTCACTTCCGTAATCCCTTCCGAAACCGCCCCGAACATAATTGCCCGATGGGAAATGGATTTATCTCCGGGAACGGATATGGTTCCGTTCAACTGTGCCTTATGCTTTAATTCCATAAAAATCCTTTCTTTTATAAAAAATTAACGTTCGTACACCGTATAATGGTATTTGCGCAGCAATGCAACCGTACGATCGTACGAAACCCGATCGTACATTTCAATTTTCAGCACGCCTTCTTCAAATTCACGGTTGTGGATAATCCCGATATTTTTGATATTGAGATTGTTGCTTGCAAGAATGGTGGCAATTGTGGCAATCCCGCCCGCTTCGTCAATCAGATCGCAATAAAGTTCAAATACCGTCTTAAGGCGGCCTTTCGGCGTAACCGTCAGGGAATCACGGTAATCCTTTGCCGCCTGAAAAAAACTGCCTATCCCGGACGCGTCCGACTTCGCTATCTTTTCACGGATTTGAGAAAGGCTTTTTTGGTAGGCGTCCAGCATAAAAAGCAGCTTTTTTTGGTTGGCCAGGCATATTTCCTCCCACATGACAGGAGAAGACGAAGCGATCCTTGTAATATCCTTAAATCCCCCTGCGGCAATCGTTTTCATCGTTTCTTCCGGATTGTCCGATTCTTTAACAAAGTTGACCAGCGTCGCGGCAAGCACATGCGGCAGATGGCTGATAGCCGCCGTAGCCGCATCGTGCGTCCCTGCGTCAAGCACCATGGGAATTGCGCCTAAAGACGCGGCGAAATCCCGGATTTTGCGTACATAAGACGTATCGACCGACGCCGTCGGCGTTAAAATATAATATGCATTTTCAAGCAGATAAGCCGTTGCGTTCGCAAGCCCTGTTTTCTCCGAGCCGGCCATCGGATGACCGCCGATAAAGTGCGCTTCCAGACCCAGTTCCCGAACCGCCTGGTGAATATCCCCTTTGACGCTGCCCACGTCCGTAAGGATACAGGACTCTTTTATCACATCCTTAAGCTGTTTTAAATATACCAGGTTCTGCTGCACCGGCGTGCACAAAAATACAATATCGCATTCCGAAAAATCCTCCACGGACGCGTTTTTTTGGTTTTCAATCAGGCCTTCCTCAAAGGCTTTTGTAATTGTAGACTGGCGGCCGGACAGGGCGATCATACGGATATCCGGATGAATCCGCCTTACGGTTTTTACAATAGACCCGCCGATTAACCCCAGGCCGATAAATCCAAGCGTTTGTACAGACATAAGAAGACCTCCCTTTCGTTTCTGCCCAAAACGGTTCAAAAGGCAAAATTTCTTATTCATTATATCGCCTGACGCCCGACTTGGCAATAAAAAAAACTCCCTCCTTTTAACTCATCAAAGACAGCACGTCTTTCGGACGCATCCGCAAAACCGCCGCGGACGAAACTGCCGTAGACAAAACGACAATCAGGCTCCCTATTGCAGCCACCTCTGCAAGTTCTGTTATTCCCATCTCCACAAGCTGCGGTAGTTTTGCCTCCGCCTCTTCGCCGGCCTCCTCAAAAAACGCCGTTCTTACTGCCTGTTCCACCGTTTCCGACGCAATCCGGCAAATTCCGCAGGCAATGAAAAATGCCATGGCGGCCACCAGCAGGTTTTCTAAAATATGCTGCCCCAAAATCTCCCGCCACGTCTTCCCGAGCGAAAGGTAAACGCCAATCTCATGTACCCTTTCCCGCATCCAGAGGAACAAAATCAACGAAAGCATGATCGCGCTTATAATGGCAATGGCAAATACCATCACGGACACAACCCCTGACAAACGCTCTAACGGCACGGCCGAGGCTTCATACGCCTTATTGTTCTTAACAACTTCATATCCGTCCCAGTTGTAATTTCCGATATCCGCAAGCGAACCCGCGATCCGATCCAGTTCCCTGGGATCTTTGACAAAAAACGATACCCCGTCCAGATAAACTTGTGTCCCTGCTCCGAGATCCTCATAAAACTCCCGAATAAACGCCGTATCCGTAAAAATAAAATTATATTCCAAATCACATTCCGCCAAATCGCCGCTTACGGCTCCCATAGCCGTTTCAATGCCGTAAATTCCCGCCACCTCAGCCGTATGGGACTTTACCTGCTTTTTTTGTTCCTCATCCAGCTTTTCCTCGTCTATCCGCAGGGAAATACGGTCTCCGACAGACAGGCCGTTCCTTTCGGCCAATTCCGCCGATATAAGCGCCTTATTGCGATCGTCCGGGGAAATATGCCTTCCTTCTTCCAGTTCGTAATACCGGAGCAGAAAGTATTCGCTTAAGCTTGTGTCCGTGTTTCCTAAAACCCTCGCAAGCCTTGCTTTTTTGTCCCCTTCCCCCGTAAAGCGCCCCGGCTCAAGTTCTATGCCTTCCGCATAAAAATACCTGGTATCCATCCCGTTATAGGCTTTGATTCCCCCGGCCGCTAAAATATCCTGCACCATCGTATCGCTTACAAACTCAAAATAGCCCTGATCCGGACTGCTTTTCACCTGAAAATACCCTCCCAAGCGTTCCCTGAGCGAATCCAGAGAAGTTTTGGCCGCATTTCCGACCGAAACGCAGAGCGTCACAAGCGTACAGATGACCAAAAGCAGCGTAAACAGTATCCCGAATCTTGCTTTATTTCGCGACAAATACAGCCATGCCCGCTCAAAAACACGCATCCCAATCCCCCCTTTCGTTCTACGCTTCCGCGGCTGCCTTTAAATCCCCGGCCTTTATGCAGTTCATTGTCCCGTGTTTCAGTTCAAAAATAACGTCCGCCCGCTTTGCAACCTCATGGGAATGCGTCACAATAATCACACATTTGCCGTAAACCTTTGCCGCTTCCCAAAATACGTCCATAATGCCCATAGCCGTTGTTTCGTCTAAGTTCCCGGTCGGCTCATCCGCTAAAATAACCGGGTTTTCCGACGCAAGGGCACGGGCAATAGCGACGCGCTGCTGCTGCCCGCCGGAAAGCTTTCGCACATTCCGCTTCGCTTCCTCTCTGGAAAGCCCAAGCTGTTCCAAAACCGCAAGGGCGTCCCGCTTCGCCGTCAGCTTTACGTTTTCTTCCGGCGTCATATAGTCGATCAGGTTGTAATTCTGGAACACAAATGAAACGTTGGTACGGCGGTGCTCTTCAAGCTGTTTTTTCCCGACTTCCTTCCCGCAAAACAAGATAGCGCCTTCTTTGGGCACGTCAAGTCCGCCCAGCAAAGACAAAAGCGTCGTTTTCCCACACCCGGACGGGCCTAAAATAACGTAAATTTTGCCGCTTTCAAACGTCTGGCTGATATGATCCAGAATCAGCCTGTCCTTACTGTAATAATAAACAATATCTTTCAGTACAAATTCCCCCATAGCGAATACCTCCTTTGTTTCTATGGTTCCTACAAAGACGCGGCCTGTTTTGGCGTCAAACCGTTTAAATGCGCAGACGATAAGATTACGCTTACCGCTGAAACGCCGCATACAAACAAGACTGCAAAAAGCGCCGCTTCCTTGGAAACCGTATGGGCTAATATCACTTCATCCGACGACGTTTTTGTTATCTCAGGCGTATGATAGACTGACAGTGTAACTTGATATTTCTCCTGATCCGGATTTGGCGCGGCCGCACGTTCTGCCATAGACGCACATTGATGCAGTACCGGCCCTGATAAAAACAAGGCGGTTACAATTGCCGCTGCCGATACAAACAGGCATTCTGTCAGCATCTGCCCCAGAATTTCCCTTTTTTTCATTCCGACCGAACGCAAAATTGCCACTTCATTCCTGCGTCCATACATCCAAAGCCGCATCAAAAAAAACAGGATCATTCCCAGTCCGCCAAGCCCCACTGCAAAAAGCAGCATGGCAAAAATCCGGATCCGGCTGTAGGGCTTTGCCGAAGCCATAAAATCCATATCGTCTACCACAAGTTCCATATTCTCAAAATCCAAATCTTCCCTGCTTTCAACCTGCCGCATAATAGAATCCAGCTCTTTTGGATCTTCTACCAAAAATTCAACTTTATCATATTCGTCCGGCGTAGAACCGCCGCCGTTTTTCTGCTGCCGGTTTTCACGCTGCTTATAATAGGTATCCATATCTGTATATATATAATTTTCTATCAGGCCGTTTTCCGCCGTATACGGCGAAGATTCCTGGCTAAAATTTGCATGAAACACCCCGACAATCTCAACCTTTATCGGTTCTCCCAAAGTCTTTAACGGATCGTCGCTGAATTGATATATTCCTTCTTTGGTTTCCAGCGTAACGGTATCCCCTACCGAGAGACGGTTCTGCTTTGCTATCCAGTCAGAAATCACCGCCTTATACTGATCTTCTTCTTCAATGTTGCGCCCTTCCACAATTGTAAGCGCGCCTGTCCTGAAGTATTTCTGCTCCGCCCCGTTCCTGCAGGAGCTGATACCGACCTCATGACGTGCCAGTTCCAGCGCCTCTTCTGTGATATACGGATCATCCGGGATCGGCTGGGGATCCGCCCACATTCCCGGCCTAAGCTTTAAATCCGTCCATAAACAGTATCCAAACAACTCCGCAATATAATCTTTCACCCCGTCTATAGAGCAGATCTTTTCAATCATTTCCCGGGAAATCATAGGCCCGGTATATATCGAAGCGCCTCCTCCCTTTTCAAAGCTGATATGTTCGCGGTACAGTTCATTTTCTGTATTTACTTCCAAAACAAACCCAGACGCCATACTTAAGCGCAGCCGGTCCAGTTCGCTTTGCGCGCTCTTCAAAAAGGAAATACCGACCAGAACAAACAAAGACATAAACAGCAGCAAACAAAGCATAAGCAGTGTCCTTCCTTTTTTGCGTATCAGATAGATACCCGCCCTTCTTATAAAATTCATGTTATACCCCCTTCTAATCCAACGCCGCATGCATCCCCGCCACATATCCGGAAGACCATGCCCACTGCAAATTATACCCGCCGCACATGCCGTCAATATCAATCACTTCCCCCGCAAAGTAAAGCCCCGGAACCAGATAAGACTCTAACGTATCCGGGCAAATCTCCGCCGTATCCACGCCGCCTGCCGTCGCCTGCGCAGCGTCAAACCCCTTCGTACCCGTAATATCTACAACCGCACGCTTTATAAACCCGCACAGCATACGCAGCGTTTTATTGGAAACCTCCCCGGCCGGTTTTTGCAAAGCGATATGGTTCTGCTTTAAAAACAACAAAATCAGCTTCTGTGGGAACAAACCAACCAAAGCCTCCTGCGCCGTCTTATCCCGTCCCTTGGAAAACCGAAACTGCAATTCTTCGTATAATTCCCCTTCGTTCAGATAAGGCGCAAAATCCAGGGCCGCCCATACCTTTTTCCGGCGGCTTAACGCTCTTGCGGCATAGCGGCTGACCTGAAACGCCGGTATGCCGGAAATCCCGCTTTCCGTCAGCTGGATTTCTCCCCTGTCCGAACAAACCTGCTTTCCTTCCACATATAACGTAACCGTTCCATCTGTCCGCACTCCTGCGGCGGATGCAAAAAAATCCTGTTTTGCCTTCAATTGTACCAAAGCCGGAACCGGTTCGATAAACGTATGCCCAAGCTCCTCTATCAAAGAAAACGCACTGCCGTCGCTTCCGGATTTTGCAAACGCCAATCCGCCGCAGGCAAAAATGCAGCGATCCGCACGCCATGTTTCCCGCCCTGCCCGCGCCTCAAAAGAGCCTCCTCTTTTCCGGACTTTCGTTACGCCGCGTTCCAAAGCCACGCGCACTCCAAGCCTTCTTAACTCCATACGAAGCGCTTCCTGTACCGAAACAGCCTGTCCGCTGGCCGGATAAAAATATCCGTCCCGTTCTTTCGGGAAAATACCCAGCCCTTTCATAAACTCTACCGTTTCCGCAAAACCAAACTGCCCGAACACAGGCAGCGCAAAGGCAGGGTTTTCCCCTCTGTAGCAGCGTATGCCCTGCCTGCTGTTTGTATAGTTGCACTTTCCGTTCCCCGTGGAAAGAATTTTTTTGCCAAGCTGCCTGTTATGCTCCAATATCTCTACTCCGGCGCCGTTTCGCGCGGCCGCTATGGCCGCCGCCATACCGGAAGCGCCGCCGCCAATCACCAGTACTTTTTTCACGCTTTTTCCTTTCAATCACAAATCCAGTAAGTCAGCTTATGGGACTCAAGTTCTTTTAAAAACGGGTATGGATTGTAGCTTTGTTCCTCCCCGTTCCCGTCGTCTAAATAGATCCCAACGTGCAGATGAACCGGAAAATATCCGGTCGTCCCTTCCGTTTCACTGTACCCGGTATCCCCCATAAATCCCAGTAACTGCCCTGCCTTTACTTCATCTCCGGTTTCTAGTTCCGGCGCATAGTCGCTTAAATGGGCATAATAAAAATATACGCCATGCTGGCTGCGTACGCCAATCCGGTAACCGCCCAGCCTAAGCCAGCCCATTTTTTCCACATATCCGTCCGAAATGCTTAAAACCGGATACCGCCCCCGTTTGTTTAAGGCTGCCATAATATCGCAGCCTTCGTGCACACGCTCCCCGCCGAATTTGCGGCTGTCCATCCAGCTGTCCGCAAAACTTACACTGTACCGTTCCTTATCGTATGCGGATGTTGGCACCGGAAAATAAACGATATCCTCCCATACCGCGTTCAGCGCATCCTCCCCGTCCGTCCCTTTTTGCTGATAAACAGAAAAAAACAGCCACGCGTCTGCAACCACGACCAGAAAGAACAGTAAAAAGTACGAAATATATTTGCGCAGCGACGCCAAACTCAGCGCATGCTCCTTAGCAGCTCTGTCAAAAACCGGTAAACACGCTCTGTAGAAGATATGCTTAAGCGCTCCTTCGGCGTATGGATATCAAAATTATCCGGGCCAAACGATACTGCGTCCAAACCTTTTATCTTATCACAAAATATCCCGCACTCAAGGCCTGCATGAATTGCTTCAAAAACCGGCTCCTTTCCAAACATGTCAGAATAAACGCCCGCCACCTTCGCGCGAAGTTTCGAATCCGCACAGTATTCCCATGCCGGATAATCTCCTTCTATACGGATTGTGCCGCCCAGATATTCAGCCAGCAAAGCCAGTCTGTCCGCCAGTTCTGCTTTCCGGCTCCCTATGCTGCTGCGAACCGAAGAAGTAACGCGAAACGCATCCTCATCCAGCTTTGAAATCCCGGCGTTTAACGAGGTTTCCACCAGTCCTTTGATATTTGTGCTCCGGCGCATGACGCCGTTTGGTACGTTACCCAGATAAAACAGGACATTTTGCATCGACGCAGCATCCAAAACGGCATACTGCTTCTGTTCTTTTATCAAAACGCTGACACAAAGCCCCGGATCCGAAACGGCATATTCTTTTTTCAGGATTTCCGTTATCTCTGCAATATACGAATCAAAAACTTGCATTTGCCCTTTTGCAATAACCAGAAGGCACTCCGCTTCCCTTGGAATCGCGTTGTCCTTTAATCCTCCCGAAAAAGCTGCAATGCCGATTTCCATCCGTTTTTTAAGGAACCTTAAAATCCTGCCCATTTCAATTACCGCATTGGCGCGTTCTTTGTCGATTTCACTTCCGGAATGGCCGCCCAAAAGGCCATGCAGCGTAAGCGCTATACCGACGCCTTCTTTCATCCGGTATGTCGCCGGGATATCCGTTTTAGCGGTCAGCCCCCCGGCGCAGCTGGTCAGAAAATGCCCTTCGATATCCGAATCAATATTCAAAAGGATATGTCCCTGAAGCATCGAAAGATCAGCGGCTTTTGCCCCAAGCAGCCCGACCTCTTCATCGGACGTAATCACAACCTCAAGCTTAGGATGCATAAGCGTATCATCGTCTAAAATTGCAAGCGCATAAGCGACCGCAATCCCGTCGTCTGCGCCTAACGTGGTGCCACGCGCTTTTAAAAAGTCCCCTTCTACATACAAATCCAGCCCATCCGATTCAAAATCAATTTTACAATCCGCTTCTTTTTCACAGACCATATCCATATGCCCCTGGATAATCACAGGCTCTGCCTGTTCATACCCTTTTGAAGCCTCTTTTATGATAATGACGTTATCGTGCCCGTCCTGGTAACAGGTAAGCCCGTGATCCGCGGCAAATGAAACGAGATAACGGCTGATTTGCTTTGTATGGTAAGAGCCGCGCGGAATACGGCTGATTTCCCCAAAGTACCGGAATACGTTTTGCGGTTTCAGATTTTCAAAATGATTCATAGCTGCCTCCTCTTTCTAATATATTAGACTATGAAAAAAAATAATCTCATTTTACTGGCCTTGTTAACTTTTATCCTTTTTATTCTGACTCATCCAGCGGCTTCCATGGAGGCCGCCGGCAGCGGGCTTTTGCTCTGGTATGAGCAGCTTTTGCCCGCCCTTTTGCCCCTTGCCATCCTCTCAAACCTGATGGTGTATTCCAATTATATGCAGGCCGTCACAAAATATTTATACCCGCTGACGCGGCGTATTGTGCCGACCAGCAAAAGCGGATGCTTCGCCTTTTTAGGCGGTATGCTCTTTGGGTTCCCGATGGGAAGTAAAATCAGTTCCGATCTGGTATCCCGCCAGAAAATAAGTAAAGCAGAAGGGGAAATTCTGTCCATCTGCTTTAACCAGTTAAGCCCCGTCTTTATCAGCGGCTATTTACTCTCTTCTGTTTTGGAAATGCCGCAGCTTACACTGCAAAGCTATGCGGCGCTGTATCTGCCGCCGCTGTTATACGCCGTCGCCTGCCTGAAAAAACTGCGGCCGCAAGATGCAAAAAACGCAGCCTCCGATCCGTCCTTTCATTTTCGGATCATAGACGCTGGCATTATGAATGGATTCGAGTCCCTGACAAAATTAGGGGGATATATTATCCTGTTTTCAATTCTGGCTGCAGCCCTGCATACATATAATACGAAATACCCTCTGGTAAACTTAGCCTGCACGGGACTGATAGAAGTAACCACCGGCGTCTCCTATCTGAAGCATTCCACGCTGCCGCCGCAGTATGTTTACCCGCTCGCCCTGTTTTTCGTGTCGTTCGGCGGACTGTGCGGATTTGCCCAAACCTGCTCCTTAGCCTCGTCGTGCACGTTTTCCAAAAAACGCTATCTTACCTGCCGGCTGTGCTTTGCCATTGTAAGCAGCATTCTGGGCTTCTTCTTTGCTTACGGTGCGTTTGGATCCTGATAATCCGGATACGGCTCTTCAAATACCGTTTCCTCTTTGATTTCCGGCAAAACCTCGCCCTGTTCCATTTCCTGCGGCATCAGTTCGGCGCGGTTTGCCGTGACAACATCCAGATAGCCCTGCAAAGATTCTACAAGATGGGCGGTTCTTGCCTGTGTCGTTTCAATCGAGCGGGAAAAAATATCTTCCATATTTTTGAGCATTTCATCGGTATAGCCAATGGCGCTCATGCGGATGGAATTGGCGTCGTTTGTCGCATTGTCCAAAATCTCCTGGGCCTGTTTTGTCGCAATGGAAACCACTTCGTTGGCCTGCGCATACGCCTGCTGCATAATTTCATGCTCGCTGACAAGCTCTGTGGTCTGTATCTGCGCCTGAGAAAGAATTTCTTCCGCTTTTGTCCTCGCATCTGCCATGATTGCCTCTTTGTTGCTGATAATCTTTTGGTATCGCTTAATTTCTTCCGGTGTTTTCAAACGAAGTTCGGTCAGTAACTCCTCAATCGTCACTTTATCTACAATAATCTTGGAACCGTTGAATAACTGAGATTTACAGCTTTCTATGTATTCTTCAATTTCTCCGATAATCTGCTCTATTCTGCTATTCATTGCCAGCACTCCTTATTTATTCATATTTGATTTTCTGTAGATCCTGTCCACGAACTGCGGCGGTACGAATTTGGAAATATCGCCGCCGTAAGCCGCAAATTCGCGCACTACGGAAGAACTGAGATAGGAATATTTTAAATTGGTCACCAGAAAAATCGTCTCTACGGCCGGATATTCTACATGATTGGTCTGCGCAATCTGCAGTTCATATTCAAAATCCGTAACCGCCCTTAGCCCCCGTACAATAATGGTGGCCCCGCTTTCTTTCATATAATCCACCAAAAGCCCGTCAAAAGAGTCTACAGTCACATTTGGGATATCTTTTGTAAGTTCTTTTAACATACTAACACGTTCACCCACAGAAAACAACGAGTTTTTCTCACTATTATTCAATACGCCGACGATAAGCTCGTCCACAATCGCCGCCGAACGCTTTATCATATCCTCGTGCCCAAACGTAACCGGGTCAAAGCTCCCCGGATAAACTGCTTTTTTCATGTTAATCCTCCCCGCCCGGAATATTCCCGTCCTTCTTTAAGAACAGGTGGGCGTTTGTCTTATATGTTTTTTCTTTGATTACCGTAAAGCCCGCGTCCGCTATCCAGGCGGTGTCCGTCCCCCGCGCCGTTTCGAGGATCAAAAGCGCATCCTCTGCCAAAAGAGCGGAATCTTTTAAATAAGCGAGCGCGTTTTGATCCAGCCCGCTGGAATACGGCGGATCCAGAAACACAATATCAAACCGGTACTTCCCCTCCAGGGAACGGAGCGCGGCAATCACGTCCATCTGAAGCAGCAGGCACTCCTTCTCTGATTTGGTAAACTGGATATTGTACCGGATGCAGTCCGCCGCTTTTTTGGCATGTTCTGCAAGTACCGCAAATTTCGCTCCCCGACTGACCGCTTCCAGGCCGATCTGGCCGCTTCCGGCAAACAAGTCCAGAAAATAACAGCCGGGGACTTCGTTTTGTATCATATTAAAAAGCGTTTCTTTGATCCGATCTGCCGTTGGGCGCGTATCGTTTCCTTCCACTGTTTTCAGCCGCAGCCGACGTTTGCTTCCGGCAATAATTCTCATATTGTACTCCTTTTATCATTGCTGTTTTAGGACGCGCAAAGCCAGCGACAGCGCCGCCTCTACCGAAGCGCGGCGCACTGTCTGCCTGTCCCCGTCAAATATATGACGCTCTGTTGTTACCGTATCTTTGTATGCGCAGGCCAGGTAAACTAAACCCACCGGCTTTTCTTTTGTCCCTCCGTCCGGCCCTGCAATCCCGGTGGAAATAAGCCCCAAATCGGCGCCGGCTGCCGCCTGTACGCCGCCTGCCATTTCTTCCGCCGTCTGGCGGCTGACCGCCCCGTACCGCTTTAGCGTTTCATGGGAAACGCCGAGCAGTTTTTCCTTCGCTTCATTGGAATACGTAATATACCCTTCCCCAAACTGGCCGGAAATCCCCGGCACATTCACAATCCTCCCTGCAATCCATCCTCCGGTACACGACTCTGCAGTCGCAATGGTAAGACGGCGCTCTTTTAACAGTCCCGCTATTTCATGTTCCATTTTAAAAATCCCTTTTCTATTTATTTTTGCTCTTTTAAAACGGCTTTATTCTTTGCAATGTAATCAAACAGGGAAACAACGGTTAAAACCAGCGCCGTATAGGTAAGCGCCATGCCAAGCATGTCAAAAAATTCATAATCCAAATCCAGCGTGAGTACGATAATCATCAGCATCTGAAAAACCGTCTTAAATTTTCCCCAGTAGCTTGCCGCAATCACAATGCCGTTGTCCGAAGCAATCAGACGAAATCCGCTGATAATAAATTCCCTGCTCATAATTACAATTACAATCCACGCTGCAAGCCGGCCTGTTTCCACCAGGCAAATCATAGCGGCGCAGACTAAGAGCTTATCGGCCAGAGGATCCATAAATTTCCCAAAATTTGTCACCAGATTATACTTCCTGGCTATCTTACCGTCCGCAAAATCCGTCAGGCTGGCCAGCGCAAAAATTGCCGTCGCAATGTAGTTTCCATATTGCACCTCCGGATACAGCAAAAAAAACACAAAAAACGGGATCAAAACCACACGGAAGACCGTCAGCTTGTTTGGTAAATTCATTCTGCTATCTCTCCTGTCAAATCATATTCATATGCCCCGGTAATTTCTACATTTACAAATTTTCCGGTTTCCAATATTTCATTTGTACGTATAAAGACATAGCCGTCCACACCGGGCGCGTCCCGGTAAGTACGGCCGACATAAGCGTCTTCGTCCGCTACCTTTCCTTCGATAAACGCCGTCAGTTCCCTGCCCGGAAGCGTTTCGTTGATATCGAATGAAATTTTCTGCTGCAAAGCAAGGATCTCTTCTTTGCGGGCAAGCTTGGTTTCTTCCTCTACCTGGCCGTCGAACGCTTCTGCCGGAGTGCCTTCTTCCGGCGAATAAGTAAATACGCCCAGCCGGTCAAACGCCATTTCTTTTACAAACTCCATCAGTTCTTTGTGCATCTGTTCCGTTTCACCGGGAAAACCGCTGATAAGCGTCGTACGGATGCAGATATCCGGAATCCTCTCCCGCAGCCTGTTTACAATCCGTATAATATCGTCGCGCCCTGTTTTTCTGCCCATTCTCTTTAATACGTCATCCACGGAATGCTGTATGGGCAAATCCAGATAATGACAGACCTTTTCGTTGCGCAGAATGGCGTCTATCAGCGCATCGTCAATTTCCTCCGGATAACAGTACAAAATCCGGATCCAGGCCAGCCCCGGAATCTGGTTTAACTCGTCTAAAAGCCGGTCTAATGATTTCTTTCCATATAAATCCACGCCGTAGCACGTCGTTTCCTGCGCAACCAAAATCAGTTCTTTCACGCCTCCTGCAGCAAGTTCCTTTGCTTCGCAGACCAGCTTTTCAAGAGGCGCGCTTTGGTATTTGCCGCGTATCTGCGGGATTGCGCAGTAGGTACAGTGTTTTTCACACCCTTCCGCAATTTTTAAGAACGCATAATGCCCGCCCGTGGTTACAAGCCGTTTCGTCCCTTTTGGCGGCAGTTCCTTCGGCTCGTCAAATTTCCGATAACGCTTGCCTTCCGCTACCTGCTGTATTGCGCAGACAATGCTGTCATAAGAGTGAACGCCCAAAACGGCGTCCACCTCCGGAAGTTCCGTTTCAATTTCATCGCGATAGCGCTGTGCAAGGCAGCCCGTTACAATCAGGCCCTTTAAGCTGCCGCCTTCTTTATAAGACGCCATCTCCAAAATCGTCTGGATGCTCTCTTCTTTGGCATCCCCAATAAAACAGCATGTATTTATCACAATGATATCCGCTGTCTTTTCATCATCCGTAATCGTATGGCCCGCTTCGGCCAGCATACCCAACATATACTCAGAATCTACCAGATTCTTGTCACATCCTAATGATATAAATAATATTTTCATATTTTTTCACTAAATCTCAGAAAGGATGCCAAAACGTAATCGCCGACATTTTGTACATCCTCCTTCTCCATGTATTTTTTTTAGTTTTCTTATGTCAATTCTTCGGATATGTCCGGCGCATCCGCCATTTGTTCTGTCTCTTCGTCAAAGCCGGACTCTTCTTGTTCCTGCGCTTCTTCTTCACTCAGTATTTTGACATCGCCAACATACAGTTCCTCTACGGCGATAGACAGAGGCTTTTTGCCGTGCGAACTCGGAAGCATGGGCTCTGCCCCTCCAATAATCTGGCGCGCCCGCTTAGCCGCTGCAATTACAATAGAATATCGGCTGTTTACTACCGGTTCTTCCCCGATTGCAACGTCATTGTTTACCACTTTCATCAGTTCTACATAAGATGGATGTATCATGTTTCATCTCCTTTCGGAACGCTTTTTAGTTCTTCTTTTATTTTGCTGATAAACTCCCGGTTTCGGCTTACCCTGCGGTGTTCGTTCCTGATAATGGAATGTACCTGCCTGACGCATTCGTCAAGCGTATCGTTGATTACCAGGTAATCGTATGCATCCATATAAGCCGCTTCCTCCGCCGCACGGGACAACCGCGCGCCAACGGCGCTTACGTCTTCCGTACCGCGTCCCGTCAGCCGCTCCTGCAAAGTCCTTGCGTCCGGCGGCGCCACAAACAAGAGCAGGGTATCCGGAAACAGTTCCTTTACCTTTAACGCGCCCTGAATTTCTATTTCAAGAATCACGTCTTTTTGGGCTGATAACTGTTCTTCTACATAAGCCTTTGGCGTCCCGTAATAGTTTTCAACGTACAAAGCATACTCGATCAGTTCATTTTTTTCAATCATTTTTTCAAATTCTTTCCTGGTTTTGAAAAAATATTCCCGCCCATCCTCTTCATTTGGGCGCGGCGGCCTTGTAGTTGCAGAGATAGAAAGCGCATATTGATCCTTGTACTGCTCAAGCAGCCTTTGCATTACAGTGCCTTTTCCCGCTCCGGAAAATCCGGAAAAAACAATTAAAATCCCTCTGTTATCCGCTTTCATCTATTCTTCCTTTCTGCCTTCTGCCAGCCCGTGAAACCGCCCTGCCAGCGTATCCGGCCCTAACGCTGACAGCACGACGATGCCCTGCTCCATAATGATGATGCTCCTTGTCTTTCTGCCCTGTGTGGCGTCCACCGCGCTCCCATCCTGCTTTGCCTTTTGTACCAGGCGCTTCGCAGGCGCGGAGTCCGGGGCGATAACGGCAACCATCTTAGCGGTATGTACCAGATTGCCAAATCCAATATTCATAAGCTCTGCCATGGCCGTCTCCTACTCAATATTCTGAATCTGCTCCCTGACCTTTTCAATATCCGTCTTTAAATTGATTCCGATATCCGAAATAGTAAGGTCGGTTGTCTTCGATAAAATCGTATTGGCTTCCCGGTTCATTTCCTGTGCGATAAAATCCAGCTTCCTGCCGATGCTGCCGCCGCCTTCCACCGCGGCTTTGGTCGCTTCAATGTGGCTGCGCAAACGCACCGTCTCTTCATCCACGCAGATTTTGTCTGCATAAATCGTAACTTCCGTTATAATCCTGCCTTCGTCGATCTGCTTGTCGGCAAGAAGCTCCCGCACCTTTTCTTCCAAACGCCTGCGGTACTCCGCCAAAATAGCCGGGGCATGGCTTTCAATATAATCTACATATTGAAGCATACCGTTTAGCTTTTCGCTTAAATCCGCCGCTAAACGCTTTCCTTCCTCAATCCTGCTTTCTACAAACTGCCCGCAGGCATCCCGCAGCGCTTTTTCTAAGATAACCCAAAGTTCTTTTTCATCTGCGCTTTGCTCTTCCATCGTAAACACTTCCGGATAGCGCGAAAGGGCGCTGGTGCGGATATCGTTTTCAAGGCCGAACCTCTCTGACATCTGCTTTAGGTACTTTAAGTAAGCCGCCGCCACATCTTCATTGTATTTTACCGCAAAATTCTCTTCGGTATAATCCTCATAAGAGATAAATACGTCCACCTTGCCCCGGTGAATATATTCTTTCAGCAGGGCGCGTATGGCGCTTTCAAAAAAACTTAGTTTTTTCGGCATTTTAATGTTGACATCTAAATACCGGTGATTTACGGATTTTAGTTCCACTGTGAATTTGCGTTCGTGCTCCATAACCTCACAGCGGCCGAACCCGGTCATACTCTTAATCATGCAGGCCTCCTACCGCCTTTTGGCGAAACATTTCCATGCATCTGTCTGTTTGTATCCTATATGCATAGTTGTATTTATTATATAAGATTCCTGGCCATTCGTCAAATTATCTCCCATACATTTTTACATATTTACGAACTTTTGCCGCCAGTTTTTTCGTGATCTGCCTGCGCTTCATTCTCCATTTCCAGTTCTCCCCAAGCGTAGACGGCGTATTCATGCGCGCCTCGTTTGAAAGTCCCAGGATATCCTGCATCGGCACAACCGCAAGATCGCTTACGCTTGCCCATGCGCCGCGCATCATGCCCCAGTTGTAACCCTCTTTCCTGGTCAGGTTAAAATACTTTTTGGCAAATTTTACGCTGTCCTTTGGCGCAGTCTTCATCCAGCCCATAATGGTATCGTTGTCGTGCGTGCCCGTATAAACTACGCTGTGGCTCTGGTAATTATGCGGCAGGTAATCGCTTTCTTCCCTTGTGTCAAATGCAAACTGCAGTACCTTCATGCCCGGGAAACCGGAATCTTTTACAAGCTGCAAAACGGAAGGCGTCAAAAATCCCAAATCCTCCACTATAATATCCAGCTTTCCAAGCTTTTCTTCCAGCGTTTTAAACAGTTCCATGCCAGGCCCCTTTTTCCAGGTTCCGTTTCTGGCCGTCGTATCTAAAGCCGGAATGGCATAATAGGAATCAAATCCGCGGAAATGATCAATTCTCACCACATCATAAAGCTTAGACATAGCCCGGATGCGGTCTGTCCAGAACCGATAGCCATCCTGCTTCATCACATCCCAGCGAAACAGCGGATTGCCCCACAGCTGCCCGTCTTCGGAAAAAGCGTCCGGCGGGCACCCTGCCACTTCTATGGGATTTTTCTGCTCATCCAGATAAAACTGATCCGTATTGGCCCACACGTCGGCGCTGTCGCCCGCTACATAAATCGGCACGTCCCCTATAATAGAAATCCCTTTTTTATTGGCGTAAGCCTTTAAGGAACGCCACTGCTTAAAGAACAGAAACTGCAGCATTTTATAAAATTCTATTTCGTCGGCGTACTCGTTCTTCGCCTCTTCTATCGCCTCCTGTTCCCGAAATTTCCATCCGCGTTTCCATTCCTGCCAGGCTGCGCCGCTGTTTTCGTCCTTTAACGCCATAAACAAGGCGTAATCATCCAGCCACGCCTGTTCTTTTTTGCAAAAAGCATAAAATGCCTTCGGTTTTCTGGCCAAAAATCGCGCGTATGCTTTTTTCAGCAGATCATAGCGGTTTTCATATAAAATCCCGTAATCCACCTTTGTCTCGTCCGCCCCCCAGGAATAAGAAGAACATTCTTCTTCCGTCAAAAGGCCGTCCCGGCAAAGCAGTTCCAAATCAATAAAATAGGGATTGCCGGCAAAACTTGAAAACGACTGGTACGGGGAATCCCCGTAGCTTGTCGGGCAGACCGGCAAAATCTGCCAGTACGTCTGGCCGGCTTCCGCCAGAAAATTTACAAACCGCTTCGCTTCCTTTCCCATCGTCCCTATACCGTACTTGGAAGGCAGGGATGAAATGTGCATCAGTATTCCGCTTGTCCTCATATGGTTCCATCTCCTCATTTTTGATATAAGCTTATTTTACAGCATCAAAAAGCAAATAGCAACCGGACTGCGGTTAAATTATGGATAAAAGGGCTGCTAAATTGCCTCTTCTGCCTTTACTTGCCCGATGGGAAAACAGCAAATCACAATGGCAGCAGGTACAGGCCTGCGTCGTGGAAATCCGTTCTTTTTTTACGCCCGCTTCCATCAGTACAATTTCATTTGCCCGCCACAGATCCAGCTGATATTTCCCGTTTCCTTTTGCCGTTAAGATCTCGTTCTTTCTCCCGGCAAATTCCCGCTCAAATTCCTCCGCCACGTCCGCCCCAACCTCATAGCAGTCCCGGCAGATAGAAGGCCCTATGGCGCAGACGGTATCCTGCGGGTCTGTGCCAAACTCCCGTTTCATGGTTTCAAGCGTAACGCGCCCTATTCTTCCCACCGTACCGCGCCAGCCCGAATGGCTTAGCCCAATCGCCCGGTGAACCGGATCGACAAAATAAAGCGGTACGCAGTCCGCAAAAAACGTAATTAACGTCACCTGCGGGACATTTGTCACCATCCCGTCCACATCCGTAAATCCTTTTTTTCCGGGTTCCGGGACGCTTGCGTGTTCTCTTCCCACGCGCACTACGTTTGCGGTATGCGTCTGATCCGCGCACACAAAGCTGCCATACGGCACGCAAAGCGCCTGCGCCAGCCTGCGGTAATTTGTTTTTACGGCTTCTTCATCGTCTCCCCTTGAAAAACTTAAATTCAGCGAAGCATATATCCCCTGGCTGACGCCGCCTTTGCGCGTCGTAAACGCATGTTTTACAAATCCCGTTTCCTCAAGAGCCGGAAACACAAAAAGCGGCATCGCATCGCCCTGATCCTGCGAAAACGGGCGCAGTACCGGAACCGAAACTGACTGCATCAAAATCGCCTCCCTTTCTTTTACATCTGAAAATCAAACGCGTTTTTAATATGCGTTATACCATCTTCCCCGCCTGTAATCGCAACCACGTCAAAACGGCAGGGAACCCTATCCCCATAGCCGTTTTTACCGCAATAACAGAAAGCGGCCCTGCAAATCTTCTTTTGCTTCTTTGCAGTCACCGCTTCCAACGGATCTCCGCAGGAAGTATCCCTGCGGTATTTTACTTCGATAAATACAAGATATCGGCCGTCTTTGGCTATAATATCAATTTCCCCAAAACGGCTGTAAAAATTCTGCTCTAATATCCGATATCCCTTCCCGGCCAGATATCCGGCTGCCTTTTGTTCGTATACCGCGCCGGCCTGTCTGTTATTTTTTGCCAAATCCCTTCCCCCGTTTATCTGCCAAGCTTAGAACGCAGCCTGTCCATGTCGTCTACAAATACCAGGATTTCCGCTACAACGTCGTAAAGCTCCGGCGGTATGGTATCGCCGATTTCCAGTTTCGAAAGCGTATGCGCCAGCTTGTTGTCTTTGTATAAAGGCACATTTTCTTCCTGCCCTTTTTTAATAATCCGCTCCGCCAGTTCCCCTTTCCCTGTCGCCAGGATTTTGGGGGCCGCGTCCCCCGGCTCATAGGCAAGGGCGACGGCTGTTTTTATTTTTTCGTCCTCATTCCATCTTTTCATATCCTCACGCCCTGACATCAAATGAATACCGGTGTACCATGCCGCCTGCAGAAGGCATGCCCTGCTTTAGCATGTCTTCGACAAAATTTACGTCTTCCTGCTGGTTTTTGACCTCAATTTTAGCGTGGAAGCCTTTTTTTGCCAGACGTTCCTCCAATTGATCCATATGCTCTAAGATCAACTGGTATGACATATCGTCCGCCAGATAAAAATCCGCCTTCACATTCTTTTGGCACAGCCGGACCGAAACATCGGTGGAACCCAGATGATCCAAATCCAGATGCAGAAACGCCGTCAGTTCATCGTCCTTTTCCCGCTTTTTCCGTTTGTCCGTATAGACGTAAATATCACTGTGGGCGTTTTGGCCCGCTAATTTTAACGGAATCTGGACATAGGCAAAATTCTGGTTGATTTGGTTCATAAACTGGATATTACTGCGCACGTTTGAGGCCGTATGGGACAGCTGCGGCGTATCCTGGCCAAATGCCTTTAAAACTTTTTCCATCTGCGCCATCTGGCGGTCTAACCGTTCATACAGTTCGCTAACCTTATGTTCTCCCTTTAACTCCTCCGGCTTTAACAGCCACTGCCGCTCCATAACGCTGCGGATTAGGGCGCGGTATTCTTTCGACGAAGCCAGCTGCAAAAGCGCCTGCCTGCTGAACGGGTTTTTACTGGCAAATGCCTGTTCCAAAAACTGCAGCAGTTCTTTCTGCGTCAAATCGCCAGAGAGAACGCCGTCCGAAAAAACGGTCGTATTGCGTGAAAGTTCCGTAATCTTAGAAAGCTTTTCACCCAAATGGGCCAGTTCTTCCGGCCCAAACAAATCCTTCAAAAGTTCCGGCGTATCTTTAACTCCGGCCTGCCCTCCTTCATTTGAGGCGGCCTGGCCATGCGCCGCGCCGGTATCCTGCGGCGCATGGGCCGCTTTCTTTCCAAAATCCGCTTCTTTTAGCAGCATATCCGCCGCGTCTGCAGGCGCTTTGCCCGCGGCCTGCTCTTTTGCCTGTGCGCTCGGCTCTTTTTCCTGTAAAGCTTCTAACAGCGCATCCCCTGCCGTTTTGGCGTTTTGCAGGCTTTTTGCCTGCGTGCCGTCCGCGGCTTCTTCTGCGCCTTCCGCCTGCGCGCCTGCGGCGGCCTTTTCTGCCATGCCTTCCGGATTGGCCGTTTTTTCCTGAACTAAGACGGTTCCATCCTCCACCTGATTTGCTTCCCCTAAAAACACTTTTATCATCTGCCGGTTTAACTCCAAAAGTTCTTTGAGATCCCCGCCGCTTCCCGCCAATCGCTCCGGTATGGCTTCCATAACGGATTCCAGCTGATCTAAAATGGCATACTGATCCGACTTGTAATTTTCAAACTGGGCAGCCATCTCCTCTGTCACGGGAATCCCCAGCTTTGCCATCTGTACAATTGTAGCGGCGTCCATCCGCTCATTGCCCATAACCAGTTTTGCCATCTGCAGAAGGCTTTGTTTGTCAATCGGCATGGACTGTTCCATCATGCTGTTGACCATGGTTACCATCCTGCCGTTTGCCGGAAGGTTCGCCGCTTTTAAGGCGTTTAACAGCGTCGGGTTTGCCATCCCGGACTGCGAAAACGGGCGGATTGCAATCTGCGCCCCATTATTCGAACGCACCTGAAAAAACATAGATTCCCCGACGCGGACCGTTACGCCGGAATCCAGCCTGGCCTGAATAGTCTTGCCGTCCGAAAGCCCCAGCGTCACTACGCCGTTTTCCATATGGTTGACGCTGCCTTCAAAAATATTCCCCACCGACATCTGCTGAAGGGAAGAGGTAATCTGCCGGATGCCCTGGACTCCCCCGGATAATTCCGTACCATTTGCAAGCGTCCTGTTGTATTGGTTCAACATATCCGTAATCTGCATATTTTTTACCCCTGCACAAAATTTTTGATAAACGATCTGCGGTGAATAGGCGTAGGGCCAAGCGACCGGATCGCCGCAATATGCTCCGTAGTACCATATCCTTTGTTGGCTGCAAAACCGTACCCCGGCAAAAGAACGTCATACTCTTCCATTAATCTGTCCCTTGTCACCTTTGCAACGATACTCGCCGCGCCTATGGAGATACTTTTTTCGTCCCCTTTTATAATCGGCGCCTGACGGATTGCAACTTCCGGAATCGTCACCGCGTCATTTAATAATATATCGGGCGTTACGCTTAAATTATGAATAGCCTGCCGCATGGCTTCATAGGTTGCCTGCAGAATATTGATTTCATCAATCCGCTGCGGGGAAACCATGCCGATTCCCACAGCCACAGCCTGTTCTAAAATCACGTCGTAAAGTTCTTCCCTCTTTTTTGCCGAAAGCTTTTTAGAATCATTGATATATAAAATACCGCAGTCTTTCGGCAGAATCACCGCGCCCGCCACAACTGGCCCTGCAAGGGGGCCGCGCCCCACCTCGTCAATCCCGCACACCGCGCCAAACGGGGCATACTGCTTTTCATAAACTTTTAAGCTTTCGATACGCTCCCGTTCTGCTTCCTGCGCCTGTATGCGCTTTTTTGCCTGCTCCACTAATTTTATCACGCCAAGGCGCGCGTCGCTTTGATAAGCCGCAATAAAAGAAGGCAGCGTTTCTTCACATGCTGCCTTAAATTCTGTCCTGATTTCATTGATACTTTTGTGTTCCATCTGTTCATCCGCTCCTGCCCGGCACTTCTAATGTAAATCTGCCTATTTTGCCGCTGCGGAACTCGTCCACAAGAATCGCAGCCGCTTTGCCATAATCCGGTTCTCCTCCCCTGCCCAAACAGTTCCTTATCCGGGCAACCGCACCGAGCGCCTGCGGGGCGTCCTCTTCTTCCGCAATCCCATACCTTGCGGCAAGGCTGCCCGGGTACTCCTGCATAAGAAACCGGATCAGTTCCAACGACAACTCCTGCGTATTTAAAATTTCATCCCGGATCGATCCGATGAACGCCAGATGAAGCCCTACCTCCTGATCTTCAAATTTGGGCCACAAAATTCCCGGCGTATCCAAAAGTTCCACCTGCCTGTTTAAGCGGATCCACTGCCTGCCTTTGGTCACGCCCGGTTTATTTCCGGTTTTTGCGCAGGCTTTGCCCGCATAAGTATTGATAAACGTGGATTTGCCCACGTTTGGGATTCCGACTACCATTGCGCGTACCGGACGGTTTAAAATACCTCTTCTTTTGTCGCGTTCTGTTTTTTCCCTGCAGGCTTTTGCAATGGTATTTTGTATTTCTTTCATGCCGGCCCTGCTCCTTGCGTCCACGCAAACCACGAAATATCCCTTTTCCTTAAAGTAAGCGCTCCATACCTCATTTTTTTTGGGATCCGCCAAATCCGCTTTGTTCATCAGCACCAGACGGGCTTTGTTTTTGCCTAACATATCAATATCCGGATTCCGGCTCGATAAAGGGATCCTGGCGTCCACCAGTTCTATAATCAGATCAATTAACTTAATATCTTCCTGCATCTGACGTTTCGCTTTTGTCATATGCCCCGGGTACCACTGAAACTGCATAATGTTCTCCATTCCTATTTTTTCTTGATAAACCCAAAATCTTCATACGGGGACACAATAAACCATGCTTTCCCAATAATATGCTGTTTTTTAACGTTGCCGATATTGGCATACCGGCTGTCTTCGCTGTTATTGCGGTTATCGCCCAGTACAAAATATTCATCCTCAGCCAGAAGAATTTCTTCCGCTGCCAGTTCCGGATCCAAAACGGCGTCTGTTTCCACAGCCTCTTCAAACGGCTCCCCGTTGACATAAACGGCCCCGTCTTTTATTTGCACCGTATCGCCCGGCACGCCGATAACACGTTTTACGTAATAATGGGATTTTTCATTTCCGTTCGGCAAAAACACGATGATATCGTTTGGCTTCGGATCGGTGAGCAAATAAATAAAACGGTTGATTAAAATTTCCTGCCTGTTCTCTAATACCGGCATCATGGACTGGCCGACCACGCTCGTACGCAGTCCGATATAGTAAACAAATACAAATGAAATCCCAAGTACAATTGCAATTTCAATACTCCATGCAATTACTTCTTTTATCACAGGGATATTTACTTTCTGTTTTTCCCGGCCAAAATGTAATCCGCTTTTTCTTCTCATATCTGCCTCTGTATGCTGTCTTTTGTTTTTGTATCCGTTAAAAAACAGCCGTACCTGCCTGGAATTTCTCCAAAACAGGATACGGCTCTTTATTGCATTCGCTGCAATGTTTATTTTTTTTCTTTCACTTTAGCAGCTTTTCCGACGCGTCCCCTTAAATAATATAATTTTGCACGCCTTACTTTACCGTAACGCACGATTTCAACCTTTTCGACGTTCGGAGAATGTAAGGGCCATGTTTTCTCCACGCCTACGCCGCTTGAAAACTTACGTACCGTAAAAGTCTCACGGCTGCTGCCGCCCTGCCTCTTTAATACGATGCCTTCAAATACCTGGATTCTTTCACGGTTTCCCTCTTTGATCCGGCCGTAAACCTTTACCGTATCCCCGACATGAAATTCGGGCACTTCCGCTTTCATCTGCTCTGCTTCAATGTTTCTGATGATTTCACCTGTGTTCATTTTATTTCCTCCTAATTCGTCCGATGTTCTTAATACCTAAAGCTTTTCCCGGCATGTGCGGTATTAGCACATCCTAAAAAAGGCGCCGTAACAGAGGACCATCGCATAATTAATACAACTATAAGACTATACCACAATTTTTTTGGGGATGCAAGAAAAATTTCACTCCGCCGGCATCGTAATTGTGATTTTCGTCCCTTCCTCCTCCTTGCTTTCAATCCGTACCCCATATTCTTCCCCGTACAAAAGCTTCAGCCTGTCGTCCACGTTGTTGATGCCAATCCCTGTAAGATGCTCCTTTTTGCTGCGCTTATCCTTCGTCTGCACGCTCTTTAACTGTTCCGGCGTCATACCAATACCGTTATCCGCCACTTCAAAGATCAGCCTGTCTTCTTTTTTCCTGACAAAAACCTGGATATTGCCTCCCTTTCCTTCCGGAAACGCATGAAAAAATGCGTTTTCCACAAAAGGCTGCAAAATCATTTTGGGCAGGAGGCTCCCGCTGCAGTTGTGCGCCACAAAATATTCGGTCTTTATCATATCCCCATACCGCACCTGATTGATCAGGACGTAATTTTTCAGGTTTTCAATCTCCTGGGCAACTGTGATGCATTCCTGCGTATTGCTGATGGTATTGCGCAGAAGCTGTACAAATGCGTCAATGACGCGTGTGGAAAGTTCGGCGTTTCCCTGCCAGATCAATATTTTAATGGTAGCCAGCGTATTATAGACATAATGCGGGTTAATCTGCATCTGGAGCGCATGGATTTCCGCAATGCGCTTTTCCTTTTCAAAATCAATCAGTTTCTGTACGGATTCATCCAAAAGACGGATCATCTGGTTGTACGTCTCGGTCAGTTCCCTGATTTCCTCCGTTCCCTCTATCCGGACAAATTCACCGAGGTTTCCGCTGCGTACACGCCCCATTTTATCCGCCAGATGCGCCAACGGTTTTGTCTGCTGCCGCACAAATACAATCACCAAAAACAAAATAACGCTTGCCGAAAACAATGTAAAAAATACAATGCGCGCCATATTGTAGCTTTCTGCAAAGGCCGCCTGCGGATTAATAATCCCTATTAAATGGTAATTACTGCTCCTTAGTTTCTGGAACAGGATAGTGTCTACTGAATTTCCGTCTTTTTCCTGTTTCCGGTAAATTCCTTCCGATTCCATTTCCGCCGCAAGCCGTTTGACGTAACGCTGCCTTTTGGAATCTGTTTTTAGGTAATCCGGCTCATTTGAGGAAATCACTTCCCCTTCTCCGTTTAAGACCACGATATCGCTCGTGGACGAAGTGAAATAATTGTACATTTCCCTGAATTCCTGTTCCTTCATGGTAATATACAAATACCCCAAAACCGTTTCTTTTTCATATACCGCGCAGGCCATTACAATGACGGGCTCCGATTTGGTAACGTCGCTGTAGCCCGACTCCTGGTACTCGCATACCAGCTTTCCCGGCTCCTGTCCGGCCTTTTGGGTTACCGGGCTAAACAGGATATCACTGGCGGATACTGCCAGCTTATCCGTCCAGTTGTAGACATAGCTTTTCCCCTGCGTACTCACAAGCATCACATTTAACTGCGTATAATCCGAAAGGCGGGTTTCTTCCATTTCTCTTTGCATATAATAAATATTCCCCCGTTCCTTAACGGATGCCGGATTTTCTTCCATTAGATAATTTTTTACCGGCTCGCTGGAACTGATGGTGCTTGAAATTCTCCAGATATCTTCATAAAATTGACAGAACTGCCGATCAATCTGATTGAATATTTTCTGCTGTGACTCTGAAAATATCTTTGCAAATACTTCTTTTGATATGGACTGGTTCATAAAATGCAGAACCGCCGCAAGCCCGAGTATCCCCAGGGAAACTGCCAAAACCAGCTTAAACATCAGCGTATTTGCTATTTTCCGCCACTTCACTTACGTTTCCCTCCCCGCTTTTTTCCGATACCTGCCCGGCGATACGCCTGTCATCTTTTTAAAAACCCTGCAAAAATAACTTTGATCCGTGTACCCGACCTCGCTTCCCACTTCTGAAATCGTCTTCGCCGTATGGAGCAGTTCGCTTTTGGCCTTGCCAATCCGGATTTTATTCAGATAACCGCTGAACCCCTCCACCGTATTTTCTTTAAAACAGGTGGAGGTATACGAATAACTGAATCCAAACTGCCTGGCCAAATCCATCAGCTTTAGATCTTCCGTATAATGCGTTTCTATGTATTCTTTCATCTTTTCCATGTGGATATGGGTCAGATCACACTGCCTGCCCTCAGAAACGCCGGGCTTTGGCACGTATTTGCGGATAACCGCAAGAAACGCCTCCACGTCCTCCGATGTATCAATTTCCCGGAAGCATCTGTCGCGCGTTTCTTCCCCTGCCCCGCCAATCCGTTCCATTTCAACAAAATAATTAAACAACAGGTTTTTGGCCAGGTTTTTTATTTTATACTCGTCCTCATGCATTTTTGCAAGTCCCTCAATGTAAGAAAGAAACATCAAAACCGCTTCATCCAGTTCCAGGTTTTCCAAATATCTGGAATACAACTCAAATTCAAACTTCTCCCGTTTCTGTTTTTGGAGTTGTTCTTCCAGTATCACCAGGCTTTTTCCCGGAAAATAGAATTTCAAGGAAAGCGTCTTTTGCACCCCGTCCAAAAAAACCATACGCGTTTCCTGAAAATCCGTATACGCCCAGCTTAGCGCCGCAAAGAAATTGTTATCGTATTGTTTCATTTTATCCGCAAATGATAAGATCCTTCCATGGCAGTCCGCGTCCTCTTCATCCCTGTAATTTATGATCAGGCACAAACTGTCTTCTTTTGGCACGACAGAAAGCATCGGAAAACCGGCAAATTCCCGGAATGTGTTTTCGATTTTCCGCCGGACGGCCGCCGGCTTTTCTTTGGGCATAGATTTAAGGCCGACTCCCAAAATCCGGTAAACCGGATGCGGCAGCTTCCCGGCAAATACCCGGTTGTCAAGCCTGGCCTGGTAACCGCCCATATAGCGGGTCAGCTGCATTTCATATGACGTTTTCCCTTCCCGGCAAAACTGCACGTCCGGAATTTTTGCCGCGGTGTCCAAAAGCGTTTTTAACAGGCTTTGGGCATTTAACATGGGCTTTAAGATATAATCCGAAGCCCCGTTTAAAAGAGCCGTTTTTACATATTCAAACTTGTCGTAACTGCTCAGTATAATAAGCTTGACGCCGGGGCACTCCTTTTGCAGCCGCATGGAAAACTCCATCCCGTCCATCACAGGCATTACGATATCGGCCAGCACAATATGAGGGCTGCATTCTTTGACCATCTTTAGCCCTTCCTTCCCGTCTTTTGCCTCGCCGACAATCAAAAACCCCTCTTTTTCCCAATCCATTATATGTTTGATTCCCTGGCGCATAATCTGCTCGTCGTCTATAATAAGAACCTTACAATATTCTCCCATTTATTGTTCCCCGACTCCTTTGTCTGCCGTTTCCGCAGCCGCAAATGTACCTTCCAGCACAACGTCCATGTCTACGCCGTCCATAATTTTCTGAAAGGCTTCTTCCATCCTGGTTTCTATTTCATACGTATCTTCCCCGTAATTTACCGTGGGCACTTCCTCTACCCATTCTGCAAAATCCTCAAAAATCTTCTGCCCACCGAAAAAAGCGACTCCTTCTCTATAATTTTGGGTTTTGGAAGCTGCTTTTAATGTGCTGACCAGATGGATTTCTTCCACCAGCCTGTCCATCAGTTCCACATTGGACGCAAACGTCTCTTTCAAAAAATTCTTGGCCTCTTCTTCATGGCCTGCATCCTTAAGCACATACCAGCCGCCTCCCCCAAGAGACGACGCATTGACAGAAGCTTTGACCCCTTTCATCCTGGGAATTTCCGCAACCGCCCATTTTCCTGCCTGATCCGCTGCCTTTTGCAGGGAAGGCGATACCCAGCACCCCGTCGGGACGCTTGCCACCTCCCCGCTGTTAAAGGCCCCTACAAACTGGTTCCAGTCCGCAATATGCACTGCAATCCCTGCGTCGACCATTTTTTTATAAGTGAGGATTGCCTCCCTTAGCACGCCGTTGCCCACAATATTCTGTCTGCCGTTTTCATCCGTATACCAGGAACCGGCGCTTTGGAGCATCATGCGGATCTGCCCCAAATCGCCCGGATTTAATGACAGCATATACTTCCCAGTCTTTTCTTTAACGGCTTTCCCAATTTCGATATATTTATCCCAGGTCAGGTTTTCCATATCTTTTCGGCTGTACCCTGCCTGTTCGATATAGTCCGTCCGATAAAACAGCGCCGCAACGCCGCAGTCAAACGGAATCCCGTACATATCCCCGCCCATCTGGTTCATTTCTGTTTTGTACGGGGCAAAATCATCTGCATCCGCAATATCCGAAAGGTTTGCAAACTTTTCGGAATAATGATGCAGATACCACGGAATCCGGTAATCTTCTATCAGTACAATATCCGGCAGTTCATCAAAAACGCCGGATGCGAACGCGGTATTCAGCTTTGCTACAATATCATCCTGCGCGACGGTTACGACCCGGATCACGGAATCCGGATGCTCTCTTTCGTAAATTTCCTTTGCCGCTTTTGCGGCGGTAATATTAAAAGCTTCATCCCAGGCCCAAATCGTAAGGCCGTCCTCCTCTTCGGGCAGTTTCACCTGCTTTGCATGCGGCTGGCCGTTGCTGCATGACGTACAGGCAAACAGAAAAAATACCATAAGAAGCAGAAACATACTTTTTTTTCTTGTTGTATAATGCCGCATGGCTCCCCTAATCCTTTATGTCTTGATTTTACGGAACAAACATATCCTGCTGCCCAGCATCCCGCAGAACGGCCGAAATATCCGAACTGCGAAATCCCCTGCCGAGCAAAAAACGGTATATTTTTCCGGTTTCCCTGGCGTCAGCCGTATCCGGATCAAAACGCCTCTTTTCTAACAGGCTTTTGATTTGTTCCCGTTCATCGAAACAAAATTCTTCCTGCATGCTTTGATCTATAATCTCTTTCGGCACGCCGCGCCGCAGCAAATCCTGGCGCAAACGCAGCCTGCTGCGCTTATCCTGATGGTTTCGGATATATGTCCTGGCATACCGCCCGTCGTCGAGATAATGATACTTCTGCACATAGGAAACGGCGTCTTCGACCGCTTCCGGCGGATAGCCGCTTTGCAGCAGCTTGTCACAAAGCTGCTGCTTGGTTCTATCCTGACGCTCCAACAGATGCATGGCTCTTTTTACGGCGCGCCTGCCAATAACGCCATGCAGGATATGCTGATACTGTTCTTCTGACAATTCCATCCCCGGTTCCAGGGAAAGCTGCCTTGCCTCCCCTGCATAAAGCCAGAGCGTTTTGCTATTATTCAGGCAAATCCCGATACGTCCTTTTCCGGCGGCCTTATAGTCTGTAATCATGTATCCCATTATGCTTCCGCGGCGCCTTCTTTCGCCTCTTTTGCATAAGCTTCGGCTTCATTTCCCGCCGGATCCGCAGCTTTCTTCCCGGCCTGGCCCAAACCGGCTTCTGCAATTTCTTCCTGCTCCTGCCCGTCCAGGGCAAAGTGCGCTCGCACCTGGCTGTCAATTTCATCCCGGATCTGGGGATGTTCCCGCAAATACTGCTTCGCATTCTCGCGTCCCTGGCCGATCTTTTCACCGTTGTAGGCATACCATGCGCCGGATTTATTTACCACGTTGCTGTCCGCAGCCAGATCCAGGATATCCCCTTCCCTTGAAATCCCCTGCCCGAACATGATATCAAACTCCGCCTCCCGGAACGGAGGAGCCACTTTATTCTTCACTACTTTGATACGGGTACGATTCCCCACAACTTCTCCGGCCTGCTTCAGCGACTCAATTTTCCTGACGTCCAAACGGACCGAGGAATAAAACTTAAGGGCGCGCCCTCCGGTCGTCGTCTCCGGATTGCCGAACATTACGCCGACTTTTTCACGCAGCTGGTTGATAAAGAGCACAATACAATTGGATCTGCTTATAACGGAGGTCAGCTTACGAAGCGCCTGCGACATCAGCCTTGCCTGCAGGCCTACATGGGAATCCCCCATATCGCCGTCAATTTCCGCCTTTGGGACAAGCGCGGCCACGGAGTCCACAATAATAATATCCACCGCGCCGGAACGCACCATTGTTTCGGTGATTTCAAGGGCCTGTTCCCCACAATCCGGCTGCGATATGTAAAGATTGTCTACATCCACGCCGATATGCTTTGCATACACCGGATCCAGGGCATGCTCCGCATCAATAAAACCTGCTATCCCTCCCAGCTTCTGCACTTCTGCGACCACATGCAGCGCTACCGTAGTCTTTCCGCTCGATTCCGGCCCGTACACTTCCACTACGCGCCCCTTGGGCAGCCCGCCGATCCCAAGCGCAAGATCCAGGCTTAAACAGCCAGTCGGTACGGCATCTACATTCATCGTCTTTGCAGACTCCCCGAGTTTCATAATAGATCCTTTGCCATACTGCTTCTCAATATGGGAAATAGCGTTTTCAAGCGCTTTTAATCTATCCTCTTTTTTATCTGACCCTTTCCTGTCCATGGCTTTTTTTTCTGTTTTTTTATCATCCTTTGGCATAACAATCTCCTTTTCACTCAAAATGCAGCAAACTTATGTTCGTTTTTATAGTTATTATGGTAGTACACTTTGTCAAAAAAGTCAACACTAATCTTATATTTTATATGGGATTTGACAACAGTTCGTTACTGTTCACACCCATGGTGTTCACAGTAACGAATCCGGTCTATTTGAAGTTGCCTTACGGCAAGAGGCCGGATTCTGGCCCCATTACTGTATTGGTCTGTAGCCGTGCAGCGCAGTGCACGGCCCAGGAGTGAACAGTAACAACTGTTCAGCCTGCAGCTGCGCACTTGATGCGCAGTTCGCAGCCAATATAGCAAAATAGTAGGGAATCCTGTCCCCTTTGCCGCAGACAAACCTTAAATGCGCCGGATTCTGTAACGGTAAAGCCGGAAGCTGAACGGTTACGGGATCTGGTTATATGCCTGAAAAGAAAAAAGACAGCTGATTGCTCAACTGCCTTTTAGTATAAAATGGATTGCCTCCCTTGTCAAGCAAATGCAGCCTTCAAATCCTCAGCCTGCTGCACGCCGGATACGCGCTTTACAAACACGCCCTTGTCCATCAAGACCATAGTCGGAATACTCATCACCTGGTATTTAAGCGCCAGCGCGGCCTCTTCGTCCACATTTACTTTACAGACCTTCATGGAATCTCCCATCTCCTCCGCAAACGCATCCAGAATCGGCGCCTGCATCTTACACGGCCCGCACCAGTCCGCCCAAAAATCCAACAGTACCGGCACCTCACATGCCAGCACCTCCTGTTCAAAATTATCGTTCGTCACCTTAACAATCGCCATATCTAACGGCCTCCTTCCTTTAATTCCTTCCAAACTCTTCCAGCTTAAGCCCCGGATTTCGCTCCAGCGTCATCCCCACGCTCCATCCATTCACAAAAATAAGCAGCGGGTTCCCCTTCAAATCCTGGATCTTTTTCATATCGGACGTCCCGGTCAGCCGATCCAGTTCCACACTGTCTCCCACAATCCAGCGGATATGCTCATGCGGCATATGTTCCATCCGGATCTCTACATTATATTCATTCGCCAGGCGGTACTTTAACACATCAAACTGCAAAACGCCTACGACACCTACTATGATTTCCTCCATACCCATTCCGTATTCCTGGAAAATCTGAATCGCGCCCTCCTGCGCAATCTGCATAATTCCCTTTACAAACTGCTTGCGCTTCATCGTATCCACCTGGCGCACCCTTGCAAAATGCTCCGGCGCAAACGTCGGGATGCCCTCAAATTGAAATGGCTTTGCAGCCGTCAAAATCGTATCGCCAATGGAAAAAATCCCCGGATCAAACACCCCGATAATATCCCCCGCATAAGCCTCTTCCACAATTTTACGCTCCTGCGCCATCATCTGCTGCGGCTGGGACAGCTTCATTTTCTTATTGCCGCCCTGTACATGCGTCACTTCCATGCCCGCCGTAAACCTGCCCGAGCAAATCCGCATAAACGCAATCCGATCCCTGTGATTTTTATTCATATTCGCCTGGATCTTAAAAACAAACGCCGAAAAATCCTCGTCAAACGGATTTTTATCCCCCTGATCGGACCTCCTTGGCAGCGGTGAAGACGTCATTTCCAGAAAATGCTTTAAAAACGTCTCCACCCCAAAATTCGTCAGCGCCGACCCGAAAAAGACCGGAGAAAGCTCCCCCTTAGAGACCAGTTCCTGCTCAAACTCCGCGCTCGCCCCGTCCAACAGTTCGATTTCCTCCAGAAGCTTTTCATAATTCTCCTGCCCAATCGTATCGGAAAGCGACGCGTCTTCCACCGGAATCACCGTCTCTTCCCCTTCCTTCGTCCCTTTTTGGGTATCGCTGTAAAGCATCACTTCCTTTTTATTCCGGTCATACACACCCTTAAAATTTTTACCCGAGCCAATCGGCCAGTTCACCGGGCAGGTCGCAATGCCAAGTTCCTTTTCAATCTCGTCTAACAAATCAAACGTATCGTTTGCATCCCGGTCCATCTTATTAATAAACGTAAAAATCGGGATATGGCGCATCACACAGACCTTAAAAAGCTTTCTCGTCTGCGCCTCCACCCCCTTTGATCCGTCGATCACCATAACCGCCGAATCCGCCGCCATCAGCGTCCGGTACGTATCCTCCGAGAAGTCCTGATGCCCCGGCGTATCCAAAATATTAATGCAATATCCCCCGTAATGGAACTGCAGCACCGAAGAAGTAACCGAAATCCCCCTCTCCTTTTCAATCTCCATCCAGTCAGACACGGCGTGCCTGGCCGTCGCCTTCCCCTTCACCGAACCCGCCAAGTTAATCGCGCCGCCATAGAGCAGAAACTTCTCCGTCAGCGTCGTCTTCCCGGCGTCCGGGTGGGATATAATTGCAAAGGTACGTCTTTTTTCAATTTCTTTCTTTAAATCAGCCAAAATCATTTCCTCCCATTAAAGTGTTACACGTAAATCCTCAAAAATTCCGGATGGTATCGCTTTCCCAAAAGCATATTCTTCCATCGTCTCCTGCTCAAAATTATAAACCGTCACACACTGCTTCACCGGATCGACAATCCAGTATTCCCGCACTCCCTTTCATCATTCATGCCGCTCTCCCCAACCACAGTCCCTCATTCACACCAAAAACCAACATAAACCACACAACCAACAAACATTCGATACCGTAGCCAGAAGGAGGCTGTGACAGAGGAGGTTGGGTTCCGGGCATTGTGACTGGATTTAGAAGTTCTTAATCCAAAGAACACAGCCTGGAACCCACCCCCTCTGCCACAGCCTCCTCCTGGCGGCGCATCGCCACCACCGCCATCTCCCTCTGCTCCCCATGCCTCTTTTCCACAATCCCCTTCGGATACCCCACACACCCATGGTTCATCCAGGGATCCTGAAAATAATACGCCTCCTCGTCATATCCCACCAGCAGCATACAATGCTCATTTGAAATCCAGGAAAACTTTGTCCCGTCCCGCAAATACCACTCAGGCCCCGGTACCGTCTCCTTCAAATCCAGGCTCGCCCAAAACACCACCGGCAAATCCCGGTCAATAAACCGCTCAAGCAGTTCCCCCATCGGCATCCCCGTAACATCCACGGCTCTTCTTTCCGGCTGAACATCCGCAAATACCCGGTTCATCGCATCCACAATCACCGGCGGATAACACCCAAAAGAATCGCTGTCATACGGGCTTCCCGCAAAACACCGGAAGGGGTCCGGCCCGTACAGCCGCCCCTCCCGGATTATCATCGGTTCTTTTTTCAGATATCGTTCAATAAAATCATCCACCCCGAGCGGTATCCCCAAATACTGCAAAAGCATCACCGCCGACACACTCTCGCACCCGGTCGGATACCGCCTGGTCTGATCAATATAAGGCGTCGCAATCACTTTTTTCATACTTCCGCCTCACTGCCGCATTTACGCTTTAATCCATACAGCACGGCCACCAAAATCACCGCCGAAACGCCCAGCGCAGCGATCCAGCTCTTCGTCAGCCCCGCAATCAGATATCCAATCACGCAAATCACCGCCACAACCATTGCGTACTGCATCTGCGTCTGCACATGGTTAATATGGTTGCTCTGCGCGCCCGACGACGACATAATCGTCGTATCGGAAATCGGGGACACATGGTCGCCGCATACCGCGCCCGCTAAGACAGCCGAAACCGCAATAATCATCATTTCATCGTCCGTCCCCGCATACATAGACACCACAATCGGCACCAATATGGAAAACGTCCCCCATGATGTCCCGGTCGAAAATGCCAAAAACAGCGCAATCCCGAACATAATCGCCGGAATCACAATGCTCGCCGTCATATTCGTCCCGACCGCGCCTTTCACAAATTCCGCAATACCAAGGTTATCGCCCATTCCCTTTAACGTCCATGCAAAAGTCAGAATCAAAATAGCGGGCATCATCAGCTTCGCGCCTTCCGCCAGCGCGCCCATAAAATTGTGGAACGAAATAACCTTCCTCGGCAGATACAGCGCCGCCATAAAAATTACCGTTACCGTCGTCGCAAAAATCAGGCTCATTTCCGCGTCACAATTTGCAAACGCGTCAATTACATTGCCTGCCCCGCCCAAAAATCCGGTATAAATCATCCCGAACACCGCCGATGCAATTAAAACCGCAATCGGAAGCGCCAAATCAATGACCTTCCCGTTCGGGTTTACCCGGTCGTTTACCGCATCCATCGTTTCAAATTCTTCCCGCCCGGACGTAAACAAATCCCCGTTTTGGGCATTTTTCTCGTGCTTTCTCATCAGGCCGAAATCGAATTTCCAGGCAATAATCAGAAATACCATAAGAATCGTAAGCAGCGCGTACAGATTATACGGAATCGTCCGCAAAAACAGCTGAAATCCCGTCAGCGAACTGTCTTCTGGCACATACGAATTGACCGCCGCCGCCCAGCTTGAAATCGGGGCGATAATGCAGATCGGGGCTGCCGTCGCGTCGATAATATACGCTAATTTTGCCCTGGAAACCTTGTACTGATCCGTAACCGGGCGCATGACGGAGCCCACCGTCAGGCAGTTAAAATAATCGTCCACAAAAATCAGCATGCCAAGCCCCATGGTTGCAAACAGCGAAGCCTTCTTGCTTTTGATTTTTTTGCCTGCCCAGTTCCCGTAAGCCGCGGAGCCGCCGGACTGTGACATCAGTACAATAATCATGCCGAGCAGCACGTCAAAAATAATAATATTTAAGTTCATATTGCCCGTCATTGTGGTAAACAGCGTTTCAAACGTCCCCCAGGGCGCAAACCCCGAAGTAAACATTGCCCCCAAAAGTACCCCGCAAAACAGCGAGATATACACCTCCTTGGTAATAAATGCCAGCAGAATCGCCACTACCGGCGGAACGAGCGACCACCATGTCCCGTACATAAAAAACCCCCCTTTTCTTTTGTGCACTCCCGGAATCCCAAATCACACGGATCCGGCCATTCCGAACGTACCTGTCCGTTTCCCGTTTCTCTAAAGTATACTCCGTCCCCGGCATTTTGCCGGAATGCCAAACATACCTAAGATCGTCGCCGCGATATCGCAAAAGCCTTCCCTTGTCCCAAAATCCACGCCGGAAGGGACACACCCGCCCGTCATCAGAAGCGGCGTATATTCCCTCGAATGATCGGTCGATTCCGCCGCCGGATCACAGCCGTGATCCGCCGTAATCATCAAAACGTCGTCTGCCCGCATCCGCGCAAGAAGCTTTGAAAGCTGCGCGTCAAAATACGTCAGCGCCTTTGCATAGCCGTCCACGTCATTTCTGTGCCCGTACAGCATATCATAATCCACCAGGTTCGTAAAACACAGCCCTTCAAAATCCTGTTCCAGAAAACGCATCGTCTGTTCGAGCCCTTCTTCGTTGCCCGCCGTGCGCACCGCCTGCGTAATCCCGCGTCCGGCAAAAATGTCCGCTATTTTGCCCACGGATATCACGTCAAAGCCTCCCTCCTTTAACTGGTCAAGCATGGTAATCCCCGGCGGCTCAAGAGAAAAATCATGCCGGTCCGCCGTCCGTTTGAACCGCCCTGCCGTCCCGGTAAAAGGCCGGGCAATCACGCGTCCCACGCCGTGTTCCCCTTTTAAAATCTTACGCGCCGCCCGGCAGTACTCATACAGCTTATCTGTCGGAACGATTTTGTCGTGCGCCGCAATCTGGAAAACGGAATCCGCAGACGTATAAACAATCAAATCCCCGGTTTTAAGATGGCGTTCCCCGTAATCCTTTATCACTTCCGTGCCGGAATACGGCCGGTTGCAAAGCACGCCCCGCCCGGTTGCTTTTTCAAACTCCTTTATGATATCCTTCGGAAAGCCGTGCGGGTACACGGGCAGCGGCGCGTCCGATACCACGCCTGCAATCTCCCAGTGCCCAATCGTCGTATCTTTGCCCTTAGAAAGCTCCTTCATCCGGGCAAACGAGCCTGTGGGAACGGCTTCCCGCTCTCCGATTGAAACGCCTTCGATATTGAAAAATCCCAGCTTCCGCATATTGGGCATGGAAAAATACGGGCTCTCTGACGCAGAACGAAGCGTATTGCTTCCCGCGTCGCCGTATTCCGCCGCGTCCGGCATTTCCCCAATCCCCACGCTGTCAAGTACGATTAAAAAAACCCGTTTCATCCTGCAGCCCCCTTTTCCTTCAACCATTATACTATGCATTCCATCTAAAAACAATAGGGACTGCCGCATTAAGAACTACAACTACAAGACTTCTTAATGCGCCAGCCCTATATTATTTATATCTGCCCGCGTTTACGGAGCCTGAAACGGAATGCAGGCTATCAATGCGGCGTCCTCGTCTTTTGTCGTCACTTCAAATGTCAAATCTTTTTCACCGTCATACAACACCATAATATAGCAATCCGTCGTCCCGTCATCGTGTTCGTCCCAGCTTTGTGTCCCCGTCCACTGCAGGCAGTTTCCCCGCGCGTCCTTAATGGCAATATCCGGATCGTTATAGGGATCGTTGTACGGCTCTTTTCTGAAATCCGGAAGTTTTGCATGGACTACAAGCCCCGCCTTGGTACGGACGGCGTCGATCACCGTAATTCCGTTTTCTTCTTTATTGACGGCAACGGTTTCATTATTGGAAGTATCCACCGTAACCGGAAACCTTAAATGCCATTCTCCCCGCACATCCCCGGTTTCCGTGTATTCTCCCTGCTCATCCCAGCTGTCCCAAAGACTTCCTTTCAGCCTTTTCATCGTCCAGTTCACCACAATGGTATTTTCTTCTCCCGGCACAAAACTCCCGCCTGTAAAATCCGACATCAAATTAATGCTGTCTGCCGATACAAAGGTTCCGTCTTCCGCCTTTTCAAACGGGCTGCTGAAAAAACCTGTCGTTTCCATTCCTTCTATTTCCAGTTTTTCCGTTTCACCGTCCTTAAACTGGGCCACAATTCCGTCCGCCTGCTTTAACCCTTCATGATCGGTTTTTAAAGAAGCCGTATAATATAACATATAGCCGTCACAGTATACGTCCGATACCGAAATCGTTACCCCGCTGCTGTTTGCAGTCGTCGTGTATGCCAAAGCATCCTGCTGTTTGCCGACTTCTTCCTTTACGTCTACCGATTTTTCTCCGATTTTGGTATAACGTTCTATCTCTTCCTCTTCGTATTTTTCGCCTTTGGCATTTTCAATCAGCCTGCCGAATGTGCTGCTGAACATATTCCCTGCCAAAGCGGGATTTGCCGCCCCGATGCCAGTCAGCGCCAGCGCGCACGCCGCCGCAATTCCTGCCGCCATTTTCCACTTTACTGCCTTTTTTGCCGTTCTCTTGTTTTGTTTCATGCCGTTAACCTCCCGTATTATGCGCCGCTTCGCTGCTTCTTTTTCCGTCATGGATAAGTTTAAATTTTCATATTCAGTAAAATCCACTTTAACCTCATTGAGCAATTCATATATGTTTTTGTCCATACTAAGCACCCTTTCCCGCGTGATACTGCCTGCGTATTTTCTTCTTTCCCCTGGACAGGCGGTTATAAATCACCTCTTTTTTCATTCCGGTTTCCCGGCTTACCTGTTCTATGGTATGCTCCTGCACATACAGCTTTAAAAACAATTCCCTGTCCGACGGCTTTAAACATGACAGCATCTGTTCTGTCTCTCTTGAAATTTCCTGTTCTATCAAGCCTGCCAGCGTGCGATCCTCCCAGGCAATTACCGTATCTTCAACATCAACTGTCTGAGGCTCTTTTTGATACTGCCTCAAATAGTCGATTGCCCGGTATTTCGCAATCGCGGCCGCCCAGTTTTTAAATGTATTTTTGCTTTCGTCAAAGAGAGAAATATTCTGCCATATCTTTAACAGCACGTCGTCAAAGCATTCTTCCTGCCGCTCGGGCAAACCAAAAAGATGTTTGCGTATCACCGACATCAAAAGTCCGCCGTATGCGTCTATTACGTAGACAAGGGCTTTTTCGTTCTGCAGCTTTAGCTGTTTTAAAAAATTATGCTTTCCTATTTTCATACATCATCCTCTGAATCAAACCTGCGCGCCGGTCCGTTTTATATCAGTTACACTTACTATTACGGTAATAAACCAGCCAATCTATCCGTTT
>OFHB01000253.1_pt1 | contig 39598 bp, 37 predicted proteins | sample 1521881 | NCBI WGS metagenome assembly OFHB01 (sample SAMEA3504090, study PRJEB24116) | mouse gut metagenome | biome: mouse gut; feature: mouse-associated habitat; material: faeces | place: Denmark | collected 2011
AGCCCGTTTAGCCTCATAATCTCCTCAACCGTAGTTCCAAACCTGCGGGAAATAAGCCACAGGCTATCCCCTGGCTGGACGGTATACTCCCGATAGCCGCCGGTCTGAGAAGATGGAATTTTAAGCACCTGACCGATATAGAGCATATCCCCTGTCAATCCATTCAGCCGTTTGATTGCATCAACCGTAGTGCCATATCTTCTGGAGATAAGCCAGAGTGTATCTCCTGGCTGAACAGTATACTGAAAAGTATCCGTCTCATCTGGTTTCTGTGAAGGAACATTCTGAGTAATTCCCTGATAAGTATTATACAGCGCTTTCCATGTAAGGGGGCCTACAATGCCATCGGCGTTTAGCTTCATAGCCCGCTGGAAGGCAACAACCGACTGCCGCGTACCGCTGCCGAAGATGCCATCCTGTGAAAGCCCTGGAACTTCTGGATAATACTCAGAAATGATATCCAGAAGGTACTGCAAGGTAATAACGTCCGGACCAGAGGAGCCTTGTCTAAGAATGCTATTTGGAGGTACGGTTCCGATTCCAAGAGCCCCGCCTTCGCTGTCCAGCTCTGCAAGTCTGGTGACTGCCGTATATAGGCTGGAAATCTTATACCAGGTGGATTTTCCGACGATTCCGTCTGGTGTAAGGTTGAAGACATTCTGGAATTTTGTTACTGCTGCCCTGGTGCTGTCTTGAAATACTCCTGCCTCATCTGTAATGGCAGGTATTGCAGGGTAATTTCTTCGGATGCGGTTCAGATAAGTCTGGATTGTCTGGACGTCAAGTCCTGTGCTGCCGACCCTGAGAGCTGTTCCAGGGTAGGAGGACAAGATTCCTGTGACGATTTCTGTCTCTGCAATTTCTATATCACTTGGATAGTAAGAACGAAGAATCTGTATGGGAGTCAGCCCTTGGTTTGCCAGAGTCACGGTTCCCCACTGGGATAAGCCCTGGCAGGTGGCTGTGGTTCCATTGCAGAAGGAGGTGAAATAAGGCGCCTTATGTCCCTTCCTCCGTACATACTCGTTGAAAATTCTGTCCACAATTCTGCTGATAGAGTCATAAATTGGGCGTCCCTGCACGAAATACTGGTCGTAAGCTGTGCTGTTGGTAATGTCGAAATTGTAACCTCTGCTTCGATACCATTCGGTATAGATTCTGTTCAGTGCAAACGTAATAATCGCGTAAATATTTGCGGTGAGGGACGCTTCCGGCCAGGTGGGATAGATTTCGCTACTCGCCACATTTTTTACATATTCCGGAAAAGATACCTGAACGTTCGGCGCATTAGAACTGGGCGTCCCCAGATGTACCGTAATCGGGTCTGGGATTACGACTTGGCGCAGAATGCGTGGTTCCATATAGGTTCCTTCCTGTTCACTGGTATCCCGCATGGCAACGGCAGGTTTCCCGATGGAAATCTCTCTTGTAACGGGCTGCCGCTGTGTCTTTCGCATGGGGGTAAGTACGATTGGCAGGACGGCAGTTTGCCCGTCAAAAATAGGAATATCCGTAACGAACAGGGAATCGAAGCCAAAGCTTTGCGCAAGCACGGAGTAGCTTGTAAAAGGCAGCCCATTATAGTATGGAGTCTGTGAGAAGCTTTTATCGACAGTTTCAAGTGAAACCACGGGTGTTTCCCCGTTTTCGTCCGTTGTAAGTACATAGAGCGTGTTGGAGTTCGTGTCCGTAATCCTGACTTGTGCGCCGGTTAAGGGGACTGCTCCGTCGGCGGTTCGCGCCTGTATAAGTAAATGTCCGATAGCCATAGGCTTTATGCCCTCCTGTTTCCATATGTCCTTATATCATATAGAATATGAAAATATATAGAAATTGTTGAGGAATTGCGTGAAAAACCTGCTATTCATGTGTAAAGATAGAAAAAAATCAGCGGTCGTTAAATGATAGAATTTGTCGAATAGAAAATTAGAAAATAGTTCTTTAGGAAGGATAAAAAGAATAGAAATCAATCACATTTATAATTGACAAAAAGTTTAATAAGAGTATAATTAATTCAGCGCATGAGTTTAGTAAAAGAATATTTTTGGTTTAGGAATAATTTCTTGCAGGAAGCAGAGGAGCATTTTATGGAACTGGAATATGTGAATGAACACATTGGGAACAAAATCAAGGATTTGAGGAACCGGAACGGTCTGACGCAGCAGGAGCTCGCCGACAGGACAGAGCTGACCAAGGGATTTATCTCACAGTTGGAGCGGGGGCAGGTATCCCCATCCATTGTGACGCTCCTTGACCTGATTGAGTGTCTGGGGACGACTGCCTCTGAGTTTTTCAAAGAGACGGAAGAAGAACGGGTCGTATTCTCGGAAGAGGGATTTTTTGAGAAGGTGGACGATGCGGGAAACAGCATCCAGTGGATTGTCCCCACTGCCCAGAAGTACCATATGGAGCCGCTGTTGGTGGTAATCCAGCCTCACCAGACGTTGGAGGAGGATAAGCCTCATGACGGGGAGGAGTTCGGGTATTTGATGTCAGGAAGGATTAAGCTGCATTTGGGGGACGCGGTCTATACGGTAAAAGCCGGGGAGAGCTTCTTCTATCCGGCAAAGCGGAAACACCGGATTGAGAATCCGGGCAGCAGGCCGGCGAAATTTATATGGGTCAGCACTCCGCCTACATTTTGAAAAGCAGATCTATAGCAGACCGTTGCAGGAGGGCTGAGAAGAAGAGGATTCATATTATATATAGAAGTTGGGGGATGAAGATGGGACAGACGACGAATATTATTGAGTTAAAACATATTACCAAGACTTACGAGGACGGCTATACGGCTGTGTCCGACTTTAATCTTGAGGTGAAGCAGGGGGAATTCATCACATTTCTTGGGCCTTCCGGGTGCGGGAAGACGACGACGCTGCGGATGATTGCCGGGTTCGATATCCCGACAGAAGGAGAGATTCTGCTGAACGGCACGCCGATTACCAGCCTGCCTCCGAACAAAAGACCGATCAATACGGTATTCCAGCGGTACGCATTATTTCCGCATATGAACATCTATGAAAATATTGCCTTTGGGCTTAGGCAGAAGAAGACGCCGGAGAAGGCGATTGCAAAGAAGGTAAAGAAGGTGCTGGAGCTGGTGGATCTGGAAGGGTTCGAGAACCGCAGTATTGACACGCTGTCTGGCGGGCAGCAGCAGAGGGTGGCAATTGCCCGTGCGGTGGTCAACGAGCCGCAGATTCTCCTGCTCGATGAACCGTTAGGGGCGCTGGACTTAAAAATGCGTAAGGAGATGCAGCTAGAGCTAAAGGAAATGCACCGGGAGCTTGGCATTACATTTATCTACGTGACCCATGATCAGGAGGAAGCCCTGACCATGTCGGATAAGATTGTGGTCATGTCGGAAGGGAAGATGCAGCAGATTGGTACGCCGGAGGATATCTACAATGAGCCGATTAATGCGTTTGTGGCAGACTTTATCGGGGACAGTAACATTTTCAACGGCATTATGACAGGGAAACTAAAGGTAAGGTTCTGCGGCGGGGAGTTTCCTTGCGTGGACGACATTGAGGAGGGAACCCACATTACGGCCGTGGTACGCCCGGAGGATGTGAATTTGACTGCGCCTGAACAGGGAAGGATACGGGGGACTGTGACTTCTGTAATCTTCAAAGGAATGCATTATGAGATTACTGTAGAATCCGGGAAAAATGAGATTGTTGCCCAGTCTGTCCATTCTGCTAAGGTGGGAGACCGTGTCGGGGTGCAGGTGGGACCCGACAACATCCATGTCATGATTGCGGAAGACCATACGAATATTTTTGCGGCGGAGATTAATAAGAATTATGAATTGGAGTACAACGGCACGGTTCTGGATGTCAGCCTGACGGATATTGTCAAGGGAAGCTCCATGTCGGAAGACGGAAGCTGGGTGGATGCCAGAGGGCTTGAGCTTGACCCTAAGAAGGTGCGGATTAAGATTTCTATCAAGCCTCAGGATATTGAGCTGACGGACGATCAGGACGAAGGTCTGGTGCAAGGGTATATCAGCAACTTAATCTACAAGGGCGACCACTACAGTTATGTTATACACACGGATTTGGAGCAGGATTTTGTGGTAAATGACGAGTATCTGTGGAATATGGAGGACCAGGTCGGTTTGCTGATGCCTGTGGATAAGATGATATTTACGGTGAAGAAGTAGGAGGCGGATACATGAAGAAACGTACATTTTCCAGAAAATATCTGGGAATTCCATATGCGCTTTTTCTCGCGCTTTTTGTTGCGGCCCCTTTAATTGTGCTGCTTTATTATGCCTTTACAGACGGACAGGGGCAGTTTACCATTCAAAATCTGACGGGTTTTTTTACGGACCCCAATACCCTTGGCACCCTTTGTTATAGCTTTGGCGTTGCGTCAGTTACGACGCTTATGTGCCTTATGCTGGCGTATCCCCTGGCCTATGTCCTTGCCACTGGCAGAATGAAGGGCAAGACAGTCATTGTCCTGATTTTTATTATGCCCATGTGGATTAATTTTTCTCTGCGCATTACAGCATTGAAGGAGATTCTTACCTGGATTGAGGGGAATCTGGCATACCATCCTTTTCTCAACACCGTTCTTGGTATGAGCTATGATTTTCTGCCCTTCATGATTTTGCCGATTTATACGACCATCTCTAAGCTGGATGGCGCTCTTTTAGAGGCGGCAAGAGATTTAGGGGCGGGAGAAGCCCAGACATTTTTGAAGGTGACGCTGCCCCTGTCTCTGCCAGGGATTTTAAGCGGGGTAGCCATGGTTTTTCTGCCTGCTATGACGAATTATGTAGTGCTGGATATGCTGTACAACAGCACCTACATTATGGGAAGTCTGATTGGAAGCTATTTTGCGGCGTATAATTGGAACGGAGGCTCTATGATTGCGTTGATTCTTCTGGGAATCATCTGTCTGTTTACACTGTTATCCGGCGGGATGGAAGAAGACAATACGAGAGGAGGGGCGCTGCTATGATGAGAAAAGCATGGAAATGGATGGTTATTATCGTTGTCCTTTTGTTTCTGTATCTGCCGATTCTGGTGCTGGCAGTATATAGCTTCACGGATGCCACGAATATCGGTGCAATCCGTGGTTTTTCCCTGCATAATTATGTGACCCTTTTTACAACGCCGGAGCTGGTGGATATGATTCTTGGAACCGTAGCTCTGGCTCTGGGCTCGGCTGTGATTGCCACCGTTCTTGGAACCATAGGCGCAATCGGCTCCTTTTATTCCAGAAAGGGGATGGCGTCGGCAATTACGACGATGAACCAGGTGCCGGTTGTAAATGCGGATGTGGTGACAGGCTTTTCCATCTGCATCCTTCTGGTGGTGGTTTGCGGTATCAGTAAGGATACCTTTATTCCGCTGGTGGCGGGGCATGTGACACTCTGCGCGCCCTTTGTGTTCTTGTCTGTGATTCCGAAGCTTAAGCAGATGGATTCCAGTATCTACGAGGCTGCTTTAGATTTGGGGGCCACGCCCCTCGTTGCGCTGACCAAGGTGGTAATCCCACAGATTTTTCCAGGGATTATATCTGGCTTTGCCATGGCTGTGACACTGTCTCTGGACGATTATTTTGTGGCAACCTATACGAAGCCGGCCACATTTGACACCATCAGTACCTATGTGGTAAATGCAACCAAAGGCGCTCAGACTACGATTAAGACTGCCCTGTGGGCGTTGTCTACGGTAATATTCCTTCTTGTGGTAGTATTTTCGGTGGTGATGAATGTCCGTGCTGCGGGGCAGGGACAGGAAAGAAAGGGAGTGTGACTGTGAGAATGTTAAGAGGAAGGGCTGTCTGTATGGCGATTGCGCTGTGTATTTCATCCTCTGTCTGTTCCATGGCGGTAAGCGCTTCGGACAGTAAAGATGAAAAAGAAGTCACCTTACGTATCTGCAACTGGGAGGAATATATTGACCTTGGAGACTGGGACGAGGAGGAGACAATAGACCTGGACAGCGGTGATATTATCGGGGAAAATACCATGATGGAGGATTTCACTGAATGGTATTATGAGACTTATGGAATCCGTGTAAAGATTGAGTATTCTACCTTTGGAACCAACGAAGACTTATACAATATGCTAACGCTGGGAGATACCTATGACCTGGTATGCCCATCGGAATATATGATTATGAAGCTGATGGCAGAGGGAGCGCTGGAGCCCTATTCGGACGGCTTTTTCGACGGCGAGCGGGAGGAGAATTACTACAAAAGATGCGTGTCCCCTTATATTGCCCGGGTTTTTGCGGAGAATCAGATCGGCGGGGAGAGCTGGGAGCGTTATGCCGCCGGATATATGTGGGGAGTGACGGGGGTACTGTACAACCCGGAGCAAATGACCCGGGAGGAAGCCTCCACCTGGGCAGTGTTTGACAACCCGGATTTCTATCGGCAGATCACCTTGAAGGATAATGTACGGGACACCTATTTTTCCACCCTGGGGTATCTGCGTCGGGATCAGCTGACCCAGGAGGCCTTTCTAAATGATCCTGATTATCATGAAAAACTGGAAAACCTGATGAACGACGTGACGCCGGAGACCATCGGCGAGGTGGAGAAGCTGCTGGGAGACATTATGGGGAATGTGTATGCCCTGGAGACGGACAGCGGCAAGGCGGACATGGTGACAGGCAAGATCATCGCCAACTATCAGTGGTCCGGGGACGCCGTGTATGCCATGGACCAGGCGGAGGAGGACGGCGTATACCTGGAATTCGCGGTGCCCAGGGAGTGCACCAATCTCTGGTTTGACGGCTGGGTCATGCTTAAGAACGGGATCGGCGGTGACCCGGATAAAAAGCTGGCGGCGGAGGCTTTTGTCAATTTCCTCTCCATGCCGGAGAACGCAGTGCGGAACATGTACTACATCGGTTATACTTCCGCCATATCCGGCGGCGAGGACGATACCGTATTCTCTTATTTGAACTGGTGTTACGGCGCGGAGGAGGAAGAGGAAGATACGGTATCCTATCCTGTGGGATATTTCTTCAGCGGGGACAATGCCGATCCGGACTATGTGGTCTGCGCTCCCCGGGAGCAGGTGGGGCGTCAGCTGTCCACCCAGTATCCTTCCCAGGAGGTCATATCCAGGGCGGCGGTCATGTGGTATTTTAATGAGGAAGAAACCCGGGGGATCAATCAGATGTGGATCAATATACGCTGTCTGGATCTGCGGGAAATTCCTCTTTGGTGCGTGCTGCTTACCCTGTGTGTTCTGGCAGCATTGGCGGCAGCGGCAGTTCTGCACAGGAAAAATCACTATTATTCGTGAAAAACTGGTTGACAAACCCAGGATGCTTATGTATAATGAGACAGTGTGTGGAAAGACACACAAATATGATGCACAGGAGTTGCTATGTTCATTCATTTATCCGATGTGTTCACGACCCAGGGCAAACGCCTGGAGGTGGAAGCGGAACTTGAGATGACTGCTTTTGACAATGGGGCGGAAAGTTATGAGATTACGCAAAAGTCTCCTATGTCCATTGTAGTCACGCATCTTGAGACGGGAAAGGTTCTGGTGAAAGCCCACTTGAAACTGACCCTGCGGGCAGCCTGCGACAGATGTCTGGCGGAGGTACCCATATCGCTGGATCTCCATGCCGAACGGGTGGTATTTTCCCCGGAACTGGCGGCGGAGTCAGAGGAAGCCGATGACCAGGGCTTTGTGGACGGATATGAATTGGATGTGGACGCTTTTGCGCATGATATAATAATCGGTAACTGGCCTGCAAAGATTCTGTGCAAAGAAAGCTGTAAGGGCATATGCCCGATATGCGGACAGAATCGGAATGTGAGGGAGTGCGGATGCGATAGCTTCGTTCCAGACCCACGGATGGCAGTGATACAAGATATTTTCAATGCGAAATGAGAATTGCATTTGCATTTAAAAGGAGGTGTAACGATGTCTATTTGTCCTAAGAATAAATCTTCCAGAAGCAGGAGAGATAAGAGGAGAGCGAATTGGAAGATGAGCGCTCCCGCTTTGGTAAAGTGCAGCAAGTGCGGCGCACTGATGGTACCCCACAGGGTATGCAAGGCTTGTGGTTCTTACAACAAGAAGCAGGTCGTGAACGCTGACTAATGGAATATTCCATGAGAGACAGGGGACTTCTCCGCTTGCGGGGAAGTCTTTTTCCGTCATACAGGCATAAACGCTTGATTTTTTCGGGATGTTTTAGTATAGTATAATAAGGTTTTTTCGGGATCCCGGGTCAGTGCGCCGTAGGGGATATGCGGAACTATAAACAGCATATGCCCGAAAGGCGCACGGATCCATATACGGACGCTGTGCGGCCGGATGTGGATCCTGGGTCAGTGCGCCGTAGGGGATATGCGGAACTATAATAGGAGGATAAAGCGGATGGTCAATGTGGCTGTGGATGCGATGGGCGGGGATAATGCCCCGGCGGAGATCGTTAAAGGCGCTATAGAGGCGGTAAATGCAAACAGGGAGATAAAGGTATTCCTGGTGGGCCGAGAGGCTGTCATTAAGGAGGAACTTGCAAAATATACTTATGATGTGACGCAGGTAGAGACCATTCATGCTTCGGAAGTGATTGAGACGGCGGAGCCTCCGGTAAAGGCAATCCGCAAAAAGAAGGATTCCTCCATCGTAAAGGCTTTGTATATGGTGAAGGAGGGAACCTGTGACGCGTTTGTGTCCTCCGGCAGCACCGGCGCCGTGCTGGTGGGCGGACAGGTGATCGTGGGCCGAATCCAGGGGGTGGAGAGGCCGCCTCTGGCGCCGCTGATTCCCACGGAGAAGGGCGTCAGCCTTCTGATTGACTGCGGCGCCAATGTGGACGCCCGTCCCTCCCATCTGGTGCAGTTTGCCAGGATGGGTTCCATATATATGGAAAGTATTATGGGGGTGAAGAATCCCCGGGTGGGAATTGTAAACAACGGAGCGGAGGAAGAGAAGGGCAATGCCCTGGTAAAGGAGACTTTTCCCCTGCTGAAAGCCTGTCAGGACATCAATTTTGTCGGCAGTGTGGAAGCCAGGGACATTCCGGCGGGCGTGGTTGACGTGGTGGTCTGCGAGGCGTTTGTGGGCAATGTGATCCTGAAGCTGTACGAGGGTGTGGGGGCGACTTTGATTAAAAAGGTGAAGGGCGGTATGATGACCTCCCTGCGCAGCAAGATCGGGGCGCTTCTGGTGAAGTCTGCACTGAAGAAAACTTTAAAGAGCTTTGACGTACAGGAGTATGGAGGGGCTCCCCTGCTGGGGCTTAACGGGCTGGTGGTAAAGACCCACGGCAGCGCCACGGCGGTGGAAATTAAGAACTCCATTTTGCAATGTCTGGATTTCAAGAGTCAGCAGATCAATGAAAAGATCCGGGAGAGGATTGTGGCTGAGGGCTAAACGGAATGACAGATTCCGCTTAGCTTCGATGAGGCGGCTTCGGAACATAAAATGCGTGCGGAGGCGGAGATGGAACTGGAGAAGATCAAAGGGATTATTGCCGGGATTCTGAATATTGACCCGGATACCGTGAATGAAGACAGTGCGTTTATTGAAGATCTGGGGGCAGATTCCCTGGATGTATTTCAGATTATCATGGGCGTGGAGGATGAGTTCGACATAGAGATTTCCCCGGTGGAAGCGGAGCGGATCAGCACTGTAGGTGAAGCGGTGGAGTTGGTACGCGGGGCGGTGCGATAATGGGTTGACTCGCCGACAATCTTAGAAGTTTTGGGATAAGGAAAAGGGTTAGGATAAGAAAGCAGGAATCATGAGAGAAAAACGGAATTTGTCCCTGTTGGAAGAGAAAATAGGATATAGTTTTCAACGTAAGGAATTGCTGGAGCAGGCGCTGACTCACAGCTCCTATGCCAACGAAAGGCGGATCAACAAGATCGGAAGCTATGAGAGGCTGGAGTTTCTGGGAGATGCGGTCCTGGAACTGGTGAGCAGCGAATTTCTGTTTGCCAGGCATCCGGAACTGCCAGAGGGAGATCTGACCAAACTGCGGGCTTCCATGGTGTGCGAGCCGGCTCTGGCTTTCTGCGCCAGGGATATTCAGCTGGAAGAACATATCCTGCTGGGCAAGGGGGAGGAGGCCACGGGGGGCCGCAAGAGAGATTCCATTACTTCCGATGTGATGGAGGCGGTGATCGGGGCCATATACCTGGACGGCGGCATGGCATGCGCCAAGGCCTATATCGACAGCTTTATCCTGTCAGATCTGGAACATAAGAGGCTTTTTTATGACAGTAAGAGCAATCTGCAGGAGGTGGTTCAGGGAAAGCTGAAAAAGGATCTGGAGTATGAACTCCTGGATGTGCAGGGCCCGGAGCACTGTCAGACCTTCCGGGTGCAGGTACGTATCCTGGAAGGCGAGGTATTGGGGCTTGGTGAGGGGCATACCAAGAAGGCGGCGGAGCAACAGGCGGCCTACAGGGCCCTGCTGCTGCTACAGGGCAGGGGTTATGAGCCGGAGGGCATTTGACCGGTATTTTGACAGAAAGAGGTACGGTTAGCAGAATGTATTTAAAGAGTATAGAGATACACGGATTCAAGTCCTTTGCCAACAAGATCAACTTTCAGTTCCACAATGGCATTACCGGCATTGTGGGTCCCAACGGCAGCGGCAAGAGCAATGTGGCGGATGCCGTCAGGTGGGTGCTGGGCGAGCAGCGTATCAAACAGCTGCGGGGCGCCAGTATGCAAGATGTCATTTTCTCGGGCACAGAGACCAGGAAGCCTTTGAGTTACGCCTATGTGGCGATTACGCTGGACAATTCCGACCATCAGCTGGCCATTGATTTTGACGAGGTCACCGTGGCCAGAAGGATCTACCGTTCCGGAGAAAGTGAATATCTGATCAATGGCAGCCCCAGCAGGCTCAAGGATGTGAATGAACTTTTTTATGATACAGGTATCGGTAAGGAGGGCTATTCCATTATCGGCCAGGGCCAGATTGACAAGATCCTCAGCGGCAAGCCGGAGGAGAGAAGGGAGCTGTTTGACGAGGCGGCGGGAATCGTGAAGTTCAAGCGGCGCAAGGCAGCGGCCCAGAGCAAGCTGGAGAACGAGAAGCAGAACCTGGTTCGGGTGATGGACATTCTCTCGGAACTGGAGAAACAGATCGGCCCTCTGGAGAGGCAGTCCGAGGTGGCCAGGGTCTATCTAAAGAAAAAAGAAGAGTTAAAGACGCTGGATGTAAACGTGTTTTTGCTGGAGAATGACCGTCTGAAGAAACAGCTTGCGGAGATCGGGGAAAAGCACGGCATTGCCAGTGGTGAACTGGGGGAGACCCGGGACAGGTACGAGCATATCAAAGAAGAGTACGAGCAGGTACAATCCCAGATAGAGGAACTGGACAGAGCCATCGAGGAGGCCCGGGCCAGCCTGAGCGACACAGGACTGCTTCGGGGCAGGCTGGAGGGCGAAGTGGCAGTGCTGCAGGAGCAGATCAATTCCGCCAAAGGCAACGAGAAGCATCTGAGAGGCCGAAAGGAGACCGTGGAGGGGGAGATCGCCGCCAAGGAACGGGACAAAGAGGAGATCCTTGCGCAAAAGGCTCAGATTGATCAGCAGGTACAGGAACTTACCGGGATCCGGGATCAGGTCAGGGGACAGCTTAAGACGGTGCAGGACAGGATCGAGGAACTCAACGGACAGATTGAAACAGGGAAGAATGCCATCATCGGGGAATTGAACCAGAGGGCTACGATCAAGTCCAAGCTGGGGCGTTATGACACCATGACCGAGCAGATCAATATCCGTAAAGCGGAATTGAACTCCCGGATTCTGCGGGCCAAGTCAGACGAGGAGGCCCGGGAAGAAAATATCCGCCAGTTAGAAAGTCGTTTTGAAGAGATTACGGAAAAGCTGGGGGGAATGAATCAGGATGTGGCATCCAGGGAATCGGAACTGGGAGAAATTCGCCATAGCCTGACGGCTCATGACCAGAAACTGCGGGAAACCCAGCAGAGTTACCACCAGGAGAAGTCCCGTCTGGAAGCGCTGGCGGGACTGACGGAGCGCTATGAGGGCTATGGCGGCAGCGTCAAGAAAGTCATGGAGCAGAAAGATCGGGTAAAGGGTATTATCGGCGTGGTGGCAGATATTATCCAGGTGGAAAAGAAGTATGAGACTGCCATTGAGACGGCGCTGGGGGGCAATATCCAGAATATTGTCACGGATGACGAGACTACGGCCAAGAAAATGATCGCTTATCTGAAGGAGCACAGGGCGGGCCGCGCCACCTTCCTGCCCTTGACCAGCATCACCCGCCCCCAGGAATTCAAAACCCCGGAGGTGCTGAAAGAGAAGGGCGTCATCGGTATGGCGGACGAACTGGTGTCCACGGATCAAAAATACCGCAATGTGGCAAAAGCCATGTTGGGCCGAATCGTGGTGGCGGATAATGTAGATAATGCGGTGCGGATTGCCCGAAAGTATGACTACGGCATCAGGATGGTCACTCTTGAGGGGGAACTGCTGGTACCGGGGGGCGCCATCAGCGGCGGCGCATTCAAGAACAGCAGCAATTTGCTGGGCCGCCGCCGGGAGATGGAGGAACTGGAGAAAAAGATCGGAAAATTGACCCGGATTATTCAGGACACCAATGCCGCCATCGAAGAGACCAAGGCCCACAGGAACCAACTGCGTATGGAGATAGAGGCCATGAAGGCTGATATGCAGAGATGCTCCATCGAGCAGAACACGGTGCGGATCAGCATCTCCCAGGCCAGGGAGCGTATGGCGGAGGAGGAGCAGGGCTTTGACTCCATGAAGAAAGAAGAGAAGGAGATCGAGAGCCAGATCCAGGAGATTGTCAGCAGCAAGGAGACCATACAGAAGGAACTGTCTGCCAGCGAGGAAGCGGAGCAGGCCACACAGCAGCAGATCGCTCTGTGGCAGAAGGAATTGGAGGAGAGCAGGCGGGAGGAATCCGACTCTTCGGCCCATGTGGCAGAATGGGATTTGAAGGTGGAGAAGATGCTTCAGACCCAGGAATTCCACCAGGCCAATGTGGATCGAATCGGGGGAGAGACAGAGCATTCCCGCAGAGAACTGGAGGAGATTGAGGAAGCCCTGCTACAGAGCCTGCAGGACGCGGAGGAAAAGAGCTGCCAGATCCAGGAGATCCGGCGGACCATCGCGGCCTCCCACGATGTCCAGACCCAATCCGAGGCCAAGCTGAAGGAGGACATGGAGAAAAAGGAAAACCTGAGCAGCCGACAGAAGAATTTCTTTACTGCCCGGGAGGAACTGGCAGAGCGTATGACGGCGCTGGACAAGGAAGTATACAGACTCTCAGCCCAAAAGGAGCGTCTGGAGGAAACCGTGGAATCCCAGATCAATTACATGTGGAATGAGTATGAGATCACCCTGAGCGACGCCTTGTCCGTCCGCAATGAGGAGATGGCGGACCTGCCTGCCATGAAGCGAGAGATCGGCAATCTAAAAGACCAGATCAGGAAACTGGGAGATGTGAATGTAAATGCCATTGAAGATTATAAAAATCTGATGGAGCGTTACACATTTATGAAAACCCAGCATGATGACCTGGTGGAGGCAGAGAAAACCCTGGAAGGCATCATACAGGAACTGGACAGCGCCATGCGCAAACAGTTTAACGAGAAGTTCGCGGAGATCTGTCATGAGTTTGACAAAGTGTTCAAGGAACTTTTCGGCGGAGGCAAAGGGACTCTGGAACTGATGGAGGAGGAAGATATTCTGGAAGCGGGTATCCGCATCATTGCACAGCCTCCGGGCAAGAAGCTGCAGAATATGATGCAGCTGTCCGGCGGCGAGAAGGCTTTGACAGCCATCTCCCTGTTGTTTGCCATACAGAATTTGAAACCTTCCCCCTTCTGCCTGCTGGATGAGATTGAGGCCGCCCTGGATGAGTCCAATGTATCCCGGTACGCCAAATATTTACATAAGCTCACCAGGCACACCCAGTTTATCGTGATCACCCATCGGCGCGGTACCATGGAACGCGCCGACCGCCTGTATGGTATCACCATGCAGGAAAAAGGGGTGTCCACGTTGGTAAGCGTGAACCTGGTGGACAAGGATTTGACGTAATATTGTATAGGAGACAGCGTATGAGCGAGGAGAAGAAAGGTTTTTTCAGCCGTCTGAAGGAGGGCCTGAGCAAGACCCGGAACAATATTGTCAGGGGTATTGACAATGTGTTCAGCGGATTTTCTGCCATAGATGAAGATTTTTATGAGGAACTGGAAGAGATTCTCATCATGGGGGATATCGGCGTCAACGCCACGGGAGAGATTGTGGAACGTCTGAAGGCCCAGGTGAAAGAGCGGCATATCAAGGAACCCTCTGCCTGCAAGCAGCTTTTGATCGAAAGCATACGGGAGCAGATGCGGGTAGACGAAACCGCCTATGATTTTGAACACCAAAAGTCCGTTATCATGGTGATCGGCGTCAACGGCGTGGGAAAAACCACCTCCGTGGGAAAGCTGGCAGGGAAATTGAAGGACAACGGCCTGAAGGTGCTGATCGCGGCGGCAGATACTTTCCGCGCGGCTGCCGGAGAACAACTGGCGGAGTGGGCCAGGAGGGCGGAAGTGGACATGATCGGAGGCCGGGAGGGGACGGATCCTGCCAGCGTGGTTTTTGACGCGGTGAACGCGGCAAAGGCCCGCCATGCGGACGTGCTGCTGATCGACACGGCGGGACGGCTTCACAACAAGAAAAATCTGATGGAGGAACTGCGGAAAATGAATAGAATCATTGACCGGGAGTTTCCAGATGCCCACCGGGAAAACCTGATTGTCCTGGACGGAACCACCGGACAGAACGCCATGGTGCAGGCCAGGGAATTTGGCGAGGTGGCAAATCTCACAGGTATTATCCTCACCAAGATGGACGGTACGGCAAAGGGCGGCATCGCGGTGGCGATCCAGTCCCAGCTGCAGGTACCGGTGAAATACATCGGTGTAGGGGAAACCATAGAGGATCTCCAGAAGTTTAATTCGGATGAATTTGTAAACGCATTGTTTGATATGGACTCCGCATATGGACAGGATACAGAGGGATAAACATTGATGCGGTATAGGGAATACAAGGGATTTTCATTAGGAGGAAAGATAACATGTTGACTTTGGATCAATTTGAGGAAGCATCCGAGATAGTAAAGCGTGTCACATTGGAAACCAAGCTGGTGTACAGTGATTTTCTCAGCAGTCATACGGGGAACAAAGTATATCTGAAGCCGGAAAACATGCAGTTTACCGGGGCTTACAAAGTGAGAGGCGCCTATTATAAGATGAGCACCCTGACGGAGGAAGAGAGGGCCAAGGGACTGATTACCGCCTCAGCAGGCAATCATGCCCAGGGTGTGGCCTATGCGGCCCAGTGTTATGGGGCAAAGGCCACCATTGTCATGCCGACCACCACACCTCTGATGAAGGTGAACCGTACCAAGGGCTACGGCGCGGAGGTTGTGCTCCATGGAGACGTTTATGACGAGGCCTGTGCCAAAGCCTATGAATTGGCAGAGGAACATGGATATACCTTCATTCACCCTTTTGACGATCTCACCGTGGCCACCGGCCAGGGGACCATTGCCATGGAGATTGTGAAGGAACTTCCTCTGGTGGACTACATTCTGGTTCCCATCGGGGGAGGCGGTCTGGCGGCAGGCGTCTCCACGCTGGCAAAACTTTTGAACCCCAAGATTCAGGTCATAGGCGTGGAACCGGCAGGAGCCAACTGTATGCAGGAATCTCTGAGAGCGGGCAAAGTGACCACCCTGCCCCGGGTCAATACCATCGCGGACGGCACGGCGGTAAAAACGCCCGGCGGCAAGCTGTTCCCTTATATTCAGCAGAATCTGGACGATATCATTACCATTCGGGACGAGGAATTGGTGGTGGCATTTTTGGATATGGTGGAAAACCATAAGATGGTGGTGGAAAATTCGGGCCTTCTGTCCGTGGCTGCGGTGAAGCATATGGAAGTGAAGGACAAAAAGGTGGTGGCAATCCTCAGCGGCGGCAACATGGATGTGATTACCATGTCTTCCGTTGTGCAGCAGGGACTGATTTTCCGGGACAGAATCTTTACCGTGTCGGTGCTGCTGCCGGACAAGCCGGGAGAATTGTGCCGGGTATCCGGGGTGATCGCGGCTGAAAGCGGTAATGTGATCAAGCTGGAACACAACCAGTTCGTCTCCACCAACCGCAATGCCGCAGTGGAACTGCGGATTACCCTGGAGGCCTTCGGTACGGAACACAAGCACCAGATCATGAAGGCACTGGAGGAAAAAGGCTATCAGCCCAAACAGGTGCGGACCAATATATAGCCGGTTCCCGGCGGTATGCCGCCGGCCCCGGCAGTCTGGAAAAGAAGTATAATAAGGCGAGAATGCTGTATACTGATTATGAATCCGCATATGAAAATATGCGGATTTTGCAATTCTTCTCATTGAATGTTTGTGCCGCCGCAGGCGGCATGTCTGGAAGTTTGAAAAAGGAGCATGTGATGAAAGAAAACCGACAGAAAGAAATTCCCATAAAAAAAACGGACGTAAAAAAGACGGTGGTCAACTATCTGCTGATCACGGTGGCCAGTGCCGTTTATTCGGTGGCGGTCAGTCTGTTTCTGGACCCCAATTCCCTGGCTCCGGGCGGCGTCACGGGCATAGCCATTATCCTGAACCGCCTGATCCCGGTGGAGACAGGTACTTTAATCCTTTTGATCAATATTCCCATCCTGATTCTGGGGGCCTGGAAATTCGGCCTCCGCTTCAGCCTGTCCACCATCTATTGTACGGTGGTAATCTCCCTGTTCACCAACCTTCTTTCCGGCGTGAAAACAGCCACTGCGGATCCCCTCCTGGCGGCACTGGCGGGCGGCAGCCTGGCGGCGGTGGGGATCGGATGGGTGTTTAAAGCGGGAGCCACCACCGGGGGCACGGATATCATCATCAAACTCCTTCGGAGCAAGATGCCTCATCTGAGAACGGGAGGACTGTTCCTGGCCATGGATGCCGTCATCGTGGCGGTATCGGGTTTCGTGTTCAAGAATACGGATGTGGCTCTGTACGCGGGCCTCACGGTATTTATAATCTCTCTGGTTCTGGATCTGGTGCTCTATGGCCGTGACGAGGCCAAGCTGATGTTTATCATCAGCGACAAGTCGGAGCAGATCACCCGGCGTCTGCTGGAGGAATTGGACATCGGCGTAACCCATATGCAGGGATCGGGCGCTTTCAGCGGCAAGGAAAAACAGGTGATTCTGTGCGCGGTTAAAAAGGCCACGGCTCCCAAGACGGAGGTGATCGTGAAGGAGGAGGATCCCCAGGCGTTTATGATCATCTCCAGCGCCACGGAGATCTATGGTGAGGGTTACAAAAGTTATTTCAGTGAAAAATTATAAGGTGTAAAGAAAAAATACTTGACAGTACAGACGGTGTGTTGTATGATGGCAAAGTGGGCATCGGCCTGCAGAATGGAATCGGAGGCAGGAACGCATGGAGAAAATATATCAGCAGGCGCTTTTGTATGATTTCTATGGGGAATTGCTGACAGAGCATCAGCGCAGTATCTACGAGGACGCGGTGTGTAATGATCTGTCTCTGGGGGAGATAGCCCAGGAGAGAGGCATCAGCAGACAGGGTGTACATGATCTGATCCGGCGCTGCGACAAGGCCCTGCAGGAGTACGAAACCAAGCTGCGGCTGGTGGAGAAATTTGTGAATGCCCGGGACAAGGTGGAGCGGATCATCAATCTTGCGCAGGAATCGGAGCAGCACGCAGACAGACTGCAGGAGATTTACAGCCTGGCCAGAGAACTGCGTCAGGAATTGTAAGGAAGGGTAAATGGGATTGGCATGGCATTTGAGAGTCTGACCGATAAACTTCAGAATGTGTTTAAGAACCTGCGGAGCAAGGGACGTCTCACCGAGGAGGACGTGCGAAGCGCCTTGAAGGAAGTAAAAATGGCCTTGTTGGAGGCCGATGTAAACTTCAAAGTGGTGAAACAGTTTATCAAGGCAGTGGAGGAGAGAGCTGTCGGTCAGGATGTGATGAACGGCTTAAATCCCGGCCAGATGGTGATCAAGATCGTCAACGAGGAGATGATCTCCCTGATGGGCAGCGAGACCACGGAGATTGCCATGCAGCCCGGAAAATCTGTCACCGTCCTTATGATGGCGGGCCTGCAGGGTGCCGGCAAGACCACGGCTACGGCCAAGATCGCAGGCAAGCTGAAACTGAAAGGCAAGAAATCTCTGTTGGTAGCCTGTGATATCTACAGGCCTGCCGCCATTGAGCAGCTGCAGATCAACGGCCGGAAGCAGGAAGTGGATGTCTTTTCCATGGGCAGTGACCACAGTCCGATGGAGATCGCCAGGGAAGCGATTGCCTTTGCGCAGAAAAACGGGCATAATGTGGTGATTCTGGACACGGCGGGACGTCTGCATGTGGACGAGGATATGATGCGGGAACTGCAGGAGATCAAGGAGCAGGTGGACGTGCATCAAACCTTGCTGGTGGTGGATGCCATGACCGGACAAGACGCGGTGAATGTAGCCAAAGAGTTTGACGAGAAGGTGGGCATCGACGGTGTGGTACTGACCAAGATGGACGGTGACACCAGGGGCGGTGCGGCATTGTCCATCAAAGCAGTGACCGGAAAGCCCATTCTGTATGTGGGTATGGGTGAAAAACTTTCCGATATGGATCAGTTTTATCCGGACCGCATGGCCAGCCGAATCCTGGGTATGGGGGATGTATTATCCCTGATTGATAAGGCCCAGGCCAATCTTGACCTGGATGAGGACAAGGGCCGCGAGATGGCCGGCCGTATGAAGAAGGGTAAGTTCGACTTTGAGGATTATCTGGAGAGCATGAAACAGATGCGGAAGCTGGGAGGTATCGGCAGTATTTTGAGCATGCTGCCCGGCATGGGTCTCAAGGGCGGCGAACTGGAATCCATGGTGGACGAGAAGCAGCTGGCGCATATGGAAGCCATCGTATTGTCCATGACCCCTCAGGAGAGGCGTAACCCCAAGATTTTGAATCCCAAGAGAAAGCATCGTATTGCCAGGGGCGCAGGGGTGGATATCAGCGTGGTAAACCGTTTTATCAAGCAGTTTGAACAGAGCCAGAAGATGATGAAGCAGTTTGGAGGCGGTAAGCGCCGGGGAATGATGGGCGGTCTGCCGGGCATGGGAGGCGGTAAATTCCCCTTCTGAGTACAGAAAAATGCAGTGGAAGATTTGTACTTTCAAGTACTTATCCTATAAAAAACAAAGTATATTACGGAGGTAAAGAAAAATGGCAGTTAAGATCAGGTTGAAGAGAATGGGACAGAAGAAGGCGCCTTTCTATAGAATTATCGTGGCGGATTCCCGTTCCCCCAGAGACGGCAGATTCATTGAGGAAATCGGTACTTACGATCCTTCCACCGATCCCAGCACTTTCAAGATCAACGAGGAGTTGGCCAAAAAGTGGCTGAAAAACGGTGCACAGCCCACGGAAGTGGTAGGCAAACTTTTCAAGATCGCAGGCATCGAGAAGTAAGCAGCGATTTCTACTGCTGGAGGCACAGCGCATTGGCGCAGCATCGCATGCATATTGTGATTTGACAGGCCGGTCCCGGTCAACGCAATTTCCCAGGCGCGGCCGGGGTTTGGCGTAGTCAGACTCCAGATATGCAGAGAAGAGGGAAGAATGAAAGATTTGGTTGAAGTGATTGCAAAGGCCCTGGTGGATCATCCGGATGAGGTGGTGGTGACGGAGAAAGAAGACGGCAGGAATGTGGTGGTGGAACTCCATGTGGCGGCGTCTGATATGGGAAAGGTCATCGGAAAGCAGGGCAGGATTGCAAAGGCAATACGGTCTGTGGTGAAAGCGGCGTCTTCCAAGGAAAACAAAATCGTGGACGTGGAGATCGTATAGGTATCCGTCTTATGTGGCAGATTGGCTGCTGACAGGCAGGGAGAGACTGGCGGGACATGCGCTTACAGCATGTTTCGCCATGTTTGCTTGCAGAGGAGAGAATGTGTATGGATGAAGTACTGCAGGTGGGCATCATCACCACCACTCATGGGGTGCGGGGAGAGGTAAAGGTCTATCCTACCACCGATGACGCGAACCGTTTTAAAAAGTTGAAGGAAGTTATCCTGGATACCGGCCGGGAGAAAAGCACCCGGGAAATCCAAGGGGTCAAATTCTTTAAGCAGATGGTGATTCTGAAGCTGAAGGGAATTGATACCCTGGAGGAGGCGGCAAAGTATCGGCAGGCGGGTTTATATGTGACCAGAGACAATGCGGTGAAACTGAACAGGGATGAATATTTTATTGCGGATTTAATCGGCCTGGAAGTTTGCGATGTATCCGGGGATTCTCTGGGCCGTCTGGAGGACGTGATGACCACCGGGGCCAATGATGTGTATGTGATCCGTATGGGGGACGGGCGGGAATTGTTGCTGCCTGCCATTAAACAGTGCATTTTGGATGTGGATATGGAGCAGCGCCGGATGAAGGTGCACGTACTGGAGGGGCTGCTGTAGAAAATACCGGCTTGCCAGCCGAAGCGGGCGGATGGGAGAGGGAATGAAATTCCATGTATTGACATTGTTCCCGGAGATGGTGGAACAGGGGCTGCGCCAGAGTATCCTGGGCAGGGCGGCGGAGAACGGACATTTGTCTTTTCATATGGTGAATATCCGGGATTTTACCCGGGACAAACATGGCAAGGTGGACGACTATCCCTATGGGGGAGGAGCGGGGATGCTGATGCAGGCACAGCCCGTATATGATGCCTATTTGTCTGTGACGCGGGGAAGTACAGAAACCAACCCTGTCGTAGACCCGGCCTGCACAGAAGCCATCTCTGCTCCGGCATACAGGAAACCTGTCCGCGCCGTCGAATCCGCGCATGCCAAAACCAGGGGAATTCGAACGGTTTATGTAACCCCGCAGGGCAGAACTTTCACGCAGAAACTGGCCAAAGAATTTTCCCGGGAGAAGGAGCTGATCTTCCTGTGCGGGCACTATGAGGGAATCGATGAGCGTGTGCTGGAAGAGATTGTCACAGACTATGTATCTCTGGGAGATTATGTATTGACCGGGGGAGAATTGGCGGCCATGGTGATGATTGACGCCATAGCCAGGCTGGTGCCCGGCGTGCTGCATAACGGGGAGTCCGCGGAGACGGAATCTTTTCACAATCATCTGCTGGAGTATCCTCAGTATTCCCGGCCGGAAGTGTGGCATGACAAACCCGTGCCCCAGGTGCTGTTGTCCGGCAACCATCGAAAGATTGAGGCATGGCGGCTGGAGCAGTCCCTGGAGCGAACCAGACAGCGCAGGCCAGACCTGTATGATTTATATCGGGCGCAGCAGGACAGCATTCTAAAACTGAGCCGGCATAAGCGGAAGCATATCCATCTGATGGAATGGATGGCGCGGGGGATGGCCGACATGGTGTGCCGTGAAGGGGAAAATCTGTTGTTGAATGTGGAACAGACCCGGATATACGGGCTATATGCGGAATCTTCCCGGGAAGCCGGGGAACTGGCAAGACAGTATGGATTGTCCGGGACTGCGAAACAGGCGCGGATAGATTTGGCCGTTTGTCAGGAAACCATAAGGGATCTGCTGACAGAACAATTCGGCTTTGTGGAGGAAGAAACCTGCCGCCAGGCCTGCTATACCCGCAGGGAGTCCCTGAGAGTGGAGCATCGGGATATTCGGCCCCTGGGGGAAAGCGACCTGGATTATGTTTCAAAACATTATACAAAATGTGATAAGACGTATTTACACCGGCGCATAATCGGCGGAGCCATGTATGGCATTTATGTAAGGGATGGGGAACAGAGCCGGCTGGCGGGATTTATCGGCACCCACAGGGACGGCAGCATGGGAATGCTGTATGTGGAGGAAGCATATCGACGGCAGGGCCTGGCGGCCTCACTGGAAAGCTGGCTGGTCAACAGGCATCTGAAACGGGGAGAGATTCCCTACTGCCAGATCAGAGAGGGAAATATTTCTGCCCTGCGGCTTCAGGAAAAACTGGGACTTTATCTGTGCAGGGAACTTATGTGGTGGCTAAAAAAAGAGAATTAGTAAGAGAAAAATTAGTAAGAGAAATAAATAAAAAACTTGCATAATATGCCATACTGTGGTAAAATATTAACGTTGCGAAAATGAGATGGTCCTCTGTTACAGATTGTATTAAGAACATCAAGTACATTTCAGGAGGTTTATGATGAGCGATATTATCAGAGAGATTGAAGCTGAGCAGATGAAAGCTGCCGTGGACGAGTTTGCCGTAGGCGATACCGTTAAGGTATACGGCAAGATCAAAGAGGGCAACCGTGAGAGAATTCAGGTGTTTGAGGGCGTAGTCCTGAAGAGACAGGGCGGAAGCAGCCGCGAGACCTTTACCGTGAGAAAGACTTCCAACGGAATCGGTGTTGAGAAGACCTGGCCGGTACATTCCCCCAACGTGGAGAAGATCGAAGTGGTCAGAAGAGGTAAGGTAAGACGGGCCAAGCTGAACTACCTGAGAGACCGTGTTGGTAAGAAGGCCAAGGTAAAAGAGTTGGTCAGATAATCTGCCGAAATGGGACAATTACTTTTTTGTAGTTGTCCTTTTCTATTTTAAAAGAATGTGCTATACTGTTAAGCAGAACGTTATACAATATCTCCCGGGGCGCCTGGTATGGAGCCTGCGGAGAAGCATTTTCCGCAGCGGGATTACGGGGGGATGCGGAACACAGATGTAGGAGGAATGGCAGTGCCGCACAATAAGGGTTTGAGTTTTTACAAGCGGAGGAAAAAGATCAGCCCCCTGGCTGTAAGGGAATTTTTCGTGGTGATATTCGGCATGGTGGCCGCCGTGTTTATCGCGGTGGTACTCACCTTTTTTTTTGGAACCTACACCAATATGGTGGGGGCATCCATGGAGCCGGATCTGTACAACGGACAGCGGGTGTATGTCAACCGCTTCAGCTATACCCTGTCAACGCCGAAGGTGGGCGATGTGGTGGTATTTCTGCCAAATGGTAATACCAATACCCATTATTATGTGAAGCGCGTGGTGGCCGGCCCCGGAGACACGGTCCTGATCCAGAACGGCGTGTTGTATGTCAACGGATTGGAAAGCCCCTGGGCAAAGATGAAAATACTGGATCCCGGAATTGCCGGGACGGAACTCACCCTGGAATTGGGACAGTATTTCTGCATGGGGGATAATCCGGGCAGCAGCGAGGACAGCCGCTCCGCCAATATCGGCCCCATTCGGGAACAGGATATCATCGGGGAGGCATGGCTGCATTTGGGCGGCGATCAGGGAGGCGCGGGTCTGATACACTGACAGCTGTTGGTGCTTGCGGCGTTATCTGCGGCGCACAGGAAAGAGGAAAATATGAATTATCAATGGTATCCGGGGCATATGACAAAAGCAGTCCGGATGATGCAGGAAAATATAAAGTTGATTGACCTGGTCATAGAACTGGTGGACGCCAGGATTCCCCTGAGCAGCCACAATCCCGACATTGACAGGCTGGCAGCGGGAAAGTCGCGGATCGTGCTGCTGAATAAATCCGATTTGGCGGATCCGGCATATAATCGGTTATGGGTTCAGTACTTTCAAGGGCAGGGGGCCCATGTTTTGGAGATTAATTCCAAAACAGGCAGCGGTGTAAAGTCAATTCAGGGACTGGTTCAGGAGGCTTGCAGGGAGAAGATTGAGCGAGACCGCAGGCGGGGGATCGTGAATCGGCCGGTCCGGGCCATGGTGGTGGGAATTCCCAATGTGGGGAAATCCACATTTATTAATGCCTTTGCGGGAAAAGCCTGCACCAAAACCGGAAACAAGCCCGGAGTGACTAAGGGAAAGCAATGGATTCGGCTGGGCAAGGGACTGGAACTGTTGGATACTCCAGGCATTCTGTGGCCCAAGTTCGAGGATCAGCAGGTGGGAATGCGGTTGGCATTTATCGGCTCCATGAATGATGAAGTGATCATTCTGGATGAGTTGGCCTGTGATTTGATCCGCGCGCTGGAACAGCTATATCCCCAGGCGCTGCCCCAGCGCTACGGGATTGATGGCAGTGGGGAGCCTTCCTCCGTACTGGCCCGGGTGGCGGAGAGCAGGGGATGTTATGCCAGGGGCAGTGAACTGGATCTGGAGAAGGCGGCGTCTATACTGCTGGAGGATTACCGCAGCGGCAGATTGGGCAGGCTGACGTTGGAGAAGCCGGATTAATTCAGCCCGGCTGACATGGGAGAAGCCTAATCGGTCCGATTTGTGACATGAGAGGCCGGGATAAGGCACATACATAGAAACTATATAAAGGTTGGATGAGCGGCATGAAGAAAGTAATGAGAGAAATATTGAGTACGGGACTTTATCTGTTGATTGTACTTTGCCTGACCTATCTGGTAATTGCGTTTGTAGGACAGAGAACCGAGGTGAACGGGGGCAGCATGGAGCCCACTTTGAGCGATGAGGATAATCTGATCGTGGATAAGATTACCTATCGGTTCAGCGACCCGGAACGTTTTGACATCATTGTCTTTCCCTTTAAATACAAGGAAAAGACTTATTATATCAAGCGGATTATCGGCCTGCCGGGGGAGACCGTGCAGATTGACCAGCAGGGGAATATCTATATTGACGGGGAAATCCTGAACGAGAATTACGGGAAGGAAGTCATTCAGCCGGACCATATCGGCCTGGCCAGCCAGCCCATCACGCTGGGGGACGACGAATATTTTGTGCTGGGGGACAATCGCAACAACAGTACGGACAGCCGGGTGTCCCAAGTGGGGAATATCAAACGGGACGATATTATCGGCAGAGCATGGGTTCGTATCTGGCCCTTTGATAAATTCGGCGTGTTAAAGCACCAGTAAAGGAGTGGCGGCATGACAGTCAGGATCGGGGAAGTGAAGGCGCAGTTGCAGGCAGCTTGTGATAATGAGCTGCCTGCTTTTATAACACAGTATGAGGGCGACGAAAGGGCAGGTGTCCGCAAATGTGTGGAAGCTGCCAGAAAGCGGATGGAATCTCTGGAAAGAGAGAAGCTGAGGACGGAAAAACTGTGGGAGTATGAGCGGGGATACAGCGGCTATTCTCATATCTGCGGCATTGACGAGGCGGGCAGGGGCCCCCTGGCGGGGCCGGTGGTGGCAGGGGCCGTGATCCTTCCAAAGGATTGTGATCTCTTATATATTAATGATTCCAAACAATTATCCGAAAAAAAGAGAGAGGAACTCTATACGGCCATACTGGAGAAAGCCCTGTGCTGGGGGGTGGGCTATGCCTCTCCCCAGAGGATTGATGAGATCAATATATTGCAGGCCACCTATGAGGCCATGCGGGAGGCCATCAGCAAGCTGCATCCCCAGCCGGATCTGCTTCTCAACGATGCGGTAACCATCCCGCAGGTATCCATACGGCAGATTCCCATCATCAAGGGTGACGCCAAGAGCATTTCCATCGGGGCAGCCAGCATCATCGCCAAAGTTACCAGGGACAGACTGATGAGGGAGTATGACCAGTTGTTTCCGGGATATGGCTTTGCGAAGAATAAAGGATATGGGGGAGAGGCCCATATCGAAGCACTCAAAAAGTATGGCCCTACGCCCATCCATCGGAAGAGTTTTATCCATCGTTTCGTGTGAGGAGTTAATATGTGGATCATGGATTTGTTTCAGGCAGGAAAACAGACTGGGAATGCCCAGAATACGCAGAATGCCCAGGCCCCGGGGAAAGAACCCTCCGCTGCCCTTCTGCAGAAGGAGATCCGGACGCTGGCCCCCGGGCAGGTACTCTCCGGGCAGATTCTGGAAAAAACCGGAGAGGATCTGCGGCTTCTGGTGAATTTCCAGGGGAGCGAGCTGGAACTTCAGGCCAGGCTGGAGCAGAACATAGCCCTGTCCATGGGCAGGAATATTCTGTTTCAGGTGAAAAATAACGGCAGCGGCCTTTCCCTGAGTCCTCTGTTCGAGAATATGGGCATGGAGGCCAACGCCCAGAAAGCGGTGGAGATGGCTTCCCTGCCCGTCAACGACACCACCATGCAGCTGGTGGGGCAGTTGATGAAGGAGGGTATGCCCATCGACAAGGAGGCATTGCAGACCTTTTATCATGAGATGATTGCTTTCGCGGACGCGGAGGTGATGGATATTATAGACCTGCACAAGCTGGGACTTCCTGTGAATGAAGAGAATCTGGAGCAGATGCATTCTTATAAAAATATGACCCATCAACTGATGGGGGGAATCCAGGATCTGAGCGCGCAGCTGCCGGGGCTGCTGCAGGAGATGGCGGGCCAGGGCCTGGAGAAGGAGATCGGCAGGCTGCTGGCGGCCCTGCTGTTGGGAGGAGACGGGGCTTCCGCTGCCGGGACAGGGGAAGCCGCCGCTCCCATGCCCACGGAGGAGACCGGGACTTTGCCCGGCGTTCTGCCGGAGAGCCGGGATGCCGCACAGGGACAGACAAAGATCGTGATTGCGGAGGAAGTTCTTCAGTCTGAGAACAATGGGGCGGAGACGGACCGGCTGCCTCAGAGCCTTCCCGGCATGGAGGGAGATGCCGCAGAGGGCCTGCAGGGCCGGGAGATCCCCGTGAAGGATCAGGCGCAGCTGCCGGACCAGACATCGTTCCATTTGCTGCGTCAGGTGGCACAGGCTTTGGCGGAGGGAAAGCCGCTGCCATTGAAGGAACTGGCCAAATCCCCTGATTTTCAAAAGCAGCTGCAGGAGTATGTGAGGCAGGAATTGTCCCTGCGGCCTGAGGACGCGGGTAAAGAAAAATTGGGTGAGCTATACAGCAGGCTGGGCAGACAGTTAAGCGCCCTTTCGGAAGCGCTGGGCAGTGCGGGACAGGAGGCAGGCGCGCTGGGCCGGACGGTGCAGAATCTAAGCCAGAACCTGAATTTTCTGAACCAGTTGAACAATATGTATTCCTATGTGCAGTTACCTTTGAAAATGACGGACCAGGATGCCCACGGGGAGTTGTATGTATATGCGAACAGGCATAAAAAGGCAGTCCGGGAGGGGGAGGTAAGCGCGCTGCTGCATCTGGATATGGCGAATCTGGGCCCCATGGATGTCTATGTCCAACTGAGGGAGAACCATGTGGGAACCCGTTTCTATCTGCCGGACGAGGAAATGCTGGATTTTATAGCGGAGCATATTGATCTGCTGAACAGCAGGCTGGAACAGCGGGGGTACCATATGAACTGTACTTTCCAGACCAGGGAAGCCGGAACGGGAAACACGGTGATGCAGGAACTGATTGAGGCCCAGAGCAACCGCCCCATGGGCGCGGACTATTCCTTTGACGCATTCGCCTGATCTGACGACAGGGAATTCTATCGAAACAGGAGATTGATATGGCAGAAAACAATAAACCCAAGCAGGCCATAGCGCTGGAGTATAATCCCGAGGAAGACGCTCCTAAGATCATTGCCTCCGGCAGGGGAAAGCTGGCGGAGCGGATTATCGAGAGGGCCCAGGAGAATGATGTGCCCATACACCGGGACGACAAGCTGGCGGATACCCTTTCACGGCTGGAGATCGGAGATATGATACCGCCGGAACTCTATGAAGTGGTGGCGGAAATCCTGGTATTCGTGGATTCCATGGATAAACTCAGAGGTAAAGTAGGAACAGCCGGAAAGACCGGGAGTAAGGGATGAACAGGCGCAGAGTGGGAGCTGACAAGGAATGCTTGGCCGCCGCTTTTCTGGAAAGCCGGGGAGTGTCCATATTGGAGCGTAATTACCGCAGCCGAAACGGGGAGATTGACCTGGTGGGCCGGGACGGTGAGTACCTGGTATTTATAGAGGTGAAATACAGGGCCGGCGTCCGCATGGGGCATCCCGAGGAGGCGGTGGGCTATGCCAAGCAAAAACAGATTTGCCGGGTGGCAGACTATTATCGCCTCGTCAGGCAGCTGCCTGTGCAGACTGCGATAAGATATGACGTGGTGGCCATTGAGGGGGAAGAGATTCGGTGGGTGAAAAATGCATTTCCCCATCATTACCGTTAGGAGGGGATATATGGAACAGATCATCAGGGCGTCAGGCCGGAAGCAGGTGATGCGTCAGCAAGAGGCGGGACAGGTGGAATATCTCACATTTCCGCTGCTTTCTGCCCAGCCGGGAATCACCCATGGGTTTTCCACCAGAAAGGGCGGCGTCAGCCGGGATATCTATGCCTCCATGAACCTGTCCTTTACCAGGGGGGATGAGGAGGAAAGGGTACAGGAAAATTTTCGCCGCATGGCGGCGGCTCTGGGCACGGAGGTGAGCCATATGGTGTGTACCTTCCAGACCCATACCACCAATATCCGACAGGTTTTTTCTTCGGACGGGGGAAAGGGGATTGTCCGTGAACGGGGCTATACCGACGTGGACGGTCTGGTGACCAATGAGAAAGGACTGTGTCTGGTGTGCTTTTTCGCGGACTGTGTGCCCCTGTACTTTGTGGATCGAAGGAACGGGGCCATCGGCCTGGCCCATGCCGGCTGGCGCGGAACGGTGGCCGGCATGGGCGGCCGCATGGTTCGGCGTATGGAGCGGGAATTCGGTACCAGGCCGGAGGATCTGATTGCTGCCATCGGGCCTTCCATCTGCCAGGACTGTTATGAAGTCAGCGAAGAGGTGGCGGAGCAGTTTCGCAAAATGGAGGCGAAGATTCCGGGGAGCCCTGGACTGCTGGCGGAACTGGAGACACAAAGAGCTTATCCCCACACGCAGATTCTGAAGCCGGGAAAAGAAGAGGGAAAATACCAGCTGGATCTGTGGCTGGCTAATTTGCTGGTACTGCGGGCGGCGGGGATTCCCCTGTCCCACATCCAGGTGACGGATCTTTGTACCTGTTGTAACCCCGGCTATCTGTTTTCCCATCGGGCCAGCCAGGGAAAACGGGGCAATCTGGCGGCGTTTCTTATGATGCGTGATCAGGAAGAAGCGGATTTTGACGGATCCTGAGAGTTTAAGCGGAGGGATGTATGGCAAACATATTGGTATGTGATGACGACAGGGAAATTGTGGAAGCCATTGATATCTACCTGCAGGAGGAGGGATATCAGGTGTTCAGGGCATACGATGGGGAGCAGGCCGTGGAATTGCTGGCCCGGGAGCAGATTCATCTGCTGATCATGGATGTGATGATGCCCAGGATGGACGGGATTGCCGCCACTCTCAAGATCCGGGAGAGCAGCAGCATTCCCATTATTATCCTGTCCGCCAAATCCGAGGACAAGGACAAGATACTGGGGCTGAACATCGGGGCGGACGATTATGTGACCAAGCCCTTTAACCCTCTGGAACTGGTGGCCAGGGTGAAGTCCAATCTGCGCCGTTACACTTCGCTGGGCAGCCTGGGTCAGGAGAACATCCACACCTACCGGGCAGGGGGGCTTGTGATTAATGACGAGAACAAAGAGGTTACCGTGGACGGGGAAACGGTTAAACTCACTCCCATAGAGTACAATATCCTGTTACTTCTTGTGAAAAACCAGGGCCGGGTCTTTTCCATTAACCAGATCTATGAAAACATCTGGAATGAGGACGCCATTGGCGCGGACAACACGGTGGCAGTACATATCCGCCATATTCGGGAGAAAATAGAAATCAATCCACGGGATCCCCGCTACCTGAAAGTGGTATGGGGAGTGGGATATAAAGTGGAAAAGCAGGAACAGTGATTTATATTTATGAAGGCGCATGGGGACCGGAATGAAAAAAGAGAGAGTTTTGGGACGGCTTACACTGCATATTTTGCAGCAGATTGCCGCCATTGGCATGGCGGTGATGGCAGGAATCATAGCCGTCAATTCCAACATTGTGGTGGACAATATGTACGGCGACCAGATCGGCTACCGGGTGGCGCTCATGGACAATGCGGGAGAGTTTGAAGATTCCAGGATTTTCACGGACATATTCCGAAATGCCATCAACGATATTACCCGGCTGGCAGTAATCAAGGGACAGGTGGAGACCAATGGGCATTTTGACGGCACGAAATCCATTGATGTAACCAGATTTGTAAACCGTGTTACCCAGAAGAGCAAATGCCCGGTGAGCGCCAGCTATCAGTTGGACGAACTGATCCGCTGGGGCAAATATGGCCTGGAAATCCAGACAGTGACTTTTCAGAGCAAATTTGACTTTATCGCCTATTTTGGCTATGAGAGTATCTTTACCAGCTATGGATACGACAGCGACTTAGAGCAGTTTGGCTTCCCGGAAGAGGCGCTCTCCGATCTCATTGCCTGGGATATCCAGAACGAACTGGACAGGCCCGCAGTGGGAGAGACATCCGGCATATCCCAGGAGGACAGGCTGGTAACGGATTTCGATTTTATGGAGCAGGAGGAGGCTTACAGAACCGCCAGGGATTACGTGGAAAGCTGCTGGGGAATTGATTCCCTGTTTAATCGAATCACCACAGAGATGGCCATGTTGGGAAAACAGGTGCTGATCCTTGACCGGGGCGGACAGGAGATTATCAGCATGGAAATGCTGGTGCCCAGGTATGCCACCCTGACAGAGCAATCCATTGCGGCCAGCTGTTCCAACTGGCCGGAGTATTGTATGCTGGAGGCCAACGTGATGGAGACGGTGGAGACTCTGGCCAACAATTATTCCCTGTATCAGAGGCAGAATGACCTCTATGCGCAGGGTAAGACCAATCTGCAGTTTTTTATCAGCACCACCACCAGGGACGGTCAGGAGTATTATACAAATATGGAAGAGTCTTTTGTGGGTCTCACGGACCTTGAAAAAACAGACTATTTCCGCCGCCTGGGCAAATATGTGGTTTATTTTCCCGATATCATGCGCCTGGAATCCAATGCTGACATCACCGAGGACGAAATGTTTAACAATGTCAGCGACTATGAATATGCCTTTCCCAAAAATACCAAGCTTTGGATCGGCGTAAACACAGATTTTCCCGTCCGGCAGGATCAGTTTTATCTGGCCCAGGATACTTATAACAAAATTATCCCCCATATTTGGATAATTCTTGTATTTTCCGGCATTTTCGCATTACTGTGGCTGGGAATCGGAGGCTATGTCAGTTACACCACGGGCAGACAGGAGGAGGGCAAGACGACCCTCACGCCCTATATTTTTGACCGCATCCCCACGGAACTGGTAATGGCGCTTTTGCTGTTTACCGTCCTGGGTCTGTGGCAGCTGTTTGAATTAATTTATGGAAATGTATACAACTCTGTCTTTTACAGGGGCAACCGGGCTACGGTACAGCAGCTGGCGGTGGCAAAGCAGTACATGCTGATCATGATCGGCGGATTTGGGCTGCTGTCAAGCCTGGCGGCCTGTTTGTTCTGGTACAGCCTGGTGAGGCGGCTGCGGTATGGAAATCTGTGGAAAAACAGCATTTTATACCGGTTGGGAAGGGGAGTGGGCAAAGGTCTGAACCGAATGCTGGCAAACCCCAATGCCGTAATCCGCACTCTGATGCCTTATAATATTTTTCTGCTGGCCAATCTTCTCTGCGTGCTGGCCATGTATGAATTGCGGGAGGCCCCCGGCTGGATGATGCTGCTTCCCCTGCTTTGTATCGTATTGCTGGACGGTGGGGTGGGGATCTATATTTTTCGCAGGAGTGCGGAACGCAGCGAGATTATCAGCGGCATTTCCCGGATTCGGGACGGGGATATCAGCTATGTGCTGGACAGTGAACAACTGCGCGGGGATAACAGAGAGCTGGCAGCGTCCGTAAATAATATGGGAGACGGGATCCGTAAGGCGGTGGCCACCAGCATGAAAGATGAGAGGATGCAGGCGGATCTGATTACCAATGTATCCCATGATATAAAGACCCCTTTGACCTCCATCATTAACTATGTGAACCTGTTAAAGCGGGAGAAGATCACCCAGGAGCCTGCCTGCGGATATATCAAAGTGCTGGATGCCAAAGCCCAGCGGCTGAAGCAGTTGACCGACGATCTGCTGGAGGCGTCAAAGATTTCTTCCGGCAACATCACACTGGATAACAGCAGATTGGATCTGACGGAACTGGTGCGCCAGTCCGTGGGAGAGTTCTCGGAAAAACTGGAGGAGAAAAAACTTCAGATCCTGGTTACGGAACCCAGCGGCCCGGCTTATATCTACGCGGACAGCCGCCGCATGTGGCGGGTGGTGGAGAATCTGTTCAACAATATCTGTAAGTATGCCATGGAGGGTACCAGAGTCTATGTGGATCTGGAGAAAGCGGAGGGAATGGTGACGGTGTCCGTAAAAAATATTTCGGAGACATCGCTGAATTTCAGTCCGGATGAACTGACGGAGCGTTTTGTCAGAGGGGATGTGTCCCGCAGCAGCGAGGGGAGCGGCCTGGGCCTTTCCATTGCAAGGAATCTGACAGAACTGCAGAAGGGAGAATTCCGAATCGTCCTGGACGGGGACCTGTTCAAGGTAATCCTGCGCTTCCAGGAGTATCAGGAACAGGCCGGGGAGGACAATAAAACAGAGAATAAGGCAGAGGAATGACACAAGACAGGGAAAACGACAGCTAATCTCCGGTCACTAGTCTCTGGTCACGAATTCCCTGCGGCTGTTGTAGACTTCTACGATATGGCGAATTTTCTCCGTAGTGGCGGTGGCGTTGGTCAGGGACACATCGTGGTTCATAAAGTCTATGATGGACGCCAGGAACTTGCTCATATCCGCCTCCACAAAATAGGGTCTGGTGTGGATCTCCGGGGGCAGATAGGTGAGGTTGGTGGTGATCACCTTATCAAAATAACCCTGTTCGTAGGCATGGTCAAAAGATTTCAAGCCGTCTGTGAACAGTCCGAAAGTGCAGCAGATATAGACTCTCCGGGCATTCATCCGTTTCAGCTGTCTGGCGGTGTCCAGCATGCTGCCCCCGGAGGAGATCATGTCATCAATGATGATGATGTCTTTGCCGTCAATATTGTCTCCCAGGAATTCATGGGCCACAATGGGATTTTTGCCGTTTTCTATGGTGGAGTAATCCCGGCGCTTGTAGAACATGCCGGTGTCTACTCCCAGCACCGTGGCGAAATAGATAGCCCGGTCCAGTGCTCCTTCATCGGGACTGATGACCAGCAGGTGTTCCTTGTCCACCACCAGATCTTCTTCCGCGTCCAGCAGGGCTCTCAGGAACTGGTAAGGGGGCTGGAAGTTGTCAAATCCGCTCAGGGGGGTGGCATTCTGCACCCGGGGATCGTGAGCATCAAAGGTCACAAAATTGGAAACCCCCATATTCTGCAATTCTTTCAGAGCATAGGCACAGTCCAGGGATTCCCGGCCGTTCCGTTTATGCTGTCTGCCCTCGTACAGAAAGGGCATGATTACGTTGATCCGATGGGCTTTGCCCCCCACGGCAGCAATGATCCGCTTCAGGTCCTGGTAATGGTCATCGGGAGACATATGGTTGGTATAACCGTTCATTTCATATGTAATGCTGTGATTGCACACATCCACCAGCAGGAACAGATCTTTGCCTCTGATGGATTCATGGAATGCACCTTTGGCTTCTCCCGTTCCGAAACGGGGACAGTCTGCAAGGGTAAGGTAATTGCTTTCGATATAGCCGTGAAAGGCGGGATCGTTTTTCACTTTTTCATTGTTGATACTGCGGCGGAATTCCACCAGATAATCATTGATCCTGCGGCCCATCCGCTCTGCGGAGGGCAGGGCGATCAGCTTCAGAGGCGCCACAGGCATTGCGTTTTCCAACTCTCGTAAATTGGGCATGAAATTTCCTCCAAAAGTGTAGAAACAACTTTATATATTTAATTTATATCATTAAGGGAGTGGACACGTCAAGAATTTTCTAGTAAACTGAAGATAAAGTTGCGGGACAACTCACATTTATGCAGGCAGGAGTAAACGGATATATGAATCAGAAAAAAGGACATGTGATCAGCAGCGTACTGCCGGGCAGTATTGCGGAGGAACTGGAGATTGCGCCAGGGGACAGGCTGCTGGCCATAGACAATACGGAGATCGAGGATATCTTCGACTACCAGTTCCTGATACAGGACAATTATATCGAGGTGTTGGTGGAGAAACCGGACGGGGAGCAGTGGCTGCTGGAGGTGGATAAGGAGTACGACGAGGATCTGGGAATTGCGTTTGAGAACGGGCTGATGGACGAATATCGGAGCTGCCATAACAAATGCATCTTCTGTTTTATTGACCAGATGCCCAAAGGGATGCGGGAGACTCTGTATTTCAAGGATGATGACTCCAGGCTTTCCTTTCTGCAGGGCAACTATGTGACTCTTACCAATATGTCGGATCATGATATCGACCGGTTTATCCGATACCATTTGTCTCCCATCAATATATCTTTCCACACCATGAACCCCCAACTCCGATGCAGGATGCTGAACAATCGGTTCGCAGGGGAGGCCCTGGGGAAGGTGGATCGGCTCTATGAAGCCGGGATCACCATGAACGGGCAGATTGTGCTGTGCAAGGGAGTCAATGACGGCGCGGAACTGGAGTACAGCATATCCGAACTGACAAGGTACCTGCCTTGTCTGGAGAGCGTTTCCGTGGTGCCGGTGGGCCTGTCCAGATACCGGGAAGGGCTGTATCCCCTGGAACCCTTTGAACGGGAGGATGCCAGGGAGGTACTGCGGATCATCCATGGCTGGCAGGAAAAGCTGTATAAAGAGCGGGGCACTCATTTTGTTCATGCCAGCGACGAGTGGTATATCCTGGCCGGGGAGGAACTTCCCGGGGAAGAGCGATATGATGGATATTTACAGCTGGAAAACGGCGTGGGCATGACCCGGCTGCTTCTGGATGAGTTTGCCCGGGGACGGGAGGAATTGCGTCTGAAAAGGCAGGTTCCGGACCTGACGGTACAGGAAGAACTTTCCATGGTCACGGGCAGGCTTGCCTATCCCTATATACAGCAGATGGCCCGGGAGATGATGGAGGATTTTCCGGGGCTGGAGATCCATGTATATGCCATCCGCAATGACTTTTTCGGAGAGAGGATCACGGTGTCCGGGCTGCTGACGGGACAGGATATCCTGGCCCAGCTTAAGGGAAAGCCTCTGGGGGAGCGGCTCCTTCTGCCTCAGAATGTGCTGCGCAGCGGTGAATCCGTTTTTTTGGACGATTTGACGGTGGAGGAAATGAAAAACACTTTACAAGTGGAGATTAATATTGTAAAATCAAGCGGATGTGACTTTATTAATGCGGTGCTGGGCAGGCATTGGAACGATTTGGAGACAAAGGAAAGAGGTACATTTTAGTGGAAAATAGAAGAAGAAAGCCCATTGTAGCGGTGGTGGGGAGGCCCAATGTGGGCAAATCCACCCTGTTTAACGCCCTGGCCGGTGAAAAGATTTCCATTGTAAAGGATACGCCGGGTATTACCCGGGATCGGATCTATGCGGACGCCAGTTGGCTGGATTACAATTTTACCCTGATCGACACCGGCGGTATTGAGCCGGAGAGCAAAGACATTATTCTGTCTCAGATGCGGGAGCAGGCACAGATCGCCATGGATACAGCGGACGTAATTCTCTTTCTGGTGGATGTGCGCCAGGGGCTGCAGGACGCGGACTCCAAGGTGGCGGACATGCTGCGCCGCTGCCATAAGCCTGTAGTGTTGGTGGTGAACAAGGTGGACAGCTTCGAGAAATACATGGCGGATGTGTATGAGTTTTACAATCTGGGGATCGGAGAGCCCCACCCGGTCTCCGCCGCCAATAAGCTGGGACTGGGCGACATGCTGGAGGAAGTTGTCTCCCATTTCCCCAAACAGGACGGGGATGAAGAGGAGGACGACCGCACCCGGGTGGCCATCGTGGGCAAGCCCAATGTGGGCAAATCTTCCATCATCAACAAGCTGCTGGGGGAGAACCGGCTGATTGTGTCGGATATCGCAGGTACCACCCGGGACGCGGTGGACACAGAGATCACCTACGGGGATCGGGAATATGTGTTTATTGACACGGCGGGGCTTCGCCGCAAAAACAAGATTAAAGAGGAACTGGAGCGATACATGATCATCCGTACCGTGGGCGCGGTGGAGCGGGCCGACGTGGTGGTGCTGGTGATCGACGCGGTGGAGGGCGTGACGGAACAGGACGCCAAGATCGCCGGGATTGCCCATGACAGGGGCAAGGCGGTAATCATCGCGGTCAATAAATGGGATGCGCTGGAGAAGGATGACAAGACTATCTACCGTTTTACCGAAAAGGTACGGAACACCCTGGCTTTCATGCAGTACGCGGAGCTGGTATTTATTTCGGCCAAAACAGGGCAGCGGCTCCCCAAGCTCTTTGAGACCATTGACATGGTCAGCGAGAACCATGCCATGCGGGTGGCTACCGGCGTGCTGAACGAAATCATGGCGGAGGCGGTGGCCTTGCAGCAGCCTCCCACGGACAAGGGCAGACGTCTGCGGCTGTATTATATCACCCAGGTGGCGGTTAAGCCTCCCACTTTCGTGATATTTGTGAATGACAAGGAGTTGATGCATTTCTCCTATACCAGATATATCGAGAACCAGATCAGGGAGACTTTTGGCTTCCGGGGTACGCCTCTGCGGTTCATCATCAGGGAACGAAAGGAAAAAGAATCATGATTAGGATAGTATGTTTGCTGATCGGATATGTTTTCGGCCTGTTTCAGACCGGCTATTTCTATGGAAAGGCCCATGGAATAGACATCCGCCAGCACGGCAGCGGCAATTCCGGCACCACCAACGCACTGCGGGTGCTGGGCACTAAGGCGGGACTCATAGTCTTTGCCGGGGACTGCCTGAAATGTATGGCGGCGGTATGGCTGGTGCGGCTGCTCTTTGGCGGCAGCTATCATTCCATTATTTATCTGCTGTGTCTCTACACCGGGGCGGGGGCGATTCTGGGCCACAATTATCCTTTTTATATGCATTTTAAGGGAGGAAAAGGGATCGCAGCCACTGCAGGCATGGTGCTGTCTTTCCATCCCTGGTTCGTGGTGACAGGCGTAGTGGTTTTCTTCACTGCTTTTTTCACCACCCACTATGTATCTTTGGGTTCTCTGCTGGTATATACGCTGCTGATAATCCAGCTGGTAATCAGCGGACAGATGGGGCTGTTTGCGGAGATGACCCAGGGGCAGCTTGTGGAAATGTATATCCTCTTTGGCTGTATGACGGCGCTGGCTTTCTGGAAGCACCGGGAAAATATCGGACGGCTCCTTCATGGCACGGAGCGCAAGACCTATCTGACCAAAAAGAACAAGGTGGAGGACGGCAGCGGTCATCAGGCCGGCCAGGAGAGTGAAGGACACTGAGGCATTTAAATTCTGTGAAGGAAAGGGCAGGGGCGTTGGTTATGGCAAGGGTTGCAGTGATTGGCGGAGGCAGCTGGGGAATTGCCCTGGCAGTATTGTTACACAAGAACGGACATGAGATCACGGTTTGGTCCGCCCTGGAGAAGGAAATCGAGATGCTGCAGACGCAGCATGAGCACAAGATGCTTCCGGGTGTGAAACTGGCAGAGGACATTCGCTTTACTCTGGAGGACAGAGAAGCTGTGGAGGGAGCCGATCTGCTGGTAATGGCGGTGGCCAGCAGCTTTACCCGCAGGACTGCGGCCAGACTCTGCCCCTATGTGGCCCCGGGCCAGCGTATCGTCAATGTGGCCAAGGGCATTGAGGAACAGACGCTGATGACGCAGGCCCAGATCACGGAGCAGGAAATTCCCCAGGCCCGGGTGGCGGTGCTGTCGGGTCCCTCCCATGCGGAGGAGGTTGGCAGGGGAATTCCCACCACCATTGTGGTGGGGGCCGCAAGACGCTCCGACGCGGAATATATTCAGAATCTGTTTATGAATGAAGTTTTCCGCGTCTACACCAGTCCTGATATCCTCGGCATGGAACTGGGAGGCGCTCTGAAAAATGTGGTGGCGCTTGCGGCGGGAATTGCAGACGGGCTTGGATATGGCGACAACACGAAGGCAGCGCTGATTACCAGAGGGATTGCCGAGATTGCAAGGCTTGGCGTGAAGATGGGAGGCGCAGTGGAGAGCTTTACCGGGCTTACGGGAATCGGGGATTTGATTGTGACATGCGCTTCCATGCATTCCAGAAACCGCCGGGCAGGCATTCTCATTGGCAAAGGCGCTTCCATGGAGGAAGCCATGGAGCAGGTGAAGATGGTGGTGGAAGGCGTCTATTCCGCAAAGGCAGGCTACGCCCTTTCTCAGAAATATCATGTAAGCATGCCCATCATCGAACAGGTAAACGAGATTTTGTTTAAAGGAAAATCGGCTTCCGAAGCGGTCAGCGAGCTGATGCTCCGGGATAAGAAAGTGGAAAATATTGATTTGCGGCAGCTCTACCAGAACAGCGTGGAGATACCATGGTAAAAATGCGGAAAACGGAATAAAACAGCATCTGTCCGGAAGCGCATGGAACGATTTGTGAACGCTTCCAGCGTTCGAAAATTGTTCCAGACAAAGGTGCGTTGACATACAGATGCGGAACTGGAATATAGCTTGCGGAACTGGAATGGAGGACAGGAGAATGAGTGAACAATTTTTAAGCACCGAGGAATATGTGGCGTCAGAACAGTTAATGGCCAGCGTAAACGTTGCCATCGCCTTAAAGAAGCCTCTTCTTATCAAGGGCGAACCGGGAACCGGCAAAACCATGCTGGCGGAAGCGGTTGCCAAATCCCTCGGGAAGAAGCTGATAATCTGGAATATTAAATCCACAACCAAGGCACAGGACGGCCTTTATATGTACGATACCATCCAGAGATTATACGATGGCCAGTTCGGCGAGGAGGGCGTAAACGATATTGCCCGTTACATCAAGCTTGGAAAGCTGGGAGAAGCTTTTGAGGCCGAAGAGCAGGTGGTGCTTTTGATTGACGAAATCGACAAGGCGGATTTGGAGTTTCCCAACGACCTTTTGTGGGAGCTCGACCAGATGGAGTTCTATATCCACGAGACGAAGCGCACCGTAAAGGCAAAGCACCGTCCCATTGTGATTATTACCTCCAATGCGGAAAAGGAGCTGCCGGACGCGTTTCTCCGCAGATGCATTTTCCACTACATTGATTTCCCGGACGAGGTATTGATGGAGGAAATTGTGAGAACCCACTATCCCGATGTGGAGGCAAATCTTTTAAAAAACGCCATGGACGTATTTTACGGCATACGCGCTTTGCGTGATATCCGCAAAAAGCCCAGCACTTCGGAGCTGATTGACTGGATAAACGCCTTGCAGATTGGCGGCATTTCCGCAGAAGAAATCAGGGCAAAGCTGCCATTTGTGGGCGTGGTGGTGAAAAAGGACGAGGATTTGGAGACGGTAAGGCAGAAACTGGACTAAAAAGGGGGCAATCTGCAGAATGTTTCTGCAGAAAAATGTGCAGGAAAACCGGAAATCTCCGGTATACAGAGGTGGATAAATGTTCACAAATTTCTTTTATACCTGTAAGGCAAAGGGGCTTCAGATTACTTTAAGCGAGTGGCTGACATTACAGGAGGCGCTGGATAAAGGGCTCTGCGGGAGCAGTCTGACGCAGTTTTATTACCTTGCCAGAATGATACTCGTGAAAAGCGAAACGGATTTTGACAAGTTTGACATGGCCTTTGAGGAGTGTTTTAAGGCGGCCCAGC
>OFHB01000254.1_pt1 | contig 39583 bp, 30 predicted proteins | sample 1521881 | NCBI WGS metagenome assembly OFHB01 (sample SAMEA3504090, study PRJEB24116) | mouse gut metagenome | biome: mouse gut; feature: mouse-associated habitat; material: faeces | place: Denmark | collected 2011
CAGAGGTCTGAAAGCCCCATGAAATAAGGGCTGAAGATTCCGAGAAGTTATGGAAATCCAAAGGAGGAAAAACCTATGAAGCTATATATAAATACCAAGAGAACAATCGGCAGAAGAAGTCCCATGCTGTACGGACACTTTATCGAACATTTTCACAGACAGATTTATGATGGGATTTTTGATCCGGGGAACGCACTGTCGGATGAGGACGGATTTCGCAGGGACATTATAGATGCGATGCGGCGGATCAGAGTTCCCGTCATGCGCTGGCCGGGCGGATGCTTTGTCTCATCCTATCACTGGAAGGATGCGGTGGGAGAGAAGAGACAGCCCTTTTTCGATAAGGCCTGGCGCATGGAGGATCCGAATACTTTCGGAACGGATGAATATATCCGCATGTGCAGGAAGATTGGCTGCGAGCCGTATATCTGTACGAATGCGGGAACCGGAACGCCGGAGGAGATGAGCGACTGGGTCGAATACTGCAACCTGGAAACCGAGGGCAAGTATGCAAAATGGAGGATTGCGAACGGCAGCGAGCGGCCGTACCATGTAAAATACTGGAGCATCGGAAACGAAAATTACGGCAGCTGGGAAATCGGGGCGAAAAGCTCTGAGGAATGGTGGAGGCTTGTAAAAGAATCTGCCAAAATGATGAAGCATGTCTCCCCGGAGGTGGAGCTGTCGGCGGCGCTTCCGGACATCGACTGGACAATGAACCTTCTCAAAAACTGCGGGCAGTATCTTGACTGGATCTCTCTTCACGGATACTGGGACATGGTTCCGGAAAAGAACGAACTGGCATCCTACGAGCAGTGCATGGCATATACGGAGCAGGCGGACCGGGCGGTTGTGGATGTGAAAGGACTGCTCACGGCTCTGCATCTGGAAAAAAAGATCAAAATCGCCTTTGACGAGTGGAATCTGCGCAGCTGGCATCACCCCAATGTACATACGATTCAACAAGGGGTCGGGAAGGACAGTTATCTGACTCCAAGGGACAAAAATGATGATAATTCCTCCTACACAATGGCGGATGCGGTTTTCACGGCATGTTTTTTAAACGCCATGAACCGGAACTGCGATATGGTGGGCATGGCGAACTTCGCACCGATTTTGAACACCAGAGGCTGTATTTACAGCCATAAAGAAGGCATCGTGCTCAGAAGCACCTATCATGTGTTTGATCTTTATGTAAATCATATGGGGGACATGGTTCTGGATTCCTGGAGCGAGGAAGAACCGAGGCGGCTGACTGTGATGGGAAAGGACGGAAAAGAGGTAAGTACGCAGACCCTTGACATTCTTGCCACGAGACATTCAGACAATGGAACGGTTTCCATTGCCGTTGTGAACAAGGATCCGAGCATGGAGCAGAGATTACAGATCCGGTTGGGCGAGATGGAAAGCAGCTCCTCCTATATCGTGCGGGAGAGTCGGATTGCCGGTAAGTCAACGGATTCCTATAACGACATTGACAAAAATGAGGTATGGATCGAGACACTTCCCCCAAAGCGGGCAAAAGGAGATTATGAGGCGATTCTGCAGCCGCACTCGGTGAATGTGATTGATTTTTCTTAGAGGTATTGGCTGTGGATAAAGCGATGAAGGGAAAGATAGACACGACCAACCATAAATTAAAGGAATTAAATTCCCAACAATTATGGCAGTATTTGAAAAGATTCCGCGCAGTAATAATGATGCTGTCATATGACAGCTGTTAATCATGTGAATATGGCAGGAATTGAGCAAAAAAAAACGTTGCCTTGCATAATGGGGCAGCGTTTTTTGTTGCTGGTACTAATGCTTTCTCAACAATTATTGAGATTGGGTTGAGGTTCCGTTGTAAATTATCCACTACAATGCGAAATACAGGAGCTGATACGAAAAGAGGGTGTTTTTAGTGGATGGACTGTTAAGATGTGTTTTTTATCTGGCAGCGATTGGGCTGGCGCTTTTCCTGCTGGGAAGAATGATGCCAAAAAAATGGATGCTTTATGACCGGTTTCCTTACAGTCCTTTTCCCTTTGAACAAAACGGGAAAATCTATCAGGCTCTCCGTATCCATAGGTGGAGGGAGAAGCTGCCGGATATGAGCAAGATTCTCCCGGCCATGATGCCCTCCAAAAAGCTGCCGAAAGGGGTGGATGCCGGACGGCTTGAAAGGATGGTGCAGGAAACCTGCGTTGCGGAACTGGTACATAATCTGCTCTGTGTTTTGGGCTTTGGCTGTGTCTTTCTATGGAAAGGGGCAGGCGGGTGGGTCATTGCCCTGCTCTATATGGCAGGAAATATCCCGTTCAGTATCATCCAGCGCTATAACCGCCCCAAACTGGTTCAGATCATGAGAAGATTGAAAACAAGGGAAGAAAAGGAGTAAAGGAGAATCCATGAAAAAAGTGTTGTTGTTGAGCTGCAGTACCGGGCAGGGGCATAATTCCTGCGCACTGGCGGTAAAGGAATATCTGGAGGGACAAAATATAGACTGTGAAATGACAGATGCACTTATCTTTCTTTCGGGGGAGATTGCTGATTTTATGTCATGGGGACACTGCTTTATGTACCGGCATCTGCCCGGCCTGTTCCGATGGGGCTATGGGTACAGCGAAAGACACCCGGCTGTTTTCAAAGAAAATTCCGGAATCTATAAAATGCTGACTTCCGGTGCGGAGCGTATGTATCAGTTCATTATGCAGAGACAGTTTGATTCGGTCATCTGTACCCATCCTTTTGCGGCAATGATTCTTACACGCATCGTAAACAACCATTCCCTGCAGGTCAGGACGGCTTTTATCGCTACGGATTATACCTGCTATCCGGGCATGGAATTTTGTAATCTGCAATATTATTTTGTCCCCAGCAGGTGCCTGGCGAAAGAGTTTGAAGAAAACGGCATTTCAGGGGGACGCACCATTGCCGCCGGGATACCGGTGCGCCAGAAAATGTATGACAGGACGGATAAGGCAGATGCAAAGAGGCTTTTGGGGATTGGAGCAAGGAGCAGGCATCTCCTTGTCATGTGCGGCAGCATGGGATGCGGCCCTATTGCAAAGATTGTAAAATATATTGCAGGAGAATTGACAGAGGGCATGGAAGTATCCGTAATCTGCGGGACAAACAGAAAGCTTAAGGAAAAGCTGGAGAGGAAGTACAGGGGAAATGACAGGATACATATCATAGGATACACAAACCAGATGTCACTCTATATGGATTCTGCCGATCTGTGCCTTACAAAACCCGGAGGAATCAGTATCACGGAAGCCGTGGTGAAAAAGCTCCCAATGGTATTTGTGAATGCGGTTGCCGGATGTGAGCAGTACAACATGGATTTTTTTGTGAAAATGGGTGCGGCCGTCACGTCGGGCTCTACGAAGGAGCTGGCAAAGGAGAGCATTCGGATTCTGGAATCCGAGGCGCGCAGACAAAAGATGGCAGATGCCCTAAACAGTTACCGTTACCCTGGCGGGGCAGAGAAGATTTTCCATTCATTGGAAGATTCATCAGGTGTGGCGGCATGTGGCGAGCCCGGCAAAGAACAGGAAAAGCTGGGACAGAGGTTTCCTGATGACATGGGAGACAGAGGAATATATGAGAAAAGGAAGGATGAGGAACAGCGGCATGGTAGATTACAGAGCATTCAGGTTTCATAAACTAAACACCCCGGAATTTCGTCATCTGAAGTACCTGCTTTTCTGGCCGGTCTATGGACTGCTTTTTCTGACAGTGGAAAGACTGTGGATCCGGGACAGCTATTATCCCATGCACTGTGCCTTAGATGACAGGATTCCTTTTTGCGAATATTTTTTGATTCCCTATTTATTCTGGTTTGTGTTTTTGATAGGGATGCATATCTATACCCTTTTGTTTGATGTGGATTCGTTCCGGAGGTTCATGCAGTTTACGATTATCACTTATTCGGCGGCAATCCTGATTTATATGCTCTTTCCAAACTGTCAGGAGCTCCGGCCCCTTGCCTTTGAACGGGACAATATACTGACGCGGTTCATGGCAGGGTTCTACCAGTTTGATACGAACACCAACGTCTGCCCATCCGTCCATGTAATCGGTTCAGTGGCCGTTATGCTCTGCGCATGGAACAGCAGGCATTTTGGAACCAGGGGCTGGAGGTTCGCTTTTGGCCTGACAGCCCTGTTGATTTCCGTATCAACGGTATTTTTAAAACAGCATTCGGTATTGGATGTGATAGCGGCGGTTCCCATCTGCATGGCGGCGTATTATCTGGTCTATAAGAGGAAAAAGCATCGTGTCAGTGAGGTGCGCTCAAAGGGTGTCCCGTGTTAAAAGCCCTTTGGGCTTCGGACATGAGTTTATGTGACAGGGGGCAGGTGTATGGATACAGTGTTATTTTTTACATTATGCGGGTACTTATCAGGCAGTATATTATTTGCACAGGTTGCGGCAAAACTGATGAATAAGGGGGAAATGCTGCAAAAGAGCAGGGATCAGAATCCCGGTACTGCAAATGCTTTCCAATATGGCGGATTTTGGTGCGGTCTCATTACGCTCTGCGGAGACTTGCTGAAAGGATTTTTGCCGGTTTATCTCTTTTCCCAATACGGCGGTGGGCTTACCGCATTTCCGCTGGCGGCAGCCCTGGTAATCGCAGCCCCCGTAATAGGACACGGTTTTCCACTGTTTTTTCAGTTTAAGGGCGGTAAGGGAATTGCTGTTACATTTGGGAGCCTGATGGGATTGTACCCGGCATGGGGACCGGTCATTCTATTTGCGGCGCTGTTCCTCTTTTTTTCTCTGGTGCTGCGGGTGACGCCACATTTTTACCGTACCATCATTACTTACCTGTCTGCCCTGGTGTGCCTGTTTTGGCAGCAGGCCGACATGGGAGTGGTTTTAGGCTTTCTGCTCATTACGATGACGGTCTGCCTGCGGATGCACATGAGCAAAGAAGAAAGGGTAGAAATGAAGGTAAGGCTTTTATGGATGCATTGATATTGTCCTGCGGCACGGGAGGCGGCCATGATGCCGTGGCGGATGCCATGCGGGAGGAATTGGCCAGACGGGGCAGCCATGTGGTTGTAATGAATCCATACGATTTGCAGGGCGGCCGGATGGCGGATAGGATCAACAGAGCGTATATTTCCCTTGTTCAGAACGCGCCGGAAGTTTTTGGCATTGTGTACGGCATGGGAGAGGCTTACCGGAGGCTTCCGTTTCGTTCCCCGGTCTATTACCTGAATGGGGGAATGGTATCTGCCATGGAGGATTACCTGGAGCAAAACCATTTTGATATTATCATTCTGACGCATTTGTTTCCTGCGGAAATCTTGACGCAGATGAAAAGGCGGGGGATGAAGATTCCGAAGACAGTGTATATTGCGACAGACTATATCTGCATCCCCTTTACGGAAGAAACAGATTGTGACGCATATATCATACCGGATCAAAGACTGGCAGGGGAATTCCGGAGTAAGGGAATCCCCCCTAAAAAGATAGTCCCGTTGGGGATACCGGTTCGCAGGGCTTTCCTGTCGCAGATGACACGGGAAACAGCAAGGGAGAAACTGAACTTTGAAAGGGACAAAAAGTATTTGCTGGTTTCGGGAGGAAATATTGGGGCCGGAAAAATGGAAAGCGTGATAAAACTGCTCTGTGAACAGGGCGGGGATGGAATCCGGGTGATTGCGGTTTGTGGGAGCAATGAAAAGCTATACCAGAGGCTTGCTAAAAAATATGGCAAAAAAATCATTGTCATACGGCGGACATGCCGGATGGACGTGTATTTACGGGCATGTGACCTGTATCTGACAAAGCCGGGAGGGATTTCCTCTACTGAAGCGGCAGTGATTGGAACACCACTGGTTCATCTGCCGCCTATTCCGGGATGTGAGACCGGAAATGTACGCTTTTTTTCCTCTCTTGGAATGAGCCGCAGAATAAAATTGAGGACGGCTGAAGTCCCAGGAATTATTTCATTCATGGAGGATAAATCAGAATGCGGGAAGATGAAAAGTAAACAATATGAAATCGTCCATAAGGAGGAGGCTTCAAGAATATGCGATTTTGTGGATGAAATGATTAGCCCCCAAAATATCATTTAAAATTGTATTGACAAACATCCGATTTCGGAATATACTACATAAATGCGATTTATATCCGAAGTCGGACTTTGAGAGAAGACAGTTCTATATTAGATGAGGGAGGACAAAATTATGCCTAAAAAATTGCTGTGATTACAGGAAGCCCCCGTAGAGATGGGAACAGCTTTGCCATGACAGATGCCTTTATCAAGGCTGCAGAGGAAAAGGGACACACCATAACCCGCTTTGATGCGGCCCTGATGAATGTGAACGGCTGCCATGCCTGCGAAACCTGTTTTAAGACAGGACGGGCCTGTTCTTATGACGATGATTTTAACATCATGGCCCCCGCCATCCAGGAAGCTGATGGCGTTGTGTTTTCAGCCCCGGTTTACTGGTACACAATGCCCGCGCAGATAAAAGCCGTCATAGATAAGATGTTTTCTTTCTATACGGCAGGGATAGACCTTTCAGGCAAAGACTGTGCAGTCATTTCCTGCTTTGGAGATACGGACACATCTGTCATAGACGGGATTCGTATTCCTTTTGAAAGGACGGCGGCATTGTTGAACTGGAAAATGGTAGGAGAAGTATTTATTCCGGGTGTTCTAAATGTAGGAGATATTGATAAGACGAATGGCTGTGAACAGGCTGCTGCTTTAGCGGACAGATTTTAACGAAGCGCTCTGGAGTCAAAGAGGAAAATCCATTATGTATAAAGAGATTAAGAGACAGGTTGATGTGATAAATCAGCGGATAAAAGAATATAATTCGCTTTATCGTACTGCAGCCAGAGAAGCCGGGATTTGCGATGGCGAAATCTGTATATGGTCCATTCTGCTAAGTACAGAAGAGTATTCGCAGCATGACTTGTGTGATCTGCTTTCGAGTCCAAAGCAAACGGTCAACTCGCTCATAGCCGGTCTTATGAAAAGGGGATATGTGTTTTTGGAGCATGTTCCGGGGACGCGAAATCGAAAAGTGATTCGTTTGACCGAGGAGGGGCAGAACTACGGCAGGAGCAGGGTAATGTGGATTTTTGAGGCAGAGCAGAGAGTGATAGAAGAAACGAATCCGGAGGAAATACAAGTGCTCATTTCCATGCTGGAAAAATATATCCGGCATTTGAAAAGGGAATTTAACAGAAAGGGATATAGAAATGAATGCAAAAATATTTGATATTCTGGAGTTTTCCAAAATACAGGAGATGCTGGAAAAATGCGCCACATCCCAGCCGGGCAGATTGCTGTGCAGAAATCTTATGCCGGAGACAGATATTGAAAAGATACAGCACATGCAGGATGAGACCTCAGCGGCAAGGGAGCGCATCCGGCATAATGCGGTAATTTCTTTTTCAAAGGTAACAGACTTAAGCAGGGTATTCGAGAATCTGGAAAACGGCGCTTCCCTTACCCCAGCAGACCTGCTGCGGATCTGTGACCTGCTGGATGCCGCCAGCAGGGCGAAAGCATATGGTTGCCGGGAGATACCGGAAGAAGAGCGCGATCTTCTTGATACGCGTTTCAACCAGCTTTCGCCGCTTCCGAAAATCAATGCGGAAATCCGGCGCTGTATCCGTTCGGACATGGAACTGTTTGACACTGCCAGCCCGGGGCTTGAGAAGACGCGCCGGAAGATTAAGACGACAGAGGACAAAATACAAAACCAGTTAAGGGCGTTTATTGGCGGGAAGTACCGCAATTACCTTTCCGAAACCTTTATCAGCCAGAGGGACGGCGCTTACTGCCTTGCTGTGAAATATGCCTGCCGCGGCAAGGTCTCCGGCACGGTACATGGACAGTCGGGCACCAGAGGGACTGTATTTATTGAACCGAAGAGCGTGGCGGATGCCAGCGGTGAGCTTCAGGACCATAAGTATCAGGAGCAGATTGAAATTGCCATTGTCCTGGGCGAACTCAGCGACATGATAAAGGCACAGCTAAAGTATGTGAAAAAGGATTATGCGATCCTCACAGAACTGGATTTTATTTTTGCAAAAGCATATCTGTCGGAAGAATATAAGGGGACGGCTCCAACCCTGAATAGGAAAAAGATAATCAGCATCAAGGAAGGGAGACATCCGCTGCTGGATCCTGGGAAAGTGGTTCCCACAACTCTGGAGCTGGGACGGGATTATGACCTCCTGGTCATCACCGGACCCAACACAGGGGGAAAGACATTGACCATGAAGACAGTGGGCATTATGACGCTTATGGGGCAGGCTGGGCTGCACATTCCGGCAGCGGAGGGCACTGAATTATCTGTATTCAAGGAGGTATTCGCGGACATCGGGGACGAACAGAGTATTGCCCAAAGCCTCAGCACTTTTTCCGCCCATATGACGAACATTATAAAAATATTGGATATTGCGGATAAGGATTCCCTTGTACTGATTGACGAACTTGGCTCCGGGACAGACCCGGCAGAGGGTGCGGCGCTGGCGGCATCCATTCTGATGAGGCTGCATACAAGACAGATACGGACATTGGCAACGACTCATTATGCGCAGATAAAGGCGCTTGCCCTCACAACGGAAGGGGTACAGAACGCCTGCTGCGAATTTGATGTGAAAACCTTAAGTCCCACATACAGGCTGATGATTGGGGCAGTCGGAGCCAGCAATGCATTTGCGATTTCAAAGAGGCTGGGACTTGGGGACGATTTGATTGAGGATGCAAGAGAATTTCTGAAAAAGGATCAGAGCCAGGGAATGTAGGAAAGGAATTGAAAAATGGAAGCCACAAAGCAATATATGGCATTTGAGGCTGGTGAAACACGTTATGCCGTACCTATGGAGTATGTGGGATATATTGTGGCAGCATCAGAGAAATATCCCCAGTGTATGCCTCCGGGGATGCCAGTGTATGTAAAGTGCATCATGCGTATGGAGCAGAAACCGGTACCGATTGTTGATTTGGCCAGACTTAAGGATGACATAGGTATAAATGAGCAGGAGCATATCTATTCGCTCATATTGGTATTCTCTTATGAGGAAAAACCGGTTGGGGTATTGGCTGATGATATATTCGTAATACCGGAGCAGCCAGAGATAAAAGTGGGGATAGAATCGGTTACACAGAGAATGATTATAAAAATTGACAGTGAAGATTTTGTGCTGTTTAATGTCCCGGAGCTTTATGCAGAGATATAGGGAAGAAGCCTATTGCTTTATGGATAGATATATAATGTCAGGAAAGAAAGGAACGGAACATGATAAAGCTGCTTAGGAGATTAAAGGGCAGGGAGTGGGGATATGCTTTTGCCGCGCTTTTTTTTATTATCGCACAGGTCTGGATGGATCTGAAAATGCCGGATTATATGAATCTGATTACCCAGATTGCACAGGGTGGAATCAATGCGGAAACAGGTACTGCCTACGAACTGCCGGATATATGGAGAAATGGCGGCTATATGCTGTTCTGCGCATTCGGAAGCATGGCATGTTCCATTGCCACCAGTTTTTTTGTGGTACAGATTGCAGCTAATTTTTCTGCAAGGCTGCGGGAACTGTTATACAGAAAAGTCCAGGGCTTCTCTATGACCGAGATTAACAGGTTCAATACTGCCTCCCTGATTACCCGTACTACAAACGATGTGCAGCAGGTACAGATGCTTATCACAATGGGACTGCAGATGATGGTTAAGGCTCCCATTAGCGCTGTCTGGGCGATTAAAAAATTGCAGGGAAGCAATGGCAGTGGTCGCTTTCTGTTGCGGTAGCAGTCATTTTCATGTTGGCCAGTATTGCAATCATCCTGCTTCTGGTAACGCCCAAATTTGCCAAAATACAGAAAATGACGGATGACATGAATCGGATTACCAGAGAATCCCTGAACGGTATCCGCATTGTCCGGGCTTATAATGCCGAAAGTTTTCAGAAAGAAAAATTTGATAATGTAAACAGGGACTTCACAAAAACAAATCTGTTTACGGGCAGGATTATGGCTTTCATAAATCCTGTTATGAGTATAACGATGAATGGGATATCTCTTGTGATTTACTGGGTCGGCGCTATGATCATCAATGATGCCGCAATAGCGGAGGTCTGGGGACTGTTTGGCGATATGGTGGTGTTCATGTCCTATGGGATGCAGATTATTTCTTCTTTTATGATGCTTGCGGTGATGTTTATGATTGCTCCCCGCTCCGTTGTATCGGCAAAGCGTATCAATGAAGTGCTGGAAGTGGAGGAAATGATAAAGGATGGGAAAGGCGTGGGAGAAACTTCTGAAAAAGGAACTGTTGAATTTCGTGATGTCAGTTTCCGTTATCCGGATTCGGAGGAAAATGCCCTGTCTCACATTTCATTTCAGGCAAAGAAAGGGCAGACTGTGGCATTCATCGGAAGTACCGGCTGTGGGAAGTCCACAGTGGTCAATCTGGTTTCCCGGTTTTATGGCGCTACGGAAGGCAGTGTCATGGTAGACGGGCATTCTGTCCGGGAATACAAAAAAAGTGAGCTGGCAGGAAAGATAGGCTATGTTTCCCAGAAAGCGATATTGTTCAGCGGGGATATCCGGTCGAATGTAAATCTGGGCGATAATGACGCGGATGACGCAATGGTGGAAAGGGCGTTGGACATCTCCCGGAGCACAGAGTTTGTAGGGCTGCAGAAAGGCGGGGTAAAGGGGCATGTGGCGCAGAACGGAAGCAACTTTTCCGGTGGGCAGAAACAGCGCCTTTCCATTGCACGGGCCGTGGCAAGGCAGGCGGAAATCTATATCTTTGACGACACGTTTTCCGCACTGGACTACAAGACAGACCGTGAGCTGCGTGCACGGCTGAAATCGGAGATGAAGAATGCGACCTGCCTGATTGTTGCCCAGCGGATTGGGACGATCATGGATGCGGATTTGATTCTGGTCATGGAAAACGGAAAAATCGCGGGGCGGGGGACACACCGGGAGCTGCTGGAAAGCTGCCCGGCTTATCAGGAGATTGCATACAGCCAGTTAAGCGAGGAGGAACTGAAACATGCCTGATATGGAAAACAGGAAAAAGAAGAATACGCGTCTTGCGGTGGGGGCACTGGTTTCCTATTGCAAAAAATACTGGCTGATGATTATCGTTGCAGTGCTCTGCGCGGCAGCCTCTGCTGTCTTTTCAGTCATCAGTCCTCAATATATTTCACAGATGACTGAAACGATTCAGAACGGCATCGGCATAGCGGGCATCAATATCGATATGGGAGAGATTGCCAGAATCGGCGGGATTCTGCTGATCATGTATGGGGTGGGATGTATCCTTGGCTATCTGCAGGCGTTTTTGCTGAACCATATTTCCTGTAACATGGGAAAGCAGATGCGGGACGACATCAGTGACAAGATCAACCGTACTCCGCTGAATTATTTTGACACCCATAATTTTGGCGATACCCTGTCCAGAATGACGAATGATGTGGACACCGTTTCACAGTCCGTCAATTCCAGCATCGTCACCCTGGCATCTGCTGTGGTGACATTTACCGGCTGTATGATTATGATGTTCATTACGGAGTGGCGCATGGCTTTGACGGCAATCTGTTCGTCTCTGTTAGGGTTTTCTTTCATGGGCGGGATTTTGGGCAGATCCCAGAAATATTTTACTGCAAGACAGAGCAGTCTTGCGGAAGTGAACGCCCATATAGAGGAATATTATGCCGGTCAGAATATCGTCCGCGCCTATAATGCGGAATCCCGGAATCTGGAAGCATTTCAGGAGCGCAACGAAGAGCTCCGCAGGCACACGCTCCGTGCGGAATTCCTGTCCGGTCTGATGATGCCGTTCATGGGATTTATAGGCAATTTCGGATATGCGGCTGTCTGTATCGTGGGCGCAACGCTGGCTTTTAACGGTTCCATACAGTTTTCCGCCGTGATTGCTTTCATGCTGTATGTAAGGCTTTTCACCTCGCCTTTAAGCCAGCTTGCCCAGGGCATATCGGGGATGCAGTCAGCGGTTGCCGCAAGCGGGCGCGTGGCGGAATTCCTTGGGGAGGAGGAACTGTCGGATGAAAGCGGCAAGACGGCTAAAGCGGATAAGATAAAAGGCGATGTGACATTCGACCATGTCGGCTTTGGGTATATGCCCGATAAAACCATAATCCATGACTTTTCCGCTGAAATCAAGGCAGGGCAGAAAGTGGCAATCGTAGGCCCCACAGGCGCGGGAAAGACAACGCTTGTAAATCTGCTGATGCGTTTTTATGAGCTGGATAAAGGGCATATATCAGTGGACGGAATCCCCCTGGATTCCATTACCCGTGAAAATATCCATGATATTTTTGGGATGGTGCTGCAGGATACATGGCTGTTTGAGGGCAGCATACGGGATAACCTTAATTTCGGCAAGACAAATATTTCCGATGAAAAGCTTATGGAAATCTGTGGGCAGTGCGGTCTGAAACACTTTGTGGATACGCTGCCGGAAGGTCTGGACACGGTGCTTGGCGATAACCTTACGGTTTCCGCCGGACAGAAGCAGCTTCTGACGATTGCCCGCGCTATGGCGGAAAATGCTCCGATGCTGATCCTGGACGAAGCCACCTCATCTGTTGATACCAGAACCGAAGCAAAAATCCAGAAAGCGATGGATGCACTGACTGCCGGGAGGACCAGTTTTGTAATCGCCCACCGTCTGTCAACGATCAGGGATGCCGATATGATTCTTTATATGGAAGATGGGGATGTGAAGGAAACAGGAGACCATGAAACGCTGATGAATATGCACGGCCGGTACGAGGCTTTGTATAACAGCCAGTTTGCTTAAAAGGGAGGCGGCAATCATGCAGATTGAGTATGTGACGATTGAAAGGGAATATGGGAGCGGCGGAACGGAGATTGCAGCCAGGCTGGCAGATAAATGCGGGATTGCCTGCTATGGGGCGGAAATTATGGAGATTGCGGCAAAAGAGCTGCATATATCTGCCAGCGAGGCGCAGCAGTATGAAGAAAAGATTTCAAACAGCTTTCTGTATTCTGTCTTTGCAATGAGCCAGGTGCAGACGGGAAAGGCAGATATGCTGTCCATGGAGAGCAGGCTGTATGTGGCAGAGCGCAATGCAATCTGCGGCCTTGCACATTATGGAAGGGCGGTTTTCGTGGGCCATTGCGCATCTGAAGCTTTGAAAGATCAGGGTGACGTGTTGCGTGTATTTATCCGGGCTGCAGATGGGTTTAAGCATAGGAGGGCTGTTTCCGATTATGGAATCGATGAAAAGGACGCGGAAGCGGTGTGCCGCCGGTATAATAAAAAGAGGGAAAAATATTATGCCTTTATCACATCAAGAAAATGGAATGACATGTCAAATTATGATATGGTACTGGATAGTTCCCGTATCGGCATTGACGGATGCGTCGAGACGATAGCATCGCTGCTTGCAGAGTCATAACATTATATATAATTAACAGCTATTCCCAAAGCCAGGGGATGGCTGTTAATTTTTTTGGAATGTAAAAAAGTGCAATTTAAAAGAATATTTTACAATAAGAAAAAATTGCTTCATGGTAAACTGTACAGACAAAATATTTTTTATGTCGGAGCAGCATGACAGGAAGCGAGGAGAAAGGAATGAGGGAAAAGAAAGAGAAAAGGGTTCTGTTGAGCCACGGTCTGTTTGAACAGCATTTCATGGACAGCAAAGCCACCACCAGGTCGGTGACCAGAAAAGAGCTTGTCCTGGGTCATGTGGTAGGCCCCCTGGGACTGATTATGCTGATTAACACCATCGCCTCTCTGCTGGAGATCTACATCATGAAGCAGATGTCTCTGGCGGTGGGAGGCGATGTGACGGGGGAGGTCTACAAGAGCCTGGGAACGCTCTACTACTGGATGGCCATGGGCACGCGTATCCTGGCCATGCCTATGGGACTGGTCACGGGATATCTGATGCAGCACACCAAATCCCGCCAGGGGCGTATGCGGCCCTGGTATCTGATTTTCGGATTTGTGGCCATCTTCACGGGTATGCTGATGTTCCTGAAGCCGGCTCCCAGTTCGGAGGGCATGTTCTGGGTCTATTTTTATATGACTTATGTCATCTATCACCTGTTGGGAACCTGCTTCTATTATCTGTTCAATACCAATATCGTCTCCCTGACTTCCCGTAATATTGCAGACCGGGAAAAGGTGGCCTATGCCAGAAAGCTGAGCTGGACGCTGATATCCGGCACCCTGATTGGCATGGTCATCAACAGTGTGCTGCTTCCCTATGTGATTCAGCCGGACGAGACGCTGAACTCTTTCTGGATACTGATTTGCGGCATAACGGTGCTGGCGGTTCCGCTGCTGCTGATTGAATACTTCTATACCAGAGAGCGTGTGGTGGAGGATATCCAGGAGACCACGGAAAATGCCAACGATATCCCCATAAAAGAGCAGTTCAAAGCCCTGTTCCACGACAAATATTATGTGCTGCTCTTGATTGCCGCCACCGTGGGCTCCATGGCGGATAATTTCCGGGGCACCAATGTGCAGTATTATTTCGTCTCCTATGTGCTGGACGGCATCCATGACCCCTCGCTGTTCATGATTTACACCATTCTCACCGGGGTGCCGCTGGGAATCGGCGCCATTGTGGTCTATCCCCTGACGAAGAGATTCGGCATCCGCAATACAACCCTTGTGGGCTACTGCATCGTGTGCCTGTCCAGTCTGCTGGGGATGCTGTTCCCCACCAGTGTGGGAGTGGCGTATGCTGCAGGGTTCTTAAAGCAGGTGGGCTATATTCCCGGGGCTTATATGCTGGGGGCGTTGACGGTATCCTGCTTTGACAGCGTGGAGCACAGTTCGGGCTACCGCCTGGAGGGGCTGCTGGCGGTGGGTATCGTGAGTACACTGCAGAATGTGCTCTATGCCCCGGTGGCGGGCCTGTACGAAAAGATTCTCACTCTTGTGGGCTTCGATGCCAACAGCACCGGCTTCCAGCCCGCCGCTGCGCTGACGGTTCTGGGCATCGCGTTCTACGGAATCGAATTCGTCTGCGCAGGCGTGAACGTATGCGTGCTGCCCTTTATCGATTTGGAGAAGAAACTGCCCAAAATCAACGCAGACCTTTTGGAGCGCAAGCGTCAGGCTGTCCTGGCCAGGGGAGAGGTCTGGGTGGATCCGGAGGAGCTGGAGCGCCGGGAGCGGGAGGAGGCCGAAAGGGAGGCGGAGGAGAACCGCATCCGGGACCTGCGGGAGAAATGTGAGAAAAAGGGCCTGGATTTTGACATAGAGAATGAAAAGTACCTGGCGAAAAAGGCGGAAAAGGAACGGCGGAAAGAGGAGAAAGAGCGGAAGAGAGCGCAAAAGCGGAAAAAGGCATAGAGCTGTGGCAGTAATAGAAAGTGTAACAGAATATGTTGTATGCTATGGAAAGGCGGTGCTTATGTGGAGTATAGGCTAAGGTTTAATGAAATAAGGGATATAATGGAATTTGTTGAGCTTGTCAACGATGTGGAGAAAGCCTGTGAATTAGTAAGCGGCAGGTATAGGGTAAATGCAAAATCGCTTATGGGGGTGCTGGCAATCCCTGAAGCATACAGCATGATACTAGAGACAGAGGCGACAGAGGAAGAACTGCCGGCGGGGATTCAGAAATATTTATGGTAAGTTTGCGTACACATCACTGCCCCTGTCTGCGGTATTGCAGGGGCGTGATGCCGAACTTTTTCTTGAAGACATTCTGGAAATAGGACTGGCTGGAAAAGCAAAGGTAGCTGCTGATTTCCGCCAGGCTTTTGTCGCTGTAGGTGAGCAGGCTTTTGGCCTCTTCCAGCTTGCAGCGCATGATGAAAGCGCCCAAATTGATGTCCAGCTCCTCTTTGAAGCGCTTGATGACATAAGAGTTGCTGCGGCCGATGTGAGCGGCCACATCCGAGATGCTGATGTTCTCGTTGGTGTGGCTGCGGATATAGGAGATGCAGATGCTGATTTCTTCAGTAAGGCCCTCCGGTGCCTGGCTATCGCCCACCCGCCTGCAGAAGTCCATGGCCATGACGTAGTGGAGGGAGCCGATTTCCTGCAGGGTGCCCATCTGCTCGCACTGGCGCACATACAGATCGATGAGCTGATAGGTCTCTTCCACGTCCAGTCCGCCGGGAATGGCGGCCAGCATTCCGATTTTGGTGGCTGTGCCGATAAAGATATTTTTGGCCTGGCGCAGGGGCGTGTCGGCCATATTGCCCTCCTGCAGGCGGCGGCCGCTGGCGGAATCCAGAAAAGCTTTCAGCCTGGCGGGGATGCCCGTCCTGATACAGTCGTATAATGCCTGTTCATAGTAATAGGTATTGTGCAGTATTTGCTTTTCTTTGGCGGTAACGTTCTCCTCCACATGGCTGGCGGCAAGGCTGTGGATTTTATCTTCCGGTTCCCAGGTGAACTGTTTCAGAAGAGAGCTTTTCTCCCCATTCAGGCACAGGTACAGGAAATCCAGATGCTGGAGGAACAGGTGGTAGGAGGTCATGGGGATTCCCTGGAGGAATCTGGTGAGCGGATCCCGGAGGCTTGCGGGAATGGCGTTCTCATGCATATAATCCCGGACGATGGATTCTGTCACCGGGACATTGTGCACTGGCCCCAGAATCAGGCGGCAGCCGTTCTCCCTGACCGTGACGCAGCCGTACATGGTAGTGGAACCGACAACGCAGGAATCCAGAGCCTTTCCGCTTAAGATAAGGCGGTGTACGGCCAGGGGCTCGAAAGGCTGGGAATCCGCATAGGAGGAATAGACTAGCTTTCCCTCGTCATACAGGCTTAAGGGCAGGTTGCATATACAGTGATAGCTTTCACAGAAATGAATATAATTCATCCGGGACTCCTTTCAACGATGGAGGGACTTTCTTTTATTTTAGAGGAGATTTTTCGGTTTGGCAATAGATATTATAGCGGAATAGGTAAAAAATCAAAATTTTGTACCATATTTTACAATAAAAAATATTTAAATTTATAATTCTATATAAAATTCTACAATATTTCCCCTTTCTTTTTTTCTATAATAGTCTTAAAGTACGACAACAAATACATGGTAAGGAGAGAAAAGAGATGCGTACAGACAAAAAAGCGCCGAGGCCGGAAAGCCCGTCGGGGAGCCTGGCAGGGAAACGTACCTGGAAACAGGACTGGCACATGAACAAATGGCTGTATATCCTGGCAGTTCCTGTGTTTCTGTATTTTTTTATCTTCAATTATCTTCCCATGTTCGGACTGGTAATTGCCTTTGAGGATTTCAAGCCCCAGTTGGGCATCTTCCAGAGTCCATGGGTGGGACTGCAGCACTTTATCGATTTCTTTACGGGACCCAATTTCCTGACGATCCTGCGCAATACCCTGGTAATCAGTCTGCTGGGACTGGGGGTAGGATTTCCGTTGAGCATCGTCTATGCACTGATGCTGAACGAGCTGCACTGCAAGTGGTTCAAGAAAGGCGTGCAGACCATCCATTACCTGCCCTATTTCGTGTCTTTGGTGGTCATCTGCGGACTGATTATTGAATTCTGCTCCACCAACGGGCTGATTACCAATGTACTGGTGAATGTCTTCCATATGAAGAGAGAGAACCTGCTGCAGAATCCCAAATATTTCTGGGCCATCAACCTGGTGTCCGACATCTGGCAGGGGCTTGGCTACGGAGCCATCTTCTTCATCTCCGCCATTACATCAGTGAGCCAGGAGCTTCACGAGGCTGCGGCTATCGATGGGGCGGGACGGCTGAAGCGGGCCTGGCATATAACGCTTCCGGGAATCATGCCCGCCATCGTGACCATGCTGGTGCTGAAATGTGGCATGATTCTCCAGGTGGGCAGCGACAAGATCCTGCTGCTCTACAACGCCAGCATCTACGAGACGGCGGATGTCATCGCCACCCATGTACAGAGAATGGGTATTGAGAAGATGCAGTACGGCTACTCTGCGGCAGTGGGCCTGTTCAATTCCGTGGTGGGCACGATTCTGTTGATTTTGTCCAACTGGGCCAGCAAGAAGCTGACGGATAATTCTATTGTCTGAAAAAGAGGAAGAATGGAAATTGCTCCCTTGGAATGGGCATGGGAGTATAAATAGCGCGGAAAACACGCGCATGACGGTACTGGAATAGGAGGATTATCATGATAGAGAAAAATACGCCGGGTCGGATTTTCTTTAATATAGTGAACTACGGCTTTATGGCATTGTTCGCGGTGGCCTGCATTGCGCCCATCTGGCATGTGGCCATGGCATCCATCAGCGACCCCAGGGTGCTCATGGGCACATCCGGAGTTCTGTGGAAGCCGGTGGGCGACATCACGATGAAAGGCTATCAGCTGGTGCTGAAAAATGCCAACATTCTGACGGGCTATGCCAACACGATTCTTTATGTGGCATGGAATGCGGTGGTGGGTACCGTCTGTACCATGGTGGCGGGCTTTCTGGTGAGCCGCAAGGATTTTAAGCTTCAGATTCCCCTGCTGCTGTTCATCATGTTCACCATGATGTTTTCCGGCGGCCTGATCCCCACCTACCAGGTCACCAGGATGCTGGGCCTGATCAATAACCGCCTGGTGATGATGATTCCCGGCCTGATGAACGCTTTCTACATAGTGATGATGAAATCTGCCTTTGAACAGCTTTCCCCCAGCTATGAAGAATCCGCGAAGCTGGACGGCGCGGGGCCTTTGACGATTTTGTTCCGGATTCTGATGCCGCTGGTGAAAGCCAATATCGCCGTAATCGTCATGTTCAGCGTGGTGATGACATGGAATTCCTGGTATCCGGCTTCCATTTATCTGCCCAAAGCCAGGGAATACTGGCCCCTGCAGCTGTTTATGCGTGAGATTCTCATTCAGAACGACACGGCGAAGATTCTCACAGGGGCGGATGCTGCCGCAAAGGCTGACATGACAAAGAACCTGGTGAAATACTGCGTGACCATTGTGGGCACCCTGCCAGTGCTGTGCGCCTATCCCTTTGCCCAGCGGTATTTTGTCCAGGGCGCTACCTTAGGGGGCGTGAAAGGATAAGTTTCGTATGACAAGTGCCAGGCACTTTCAAAAATAAGGAGGATGACTATGAAAAAAAGAGCATTGACAGTATTATTAACCGCCGCAATGACTATGAGCCTGTTTGCAGGCTGCGGCAATGGTGACACGGAGAGCGGCAGCCAGGCAGGCGACAGCAGTCAGTCGGACGGCGGGATACAGTCCCAGGAAAGCGCCGGGGAGGGAGAAGCTGACAGCGGAGACGAAGCGCCGGAGGAAAGCGCAGAGACCCCTGCGGATGACCTGTCCCAGCATCGGGAGATTACAGCATGGCTTTACGCGGACGACTACAAATACTTCGGCAGTAAGGACGAAGCGCCCTTGGTCAAGTATCTGAATGAGAAATTCAACTGCAATGTGACATTCCAGCAGCCGCCAGTGGGAAGCGAGACGGACTCCTTTAATATGATGCTGGGATCCAACGAATATACGGACGTGATGGAACTGACATACAGTATTGACAGCCCGGCTACATTGTATGAGGACGGGGTTATCATTGACCTGGCGCCGTATCTGGAAACCTATATGCCCAATTATTACGCGTGGCTCAATGATCCTGCCCACGAGGAGGAGCGGAAGGCGCTGTATGACGATGAGGGCCATTGCTTTGTCATAACTGCGGAGGCCGGGGACGGAACCCCGTCTCTGGTCTGGGGGGGTATGGTGTACCGCAAGGATATCATTGACACCATGACAGGCGGTTCGCCCGCCTATCCCAGCGGGAATCCGGAGCCTGTGACCATTGCGGACTGGGAGTATATGCTGGAGCTGATGAAGCAGTATTTCCAGGCGGCAAACCTTACGGACTCCGCCGCATTGATTCTGCCCTATCAGGGATATTTTCCCACAGGCGAACTGCTGAATGGCTTTGGCGTAGGCGGCGGCTTTTATGTGGAAGACGGCCAGGTGCACTACGGCCCTACGGAGCAGGGATTCTACAATTATCTGGCGAAGATGCGGGAATGGTACGAGAAAGGCTATATCTATCAGGATTTCGCCAGCCGCACCAATGACCTGTTCTACCAGCCCAACACAGCTCTTACATGGGGCGGCTCCGCAGGTGTGTTCTTCGGCGGTTACTGGCAGCTGGAGGAGAGGATGTCCATACCGGAATACGACCTGAACATGATGGTGAAAGCCCTGCCCAGTCCCCTGGACGCAGAGCATGGGGAGAATGGAGATTTCGGTACCATAGGCATGGACGGCGGTTTTTCCGGAGTCAACGGCGTATGGGGCGTGTCTACCGCATGCAGCATGGAGAACATGATCCGGTTCATGACATGGAGCGATTATATGTTTACCGAAGAGGGAAGCATGATGAAGAAATACGGCTTTACCGGTGAACTTGCCGCGGCGGACAGCCTGTATCAGGAACTGGGCCTGGAAAAGGGGGCGTACTGGTTCGATGAAGAGGGTAATTTCGTCCAGGACGAAAGGCTGATAAACGGAGAGATAGAGCCAACCGGCCTGGGAGGCAATCGTCTTCCCGGCATGAATGCCAATAAATGGGGCTATGCAAATACAGAGCAGAGCTGGCTGGATGCGGATCAGGTGTGGGCCAGCCTTGGCAAGGAGAATAATTATCCTAACGGCGCTACTCTAACGGCTCAGGAAAGCGACAGCTTTACGGACTACTACAACAAGTTCCAGGATTATTCCAACAGCATGGTATCCAAATTCATCATGGGCACAGAGGAGCTGACAGAGGAAAGCTTTGCGGCCTATGTGGCGCAGATGAATGAATACGGTGTGGAGGAAGCCGTCAAAATGTACCAGGCAGCCTATGACAGATATATGAGCAGATAACGGAACAGGTGGATGGCGGGAGGATAGCAGTATCCTCCCGTTTTGCTTATGGCGCTTGCCTGCAGGACTGAATGCGCCTGATTTAAAAACATGGACAAGGATGGGAGAAAATGGAAAATTATCAGATATATGGAAAGAGGAGTCCGGAGGAATCGGACAGGGAGAGAGCCAATCGCCTGCTGGCCAGACGCACAGCTGCAGAGGGGATGGTGCTTCTGAAGAACGAGGGCGTTCTTCCCCTGAAGCAGAAGAGCATTGCCCTTTACGGAGCGGGGGCGAGAAGGACGGTATGCGGAGGCACCGGGAGCGGGGATATGCATAGCCGCAGGAATGTGAGCATTGAGCGGGGACTGAAAAATGCCGGGTATGAAATCCCAAACAGCAGATGGCTGGATCGCTTTGACCGGGATTATGACAGGAAAGAATCGGAATGGCGAAATGGCGTGGAAGAGCGGATTAAGGATTATACCATAGAGCGGGTTCTGGAAATGTTCGAGGTGATATTCGCTGCAGAGCCTTTCCGCTTCCCTGTGGGGGACCGGATAGAAGAGGGGGATCTGGCGGAGGGGACGGATACGGCCGTTTATGTGATTGCCAGACAGGCAGGGGAGGGAGCCGACAGAAAATTGGAGCAGGGAGACTTCCTGCTGGACGAGACAGAGCGGTACAATCTGGAATTCCTCACGAGGCATTACGAAAAGGTTCTGGCCGTCATCAACTGCGGCGGAATGATGGATCTCACCTTTCTGGACGAGCTTCCGGGCATCAAAGCCGTGCTGTTCTACGGTCAGGGAGGAACGGAGGGCGGAAATGCCTTTGGGGATCTGGTCAGCGGAAAGGTGACACCCTCGGGGAAGCTTGCCGATACCTGGGCCATGAAATATGACGACTATCCCTCTGCGGAGGAATTCCTGGCAGTGACGCCTGAGACCCGGGAGGAGGATTACCCGGAGGGAATCTATGTGGGATACAGGTATTTTAAAACCTATGGGGTAAAGCCCAGATACAGTTTTGGGTATGGGCTGTCCTATACATCATTCTCGTTTCGGATGACGGGGTTTGGACAGGAGGGCAGGAAAGCCTGCCTTTTAGCGGAAGTGACAAATACAGGGACAGATTATACAGGGAAAGAGGTTCTGCAGGCATATGTGGCCAGACCCTGGGGACGGCTGGATCATGAGGCGGTCAGCCTTGTGGGCTTTGCAAAAACGGATGATATCGCGCCTTTGGGAAGCGCAAAGGTGGAAATCGCCTTTGAACTGTGCGACCTGGCCTCCTATGATGAGGAAGCGGCAGAGTGGTTTCTGGAAAAAGGGGAGTATGGGATATATTTGGGAACCTCTGCAGAAGAGGCAAAGCCTGTGCTGGTTCTTTCCGTGGAAGAGGAAACGGTCATAGAGAAAAATCAGAATATCTGTAAGATAAAGCATCCTGTCATGACAGGGAAGCCGCAGCGCCCTGCTTTGGAATATGACCGTAATCTGCCCAGGCATTGTGTGGATGTCAAAGCTTTGGGATGCAGGGTACATGAGTATGAAAAGCCCATGGCAAGGGTCAGCAAGGAGATTCGCCAATTGACAGACAGCCTTTATACGGAAGAATTGGCAAGCCTGTGCACGGGGGGAGGGCAGTTTGGCAAGACACAGCACATTACACCCGGAGCAGTGGGCTGGACCACCATGGATTTGGCGGAAAAGGGGATTCCCAATGTGAATTTCGCAGACGGTCCAGCCGGGCTCAGGTTAGTGCCGGAGTCTGTCATAGAAGCGGATGGGACGATGAAATATCTGAATGCCCTGCCCAGGGAGCAGCGATGGGGATGCGTCAGGGAAATGGAGGCTCTGTCACTGGGAGATCCAAAGCGGGGCACCCCTGTCTATCAGTACATGACAGCCTGGCCGGCAGAGCATGTGCAGGCACAGACATGGAACAGGGCGCTATTAAGGGAAATCGGTGAGGCCACAGGGCGCGAGATGCTGGAAACAGGCGTTGCGCTATGGCTGGCCCCGGCCATGAACATTCACAGGAATCCTTTGTGCGGGCGAAATTTCGAATACTATTCCGAGGATCCATGCCTCTCGGCGAGAATGGCTGCGGCAGTGACGGAGGGCGTGCAGAGCCATCCCGGAATCGGGGTGACGGTGAAGCATTTCTGCTGCAACAACCGGGAGACGAACAGACAGCATATTTCCGAGAATATGTCGGAACGGACATTGCGGGAAATCTATCTGAGGGGATTTCGGTATGTGGTGGAGAACGCCAGGCCAAAAGCGATTATGAGCAGCTATAACCGGGTCAATGGGGAGTATGTGGTAAACAGCTATGATTTGCTTGTGAAAGTGCTTCGCTGTGAGTGGGGATACGAAGGCCTGGTCATGTCGGACTGGGGCGCCACCGGAGGCGGAAAGGGAAAACATGCACTGGCTCCAGGGGCGGGCAATGACCTGATTATGCCTGGCGGGGCGGATGTGGTAAAAGAACTGATCAGGGCGTTAAATGAGGGCAGGATTACCCGGGAAGAGCTGGAATGGAGCGCGTCACATGTACTGAACCTGGTGTACGGCAGTGCTGCATTCAAGAACGCTGAAAGAATGCAGTTCTAATACGTTCAACGAGACGTATGAGGTGATGGGCACATTGCGAGTCTGTGGCGGACGGTGGAAGAGAATGCCCATGTAATTGGATCTATGACGGGTATGTGGTGGCGGTGATTCGGGCGGGGCTTACAGAGGGCATTACGAGGGTGGCTATAACTTCAGGGAGAATGGAGTCGGTGGTGCCGGAAATTGAGGAAAAGTAAGGAGGATTGGACAATGGGATTTGCGGAAGGCTTTTTGTGGGGCGCGGCCAGCGCTGCCTATCAGGTGGAGGGAGCCTATGATGAGGACGGCAAAGGAATGGGAATCTGGGATGCCCTGTCCGAGGGACATGTGAAGCACGGAGAGAACGGGAACGTGGCCTGTGACCACTATCACCGCTATAAAGAGGATGTGGCAATCATGAAAAGGCTGGGTTTGAAAGCCTACCGCTTTTCCGTGAGCTGGCCCAGGATTCAGCCCAGGGAAGGGGAGGTCAACGAGAAGGGTATCCGATTCTATCAGAATCTGGTGCAGGAGCTTCTGGACGCAGGGATCAAGCCCATGTGCACCCTCTTTCACTGGAACCTGCCTATGTGGCTCCACGAGAAAGGCGGATGGCGCAATCCTCAAATCAGCCAGTATTTTGCGGAATATGCAAGGGTAGTGGTAGAGGCGCTGTCCCCAAAGGTTTCCTGGTGGATGACGGTGAACGAGCCAATGAGCTTTCTCATGGCGGGATATATCGGGGGTATCCATGCACCCTTTGAGAGGCTTGTGAATCCGGAGGACTTCAGGACGGTTCCTGCGGAATTGACAAAAAATGTGCTTCTGGCCCATGGAAGGGCTGTGGAGGCAATCCGCGCCCACGCCGTGCTGCCGCCCCATGTGGGCATGGCGCTGAATGGGGACTGCTACTTCCCCTGGGAGGAGACGGAGGAGGGTATTCGGGAAGCCAGGGAGAAGACTTTCAGCGAAGAGCAGAGCTTTACCGGAATCCGGTGGTGGGCAGATCCCATGATTCTGGGTACTGCGCCGGAAGCGCTGGCGGGGTCCATCAGTCCAGAGGAGATGGCGGTAATCTGCCAGCCTCTGGATTTCCTGGGATACAACTGCTATAATGGAGCCAACTATAATGAACCCTGGGAACCCGGGAAAGGGAATCTCCATGTGTATCCGGGACAGCCCCGGACGGCCATGGACTGGCCCATGACGCCGGACATCCTGTACTGGGCGGCCAGATTTTTCCATGAAAGGTATGGGTTGCCGCTGGTGATTACGGAGAACGGCATGGCGAACCTGGATTTCGTGATGAGCGACGGCAGGGTGCATGACCCCCAGAGAATCGAGTTCCTGAAAGGGTACCTGAAAGGAGTGAAGCGGGCCGTGGAGGAGGGGATTCCTGTGGCAGGCTATCTGTACTGGTCCATTCTGGACAATTTCGAGTGGGCGGAAGGATATGATAAGCGGTTCGGCCTGGTCTATGTAGACTATAGGACTCAGGAGCGCACCTTGAAAGACTCGGCCTTGTGGTATGCCGGTGTGATTGCGGAGAATGGCAGCGTACTATAAAAGAGAGTGGGAGGAGAGGAAAAATGAAGCAGATACCAGAAGTCAGGATGGACAGGGGAATTCCCACATTGTATGTAAAGGGGGAACCATTCCTTGCATTTGCCGGGGAAGTGCATAATTCCAGCGCCAGCAGCCTGGCGTATATGGAGGAGCGGGTCTGGAACAGCATTGAGGGGATGCACCTGAATACCCTGATTGTTCCGGTTTACTGGGAATTGCTTGAGGAGACAGAGGGAAGCTATGACTTCACCTTAATTGACGGGATCATCGGACAGGCGAGAGAGCATGGGAAGCATTTGATTCTGCTCTGGTTCGGACTGTGGAAGAACAGCGAGTCCATGTATGTGCCGGGATGGATGAAACAGGATTCCGCAAACTATTTCCGGGTGCAGAAAGTGACAGGGGAGAAAATAGATACGATATCGCCACTCTGCGAGTGCGCTATTGAAAAAGATGCCATGGCATTTGCCGCATTGATGGCCCATATCAGAGAATTCGATAGGGAGGAAAACACAGTCCTTGCGGTGCAGGTGGAAAATGAAGTGGGCCTGCTGGGAACGGAGCGCGATTATTGTCCGGAAGCCGAAAAGGCATTTCAGGAGGAGATTCCAGGTGCCCTGGCCGGGGAATACCATGTGATGGGAAACTGGAAAGAGGCATTTGGAGAGAATGCGGAAGAGTATTTCATGGCGTATTATCTGTCGAAAGCTTTGGAGAAGATTGCATGCGCCGGCAGAGAGGAATACCCCATTCCTTATTATGCCAATGTCTGGCTGAAGCAGCATCCATGGTATCCGGGCTCCTATCCGTCGGGAGGCCCAGTTAGGGAGGTGCACAGAATCTGGAAGAAGATGGCACCGTCTCTATTTACCATTGCGCCGGATATTTATGTTCCCTATGCGGTGGATGTGATGGACGAGTATCATTATGACGGAAATCCGCTGTTGATTCCGGAAGCGAGAAAGGATGCGGTGACAGCTTCTTACGCATTCTATGCGTTTATGAAACATAACGCAATCTGCTATTCCCCTTTTGGAATTGAGGACTTGGGCCTGCCGCCGGAACTGGTCATGAAACCCACGAAAGAGACTATGGAGGCGCTGAATATCAATCCGATTATGTTCAATACGGAGGGCGGAAAAGAGTATCTGAGCAAGGTCTATGGTTTGCTGGAGAACCTGAAACCGCTGTATCTGCGGTATCGCGGCACGGAGCAGATGGGGAGCTATATCCGCGGCTCGGAGACGGATTTGGGGACTTATCTTACATTCCGGGACTACGATATTGTAGTGGATTATTTTCCTGCAGCGGAGGGCATACCTATTTCCACGGGGGCAGTGTTCGAGTTGGACAGGAACCGGTTCCTGCTTGTGGGGATGATGAGCCGTTTGACCTTTCGGGCGAAAGCCGGGGAGAATAGAAAAGTTCGGGCGTTGAAGCTGGAAGACGGCACTATTGTGGATGGGCAGTGGGTGCCTGGCCGCCGGCAGAATGGGGATGAACAGATGCAGTTCAATTTTGGGCCTGCGCCTGGCTGTCTTTCTGTGGAATTATATAAATACTGAAAATCAGGCGGGTTATCGGTATATGAGAAAGAGAAGCGAAGTTATCAAAGGGCAAATATTGAGATTAGTGCCCGCCTGAGGCGGGCATAGTGGTGTAAGTTTGGGAGTAAACTTCCATACAATAGAATCCTAATATGGTCTACAATAGAATTCAAGTACAGAATTCTATTGTCATGTATTGTCGAGAATGCTGATTGGTATGTGCGCTGGAGCGCGCAGGGGGTATAAAATGAGAAAACAATTGACGGACAGATCTTCCATCCCCGGGGTGGTGGCGGAGCTTACCCTGGAGGAGAAGCTGAACCTGGCGGGGGCTTACGAGGCCTGCCACACATTGGCCATACCTGATATGGATATCCTGTCCCTGTGCCTGGCGGACGGGGTGACGGGGGTCAACGGCGCCCAGGTGGTGCTGGATTACACCACTTCGCCGAAGCGTAACACAGACCCGGAGCTGCTTCAGAGGATTCCCTATGCGGGGCCGGAGGTGGTGGCCCTGTGCGGCGGGGATTTGGAGGAGACAAAAGAAAAATACCGGGAGGATAGGGTATACAGCGGGCTGATAGAGCATATTCGTGGCTTTCGGCCAGACGGCAAAGAGTTCATAAGCTTTCCGTCCGGCGTGAACATCGGCGCGGCCTTTGACCCTATCCTGGCGGAGGAGACCGGCAGGGCTGTGGGATGGGAGATGCGCAGGGCCGGGGTGGACGTGACCCTGGGGCCAAATGTGGATATCATGCGGGACCCCTTGGGCGGGCGCAATTATGAGATGTACGGGGAAGACCCTGTGCTGGTGGAGGAGACGGCGGCCGCCTTTATCCGGGGAATCCAGAGCACCGGCGTGGGGGCCTGCGCAAAGCATTTTCTCGCCAACAACCAGGAGACGGATCGGAATACCAAAGACACCCATGTGTCGGAGCGGGCATTGAGGGAAATCTACGGCAGGGGCTTCGGCAGCGCCATACAGCGGGGAAAAGTGAAAGCCATCATGAGCGCCTACAACGCAGTGAACGGGAAGTTCACCTCTTACAACCCGGAGCTGCTCACGGACTGGCTGCGGGGAGAGTGGGGCTTTCAGGGGCTGACGGTAAGCGACTGGGGCGCGGCGGCCCAGGACAAGGCGGGCTCCCTGAAAGCGGGCATGGATTTGATTCTGTGCGGCCCCAATGATATGACGGAGTGTGCCAGGGCGGTGGAGGAGGGGAGACTCTCCATTGAGGTGCTGGACGAGAGGGTTTCCAGGCTCCTGGGAACCATCGTTGACATCCGGGAGGAGCAGAGGCAGATTCCGCCGCAGTATGACCAGGAGGCTCTGTTGGAGACAGCCCGTAAGGCCGTTGCAGCAGGCAGCGTGCTGCTGAAAAACCAGAACGGGACGCTGCCTTTGGCAGAGGATGCCCATGTCGCTTTCTGGGGGAAAAGGAGCAGAGAGCTTCTGGAATGCGGCAGCGGCTCCACGGCGGTGGTCACAGGACTCCATGGCAATCCTCCGGAGGAGAGCGGAAAGCGGTTCCCCCGGGCCGTTCTGAACTTTGAAGAGTGGGAGGGAGCGGAGACTATTGTGTACACGGTGACGGCTCCAGCCGGGGAAAATGTGGACAGGGACTGCATGGACATCGAGCCCGAGGACAGGGAGCGGCTGCCGGGAATCCTGCGGGAGGCAAAGGAGCGGGGGCTTCGCACAGTGGTGCTGCTGAATGTGGCGGGGCCGGTGGACGTGCGGGCCTGGGAGCCCTATGCGGATGCCATCCTTGCGATTTTCATCCCGGGCTGTATGGGCGGCGCGGTAGCGGCGGATTTGTTGTTCGGCAGGGAGGAGCCGTCGGGCAGGCTTCCCATGACCTTTCCGGAGCGGTATGAGGACACGCCCTCTTACCCCAATTTCCCCGGCGAGGCCCAGGACGTGTACTATGGGGAGGGGATTTTCGTGGGCTACCGCAGCTATGAGAAGCGGGGGCTGGGCGTGCGGTATCCCTTTGGCTTCGGACTGGGGTACACGGAATTTGTCCTTTCCCCGGTGCTTGAGAGCTTTTATCTGGAGGAGGGGGAGGAGACGCTGGCCATACCCGTCCGGGTGAAGAATACCGGCGCCAGAAAGGGGAGCCAGGTGGTGCAGGTCTACGGCAGCGAAGCGGCGCCCCATCTCCTGCGACCCGTGAAAGAACTATTGGGCTTCGGCAAGGTGAATCTGGAGCCGGGGGAGGAGCGGGTGCTGGAGGTGCTCCTGCGGCGGGAGGCGCTGCGCTGTTTCGACCCGAAGAAGAGGAAGTGGGTGCTGCCCACAGGCAAGTGGGTTCTGTCTTTGGGGACTTCCAGCAGGGATATCTTCGCCCGGGCGGAGCTTGTGGTGAAGGGCCCCAACCCTTATGCCTACAGTGGGGACAGCACCATCGGGGAGCTCTACCGGGACAAGCGGGCCTGGAAGCTGATTGACGAGTTCACGGGCGGCATGTTTTCCCAGATTGGGGAAGAGCAGATCAATTTCATGGTCTCCTATAAGCTGAACGACATTCTGGCCAGGGGGATGGTGAACGCCGTGCCGGATGCCGTGAAGCTAAATGCCATGCTCCAGGGGCTGTATGAGAAGTTGGGGCAGCTGTAGAGAATTCGGCAAATTGATAGGACAAACAGCCCCGGGAGAAGTAAGACAAAACTGGAAAAAACAACGGAATAAAGGGAGGAGTTATTTTTGAAAAAATATTTTTGCAATCCCATCAATTTTACCTATCAGTATCAGTTCAACAAAAAGGGAGACGGCTTTACCCTGAACCGGGAGGCGGCAGACCCGTCCATGATTCTGTTCAAGGGGAAGTATTACCTCTTCCCCAGCATGACCAGGGGATTTTTGGTAAGCGAAGATCTGGCGGACTGGAAGCTGTGCCCTCTGGAGGGGCTTCCCGTCTACGACTATGCACCGGATGTGCGGGCGGTGGGGGAGTGGATGTATTTCAGCGCCAGCAGGCGGGGGGAAATCTGTGATTTTTACCGCACAAAGGACCCAGAGGGCGGTGTGTTTGAGCGCATTCCCGGTACCTTTGATTTCTGGGACCCCAACCTGTTCCTGGACGATGACGGGCGGCTGTATTTCTATTGGGGCTGCAGCAACCTGACGCCCATCTGGGGAGTGGAGCTGGATCCGGATACCATGGAGCGGATAGGGGAGCCGGTGGTGCTGATTGGGAACTGCAAGACAGAGCACGGCTTTGAGCGCACAGGGGAAAACCATGAGTACGATCCGGACAAAAATGACGTGCTGCAGCTTTTAAAGGGGCATATGGCAAAGATGACAGGCTGCAGTCCTGAGGAGATTCAGGATGTCACGCCTGCCATCCAGGCCGCGCCGGAGGAAGTGCGGCCCATGCTGGGAGCCGCCATTTCAGACGACCCTTACATCGAGGGGGCCTGGATGACAAAGTATCAGGATCGGTACTATCTGCAGTACGCCTGCCCGGGCGCGGAATATAATGTGTACAGCGACGGCGTGTATGTGGGGGACAGCCCGCTGGGGCCTTTCACTGCATGTGAGAACAATCCCTACTCCTATTCTCCCGGCGGGTTCTGTCCCGGGGCGGGGCATGGCTCCACCATGGAGGACATTCCGGGCAACTGGTGGCATACTAGCACCTCGCGGATTTCCGTCACCCACAAGTTCGAGCGCCGCATCGGCATCTGGCCCGCTGGCTTTGATGGGGACGGGGAACTGTTCTGCAACCAGAGGTACGGGGACTGGCCCCGGTGCGTTACAGGGAAAAAGCAGGATCCATGGGCGCTTCCGGAATGGATGCTGTTGAGCTATGGCAAGGCCGTCACCGCCAGCAGCCGGGAAATGCCTGCGGGGGAGGCGGGAGATGCCGCAACTGCCGCAGAAAACGGGGAACATGCCGCAACTGAGGCGGGGAACCGGGAGAGTGCCGCATCTGCCATAGGAAATCAGGGCGAGGCCGCGGTGGTGGACGAGAATATCCAGACCTGGTGGAAAGCGGCAAAGGAGGATGCCTGTCCCTGGGTTCAGGTGGATTTGGGGCAGTCCTGTCTGGTAAATGCCGTGCAGATCAATTTCGCGGACGATTTCGGCCTGGTTGACCGGCTTCCCCAGGGCGCGCAGCTGGCGGGCGAGACGGGAGGGGAGCGGTATATTGAAGAGCGTGGCTTCCGTACCCGGTGGCTTTTGGAGGCAAGCGAGGACGGCGGAAAATGGTTCGTCCTGGAGGACAAGAGAGAGGCTGAGACGGATTTGCCCCATGATCTGGTAGTCATCCAGGAGGGTGTCACCGCCAGGTACATCCGCCTTACCGTCACCGCCACCCCCTACGATGCCTCGGCCTGTATCAGCGGTCTGCGGGTATTCGGAAAAGGGAATGGAAGTGCCCCGGCTCAGACGGCCCGGGTCCAGGCCCTGCGCTCGGAGGATGGTCTGTCCATGGAGGTGAGCTGGCAGGGAGATGCCATGGGCTACGAGGTGCTCTGGGGGCACAGGCCGGATAAGCTCTACCACAGCTACCGGGTATTCGCCAGGACACAGATGGAAGTCCGCGCTCTGATGGCAAACATGAAACGATATTACGTCCGGGTGGATGCCTTTAACGAAAACGGCATCACTGAGGGGGAAGTGGTCTGCGTGGAGAACCGGGTCTGATTCCGATAATAGTTGAGGAAAGCAGTAGTTCAATCTTTGTTGCAGATATTGTAGAACTGTAGCTTCAGGCAGCATGACGGGAAGCTGAAATGAACGGGAAGTAAGAGAGAACGGATTGGGAGTCGTCGCATTTTAAATTGGGATGCGGCGGCTCCTTTTACATGCGAAGAAAAGCTTTATATATAAAAATTTACAATTACAAACAAAATTCCGCAATATTAGAAAAGGGATTCATGCTAAACTATACAGCAAAGAAGAGTATCTGGAATACAGCTGAAAGCCGAGCCAGTGCCCAGAGGATTTATGGACGTATCACTTAGCGGCCGGAAATCCTCTGTCGTTACTGGTAGTGGCTCGGCTTTCTGCGGAACTAAAATTAGGAGGAACAGCAATGAAACAGCGAATCAGGATTCACAAGACACAGCCGAACAAAGGGGTGCTGGATTATTCCCACCTTTTGGACGCACCGGCGGGAAAGCATGGCTTCGTGGAGAGCAGAAAGGGACATTTCTACTTTGAGGACGGCACCAGGGCCAGGTTCCTGGGCTTCAACGTGGCTGCCAGGGCCAATACGCCCGACCATGAGACGGCGGACAAAATCGCGGAGCGCCTGGCCAGCATGGGTGTGAACATCATCCGTCTCCATGCCGCGGACGCGCCCATAGGCGATGAGCCCTGCAGCTGGAGCAGCTGCAGGGAGGCGCCGCTTATCGATTATGAAAGCGGCAGCAGCAGGAAATTCCATCCGGAGGGGTTGGAGCGCTTCGACTATCTGGCGGCAAAGCTGAAGGAAAAGGGCATCTATCTCCACATCGACCTGATTGTGGCAAGGCAGTTTACGGAGGAGGATGGACTGGACTATCCCGGAGGCGCTCCCTCATGCATCAAGAGGCATGCCATGTACAATGCCCGCCTGATTGAGCTGCAGAAGGAGTACGCGAAGGAGCTCCTCTGCCATGTGAATCCTTACACCGGCCTGGCGCTGAGGGATGACCCTGCCGTGGTCACAGTGCAGATTAACAACGAGGATTCCGCCATCAAGTGGCCCATGGGCGCGGACGATGGGGACCAGATGAAGCCATACCGGGATGAGGTGCGGAGGCGCTTCAACCATTACCTGCTGATGAAATACTACACCAGAGAGCGCCTGAAGGAGGCCTGGACAAAGGACGGTGTCTGTACGCTGGGGGAGGACGAGGATCCGGCCCAGGGCACCGTGGAGGTGGTGCAGGGCGGCTTCTATCAGCCCGCCAATGACCCGGCCGGGGCCTGGGACGGGGACTGCGGGCCCGCCAGGTATGCGGATTTCATGGAGTTCGGCATGTATATGAACCGGAAATTCTACCAGGACATGAAAGACTATCTCCGCTCCCTGGGAGTGAAGGTTCCTATCGTCGCCAGCAACCTGATTGCGGGGGCGGCGGATGTCTACGGCCATATGGACGGGGATTTCATGGAGAACAACAGCTACTTCAACCATCCGCTCCTGCCCGCCCAGGGGAATACTTATCTGGTGGCAGGCCCCGTGGAATATGTGTCCGTGAATCCTTTGACCATGCAGAAGGGCATCGGGGCCATGGGTACCTCGCTGCTGAGCCTGGCGTCCGTGGCCATTGTGGGAGGAAAGCCTTTCATGCTCAGCGAGTGGAACGAGTATGGGGAGCATCCTTTCCACTCCACGGCATTTTTACATACCATAGCATATGCCTGCCTGAACGACTGGGACGGACTGATTCTGTACAATTACCATACCTCGGAAAAGTGGGACGATCAGCCTGCGGATGAAATCCTGAGCGTGTTCGATGTGTATAATGATCCGGCAGTGGTCTGCCAGTGGGGATTCCTGGCTTCCATGTTCCTGAAGGGTCTGGTGTCCGTGGCGAGGAACCTGGTGGATGTGGTCTATACCCAGAACGACCTGCGGACGTTCCCGCCTTTCGGCGCAATGCCGTCTACGTTCTTCCCCTATGTCACCGCCACACGCAATGTGTTCCTGGACGGAGGGGACAGCTACCAGGGCGGCGCGGATGTGGCAGTCAATGCAGGATTCTTAAACGGTGCAAAACTGACGGATGCGAAGCACGGCGTCTACTATGCTTGGTCTCCTTATCGGGATGCCATGAGCCGCTACCGTGACGACAACCGCCTGGCCGTTGCCGCAAAGGGAACCAGAGAGCTTCAGCCGGGCGTGCACCTGGGGGAGCAGGCCCTTGTGTTTGATGAGATTGGCCGGATTGCGGGGACGGGCGACTACCGGGAGTTCGCAAAGCTTGCGGACAGGGCCATGAAAGAATGGGGCATCCTGGCGGAGGGCACCGGGTATGTGGGCGAAAAGCTGATTTCCGATACCGGGGAGCTGGTCTCAGACCCGGAGCATTCCCGATTTTCCATCCACACGCCTTACTGCGCCTGCTTCAGCGGCGCTCCGGAGGAGAAAATCGTGCTCTCCGATAAAGTCTCTGTCCAGGCGAAAAACGAGAGAATATCTCTGACATTGTTGGCCGTGGAGGAGACGAAGCTTACTGAAGCCCGGGAATATGTGCTGACTGCCATGGGAACCACCGGCATGGACGAGACCACCTTTGGCCCCGGGCCGGATATGATGGGCATGCCTTTTACAAAGGTAGATATGAAAGGGAAGCTGTACGCGGAGACTCTGGAGGGAACCTTGTCCGTAAAGGCGCAGGAAGCCCAGCTTCAAATTCTGAATCCCGTGGGAGAGGTTCTGGCGGAGCTTAAGGGCGAGAAAGAGGGAGAGGAAATTCGCTTTGCGCTGGACGGCCAGGTGCCGGGTGTGCAGTATCACCTGATTATCCAGGAATGAGAAGAAATGTGGTAAAACTGAAAGCTGATATAAGGGATTCGGACGGAGCCGGAAGGAACTGTCCGAATCCTATATGAAGATAAAAACAGATACCCGATTAGGCGGGCATGGAGGAATAGATATGGCGAAGGATAAGAATGCCGTCCGCTATGACGCGGAGGGCGCAAGGCGTGTTATGAGGGGCGGGGATTATGCCGCGGATTTCAGCGGACAGTTGGCCCTGGGACTGATGGGCAATATCGTGGGGCAGATGACGTATTTTTATACCGACAAGGTAGGTCTGGCGGTGGGGAGCGTAGGTGTGGTCATGGCCATCGCCAAAGTCATCGACGCGTTCACGGATGTGATCTTCGGAAATATGGTGGATCGCTCCAAAGGCGGCAACAGGAAGTATTATCAGTGGATGCTGCGGATGGCGGTTCCGGCGGCAGTAATCATGCTGATGATGTTCACGGTTCCCATCCAGGCGGGCCAGGTGCCTGCACTGATTTATGCGCTGGTGACCAACCTGCTTCTGACAGCAGTGATCTATACCATGATTGCCACGCCTTTTTCGGCCGTCATGGTGGTGCGTACCAACAGCCAGAGCGAGCGTGGGAGCATGGGCGTATTCCGGGCAGTGGGTAATTATGGGGCAGGCATGATTATCTCGGTGGCTACCATTCCCGTGACCAACCTGCTGGGCGGAACCCAGAGCGCATGGGTAAAATACGGCGCTATCTTAGGGGTTGCAGTGCTGCTTTTGTTTCTGGTCTGCTATAACAATGGCAGAAAAGCGGTCTTCGCTTCCGATTTGGGGGAAGAGGCCAGGGAGAAGAAAGAGGAGGCTGCACAGGAAGAGGCAGTTCCTTTCAAAGAGGCCATAACGATGCTGTTCCATAATAAATACTGGGTGATTGTGCTGCTGTTCAATTTGATTACCAGCATCACCAACGCGGTTGCGGGCTCCGGCGGCACCTATTATTGCAAATGGATTTTCGGCAACGACAACCTGGTGGGCTTAATAGGCGCCGCGGGGATGATTGCCACGGTGGTGGGGTTTGCCGTGTCGAAGCCTGTCATTGCAAAGCTGGGCACTACCAGAACTATCTATATCGGACTGCTGGGAGCGGCAATCGCGGCGGGAATCCGCTGCTTTACCCCGGCGAACTTTGCGGTGTATGTGGCCACCAGCCTGGTGGGGAGCTTTGTGCAGATTCCGCTGATGTGCCTGTATGGCGTGCTGCTGGCCATGGCGGTGGACAACGGGATATTGCTGGCGGGGCCTTTGGAGACGGCGCAGAGACTGGTGTCCTTGCTGGGAGAGGGCGGCTTCTTCCTGACGGTGGGGAAAAGCCTTCTGCGCATGGCGATTGGGTTTACGGCGGGGTTTCTGGCGGCGGTGCTCCTGGCCGCGGGCAGCAGGCGCTTTCCCTTGTTGGAGGAAGCGCTGGCCCCTGTGACGGCGCTCCTGAAAGCGGTGCCGGTGGCTTCTTTTGTGGTGCTCTTGCTGGTCTGGTGGGGGTCTTCTTTTCTGGCGGTGGCGGTGTGTTTCCTGGTGGTGCTGCCCAATCTCTACGTCAATACCCTGGAAGGGCTGAAAAGCGCCGATTCCCGGATGCTTGAGATGGCCCGGGTGTTCCGGATGCCTGTATGGAACCGCTTTTTTTACATCTATCGCCCGGCGCTGCGGCCTTTCCTGGACAGCGGCATGAAGATTTCCCTGGGGATGTGCTGGAAGTCGGGGGTGGCGGCGGAGGTGATCGGCATGCCGGACTTTTCCATAGGGGGGCGAATCTATCTGTCCAAGGTCTATCTGGACACGGCGGGAGTCCTGGCCTGGACGGCAGTTGTGATTGTGCTGAGCGTGTTGTTCGAAAAGCTGGTGCGGCGGCTCCTGGACCTGTTTTTTGCCTGGGAACCGGCCTGTAGGAGACCCAGAATCCAGGGAAGAGCTGCCGGGGGCAGAAGGGGCGCAGAAGCCGACGGCAGCCGGGGCACGGCCGTAGAGGCCATGGGAATCGCGAAAATCTATGACGGCCAGCCTGTCCTGAAGGATTTCCATGCTGTCTACCAGGAGGGGGAGACCTATTATCTCACCAGCCCTTCCGGCAGCGGCAAGACCACGCTGCTCCATATCCTGGCTGGGCTGATTCGTCCGGACGGGGGCTATGTCAGCCCTGTGCCGGTCTGCAGCATGGTCTTTCAGGAGGACAGGCTGTGCGAGGATTACAACGCTGTGAAGAACGTGGAGCTGGTCACCGGGGACTCCGAAAGAGCCAGGGAAGCGCTCCGCCGGCTGCTGGGAGAGGAAGCCCTCCACAGGCCCTGCAGACAGCTCAGCGGAGGGATGCGGCGAAGGGTGGCCCTGGTGCGGGCCATGGAAGCCGATTCCGAATGCGTCCTGCTGGACGAGCCCTTCACCGGAATGGACGCCGGGACCCGCCGCCTGGCGGAAATATATATCCGGGAAAGGCAGGATGGGCGAATTATACTGATCGCCACCCACATATAAGCCCCGCCTTTAAAAAAATTACGAAAAAATGCAATTCGTCCTATGCGAGTTGTGTTTTTTATGTTATACTGTTTGGGACAATAATCATGGGGGTCTTTGCTTTTTCCTATGGGGCCCCGGTTGAGTCGTTAGTATTTATTTCATTATAAATGGAGGACTGAGAGCATGAGTACTACTTCAAAAGCGAGCCAAAGGATAACAGCTTTGCTCGATGACAACAGTTTCGTTGAAATCGGCGCCCTCGTGACTGCAAGAGCCACTGATTTCAATATGAAACCCAATGAAACTCCTTCTGACGGTTGCATTACCGGCTATGGAGTGATTGGTGGCAAGCCTGTGTATGTATACAGCCAGGACGCTTCCGTGATGAACGGCACCATCGGCGAGATGCATGCTAAGAAAATCACCAATCTCTATGATCTGGCGATGAAGACGGGCTCCCCCGTGATCGGCCTGATTGATTCCGCGGGACTGCGCCTGCAGGAGGCAGCGGACGCATTGAACGCGTTTGGAGCCATCTATCAGAAGCAGACCTTTGCTTCCGGTGTCATCCCCCAGATTACTGCCATCTTAGGGACCTGCGGAGGCGGGCTTGCCCTGTTCCCCACCCTGACGGACTTTACTTTCATGGAAGAGAAGAACGCGAAGCTTTTCGTCAACGCCCCCAACGCGCTGGACGGGAACGTCATCACCAAGTGCGACTCTTCCGCCGCTGCTTTCCAGTCTGAGGAGAGCGGCATCGTGGATGTGGTGGCGGATGAGACAACCATTCTGGCCAAAATCAGGGATCTGATCGCTTTCCTGCCTTCCAACAGCGGAGAGGGCAGCGACATTGTGGAGTGCACGGATGACCTGAACCGTGTGAACGGGGAGCTGGCGGGCTGCGCGGGCGATACTTCCGTCGCGCTGTCCATCCTGGCGGACAACAATGATTTCTTCGAGGTGAAGGCCGGTTATGCCAAAGACATGGTAGTAGGCTTCCTGAAGCTGGACGGCGTGACAGTAGGGGCCGTGGCCAACCGCAGCGAGATCTGCGACGAGGAAGGAAATGTAGCCGAGAAGCTGGAGCCCACTCTGTCCAAGCAGGGCTGCGACAAGGCGGCTGACTTCGTGAACTTCTGCGACGCTTTCGAAATCCCGGTGCTGACATTGACCAACGTAAAGGGATACAAGGCCACCATGTGCTCCGAAAAAGGAATCGCAAAGGCTGCCGCAAGGCTGACCTATGCTTTTGCCAATGCCACCGTTCCCAAGGTGAACGTCATCGTGGGCAAGGCTCTGGGCACCGCGGCCATCGCTATGAACTCCAAGGCCATCGGCGCCGACATTACCATGTGCTGGCCGGATGCCCAGATTGGTACCATGGAGGGCAAACTTGCGGCGAAGATCATGTATGACGGACAGGGCGCGGACGTGATCAACGAGAAGGCGGCAGAGTACGATGCGCAAAACTGCAGTGCGGGGAGCGCGGCAAGGAGAGGATATGTAGACAGCATCGTAGAGGCGGCTGATACAAGGAAGTATGTCATCGGCGCTTTCGAGATGCTTTTCACCAAGAGCGAGGATCGTCCGGATAAGAAGCACGGAACAGTATAGAAAGGGTGATTATAAGATGAAGAAATTTGTGACCATACTATGTATGATTGCCTGCATCTTCGGACTGACGGCCTGCGGAGGCGAGGAAGCGCTGACAGAATATGAGCAGCAAAAGGTAAGCAATGCACAGCAGCTGGCGGATGAGATGGTACAATATCTGTTCGCCCAGTATATGACGGACGAGGCAGCCGGTTCTTTCGATGGGTACACCGGAGAAGAAGTGGAGTATATGCTGAACAGCCAATACGGTATCTATGTGGACGGGAACGCTTTCATGTCCGCAGCGGATTCCTTCCATGCCGCAAAAGATTCCATGGGAGCGATCACGGGAACCACCGGGGCCAAGGCGGAGATTGACGGCAGCCAGATTATCGTGGAAGTGAGCGTCACCGGCGAGAAGAAGAACGGAACGGCAGAAGTCATCTTTTCGAATGACATGTTCCTGACGATGGAGTCCGCGGCCATGAACCCCAGTTCCACGGTGGGAGAGCTGATGGCGAACGCGGGCCTGAACACCCTGATCGGCATGGGTACTGTGTTCGCGGTATTGATTCTGATCAGCCTGATCATCTCTGCTTTCAAAGTGATACCGAAGATTCAGGAGAGCAGGGCGAAGAAGAACGCGCCCAAAGAAGAGCCCGCAGGCATCGACAATGCAGTGTCCCGAATCGTGGAGCAGGAAGCTGTTGAGGAAGAGGCGGATGACTTAGAGCTGGTAGCCGTGATCGCGGCGGCAATCGCAGCCAGCGAAGGCGCTGTCACCACGGACGGCTTCGTAGTGCGCTCTGTCAGGAAGCGCCGTTAGAGAACAGGATTTTAGAGGGAAGTATCGAAGAAAAGAATTTGTCAAATAAAGATTGCGGAGACAATCGTATTCTAGGAGGAAATAAAAATGAAGAATTATACAATTACCGTGAACGGAACTGTATATGATGTAGTAGTGGAAGAGGGCGCGTCCGGCGCACCCGCAGCGGCAAAGGCACCCGCAGCGCCCAAGGCGGCACCGAAAGCGGCTCCCGCGGCAGCGCCCAAGGCAGCTCCTGCAGGCGGCGCAGGCAGCATCAAGATAGAGGCGGGCGCGGCAGGAAAAGTGTTCAAGCTGGAGAAGAAAGTGGGCGATGTGGTCAAGAGAGGTGACGCAGTGGTCATTATCGAAGCGATGAAGATGGAAATCCCTGTTGTGGCTCCCGAAGACGGAACCGTTGCAAGCGTTGACGTGGCAGTGGGCGATGCCGTAGAGGCAGGCGCTGTGCTGGCCACCTTGAATTAACGCGGCGCAAGCGTTTCGCGGCAGTGACATACGGTAGAACGCGCTTTGGCAGACTTTTTACCGTCAAGAACAACAGGAGGTCAACAAATGGATTATATAGCTTCAACGCTGAACAACCTGGTTCATCAGACAGCCTTTTTCAATCTGACCTGGGGCAATTATCTGATGATTGCGGTTGCATGCTTTTTCCTTTATCTGGCTATCCGGCATGAGT
>OFHB01000257.1_pt1 | contig 39149 bp, 46 predicted proteins | sample 1521881 | NCBI WGS metagenome assembly OFHB01 (sample SAMEA3504090, study PRJEB24116) | mouse gut metagenome | biome: mouse gut; feature: mouse-associated habitat; material: faeces | place: Denmark | collected 2011
GGGGGCATATGCTAAACCCTACGCCGCTCACTACAGAGTATAAGGTGAACAACAACAATGTTCCTGTCCAGATAGGGAAATTAATTAATGTGGAAGGCAATATAGATAGTACAAATGTCAAGGAAATGAAAAGCATCGCAAATGAGGCAGTAAATAATCTTATGCGCAGAATAAATGATGGAATGATTTATGGGAAATAATCCCAATGGCCATGTCAATATTTCGGTACATGGTCATACAATATTCTGCACAGAACATATGTTCATTAAACACGGGAATTGAAAACATGTCTGACTCGCTCGGCGGCCATAAAGTTGGATTTACCACGCAGTGTTATACTGCCAGCACGACCATGACTACATTGCTAAAAAATCTAACCGCTCCAATTATGTGTCTGTTGAGCACGGAAAACGTCTCCGACAAGCCTACGGGTAAATATGGGACTATCGTTATCTTTAAATATTCCGCCTCCAGGGCAGGAGCAATCTGTCTATGCACAGATGGTACCATGTTTGTCAACAACTGGAACGCATCCACATCTGCTGTTACAGGATGGATGGAAAAATAATCTTAAGATTACGCATCATAAACTTTAGCTTAGGTTACATAGTTATTTTACGCCATGCGGTTGGCTTTGATCCTTCCCCTTCTGTTTGTGCTATCCATGCATGGTTATTATGGTCTATATACAAATGCATATAATATCCAATTCCCATAATAATCAGTGTGCCATATGCATTTGCGTCTGAAGGTAGTCCAGAGACTTTGACATTGGTAACTCGATAGATACCGACAGTTTGGGGATAACTTGTGATACCGTCATTGGATAGCCCCAAAAATACTATCGATCTATTATTTATTGGCACCATTCCCGTGTTTAACTCATTAAGCTGATCCTGGACTTTCGATTTTACTCCGGCCAGATACCCCAACTCTGTGGCCGTCACACCTGCAGCCGCAAGCTTGCCGTTACCGTTTGCTACCACAGCCCGGTTAGCTGTCAGGTTTGTCCCCAGCAGCGTGCTCAGCGCTCCACTAGTCAATAAGTTATAAAGATACCTGATATTCTTTACAGCCAACGAGAACTTACGCCACAAGCTGCTGTGCTTTTCCCCAGATGCCACGACTCCGATATCTGCCCATCCTGTCGGATTTGTGGCATCTCCGCTGGAAAAGGTAACAGTATTATTTGCAGAGTCCCCAGTCTTTTCCATTTTGGCGCTCCACTCACTGATTAGGGTACTAGTGATTCCATCCAGCACGGATTTATTGCCATGGGTATGCTTTTTGGTATTTGCGTCATTCCAATTTGTCCTCTCGGTAGGCGTTATGTGCTTCGTGGTATCCTTTGTATGGCTGTCAAACTCTGCCGCAGATGCCTTCTTACCAATCGCCGCATCCAGCGCGTCCATGATGGTCTTATGTGCGGCAATCGCATCCGATACCTCCTTCAGGGTATCAAGGTTGCTTGGGGCCCCATTTATCAGATTTGCAATCTCCTGTCGCGTATATGCCGCCAGCTGCTCATACAGTCCATCCAGCGCCGCCTGCTGAGGTGCAGACACCGGCTTATCTATGTCAGCTGTGTTGTCGGTCTTGTCAACCTGTAGCTGCTCTCTCGATACCTTGTGCGGATTGCCCGTATCCTGGGCATGGGCCTCCAAGGCTCCCGCAGCCTCCTCCTTTGCGGCATCGATGGCCTCCTCCAGCCTCCCCACCGTCTGCTCATAGTCATCGTATCCCACATATAATATGCTGGGATTGGATACGGTAATATCCGCCACATCAGTTATATAAAGCGATATCCGTATTCTTTTCTGTGTGGACTCCACTCCGGTAGAACAGACAATATGCTGTGCGTCATCACCACAGTTATCATATACATACAGCTTATCTCCGTCATCTGTAGTCACTATAACTCCCAATTCTCGGTAATAATAGTCATAGTCAACTTTAGGAAAATCTGCTGTCAAAATGCACTTTCCATCCATCAAATCAATTTTCAAATTGGTTATCTCGAAAAGCTGATGCACCAATCCTTTCAATGTACTGAAGTTTCCTGGAGCATTTCCATCCCCCACTACGATTGATTTGATATTCATCGTGTTCGATACCTGCGCTTGATTCAGGGCATTTCGCCCATCAACCGTCAGTACAAATCCAGTCCATGCCATATATCCCACCTACCTTTGCGTTAACTCCATGATATCTGCTTCTCCCATAATGTTACCAAAATATGTTTTTCCAGATAGAGCATTGTAATAAACTATGTCCGTTGTAATATGCGCTGGCACCTTTCTCTTAATCAGGCCGTGTATGATATCAATCCCTTGATTGAAATCTTCATCCATAATTATGCTGATATGTAAGGTGCTACCCTCCAACGTCACGCCTTCACAGTCACATCCTCTGAATTTATTCACCATCTCAACTATCTTGTCCGCAGACAGTTTCCCTGAACCTATTAACAAGGCACTAATATAGGCTTTTCTTTCATCGATTGATTTATTCTCATCCATTACAATATGAAGAAAAGCCTCATATCGGGTAAGCGCTTCATCATTCATATATTTCAGAAACTGATAAGCCACCATATCTTCCATATCCTGAGCCATAAGGTCAATAAGCCAGCCGGCCAGCCGGAATACCGCATCCATCTCTTTGATACTTCTGTAATAGCGGGGGCTGTAGGAGGCAATTTCCTCATACCCGCTTCGCTGCTGGTTATTAAATACAAGCATAGGCATCCCCTCATCTTTTCAAAACGGCAGCTTCGTTCATTGTCAGTTCTCCAAGGACAGGTACATTATCTGCCTCAATAATTACATTTTCAGCCAGCCCATTCAGCGTAAGGTTTGCCAAATCCTTAATTCCTGCCACATTGGCCAATATACCGATTACCTTCATATACTGCGCCACCATATTCTCTTCATCAAGAGTATCCAGGGCAATACCCTTCATATAACGAATCAATTCCTGCCGGACAGTTTCCTTTGTACTTTCCAATGAGTATCCGGAGGCGATTACCACATCAAACGAAATATTGACTGCCTCCTGCCCGGCTGCCACTGCGAAGAACCTGGATCCCAAAAGCACCTTTCCCCGTCCCAGTCCTTCAGAACCTGGATCCATTTCCTCCTGAATCTTCTTAATCAACGACTCAGGAGGCACTGTGCCTTCCGAACTGATGATAAGGGCCTTTACGGTACATGGTCCATATGCCAATGGAGCAATAATCGCACGGCCGACACCATCATACGATTCACAGCAATTCTTATACTGCTGCTCATTCCAGTTTTCCGCAGGTTCTGTAAGGGCCTCCTCCCACCGTCTCCGCAAGTCTTCATCCCTTTCCTGATCCGTACCGGCGGAGTACATATCTCCAAGCACGGCGGATTTCAGCCCCATGGTGTTACGTACCGGAATCAGCCTCTCTCCCTTGAGGAGATAGTTCGTCTTTGTGCCTACAACCTCAGAACGCAGATAAAAATCTTCCCCATCCTGCACCACCACAAAATAATATCCGCCAGCCATGAACCGGTCTCCAACCAAATCCGCTGGGGCCACCCCATCAAATATCGGCACATAATATGATGGTGTCGCCTCCTTACGGTACACCTGTTTCTGCGCCGCCCATTCGTCCAGCACATCGCCTGTGCAGGAATCCGCGAACAGAAAATCAAACACAGACCTGAGGTCTTCATAGAACTTTGCCGTCCTGAGGCAGTGACCTGACGCCGCATCCATATACAAACTTCCCTCCCTCGTATCGACCTCCAGTGCATCCCCCATCTCCCTGGCCTGATTCATAAGATAGTCTTCGGTATACTGGTCGAACACTCATACCACCTCCTTTATCGGGATTTCTCCATATATCGTGTCTACATCAAAGGTAATGATACAGCTGTCCTGCATGGGATAGGTGCCCCCGAACTCAATCCCAACATTATATACTCTGAGCACCCTAGGATCATGAATCAGCGTATCTGTTACCAGGAAGGATATCTCCGCTTCTATATACTCCCTTGTGACGTTTTTGTCTAGCAATGTATCCATGATTTCGCTCCCATACTGATTAGAGTAAATCAGGCAACGGAACCGCGGCGTCAGTATCGCCTTCTTGATGTACTGGTTCATAGCCTCCTGCCCATCAACAAAACCTATGATCCTACCCTCGTCCCAATCAATCCTATAGGTCCGGGAGGTTTTTTCCTGCTCGTTCTCAATCGTTTCAAATGGAATAGGAATATCCAGCGCCGTATGAATCACCCCCTTCTGTCCAGGACATAGTATTTTTTCCCTTGATTATAGGAAAGCAGATATACTATCTCTCCCGCTTTCAGCCCTGTGTGGAGAATCAGCTTTCCCCCTGTAAGCTGGAAGCTTTCAAGTTCATGTCCATGCTTTCCGCTCTTCTTGATTGCAGGATGTTCATGCTCCCCCTTTTCGTCCTCAGCTCCCGTCGGCGCATATAAGACTCCGCCGTCCACCATGACATCTGCCTCTATCTCCCGGTCTGTCAGATGTTCTGGGACAATCAGGGAATTGGAGGAAAGCGTCATCTTGTCATCGTTGGTGAGGGTTATCTCCAGCGGGGAAGCATTCGTAACTGTCCCCTCGACCACCCCCGGGCCATCCGGCATAAGGCTCTGTATCAGCTGCTTTAAGCTTGTCTGGTCTTCCATGGCTCCTCCTATCCGGCAGAATCGATGTCATCTGCAAAATTCAGCTTCAACGTCATTTTGTGCGAATTCCTCGTGAACGTATGGACATCCTCGTCAATATAAAATGTCCTTTTAATCCCCAGATGGGGGATTATCACATACACACAGCCTCCAGACACGGCCTCCGAAATCCCAATGCCTGATACCTTCAGGGATTTTGTCGGCATGCCTTTTTCGGCAAACACCGACTGCACCAGTTCCTTGATCTGTGCGTCATTATAGGTGTCGTCCACGGATTTCACCTCCATGAATGCCCCTATCTTTCCCTCTAAGGCCGTATTCACTTCCTCGTAGACTACCGCATCCTCTTTGGACAAAAGCCTCACCCTGGTCTTTATTCCAACGATGCTTTTCGTATAGCTATAATCCGTAATGTTCGCCCCGACTTCCAGCACCCACTGCAGCGCGGATTCAGCCCTCCGCTTCAGATGGATGTCCCCTTTCTCTGAGGATATATAGTGACGGATGCCCGTCGCCTTATATGTGATGCTCAAGGCATCCAGCAGGACATCATAGTATGTCGTCTTCGCTTTCGGCAGCTCCGGAATGACATATGCTGTATCCACAGCGCCGCCCCCTGTCATCCCAATCCGCGCCATGCAGTCGTTGAAGATTTCCGTTGCGGTCTTATTGGTATAGCAGAAAGAGTCCTTGTTGTTCGCCAGGTAATACATGTTGTCATAGGCAGCCAGCACAAGCTTTTTCTTATTGCTCTGCGTATGGGACACGATGATGCCCCGGAACAGCTCGGCTCCATCCTCATACATCACGCACTGATCCCCATCCTCGCAGTCCACTGATACCCGTTTGTGGCTGTCCCCATCATCATCCAGCAGCGTAATCTTGACATTCCTCGGAGCGGCGCCTTTCCTGCCGCCCCAGGTAATCGTTTCAAAGCACTCCGAGACATCGTAGCCTACAGTGCCTTTGATAATTATAAACTGTATCATAAGCACCCCCTATGCTGCCGGAATGGTAAGGACCTGCTTGGGGTAAATGAGATTTGGGTTCCCACCGATTACTGATTTATTGGCATCATAGATAATCGTATATTTGGCTCCGCTTCCATAAAATTTCTTAGAAATGTTCCACAAGCAGTCCCCTTTCACGACCGTGTATGTCTGCCCACCGGATGGTGCCGTATCAGTCCTGGATACAGGCGCTGAGATAGTCGCCTTTTTCGCGGAGACCTGTACCTTGACCTGGCGCACCGACACTTCCCTGTATTCCTTTAAGGTGATGGCGTAATGGATTGTTCCGGGGTCTCCCCCCTGCTCCTCTGTCTCAAACCTTTCAATGGTGACGTACATAGATATGTTCATCCCGCCAGTAATCGTGAACCGCACAGGCCGCTTGCTGTTCTTCAGCGCAAGTATCGTGTTGACGGCATCAAGCGGATTCGGGATGTTCTCATAATCACATCCACTAAAATAATGCTCCGGAAAGAACCTGGAGAACGAGATGACCGCGGCATCGCTGTCCTGAATCACGGTCACCTCTCCGACTCCGCATACCTTCACCCTATCATTATCGCTTCCATAGGAAACGACGACCTTTTCCGGAAGGACAGGGAACCGGAACCTGGTATTCTGCTGTGCAAGATACATCTGGCAACTAGAACTCATATGCCCCTTCCCCCTCTTCCATGATTTCCTGCTGAAGGATATTCATGATGGCTCCTTTCGCATTTTCCACAATCATGTCTACTATGTCTTCCTTGCTGACACCGCTGCCCCCAAACTTCATCTCACCGGCCCCTTCAATCTTAAGGGTGATGATCTTGTCCTGGGAGTCGTTGCCGCTTTCGGCTTCCTCTGGATGGGAAACGTAAAATTCTTTGTTCCCATTCCCCCGCGCCAGGATATCTGCTGTCTCGCCTGCGGTATAGACCACTTCACCGCCGCTAAAGTTGACGAGCTCCGGCCCCTCCTCGCCCACAAGCGCAAGGCCAGGTTCAGCGTCCAAGGTTCCTGTGGCATATCCATGGTATCCTCCGCCGCTCAGGTTGCCATTAGCGAAGCCTAGGGAATCGATGGCTCTCTGCGCCTTTGCCACACCGGCCTGAATCTCGCTTACATAGGCATCCATAGTAGCCTTTGCATTTGCCTTGGCTTCAACAGACAGATCCATGCCGTCAACCATATCTTCCATCTCTGTCTGCATGTTCTCCAGCTTTTCAGAGAATTCCGTCTCCAGGTCTGCCACGCTTGCTGCTGTTTCGCTCTGGGCCGTCTGCAGGTCATTGTACTGCTGGACCACAGCGGACAGGTCTGCATCGTTCATGCTCTCCATACCGGCCAGCATTGCGGCAGATTCCTCGCTTCCGTCTGTCAGGCTGGCCAGCATATCGCTCAGCCCTTCAATGTCGCTTGCCCTTTCGGTAAGGCCGGCCATGTTCTCATTGTAGGAATTCCAGTAATCGATCTGCGATTGGAGGGCATCCTTGATGCTCTGGGAGGACATGGAGGCCACGTCCTCCACCTCGTCCCAGAGGCTATATTGTCCCTGGATGCTCTGTAGCGCCGCCTCGTATGCGGCATCATATTCCTCACAAAGAGACTGTAGCGCCTCCGAATACTGGCTCAAGGCATTCTGCGCTTCCGTGTATCCATCGGATGTGTTTTCGACAGCTTCTTTCTCCTGTTCAAGTTTTTCGGCCATCTCGGCGGCGGAAGCACTGGCCAAAGCGAACTCTGCCATCATTTCCTCTATTTCATCCTCGGAATATCCCATCTGTGCATAGCAGGCTTCAATACTTTCCGTCAAAGTGTCAAAGTTCTCTTTGGCTCCACTTGTCGCCTCCTTTGCCTGATCCCATACATGGTAAGCATCCTTTACCGAACCGCTCCAGTTCATTTCAGCACCATCGGCCCAGCCGGTCCATGCCAAAAATGGATGCTCCTCGGCCCAGTCCTCCTCCAGGGCACGCTCATATTCTGCCTTGGCGGCCACCTGTGTCTTCATGGCCTCATCATATGCCTGTTGCGCTTCCTGGTACTGTGCAAGATAATCCATAAGCGCATCCATATTGGCCTGCGCCCTCTCCTGCTCCGCTGATTCCGAAACAACGGCCCACAGATCTTCCACGGACATGTTCAGCTTTCCGTTGGTTTCGTCAAGCGTCAGATTCAGACCCTCATAGGAGTCGTTCAGCCGATCCACTATATTCTGCATAATTTCCATCTGGCCGCCCGACAGATCCGCACCTTCCGCCATTGCCGCCAGCTGCGCAATCAGCGATTTGGAATCCGATTCACTCTGGCCTATCGAATCCACAGCCTCATCATAGGTGTTCGCTATTTCATCCAGCGTGGTCTTGAGCTGCTCATTGTATGCAATCAAGTCCCCGATGGTCTGCTTATTATTCTCGAATGCTTCCGATAGTTCATCTATCTGGTTCTTCAGATGGTATGCCTCCACCGTATCAGCCTCACCGGCCTCCGCAAGCGCATCGTACTGCTCCTGCAGGTTTTCCAGCTCGTCAGCCATCTCCTGGGAAGATGCTGTCAGAGAAGCCTGCGCCTTTTCCGCTTCATCTTCGGCATTTGCCATATAAATGACTGCTGCCGTAACGGCAGCTATCGCCCCCACGACAAGCATAATGGGCCCAAGCGCCGCTGTCATAGTGGCTCCAAGTGCTGCGCTCGCCACCGCTGCGACCTTCGTGACGGCGATATACGCAGTTATGGCCAGGGTGACAGCCCCCACACCAACGGCAACGCCAGTCAGTACCGCAGCAATGGCTGGATGTTCATTGACAAGCTCCGTAAATCCGTCCGTAACATCTGCAATCCCATTCTGGAATCGGCTTATCACCGGGTTCAGGTCATCACCGATAGCAATGGACAGATTGTTGAAGCTGTTCTCCATCCTCTCCGTGCTGTAAGCGGTGGTATCTGTCATTGCCTCGTATGCCGCCTGGGTAGTCCCAGTGGAATTCGCCAGCTTCTCCAGATTGGAGTTGAAGGTGTCCAGCCCCTGATTGATGATGGCATTTGCCGCCTTCCCGGCCTCAGCGCTGCCCCACAGGTTCATCATCGCCTCTCCATCCCGGCCAGCACTCTCATATATGATGTCCAGCACGTCCGCCAGGCTGTATCCGTCTTTCATTAGCTGCCCGAAAGACTTTCCGGTCTCCTCGGTGATGATAGTCGCCACATCGGAGCTGGCACTCCCAAGCTCATTGAACATGCTGGAGATATATGTGGTGGACTCCTCCACGCTGATGCCGGCCTTTGTCAGGCTGATATAGCCCGATTCCAGGTTATAGAGATCCACCGAGTATGCCGATGCTGTGCTGATGGCCTTTCCCATGCTGCTTGCCATCTGGTCTATTGTCAGGACACCTAGGTTCTGGGAAGCGACCAGGCTGTCGGAAATATTGGCAACTTCAGAAGCTTCCAGCCCATATGCATTCAGCGTTGTCGTCAGCACAGACAGCGCGGAGGAAGAAGAGGTAAATCCGGCAGTGGCCAGCTTTGCAGCTTCTCCTACAGTCTCCACTGCATCCTCTGTCGCCACTCCTGCGGAGATGGCATTATAGCTCGCATCCGCCAGCTCGTTCACGTTCCTGGACATATCCATTGACAGCATCGATATCTGTGCGGACAGCTCCCCGGCAGACAGGACTGCCGTGTCGGCGACAGTGGACACCATGGCCACATTCGTCTCAAACTCCGCCGCTGCCTGGGAGCAGCCCATAAAAGCGCTGCCGATTGCTGACAACGCTGTAACAATACCGACAGTGGCCAGCAGCTTATCCAACCCTTCGACTGCATTCTGTGACTGCTCCCCAAAATTCTCCGCATCATCTCCAGCATCCTCGGCCTTATCTCCAAAGTCCCCCAGTTTATCTGATGCCCCATCCAAAGCATCCCCCAAATGGCCTAAAGCCTCCTCCGATATATAGCCCATTTTCCCGAGTTCCTCTGTGGAATATGCGGCCTGCACGGCTTCCTGGTCGTAATTGCCAATCCTGTCTGTACAGAAATCCGTGGCAGAGGCCGCCCGCTCCATGGCATCCGCAGCCCCGGCCGCCCCTTCCGAAATCGCATCATAAGAAGAATCGGCGGCAGCCTCCATCCGGTCAAAGGAATCCAGCGCCTTCGCGCCAGCCGCTGTCATGGTGTCGAACCTTGAGCTTATGTCATCGATAGCCTTAAATACTACAGATACCCCTGCCATGCCTACCGCCTCCTTTCCGTTTTACGATACAGGGAATCCCTGCGGCAGGGGGATTCATCCTCAATCATTTCAGACGCGATATAAAAGCACTTCGTTTTCTGTGGCATGGCGTCGAATTCCTCCGGGCGGAGATTATGCCTTTGCCACAGGCGGTGTGCCCAATAGCCATCTGTCCCCCTGCTCTTTATCAGTTTTTTGCGTCCTCTACCTCCTGCTCGTTGCTCTCTGCCGCATCCGTCAGCCCCAGAATCTCCAGAACCTTTCTGGTCACATACCCAAGCTCGTCATTGTCCGGAAAGACCTTCAGCGGCATATCGGTAATATCAACACAGTCATAATACTTCATAAGCTCGGAATCCTTCAAATCCGGATAGACCAGAGCCTCCACGATGATGTGGCGTGTGGCTTTCACGCTGTCCTTTTCAGTCCTGAAGACCACCTCTCCATTCTGAACTATGTAATTCCCCTTTTTATCCTTCATGGGAGTCCGGGATTTATACATATCGTTGATCCTGGCGATGGCGTCATTATGCAGCTTTTTGACCTCCATCTGCACCACCTCGCCCTTTTCATCCACGAACCGGGCAGGCGCCGGAACCTGGAAGACCTGCTCCTGCTTGGATTCCTCCCTCATGAAATACTTTAGATTCTTGTTCGCCATAGCGCATCCTCCTGATTTGCTGCTACAGGCCTCTATCCTGGCCTGTAGCACGTTTTAAAGCCCATTATGGGTTGACCAAAAACAAGCAGGGCAGGGCACACAAAGCCCGCCTTGCCCCCTGCTCAGACCACGTTCCTCGCACCGAACGCAATGGATTCCTTGACCAGCTCTCCATCCGTATCGATATCCAGAAGCGGGATCTCGCCAGTGATTACGGCACCGGTCACAGTCACCGATTCGCTTCCTACCGTCTCATAGTAGTCCGAATCCGGATCCGTGCGGATCCCCTGGAACGTGAACTCCGGTGTCCTCCCGTTGGAAATATAATCTTTTACAATCCTTTCATACCGTGCCGTGGTCTTGTATTCATCTAGCGTGCCGGTGATGTCGTAACCGACCCAGCGCCGATGCGTCCCCTTCTTCCCGACAATGCGGTAGTTCGCCACCTTGGGCACGAACCGTATCGTCATCTTCACAGAGTCCATCACCTCTACGCCATTGATATACGCCTTGCCTTCCACGGCGCTGAGCGGCTTGATATTCTCTGACATGCCTTACACCTCCCTTCCTATCGTGTGGAAATCGAAAAGTACAGCTTCTCCGCGGAGTCCACCGCATGCAGGCCCACTTTGAAATATGTCTCGTCCCCCTGGCTGCGGCTCTGGTCGACATAAAAGTCCTCCTCCAGGTTGATGTCCATAATCGAGCCGTCCCCGCCGCCTGATACCGGGCCATAGGAATTGAGCAGCCCCCGGCCGATCCCCTCCATGATGAGCCATCCGTCCGGGCCATTGTTGAACTTGTTCGGCGGAAACGTCAGCCGCAGCAGCTCCGCAAAGGAATCATACACACGGATGACGCGGTTCTTCGCATAGTCGGAGGTCTTTTCCGTGGTGAAGCTGTGCAGGGAGTTGATGTCATATTCCACCACGACCCTGTCCTCATCGGAACGCGAAAAGAAGAACTCCCCGTTCCGGATCGCCTCGACCGCCTCCTCATTGGACTTTACGCCGATGATATCGATTGCCCCCGTGTACTCCACGCCTGTATTTGACTGGATTTTGGAAGCCCCGGCCGTCGCCCCTGCCACCCATGCGCATGCCTGGGCAATCGTGAGCGGCTGTCCATCCGCAGTGCCATTGTCCAGGACCACAGAATTCGTCACGTTGATGATGCCCTCATAGTCCGCCTTGCAGTTGGGCAGGACTGCCTGCACATATTTCCCCACGCTGTCCCGGAGCATCTTGATCTTGGCGATGCACACGGCCTGCAGCGTATCTTCTGTGACCGGGAAGCACATGGTATTCCAGCGGATCTTCTCCACCTTGTCCAGGAATTCCGTGACTGCGGAGTTCTCCGCCGTCCCATTGTCCCCGCCCTCCAGCCGCAGGGACGCGAACGCACTCAGCTCCGTTTCTCCAGAAACTGTCTTGAATGTGACATATTTTCCTACGGATGCCGCAATCAGATCCCTGAAGGTCTTCACCCCTTCATAGACCTCCACCTTCTCCGTGCCCATATAGACCGTGACATCAAAGCCGCCGAGCACGTTCTCAGAGGATACGACAGAGATGTCATTCCCTCTGGTACCAGGATATGCCGCAGTCACCGTCAGCCCGTCCGCTGTCTCCTTCTCTGCCGCAGTGCCCGTATTGATGACATAGACATAGCAGGTGACCGCATTCTTGAAAATCTCGCGCACCATCAGCATAAAGTCATCCGCATCATAGACGCTTCTGCCCAGCTTATGCAGATAGGCATCCGGGGAATCCACGGAAAGCTTGATAAACTCCCCATTCGGCCCCCAGTCATACCCGACAAAGGGAATCACGGCAATGCCACGGGTAGAGCCCCTCGCTTTCTGCTGCTTCTTGGACTTCACATTGATATAGCTGCCAGGCCTGACCTTGCCCACGTTGATGTCAAAATTTCCACCAGCCATTACTTCCTTGCCTCCTTCTTTATGGATTTCTTCAGCCATGAATCCACCATGGCCTTCATCTCCGGGACGCTGTACTTCCCTTTTTCCTTCCCGGCTGTCGCCCCGATGAACGTGCTGGACGTCACATGGAACAGCTTCATGCAGTTCGCCTTCAGCACCTCATATGGGAACTTCCGTTCCCCTACCCCAGAAGATTTTACCGGCTCTTCTGCCGCCTGGTTCGCCGCATTCTTATCGGCATCCTTTCCTTTAGGCATGTCGCCCCTCCTTCCCTATCGGCAGTCCATTCATGAAGATGTCCCTGGCGAGCGCGACCTCCCTGGCATCATACCGGGTATGTCGGTCCCATGACAGCTCCATCTGGTACACCCCGTTCTCGATCCTTTTCAGCTTCGGCATGTTCACCCGGAAGTGCTTGCCAGTCTGCTTTCCAGCTTCATCCACCAGCGGTATCTTCCTCCGTTTTCCCATGATTGCCTGCAGCACTCTCTCGGCCAGCCCATAGGCAGCCAGCGTGTCATGATCCATGAATTTGATGTACATGGCGAATTCGGTCTTATAGGCATTTGTAGAAAGCTCTGCCGCGGTCGAGCTCGGAGTCGGATAAAACACGCATGGGGTCAGCATGTCCAGCGGCACTTCCTCGAAATACGGCTGTGCTGTGATGATGCCGGCCACGAAATAGTAGATTGCAGCGATTTCAAATTCCAGCATATTCCCACCTCACAGACTTATAAGAAATCGGAAAAATACTTTTCCAGCCATTCCTGCATCTTCTCTTCCATGTACATAGGTGCAATCCTTTCCATGAGCCTGACCGCTTCGTCAAAATAGTGGCTGCCTTCTATCCATTTCTGCTTCAGCAGCATCCCGGTCTTTGCACCCGGCTCATAAATGAATCTTGCATCCTTGTCCTCGGGCGGTCCTGTCCAATGCCCTGGAACCCACCGTGTGCTGACGCCTTTCGGATTCAGCCAGTGGCCGTCGTTCACATAGGATGCGTATCCCACATTGGTGCCTACTTCTATCTGCAGAGCACCCTCCTGGGCAATAAAGACATTGCCATTTTCGCCTTTCTGGAAACTGTTCAATAACAATCGTGTGTCCACCGACTCTGCCCGTATGATTGCATCCTGCACATGAGAAAGAAAATCTACCCCCAGGGAATCCAGGAACCGATTCAGTTCCTTTTTGAATCCCCCTCCTCGACCAGCCCGCTCCATCTTCTCGACGAACTTCCTCAATTCCGTGGTGTCCACACTCACATACTTCCCAGCCACTAAATCGCCCCTTTCACCTTCCCTTTCCGCTGCACCTGCACGGTTATGTGATGATTCCGGATATTCCTCGGAATCTCCGCATAATAGGCAATTCCGCTGCCAAGGTCGTAGATTTTGTCGTTCACCCGGACATCGGTCCCATACGGCAGGTTCAGCTTGCCGACCGTCGTGTATTCGTTGGCATCCTCTGTCTGGTTCAGCGTCCCTGTGTCCGACACATTGAAATGGCATGGGACATCAGCCACGTCTGGCTCCTCCGGATAGACAGATGTCTCCCCGGCTATCCCATACCCCAGGCTCTTCTCCTCCTTCTTCATATGGTATATGGCGCATCTTTGATCCAACAGGTTCTCAAACGACATAGGCACCTCCTACAGCTTCCGCAGATTCATGGCCACTTTCCCGTTGTCTTCCGGTAGGACATATTCCGCCAGCATCATGCCGAGCCCCAGGCTGTCCGCAATGTCCGTCTCTGTGTCAACGGTATAGGAATAGTCATCGAAGGTCTCCGAACTCAGCGCCCCTTCCTTCTGCGTGATGGCCTGCTTCGCATAGGCCTCCGCCAAAAGGATGACTGCCATCGTCACATCCGATGGCAGCTTGCTCTCATATTCCTCTGCTTCAAACCTATTGTGTGTATGGAAGATCACATACCGCTCTGCCCTGGCTATGTCATAGGCCAGCTGGCTGTCGGTTCTGGCTTCTACCTTCGGAGATGATGTGTACTCCCGAATCTGCTGCGGTTCAATCCAAGGCCTCTTCATGCTCTCCCCCTGATTCTTCTTCATAATCTACCTGCGCAAAGCCCATTACATCAAGCGCGTCCTGAATTCGCGAAACCCTCTCGCCATTGTTATTACAGCCCTCAATGTCGATGCCATGAGCCTCGGCAAACGCAATCAGCTCGTCCTTCTTCATAGACCTTATATCAGCAGGTGCAGAACCACCATCCGTAGGCTCAGAAGCCTCCAGTCCCTCGTCCGCTATCTCGAACCGCCCTGTTCCCATAAGTTTCTCAGCGACATCATCTTCAACATCTACAGGGATTCCCTTGATACATGAGAACCCCTTTGCGGCATAGGATAGCCCCGATTTCAAGCATATCTTCTTCATAATGGCACCCCTCCTATGCAAGTTCCGTGAGCAGCGGAGGAAGGTTCATGATGATGGCTGCCGCCTCAAGCTCCTCGATGATTGCATCAAAGTCGAAATGGACGACATAGTACTTCTTATCCTCCCTGATTGCCTGTACGGATGTCTCGTCCTTCTTGATCTTCATCGTGTATGTATTGACCTGGACGAAGTTCTTCGGGTTGGAGAGGATGACCGTATTATCCGGCATCATCGGGACGCCCATGGAAGGGATGCCCACAGGGCTCTTATATAAGCTCTCAGGCACCGCGCCCCCTGCATTGATGACTTTATTGAGCAGGAACATCTCCCACTGCTGTGCCCTTGTGGGGCTCATCATCCAGCGGAGCGTCCCATCGTTGAACCTGGGGGGCAGGGAGGCCACCGCCTTGTAGAACATGTCAAGCTCCATCTCCTTTGCTCCAGAGACATCGATGATATGGCCATTTCCGAGCATCTTGATTATACCATCGTTCTGGCCGAGAAACACCTTATCTGCCGCGTCTCCAATCCGTACAGCCTCTGCGGCATTCCAGGCCCCCGCAGTATGGTTCGACATGAAGACGTAAAGGCTGCCGGCTTCTATGACGCAATCTCCGGCCGCATATGTCTTACTAGCAGAGAACACCTCTGCTGCGGCTGCCTTTTCCTCCCCATTGAGCAGGAGATCCTCGGAATCGACACCGACCTGTGAGGTCATGAGGTTGGTCACAATCCCGTCCATGTTCTCCCCCTCGATGTTCTGTCTGAGCGTCTCGTTGGTGATGTCCCAGTCAAGCCTCGTCGCTTTACAGGCATAATTGACCACCCCGAATTTGGGGCTTGCGGTCACCCCATCGAACGCGTTCTCGGTCTTCGGGCGGAGCAGCCTGTGGCCGATGCCAATCTTATCGATCTCACCTGATTTTTCCGTCCTCGTCACATGCCTGATTGCTTTCTGGAAAGGCGTCGCCTCGAATGTCTGCACCAGGAACTTCTTGGCCTGATATGGGGTGAGCGTTCCATGGGAGACTGAGTCTGTTGTTATTGTGTCTTTGATAATCTGTGCGTTTGTCGGCATAATGTTTTCTCCTCCTTTTCTTAGATGATGCCATGCAGATAGTGCTGCTCCTGCTTCTCGACGGTTCCCGCAGCGTCATTGAGGTTCCCGGGGAGCGCCCTGCTCTTCATCACAGGCCCCAAGGCCTTCATCACAGGCTCCATGGCTTTTCGGATCTCCTCCCCGACCATCTTAGCGATTGCATTCGGCGCCACATCCCCGGCAGGTGCATCTGCAGCTCCAACAGCGGTGCCGGCATCTCCTCCACCATCCCCTTCCGGAGCCAGGGCCTCCAACTGCTTCACCACAGGCTCCATGGCCTTCTTCACCTCTTCGGCCACTACTGTTTTTACTTCCTCTGTCGTCATCCCAACATCCTCCTTCTGAACATTGTCTGTTTCTGCCGCCGGCTCTTCCTGGAACTCTGCCAGGAATGTGCCGAGCGTATCATAAATGCCCTTGATGGCATTCAGATTCTTCGCGCTGAGGCTCTTCCCCTGCTTCAGGACAGATGCCGGGGCTGTCCCTGCTGCCTTTTCCAGGGACTTCACGATGCTTCCATCCGATGTGAGGAGCTGCGTGACGATATCGTTGAAATCCTCCAATGCCTCCCGGATGGCGTCTTCATCGGAGCTGTAGCCCCACTCCCACATGCCTGTGTCCGGATTATAGAAGTTCCCTTCCAGCGTGCTCCTGAGCGCATACCAGGCAGAATAGAAGTTGTCTTCCTTGACCCTGCGCTGGAAGTTGGTCTTCACGGCGCCTTTCTCCACCACGTCAAAGCCCATTGCCTTGGCCAGCCGCCGGAACAGACCCTTGGTCCCCTCCTGCTTCTCTACTGACAGCGTCACGTCCTCCTCCGAGTACACGCCCACCCCTCCCATGGAAAAGCCTGTAATCTCCCCCTTCTGGATGGACTCCCACACACCGGCATCGCTGATTTCCATGGTCATCAGCCATGTGCCTTTTTTGATGCCCTCCCCATCAATCTCCATGTCGCACTTCGCCACATAGGACTCCACCACGGCAGCACCGTCACATTTCTCAAAACAGTGCTGCAGGTCCACCTGGTTGCCGTTCTTGGCGAACCAGTAAGCCGCCTTCGTAATCTCCTCCTCGGTCATGTAGTTCCCCTGGCTGTCCTCCACCATAGGCTCATACACGATTCCTGTCACAAAGTGGCTGTCCGCATCTGCCTTCAGGATTCGGCCGAATGTGGCGAAATTTGCAGCCCCATCCTCCGATTTGGTAATCAGGAACTGCTTCTTGTTCGCAGCCTTGCCCACCAGGGACACAAAGCTGATTTTTGCATCTGTAATTGCGTATGCTTTCGCAATCCGCGGCATAATCCCATACCTCCTTCCAAAGAAGCACAGCAAAAAGGCACCCTTTCCGGATGCCTCTCTCTGTCCTCTATGCTATTCCAATCCCCTGCAGCTCATTCGGTCAATGCCTCGGCCTTTCTCTCGCTCTCCCTTTTCCTGAACTCCTTCATCCTTGTGGACTCCCTGTCGATTTTCTCTTCCAGTCTTTCAAGGGCTTCCCATACTTCATCTGTCATGAACTTGCCATAAATATATTCAAAGCAACCTTCAATCTCATCCAAATCATCCACATCCATCTCGTTCAGGTAGGCAAGGATTTCCTCCACGTCATCGCCGAATGCTTCCATAAGAGGAAAAATTACGAGTTTTGTAAAATCAAGCCCCTGGGTATCCTCCAATTCATCCCACCACTTAACTAGGCTTTCCACCTCATTTTTATCTACCATTTACCCGTCACCTCCCTCTGCTTTGCATCTGGAAATATGGTGTCAATGTTATGATGCGCATCCTCAAATATACCCACCGTTACACCATCATGCTCCTGAAATTTTCGGTATCCAATAATATTTCCTGCTTTATCCGTTAATTCCTCTGTTACTGCTGGCCTGTTCGCAACATACGTTCCAGCAACGCGCACCTTTTCATTGTCCCAATCTTCTGGGAACCATGACTGCCCTGTTTTCCCTAAACCCTTATCCTTTGTAGCATGGCCTTCCACTCCACCTATCCGGACACCATTGTCATATGTCTTTTCAATCCTATACGCAACCCCCCGGCTTGAAAGCTCGCCTAGATTTGCCTGCGAGTGCCCGCCTCCCTTCATCCTGCCGCCATTGTCCCTACCGGCTGGCTTCTTTGGATTTTTTAGGTTGGTGAAATCCCCCACCGTGGAATGCCTCAAAGCAGAGCCGCTTACAGTAAATATACCATCTTCCCGCAGTTTCTGCAATGAGGTCTTCTTGACTTTCGACAGCATTTCATCGCTGTCGATCAATCCGGCATCATAGAGAGCCATCTTGGTCTTTCCCAGGTACTCGACCTGTTCCTCCCGCGTCTTCCCCTTGAAGTTCTCAAGAGCGGAGTATGGAGTGATTCCTGCCTTCGCCTTATTCTGCTCATCCAGCTCCTTCTTCCATGCGGCATCCTCCTCCTCTATGTATTTCTGTTGCAGCCGCCTGCGCTCTTCCAGGCTCATGCCTATGGCACCATCGGCGGCTACCCCTCTGTGGACGCAGTGGCAGTTCACGCTCTCGCCTGGCGGGAGACAGGGGTCTCTTGGATACATGGGATTATATGTCTTGCCATCCTTCCCTTTCAGTACGAACGGCTGATTCTTTGGGACAATCTGGCCATCCATGTCCACATGGTTAGGGCGCGGCTTATTCTTATGCGCCCCCGTGTGCCTCCACTCCTTCCGGTCAGTGGATGGGCTCTGCTGGATTGCCTCTTCCCTGGCCACCGAATGGGCCCGGAGCACTTCGGTAACGGCCACCCTCCTGGCCTTATAATACTCGCTCCGCCAGCCTCCATCCATAATCTTCCGCGTCAGCTCCTGTATGCTTCCACCCTCGTCCATAGTCCGCTTGAAAAGGTCGGTAATCTCCCTGTGGGTACTGATTTGCATCAGCCTCCCAAGTTCCGCGCTCCAGGAAGCGAACCAGCTCTCTGTCCTCTTCTGTATGGCATCGACCACCAGCTCCCCATCTGTCTCCTGCATGTAGGCCGTGGCCAGCTTAGGAATCTCAGACTCGAACATCACCACAGCCGCCTCCCCAATCCGTTCAGCGATGTCGTCATCCTCCAGCATCTCAGCGACATTCTCTTGCGCTTTCTCCCAATCGCCCTCCGGCGCGTCCTCCAGCGCTGCCACGAAGGCTTCCGTCTGACCCTGGAGCGCCTCGGCCACGCCCTCCTGCAAGGAATCAATTGCCTCGACAGTCTCCTCCGCCTCAGCAAAGCCCTCGTCTGCCAGCACATCCGCCATGTCTTCATCCGCTTTGGCAAGATACCGGTCTATCGCGTCCAGTATGCCGTCCCCATTGGATATGACGGCTTCCGCAATCATCCGATAATATAATGGCTGCTCCAGCATGTCATCCACCTGCCTTTTCCCGGTACCCGTTCAGCGCCTTCCGTATCTCCAGCATGACCGGCACGATGTCCGCGTCATATGCAGCCGCCTTCTGGATCTGGCTGTCAAGCTGCTCCATCTCTTCATCCGAAACCCCTCTGGCTGCTTTCTGAGGCCCGCTATCTTGGCCTGTAGGCGCGTTTTTCTGCGATGGTGGTTCAATCATTGTCCCGAATCCGGAATTGTCCTGCTGCCCCTGTGAGAGCGTTCTCGAACATGCCAGCGGGATGTCGCCCCAGCCTCCATCATAGTCCTCACAGCCGTCCTTCCCCAGCACTTTATATGTGAGCTCCTTCGCCGTATTGGGCGTCAGGCCTCCGGCTCTCTCTGTGATGTTCAGCATCTTCTGGATGTCATCAGGGTTGGTGATGTCCGGCCCATCGAACCGCGCCTCCACATAATGGAAGCCGTAGCCATTCAGCAGCTTCTGGTTCACCGCCCAGGCCAGAGACGCCCTCTCCGGCTGGAACACCTGCTTCTCTGTGACCTCCATGGCCGTCTGCGCCGTCGCCCTGTTGAAGTCCGTGGTGTATCCAACATACAGATCCGGGAGCAGGAATGCGGACTGGGTCTTCTTCCTGCCGTTCTCCTGATACTCCTGGAATAGTTCATCTTTCTGTAGGATTGTGGCAAGGTCTTTGATCTCCACCTCCGGCTTCTCTTGGCTCGTGAATGCCGCCGTCGTCTCCAGCGTATCCGTCTCCAGCACCAGAAAGGAATGCTGGCCGCTCTCCCCCTCGATGCCCGCCATGTACTCCCTCAGCTTGGAGAATGCCGAATCCGACAACGTGCCGCCCTTGACCAGGATCATGAGGGGCGTGTGCCGCCCATGCCGGAAATAGCTGTTGTTCAACACCTCCGCCCGCCGGTTCCCGTCCACGGTCAGCACCTGGCCTATCCAGCGGACCTCCCCATAAGGCATGCTCCCAATCCGGAACTCGATGATCTCGTTGGCCTGGTCATCTATCCCTATGGCTTCGTCCGACTCGCCCATGTACTTCCCGTCCCTCTTGTCCATGATGCGGGGATCGCCGAACTCCTTGAAGTACACCGTCTTGCCGCCTACGTTCTGCCGGAACTTCCGGAACTTCTTTTTCCTGTCGACCGCCTCCCCCTTATGGAAATACTGGATGTCCACATAAGGCCGGAGCGGATAGGTCATGTCGATGGAGGGCGTATCGACAATGAACTGCAGCTCCGCCACCTCCTGCATCTGGTTCCTGATGACCTCGCAGTAGGCTATCCCATAGGTCTCCCTGTCACGGATGACGTTCTCGAACACTTCCTTGGTCTGCATGTCCATATTGAGCAGCGCGATGATTTTCTGCAGCGCGTCCCACTCCGCTTTCATCTCCGGCATCTCCGCATCATGGTCTTCCGCGTATCTCACAGAAATACCAAAGCCCGCAATATTGCTCTTATAGGCTCTGATGCACTGGGGAAGGATGGTGGAATTGTCCACCAAAGCTTTCAGGCCCCGCATGTCCACCGGATGGGGTATCCAGTCGGAAGCGGATGTCTGCATGGATGAATCCAGCTGCTCTCCCTTGTCCGACTTCTCCACTTTCTGTCCATAGAATACCGTCGTTGCATCCATGCCGGACGATTTCACTATCTTTACATCTATCTTCGCCGTAGGCCTCTTCCCTTCACCCATCAGCCCTTGCCTCCTTTCTTTTTATAACTCATCGGCAGACACACCAGCAGGACGCAGTCCCCTTCATCAGGTGAGGATAGCCCTCTGTCTTTCATCTCCTGCTTGCTCTCCACTTTCTGCTTGCCATTGCTGCAGAACTCGAATTTCCGGCATGACAGCTGGCCGATAAGGTCGCCGTCATCCGGCAGTATGACTTCCGGCGCATGGGGCCGCCCATGGTCATCATAAGGCGCAATCAGATCCCTTACCACCCCCATCATGTAGGTGGTTGAATCCGCATAATGCCTATGCTTGATTGGCACCCCGAAATTCACGGCCAAGATGGCCATGTCCCCGAACACTGCCGGGTCAGACCGTTTCCAGTTTCTTAGCTGGTCGACGACACCGCCGCCGACACCGCCGTCATCCACCTTGATGCCAATCTGCCCCTGGAACTGGAACCTCTGCTTCAACTCCTTATAAAGCTTTGCTATCATGCTGGCCGTCCAGGTCGTGTCCTTGCCATTGTACTTCTTATAGAACCGAACGACCTCGTTCACCCGGTATCCGATGCAGGTCTTGTCATCGCCATAGCGGGCCACGTCGCATCCTATCTCTATCCGCTCCACGCCGCTCACGTCCACTGGCTGGAGGTTCCCTGCGCTGTCCCGGAACCTCCCGAACGCCCTGGCTGTAACCTCCGACATCTCCGTCCTGGTGCTCTGCTCCAGGAACGCGATTGGGATGAACACATCGTCCTCCTGCTCCGGGAACTCGCCGTATACACGGACACGGACCACATTGCTGTTCTCCCCATACTTCCGCTTCATGGCCTCTATGTTCTCTTTATTGGTGCGCCCGCTGGTCTCCGCGTTCACAGTATGGCATCGGTACAGCGCATGATCCACCGTATGGCTCTCATAGAAGGTGCCGCTGGTCTTCGTGGGGTTCCCCATCAGTAGGAGCTTGTTGTTGGCTCCGGCCAGCGTGCCGGTGATTGCCTCCATGATTGAATCCGCCACGCCGGATGCCTCGTCTACGATGAAGAGCATGTTGTCCTCGTGGAATCCCTGCATGTTCTCCGGCTTTGTCGCCGTCCTGGCCACCGCGAACCAGCGCTTCTCATATCCAATCATGTAGACATATGTCTTCGTCCATCTGAGCAGCATGGGGAGCAGCGGGGAGTTGTTCATCCACTTGTCCACCTCCGACCACAGCACGTCATGGAGCTGCTGCTTTGTGGGAGCCGTGGCAACGATGCGCGGATATGGGAAGCAGACCAGGAACCAGAGGAGCAGCGCGGCTTCCTCGCCGGTCTTCCCCACGCCCTGTCCAGACTTGACGGACACCCTCGGATAATCCCTTAAATCATATGCCACCTTTATCTGCCAGTCGTCCGGCTCGAACAGCAGAACCTCGCGCATGAACAGAACCGGGTCGCTCTGCCATAACGGGATGCTTTCGTCAAGGAAATCCTCCAGCCAGGCCTCATTTTCCATCCCGCTGCCCCCTTTCCGCCAGTATCTTTTCTGTCCAGGCTTTTAAGATATCCTTTCCAGCCCCCTCGTTTTCCAGCTTCTGGCTCTCTGACCTGAGCCTTGCCAATGCCTCAATGGCTCTGGTCTTAGCCTTCTGCACCTTGGTGAGCTCGGCCTCCAGTGCCATTATGCTGTTCATGACAGCCTCTGTATGCGTAACGCTGGTTTCTGTCACCTTCTTATATTTTCCTTCGCCGATGCTCTCTCCATCAGAACCAACCAGATCCTCAACCTTTTTCGTCTTGGACGCTGCCTTTACGGCCAACCCATGGTTCTCTGCTTCCAGCTCACGATAGCGCTTGATGCTCCTCATAAGCCTACGTTCCCTCAGGGAGAACATCTGCAGCTGCATGATCAGGTGCGCTTCCTCGGCATCTTCCATGCTCTCTATCAAATCCCGCTCTTCATCATCCAGCGCATCCCAGTATATTCCGGAATATGCCCCATGCTTCTCCGCATTCTTGTTCCTGTATGGTGGCGCTCCTCCCTTCGAGCCCTCGGCGTTACGGTTGCCCGGCTGTCCGCCCCGCTTCCTTTTTTGCAACGTTGCATTGCCTTCCGCTTCGGTTTTCGCAACGTTGCATCTGGTCTTTTTTGAGGGTTCCGTTCCCCATTTCCCCCGGTTTTTCCAGCTGCGGATCGTCCCCTCCGGAACATCGAGCTTCTTGGCAATATCAATAAGCTTCATCCCTTTATGGAACAGCTTCTCCGCTTCTGCCTTTTTGTCGCTTGGCGCCCTCGGCATACCACCACCTCTCTTCTATTCGTTTTCGTTTCCATAAAAAGAGAGGGGGCAACGCGCTCCCTCTCCGTTCCGCTTTACGAATATTATTTGTCAGTACATTAAATCTTCGTTATGAACTCAGCTTTAGAGAACCCTTCCCCTGGCTTGACCATCATCTTAAGGAAGTCCTCCTTGGAGAACTCTGAAAGCCGGAAGATTTCCTCCGGCCTCATCCCGAGCTGCTTCCCTATCTCCTCCACCGACTTGCCCTCTCCCATCAGTTCCTTGACGATTGCCTTCATGGGCTCCAGCAGATGTGTGCCTCGCGCCCTATTATGGGTAACTGTCCCGTAGATGTTCCCGGCCTTGTCCTTATGCTCCACAATGACCACCGGCACCTTCCCGCACAGCCTGGAACGCAGCGGCTCCTCATCGGCAACCGTCCACCGGTGGAATCCATCAATAATCGTAAAGTCCGGCCTCACCACAATCGGCAATGTCCATCCATTGGCCAATATAGACTGCTTCAGCAGCTCCAGGTTCTGCCTTGACACTTTATTCGGGTTATAGTCATTAGGCTTCACCATCCTCCTGTCCACCCACTGGAGCGTTGACAGAGGGCCGCATAGCTTATCATCCATTTGTCATCCCCTCCTGTTTCATGGCTTCCGCAGCATACTTCCCATAAATCCTCTGGTACAGCGCCCTGAACGAGCGCAGCTTCGGGTCGCCGGACAAAAGCCCTTCATAGATTGCTTTGCAGTCCTTGTTATCTGCTATGGCAGATACGCCCATGAAGAAATTACGGTACTTTTCAGCCACATACCGTTTGTGTTTTGTCCGAAAGTTCCTATCCATATCAGAAAACAACAGCAAAAGAGCCGCCTTATAGTCCTTTTCAGCACCCCCCTTTTCATTCTGCTTCCTGGCAACTGTATTCCTGCCGAACATCTCACTATCCCAATATAGGGCTGCCAGATAGGCATTAGGTTCCCGCCGTACGATCCTTTCCATCAGGTCAGGATAGTACTCATTCATCTTCACAAGGCTCTTTGCAGTGTCAACGGAGAAGAACTGCGATACCCTCAACTGCCCCTTTCTCGTGCCGGACTGCCATAGAAACAGATAGATTTCAGGTATGTCCACTTTTTGCCGCGAAAGATAGAGCCATACATCATTGTCCTTCCAATCGTAGATCGGGAAAACCTGATGCTTGTTAGTCATGGATTTTCCAGCTCTCAGGGCGGTTGCCACATTTTGTAGCCTCTGGACAGATTCCGCTGTCCTGATTCCTGTAATCGTAATTCCATCGGCGCTTATCCGTGGCAGGAAGTCTTGATACGCATCCACTCGGGGGCGCAGCATCTGGTGGCTCCGAATCGCAAAGGATGGCGGCTTCCTTACCCAGACATCCTTTTTATATCTGTCCCAGCAGATAAAAGTTTCGTCATTGGACAATTCATTAAAGCAGTTATAGTGCTTCACCTCCAGGCAGAACCACTCAAACTTTGCTCCGACCAGCATGAATTTCTTCCGCCATTCCCTTACCTTTTCCTCTATGCATGGGAAAATGGCTTCTTCATCAATAAATTGCACAATGAGCTGCATCGGGGCAATCTCTCCCATCTGTATCAGATCCATTACCAGCTGAGCCAGGCAAAGGCTGTCCTTCCCACCGCTGAAAGACATATATACAGGGAGACCGTTTCGGAAAACATTCCGAATCCTGATCTTTGCAGCTTCCACCACATCAATACTGGCCAGGCATCTTTTTATAGCCATATCTTTTCCCCGCATTTCGGGCAGACAGCAAATTTTCTTATCTCGGTGGAATCTTCATTATCTGCCGTCGGCTCCTGCTGCGCTGCTGTGGCCGGAGCCTGTTCCATCTGCTGCTCTCTCTGGCCGGTATGCATCTGCTGATCCTTTCTCTCTGCCGCTTCCTTAATGCTTCGAATCTCGCCTTCGTCAAGTGTGCCGTATTCGGAAAGCTTGCTTGTGATATCCTCGGCCTCCGATACCATCTGCTTCAGTATCTCTTCATCGAACCCCGGGATGTCCAGATCCCCCCGCAAATCCTCCAAAAAGCTGTTCAGAGTATCCAGGTTCTCAATCCCCAGGCTGAAAATCTTATTGTCAGCAATCATCAGCTTCTTTTTCTGGTTTTCCGTGAGATTGTCATACCGGTACACGTCCGCCGTGTCCTTCCCCATAGCAATGAGCGTATCATACAGGCCGTTTCCAGCCAGAATGACATTCTTTTCATCCACGACAATCGGCCTGATCTGCCCGAACATCTCCACGCTCCGGCGAAACTCTTTAATCTGCTGCTCTGTATGTATCCTGACATTCTTCTCAGGCTTGACCAAATCGGCCAGCTTCATTTTTATTATTTTCACGTCCGCATCCTCCAAGATGATTTGGTAGGAGCGTCTGCAACGTATGACCTATATGCTATCTGCAAATAGCGAAATCATTTCAGGCTATCCAGAAAATCCTTAGCGCTCTGGATATGCGCCGCGGCCTCTGCCACGATGGTACTATCTATCTCGTAGACCTCCGCCCAGGCGCTTTCTACATTCCCTGTCCACTGCCGTGCCGGCCATGGATGCGTGCCGCAGAGATACCCGTTCTTCCAGCCATAAATCGGCGGCATCTCCAGATTGTGATAATAGATATATGCCAGCATCTGTTCATGTGTCCAGTCGGAGAGCGGGCTGTATCTCGTCACGCCCTGCTTGTTGGTGTAGATATTGTCTCCCTTTCCCACATAGTTCCCATCGGCTCGCCGACGCCCCAGCAGGAGCATGTCGGGCTGTTCCTCTTTGTAATACTTCGCCTGTCCCCGGTGCTGGACGATATGGAACCACTGTGCCGCCGTCCTGCTATCCTGTGGAAAGAGCATCTGCGGGTGGGCGGCCAGCCACTCCATATCCTGCCCAGTGTTTATTATGGACAATCCAGGCGGCTTGTGGGCATCCACCCATTCCATGAACGCTTTATACTCCAGATTGCAGATAACGAGCACGCCGGAGCTTATCCCTGCCATGCGGCATATCTCTCCCAGAACCAGGGAGTCCTTTCCTCCGCTCCATGCGTAGGCGGCCTTCTTTCCTTTGGCCTTCTTTTTGATCTCCTTCACTGTCTTGTCCGCAAGCTGCTCCAGCTCTTTCCGGCTCACTGCCTGTTCAATCCTCTCCAGCGCCTCAATCCAGTCTGAGTTTTTAATCTGCTGCTTTCTTCCAAGCATGTTATCCACGATCCACCTCCCGCTTCCTGCTCAATGCAAGAGCCACGGTTCCCGAGAGGATGACTGTCAGGAGGCTGCCTACCGTCTTATAAATGGCAATCCCTTTTATATTCCCATATCCGAACACCGGCAGTCCAATCAGCATGGCAGAGATGATTCCTGCCACTATGCCCTGCGGCGTCAGCCTTACGCCTTTGAGGGTAAGAACCGTCGGCAGCAGCGTGGACGCCCTGAGCGTCCCATACATCAGGAACAGGTGCGTCACCGTCAGCCCCGGGATATTGGCTATGGCAATGCCGGCTGCCAGCAGGAACAGCATGGAGAGCTTTGTCTTTCCCAATGTCTTTTCCTGAAAGATATCCATGGCAAGGGATGACACCGCACATAGGTTGCTGTCCACAGTGGACAGCAGGCCTGAAATCACCATGGCCAGAAACGGAGTCATTGCCCATGACGGGAACAATGCGCATATCAGCTCGAAATTGATTATCCCTGTATCCTCTGCGGCATATCCCATGCCAGCACCAATGAACCCAATGATTCCCATGGACAGCGGGACGATGCCGAACAGCAACGCCCCTATCAGGAATGCCCTGCCGATTCCCTCCTTTCTGACACAGAAAGCCCTCTGCCAGAAGCATTGGTCTCCGAAGGGCCCTGATATGAGCCCGATTGTGGTCGGCAGCCCGAACCCGAGGAAAATTTCCAGTCCACTTGCCGAGAACAGGCATCCGGCATCCCCTGTGGCTCCTCTTAAACCCGTCAGCAGCGTTTCCAGCCCTCCGCCATTCTTTACACCATAAGCCACAAAACCTATGCTGGCGGCCAACATGAAGACCATCTGAATGGTATCTGTCAATATCGAGGCTCTTATCCCGGAAAACTGGGAATAGGAGAACGCAATCACCGCCATGATCATCGTCATGGTGGCAAAAGGGATCCCGGTAAGCATACTTAAAATTTTGCTGCCTGCCAGCAGCTGCACCCCGGTAGACAATGCCGACAGCGCCCCGAGCTGGAACAGGTAAATTTTCTTCACGGAACCAGACTGGTATTTTTCATGCATATACCCGGAAAGAGTAATCCCCTCCGGCATTTCCTCCCTTATCCTTTTTGCAAAAGGGATGAACAGTATCAGGCAAAGCACATTCGGAACCAGGAACCAGAAGAGCCCTGCAAAGCCCTTTGTGTATGCGTTCTCGGTTGACGTGAACAGCGCCGGCGCCCATATCCATGTGGCGGCTATGCTCAGCGCGGATACTCCCCACCCGATATCTCTATTCCCGACACAGAACTTTTCGACATTGCCCTCTTTTTTTGTCATAAGCACCGTTGCCCCAAACATTACTGCCGCATAGGCCAACAGCACAGCCAAAGTGTAATTCATGGTATTCCTCCTTATTTTCTTCTGGAGGAGCCCTTCATGCCATCCTCTCCCTACCCCATCTCCTTTCCCGGAAAATCTGCATGAAAAAAGGAAGCCTGGAACAACTCCAGACTTCCTCGAACGTTTGATTCAGAATTTTGCAGATATCATTCTCTCACATCTATAGTGCAAAGTCAAGGAAAACTTTTTGCAAATGGAGGATCTAATGTACCTTCAATCCGTCCACCCCGAAAATGAGTGCTGAGAGCCTTTCCGTTGCCACTTTCAGATCCCCATACACGCTCCTGACCGATATGTGGTGCTTCTGTGCAATCTCCTTCGCTGACAGGATGTCCTCTGCCATGTACATGTCCCACATGACCTCATACCTCCTCATATCGGCATCCCTGTTAGTGGATTTGTCGCAATATGCCGCATACAGCCCGAACATGGTCTCGATATGGGACACTATGACCGCTGTCCTGGTGGCGCTGCGCCTTATGCTCTCCACGACCACGTCATCATCATACATTGACATCATGGACTCCAGGATGTCCAAGGCGGACTCCTCCATCTGCGTCCGTCCAAAGACGGAATTCTCCGCATGCTCCTTCAGCATATGGTAGTTCTGAAGGAGCAGCTTCGTGTTCCTCAAACGGCGGTCAGCTCTGTCCCCACGTTCCCTCTTTCGCTCCAGTTCAAGCTTCCTCAGAGCCTCCTTCGCCCCGATATCGGCGGCCTTTTCATAGATTTCCTTCAGCTGTTCCGGAGTAAGGGCGATTATGGACAGGCCTACGCCGCCTACATCTGCCCCTTCTTCCACCGGCTCCATCCCAGCATCGTCCGCACATCTAATGGCTGCCTTTTCCACCACCTCCCGCTCCACATGCATGTCTGCAGCAATCCTATACGTCCCCCATCCTGCGCTCCGCAGTGCCATAATCTTTCCGACATCCACTTTTTCCATGCTTGGCCCTCCTTTTCCTATTCAAAATCCTTCCAGATTATGATATAATCTTATCTGTCCATTGGAGGGTTGCGAAAGCGCTCTCCTTTTCCTATTGCCTGGACAGCACCTGCAGATAGTCATCCATGGACATCTGCCCAGGCAAATCTTGGTCGGCCTTCTCCCCTATGGGTGCCCCGGCAGTCTTGCGGCTGGCATGCATGGTGGTTCCGAATTTCCTTTTATAGCAGACCGGCCCATATCCAAGCGCTTTGCTCCTTGTATCTTTTAATCTCCTTCCGCAGATTGAGCACTTCATCATCCGCCCGTTACCCCTTTCCGCAGGGCGCATTCCGAACATAGAGCAATGGCTCCTTGCTGAAGCACTACCGAAAGAAGCGGTGTCTTCCAGCATTCACACCCACATGCCGGGCATTGTGTAAGTTCCCATCCATCCCAGCCAACCGGAATGTTCCTTTTCATGGGCATCATGGCATATCCGCCCTTTTCCTCTGTCCCTCTCGGCCTTATCTTCACTTCCACGTGCATCCCTCCTTAAAAGCAAAAAAGAAATACTTATCCTTTACCTTGTCCGCTACATCCTTCCAGCATTCCTTCCCGCATAGGAACGACCTGCTCGCCAAAATATCCATGGCATAATCCAGAATATCCGCTTCCTTGTGCAGCCAGGCGCAATGCTCTCTGCAATGCTCCTTGATTACCTCCAGCACATCCGACTCTTTATCGGCCTCGATTGCTTTGGATAGTTCCATCCTCCATCGCTCTGGTGAAAGCTCTCCTGCATCAGTCTTATAGACTTCTGCGTACTTTGTGACCTGCCTTCTGTTCCCCCTCCTGGTGATTTCATATACACCAGTCGGCATGGCGCTCCCTATGTGCATGTGAATAGCATATAACTCTACCATATGAGGAAAATCTCCTTTTCCATATTGTTCATGCCTTCCTCCCCTCAGCTGAACTTCCACGCATCCATCCCATACAGATTGCGGCTTTTCCTTGTCATGGTAATCTTGTCTGTGAATCCTTCCATACAGCTCTTCTTCGCAGCCCTCCTCATGCCACGAGAAGTGCACCTCTTGATGTGCCGCTTATACCCAGGTCCAACGAACCTGTTCTTATGATACATTCCCATAGATGGCCTCCTGTTTATTTACTGGCTTTATTGGTTTCCGGTTCCGTTTTCAAATTCCTTTCGAAGTAAAACTGTATCGGCTTATGATGCTCTTCCACCTCCGTCTTACGTCACTCCCTACATCATGTCGAAAATGCTCAGCTGCACAGGCTTTTCCTGCTCCTCCTTAATCTTCTGGTTCCTGAGTCTTTCCAGCCCATCAATCCTCTCCTTGCCTAGCCATTTGTCCGCATGTATACGGTCAAGGGAATCTGAATCCATGTTCCAGTATCCTATCTCCAGAATCCTCTTCTCAAGCCTTTCTATCTTCTTCCTTGCGATGTCCTTGCGGTGCCGTTTCTTCTGCTCCTTTTTCTGCCTTTCCAGATCAGACGCATGCACGACCTTTATGCCATCCTTGATGTCCTGCAGGTCCTGCATCAGGTCGCGGCTTTCGCGCTGCTCTGCCCGGATGTTCAAGACTTCGACCTTCATTCCATTTAAAGCTATCTCTGTATGATATCTGCTGGTCACCCTTTCAACGATATCCTTTTTGCACCGCTTCACGACCTGCTCGCATATGGTGATGGATCTAGCGGTCTCAAACAGCCTTATCCCCTTCTCGATAGTGACGACTTCTTCTCCATCGAACAGCGTACCGTCCTGTCGGATGTAAGTCTTCCTGACATCATAGAAGACATTCCCCTTCTTCTTGCTCACGGGTTCATGCGTAAGGTCGCATACCCCTCCGACATTCATGCAATGACGTGCACATTCCATAGGGTCATATATCTGCTTCCATGTCCCTTTCCAGTAATCATAGTGCATGTGCCAGTGGCATACATGCCCTTTCACCTTTTCCGAATATGCTCTATATCGCCGTGCCCTCTCCTCATCCTCATCTCTCATAGCTTTGTCAAGGCTACGTTCATAATCGTAGGGTTCATCCGTCCGGTGGCAGTCACATTGCAGGACTTTTGTAAACGCCCCGCCTTCTGGGCCTTTAAGTATTGGATTCCTAAGGCTGCATGCGTCTTTCCTATAGGGGCATGTAATCACAGGATTGTCATTTTCTGGAATCCAGTCTATCCCCATATACGACATGCTCCCTGTCGAAAAACGTGTCCCATTAACCAGCAATCCACATCCTGTACAGAACACCATGCTTTTTAGGCACTCTCTAGTATACACAAAGCCTCCTGCCAAATTCTGCCACAATTCTTTTCCCCATGCACTTCTGCATACCTCCACATATTCTGGATGGCACTCTGCTGTATATCCTTCCTCCAAAAGCTTTTTTGTCAGCAGATTATATTCTTTCTTCACCTGATTCACCTCACATCATATCCCCTGACATGGCCGCATCCCGAAGAAGTCTTCCATGCGCTCCCTCAGAGCATCCACATCCATGTCATATTCATTTGCAATGCATTTCTCGCATACCTTGTTCTTATAGGCCAGTGTCTTCGACAGCCTGGCATCCCAGCTGTTCAACTTCTGGCCACAGATATTGCACTCCTCGTCCAGCCATCTTAACTTCGTTGCCAAATCCTTGTCCCTGGAAAAATCCAGCCTCCTTTCCTTCGCATTATCCTTCTATACATAAGCGCCCCATTCAACCGCCTTGTTCAGCATCAACCATTTGCCTCCAGTCCTCGAGCATCATCTGCATGCCTATCGGTTCAAAGTTCATCCATAACATCTCCTTCTTCATAGAGCAGACCTGGGAATAGGATGTGCTCTCCCGAAATTCCCATTTGCAGAGCATGTCCCGGTACAGCTCTGTATCATACCCGCTTATCAGCACCAGCCCTTTATGCTGGAGCAGCGCTTTCAGCAACTCTTCATGTCCAGCAGCATCCATTTCGCATCGGTACTGCTTTCCATGCCTGGTCTCCAGCATATACGGAGGGTCACAGTATATCAGCACGTTCCTGAAATTGAACCTCTTTATGATGTCAACTGCCGGCCTATTCTCGATCTGCACTCCCCGGAGCCGTTCGGTCGCCTGCATGATCTTCCCAGGCAGATTGCACCAGTCCTGTGATGCATAGGACCGTTCCCGTCCTTGCACGTCATTTTTCCAGCCCACCTTTTCCCCAGTCGTACGGAAACCGTGACCCATATTCAAGCGTATGTAGAAATTCACTGCCCGGCCCAGGCTGTCTTCCGGCATCCCGGCAAATGCATCATCATAGACCTGTCTGGCATATGGCGTCCAATAGATTTCATGTGCCAGCCTTTCCGGATCCTTCTTAATCCACTCAAAAAGATTTACGACATTCCCATCTAAGTCATTCACTGTCTCTATATGGCTCCTTGGTTTATTGAAGAGTATCGCGCCACTGCCGAAAAACGGTTCCAGATAACTATGATGCTCTGGGAAAAAGCTGATAATCCATGACGCAAGGCTCCACTTGCTCCCCGGATACTTTGCTATCGCTTTCATGGCAGTTTCCTATAAATTCTCAAATTCTTTCTGTAGGCGCAAATGTTCCCCCAAAATAAGTCCATAAAGCAAAGTCCGTCCGTCTGGATGGATTTTTATCGACTCATTCGCCGTGCATCCCGCTGCCAGAATATATACATTCCTGTCTTCATCCTCCATCCATGCTTTCGCCTTTTCCAATTCCTTCATCCTTTTTTGAATCTCATTTGCCTTTTCCAGATTTTCAATTTTCATATAGCGCTCCTTTCCGGGCGGCCGCATGCGCCGCCCTGGCTTATTTTTTGCAGCGTGTCTTCCCTATGTGGCCAAACTGTGCTATTTTATCGCCACCGGAAGGACAATCGCCTTGAAATCGCTGTCCTCGGACTCGATGGTCATCGGCATCTTCGGACTCCCGAAGGATATCCTGATGTTCTCGCAGTCAAAGGCCTTCAATGTTTCCGATACCAGACGGGCGTCGAACCCTATCGTCAGAGCCTCCGCAATATCCGTCTGGAGCCCTACCGTCTCGTGGTAGTCCGTCGTCTTGTCCTTGATGCTCAGGTTCAGGAAACGGCCCTTCAGCTCAAATCTGACCGGGCACCTTTCCTCAGCGCACATCTTTGCCCTCGTCATGGCATCCAATAGGGCCATCCTGGATACGGCCGTATGTAGCGGGAGCTCCTTGAACAATGTCCGATATGTGAAATACTCCCCTTCAACCAGCCTGGTGTATACCTCAAAATCCTCCGTGGCGAATACGGCCCCTGTCTTACTGTGCCTGATCTGCACGTCTCCGGACATTCCAAGGGATTTTAGCTTATCTACCGTGTTTTTTGGTATCAGCAGCTCGAACTCCCCATCATAGTCCACCCTGTCCCATGCCAGCACATGCCCATCCAGTCCGACAAAATTCAGCTGGCCGCCACCTGCCTGCAGACATAAGGAAGACATCAAGGGATTGCTGCCCTGTGCGGGCACGGCATAGGACACACGTCTCATGGATCCCAGAAGCGTCCCTGCCTGAATCGTCATCTCGCTCCCTTCCTCCTGGGAGGCCGTCATGGGAAACTGTTCCGGATCCATCGTCTGGTACTTGTTCCTAATCCTGTCTGCCTTGATGGTGATGACATTATTGGATGCGGCAGAAATCTCCATCTCCCCATCCGGCAGGTTGTTGATCAGGTCGAAGGCCCTATCCGGAATGATGAACGGTTCCCCCTCTATGCCCTCTATCTTCGCCTTGATGGTCATTTCTGTGTTGCTGGCTATCAAATAACCATCCCTGACCAGAATGCCCTGCAAGGCCGGATTGGCAGCCTTCTTCGGCACTGCCCCCTTAATCTTGTTCAGCTTCTGTGCAAGTTCCTCTTTCTGTATCCTCATCCCTCAGCTCCACCCCTTCCAAAATGAGTATCGTGCATTGCCTTTCCTGCAGCCTATAAGGTTCCAATTCCTTCTCTGTCATATATTTGCGGCCGAACAGCTCCTTCATCCTTTTCCAGACATCCCAGGGAACCCTGTAGAACTTTCTCAGCTCCAGCGACACCATCACATAGCAGTGGGCTCCGAACCCCTCATATATATCAAGGCTCTTCCATTGGGCATCCGTGATGACGGCCTGGCTTATCCTGTCGGAATCCGTATGCTTCGCTTCGAACATGATGCCGGTTCCATCGCATAGAATCCCTTTATAGTCCGGCTGCCCTTTCTTCTCGTAATATCCTCTGACGACCCCGTTCCCGTCCTTGCTGGTGATGCGGAACGGCTCCGGCGTCTTTTCTATATGCGCCCATCCATTCCGCAGATAAAATTCACAGGCATCCGTGATCCAGCGTTCAAAAGCCTCCCCGGCAGCCTTGCTCCGTCTGCCTATCAGCTGCCGTCTTGCATCAGGCATCGCTCCATACCTCCAGATGCCTTTCAAGGATCCGCCTGATGTCGCCCAGTTTCGTAATGCCGATGCCCCTGACATTCCCTATCTCCTTGATGATTCTTTCGATGCTTATGGACTTGAATTTCGGTGCCTGAGCCTTTCCTTGGTTGAAGCCCTCGCTCCTTGCCTTCTCCACCCTGTCCTCTACGTAATGTACCAGCTGTTCGTCTGTCATCTTCCGCATCTTCACGGCCTTTTCATGGATGATGCTTTCATCTGTCGTGCGCCTACAGCTCCTTTTCTTCGCCATAGCAGCCCTCCTCTCATTTCTTGACGCCCTTCCTATGGCTATGCTGGCAGTCCAGTCAGCATAGCCCTCCGTGTTCCTGCCCCATTCAGCCATCAGTGTCACCATGGCCAATCATGGCGTCCACCCGAACGGCATCCAGCCCGAAGTCCTTGCAGCACCGCTCAAGGCAGCTCCTGCACAGGAACCCTATCTGTTTCCCTGTCTCCCCCCGCCTGCATCTCACAAGCAAGGCTGCCATGTCCTTCTTCCTCATCCGCGCCTTGCACCCGCCGCATGCGGCAATCAGCTTCTTCTCCATCTTCGGGCTCATCTTCGGATGCTTGAGCTGCTCCGGGAACTCCCTCCGTATATCCCCTCCGCCCACGATAGGAATCAAGCTGTCCTTCATGTACACAGGAATCCCGCGCCTGTCGCACCATCCGACAATGTCATCGATCCATTCCCTGGCAGGGACGATTTTCCCTTTCCTATGTCCTGTCTCAGCGCCGATAATCACCCAATCGGGCGATAGGCCATCCATATCCTGGATTGGGAACGGTGCATGCATCGGCTCAATGCTCCAGAATGTGTGGTGCACATTGGATGTGAAGCATCTGTCCTCCGGCCTGGTGAGCGTTGAGCCATACCACATGTTGTCCCACATCGGCAACATCCCGGCGGCATCGCAGCGTTCGTACCGCTCCGGATTCTTCGTAAGGAACAGGTAATTGTGAATGGGGCGCTCCTGGCAGATGCCAAAGACCTCCTTTATCCATCCATCCGGAACCCAGGCCCCGAACATATCCGACATGGCTCCTACGAAGATGATGCTCCCCATCTTCAACTTCCTGGGGACGTCCATCCGGTACCTATGCAATGTAGGAGCGAATCCGAAAGGATATACAAGTGGGCTGCCGGTCTCATTCATCATGGGCGCGTCAAGCACGTACAGCCCCTCTCCTCCATCGGCGGCCGGTACCAGGGAATAGTCCTTATTCGCCATCAGGTTCAGCCTCACATCTCCGGAGAACCTGGCCGTCATCTTGCGCGCATAGCAGTACGGACAATCATGCCAACAGCCAGTGATTGGGTTCCACGTATGGTCACACCACCCTATCTTTGATCGGTTCATGGACACCTCCTCCTTCCGCAAAGCCCAATGTCCTCTCACCTTTCCATTCGACCCTGCTATAATCAATCCTCTGCCCGCATTGGCCGCAATGTCTCTGCTGGTAGTTCGGCCCTGCGTTCAGGATGCCCTTGCACCTCGGGCATGAATACCTTTCACACTCCGTAATAACAAATCCGTACTTCAGATATGTCTCCGTTTTTAATACCGGCTTCCTTGCCATATCCTTAGGTACCCATATCTTCCTAATCATCTTTCTCCTCCCAATATTCCACGAAATACATCGTCTGCCCTTTGCCGCCAGGGCGCTCCTTTCCAATCCTTGCCGCATAGCCCGCCTTGATTAAAAGGCAGCACAGCGCGTTCCTGTCCTCATCATTCAGCTTCATGAGCAGGTTCCTGATTCTATGCCTGCCTGGTTTTTCATCGCTCATGCCAATGCCGCCTCCTTCTTTGGTTCATATGTTTTCATCTGTTCCGCGAACAATGCCGTGAACGCTTCCACCTCTGGCGTCATGTCGCAATTATGGGTTCCTCTGCACTGGACAATCCGATCGTCCTTCCATTCAAGGGTGTAGAACGGCACTTCTGGACTCTCAATCCGCCTGACAAAGAATATGGTCGTTTCCCCTTTCATCACCTTGTCAATGTAAGCTCCCACGCAATGATGAAGGGTTTCTCCCTCCGCCTTCAGCTCCTCTATTTGATATGGAAGCCGGATGAACAGCCCTTGCATCCGTAAGTTGAGCGGATCCCCCTCCTTCAGTTCCTTCCTCATCTGCTCCAGCAGACGGTTGAACCTCTTTCTATTCGCCCGGTGTTCCTTATCCTTGAATCTCTGATAGGCCTTCACCATTTCATCGTGCTTTTCCACGAAGCTCTTTGGATAAAGGTTGAATCCGTTCCGCATGTCATACCCCATCTCCAGAAGCCACCCTATATAATCAAAGTAGTCCCTCGTGTGGCGAATCTTCTGCTTTTCAAGATAGCCTTTCAGCTTATGGAGCGTCGTGTATCTCATGGCATCCAGGAATTCATCAAAGTAGTCATATCTGCCTTCATCATGTACGGTTCGGAGGATACCCAAGTCCTCCACTGTCAGCTTTATGCCCCTCTGCTCTGCGTGCTTGACAATCCTTAAGTCCCGCGCATCCGGATTGCCGTAAGTGGCTTCCCTCAAGAGCAGGAACTGCTGCCTTGTGATCCCACAAGTCTCCAGTATGTTCCTTCCGTTCCTGAAGCCTTCACTTTCTGCCATGTGGGAATTCTCGAAAAGCTCCCTGACAAGGGTGTACCATCCAATCTTCATCATCTGCTCCACAAACGGATGCCTCTGGTAGAAGTTGAAGTAGTTGTCCACAATCCATGCCGATGTATCCCTCATGGACGGCACGACCTTTTCAAAGAACATTCCGATGCAGCTGTATCTCATACAGGTAGTCCTCAGGAAACCGAAGTCCGTATTGTAGAGAACCGTCTTCCTCGGCGCTTGGAATTCTGATGGGTTCCACCAACAGCTATGGCCTTTTGGGTGGCACCAGCGGGTTTCCTGGCTGTATGTGTATGTCTCCCATTCGTAATACTCCACGCTTGTCGAGGTGTGTATGGTGCGGAACATTTCCCTGCTCTCGATTTTTGGATGCCTGAAGTCTCTGCGGAAGTCTTTGCTATGGCAGAAATAACGGACCAGGACATCATCTCCGCTCGGCTGTATCAGGACGCTCCAATTGACTTCCAACAGCGATTCCCTGCCATAACCCTCGCTCTTCGCCACAATCGGCTTGCTACAGTGGGGACAGACATAACCCGTATTGTGCTTTAAATGTCCGGCACTGTTATGCAAAGCGATTCCCCTGTAATAGATGCCATCCTTTCCAATCTCATACTCATGTCCGCACCTGGTGCAATATGCCCGTCTTGCTTTCTTCGAGTAGAAAAAGTAATTATACGCATCGAACACTGTCTCCTCGACAAACCGCTGATAACTCTCAGGAAGCTCTCTGAACAGCTCCATGCGCGCATCTATCCTTTCACATATCTTCCGGTGCTTCTCGGCCAGCTTCCTGTCCCGGATGTCTGCCTGGTAGGCATAGATATAATCCTCAAACCCAAAGCCTACATCGCATCGGTTCGAGCGGTTGCGCTCCCTCCACTCCCGCATGAATCCCACTATTGTTTCTCCGTCATGCGGCGATGCGAGCACCAGCCTACTTTCTGTCCGATAACAATCGCTTATGTAGAATCCGACGATATAGTTAAATGCTGCAGTCCTCCACTTCGTCTTCTTTTCCGTCATATCCTGGGTGATATATCCCGCCTCTTGGCAGAAGGTACGGAACCAGGGGATGGCCGTCTTCCCCTTTGGCTTGAAGCAGTTGATTATCAGCGTGTCCTCACCGTTTATTTCAGTCCTCTCTGCTGCGACTATGCCTCTCATTCCGGAAATCGTTTTGCGCAGTACCTGGTACCGCTTTTCCGCTTTCGGCCTTGGCATAGCAGATAAAGCCCTTTTATCCATCCCTTCCGCCCCCTCACATGCCCATCATTGAGAATAGATCCATCTGGCCGTCCATCTCTTTCGGCTTCTTGGGTTTCGGCGGTTCTGCGGGCTTCCCTTCTGCCTTGTCCGTTTTCTTCGCAACCGGTTCCACACCCTTCCTGTCTCCCTTTTTCTGTCCGGCTGCCTCCTTTCTGCGCTCCTGTTCTTTTTTCTTGCGCTCTGCAGCTTCCTTGACCTTCTTCTCTTCCTCGGCCTGGTCATCCTTGTGGTAATAGTCCTCGGCCCATTCGTATACCACTTCATCGCGGACGGCAGCGCAATTCCCTTTCGCCTGCTTCCTGGCCTGGCTATAGATATAATCAAAACATTTCTGCCACGTCTTATGCTCCTGTGCCACATCCTCAGCCAGCCCTTCGTCCTCCCGGCACCGCTCCAGAAGATACCCGATGATTGGATCCGCAAAAGATTTGTCTTTGGCCGCCGCCAACTCCTTTTTCAGCTTTTCCTCTGCCTGCTGTTTTGCCAATCTGCTTTCCTGTCTGCTGGCACCTTTGCTTTCCGCCGGTTCAGGAGGCTCCTGCACACTTTCAGCGTCCTCCCCGGTCATATCAGGCGCAGCGCCCGGTTCATCCTCCGTTCGCTCCGTCTGCGGAGCCTCGCCAGCTTCCGGATCTTCCTCCATCTGTTCCACAACCGAATCGCCTTTCCCATCCGCGTCATCTTCCTCCCTGGTGTCCATATTCTCCGCCGCATCCACGGTGCCACCATTCATCAGCCACTCATATTCCTTTTCAAGCCTGTCATTTGCCACATCAAAGAGGGTGTCCCCGGCAGCGTCATAAAAGACCGTTACCTCCGGGCGCCTCAATGTCTTGTACGTCTCGCCCATCACGACAATATCAGGACTTTTATCCTCGG
>OFHB01000260.1_pt1 | contig 38904 bp, 53 predicted proteins | sample 1521881 | NCBI WGS metagenome assembly OFHB01 (sample SAMEA3504090, study PRJEB24116) | mouse gut metagenome | biome: mouse gut; feature: mouse-associated habitat; material: faeces | place: Denmark | collected 2011
CTGTTGCTGCTGCCGTTGTAGTCGAAAATGCAAAAGGACGTCGTGTCCGCCGCCGAAGGATCCGCCGTCCAGAAGCTGACGCGCCCGGCCTTTTTCTTGTTAAAGCCTGCGCCTTTCAAAATGTGCGCGTTTCCGCCCGTGAATAATTGAAGCTGATTGAAAGCGCCACCCGACCACTGATCCGCGAAGCCGGGCGATCCGCATAATTCCACAATACCCGGAAGGAAAATTCGACGGGACGCCCACGCCCAAGTTCCCTTGTTATTTTCCAGACGCCGGATCGTTGTCATGTAGCCCTGAAGCTTTGAAGAAAATTTGTTTGCTTCCGTTTCAAGGTTTGCGGGCATAAGTGACGCGGCATAGCCCCCGGCGTTCGTGTGTGACGTGTTAAATTTATAATACGTTTCCAGACAATCGCGCGGGCAGCATACAATATGATTTTTATTCAATTCCGTATCGCCACAATGCAAATATGAATTCTTTCCGGCTACTTCCCACATGATTTTTTCCCCGGAAGAAGTCGTTTCGATAAAATAATCGCCGACCGCGAATTTATCCCACGATCCCGCCTTCACAAGCGCCATGAGATCATCAAGGCCCCATTCTATACCGAAATACCCATAAGGCGCCATGATTTCGCGTTTCATCACTTCATAGTCATTCAGAAGATCGGCGTTGTCTTTGATAACCTTCGTCAAACTCTGGTTCATAATGTACGCAAGATAGCCGGAAGCAATCTTTTCTTTCAGGGCTTCTTTTGCCGCTTCCCCTTCTTCGCCTTCCCCGATTTCGGGAAATTCTGAAATGATGTTTTCCTGCGTGGCCCCGGCTTCAATCTTCGCGATCGTGTCCGCCTGCCACTTTTTCAGTTTTCCGACGATAACCGGAAGCGTGTCATTTTTCCCGATCTCCGGGAATTCCGCTTTGCTTTCTGTAATATCTGCGGCGAATATGTTTTTGCAGAATTCAGAAAATAAAGTCTGCTTTGTGCCTTCCGGCGTTTCTACTACAAGATAGTATTCCCCTAAGATTTCAGGGACGGCCGCAAGGTCACGGATCTTTTTTTGTGCCATGTTTAAAATCTCCTTTCATTTATGGTTTATCTATCTGAACACTTGCACGTGTCAGACGTGCGAAGCGTCCAAAACGCTATAAGCTGATCGCCGTCGTCGGTCACAAGATCGTTTCCTTCGGCGTCTGCGAGATTGACGCATACTTCGGAAGTCGTCAGCATATTAAAGATCGTTTCGATTTCTATTTGCAGCTTCGCCGCCACATCACCAGACAAAACTATTTTCAGCGTGTCGAACCAATCTTCAAAATCTTTCTTCCAACCCGTCGTATTTGTGATATACCAATTATTGAAGGCGCCTTCCTGATTTTGCCGCCATTGTAAGAAGGCGCTTTCTACTCCCTGCCGCCATTGTTCAAAATCGCCCTGCTGCCCGGCGATCCAATTCTGATATATTTCTTCCTGCTGCCCGGCGTAGTCTGCGAAGGTCTGCTTCATCAGGGCAAGGGCCGCGGCTGCCTGATCGTTGTAGCTGTCCACGTCCTGAACGAAGCTTTGAAATTTGTCTGATATATTCTTTCTGTAATTCGTGAAATACTGTTCAAACTGCGCCGAAATTTGCGTGAAGTCGATTTCTTTCACTGTCGCGGCCACATATCCACATACGGCCGTTATCATGCGTGTGTCGGTGATCTCTGCCTGCGTTATTTTCACCGTTCCGGCGGCGATATAGATTTCTGCAAGCTTCAAGTCATAAATAGGCCCTTCGCGCGTCAGGGACGGCGCCACGGGTGAAGAAGCGTTCCCGCCCTTTACGATCAGTAAATAGATCATTCTGTTTGTGTCGTCCCGGCGCAATATTACGTTGTCTATCCGGTGTAACGTGCCGGAAGCCGTTTCAAGGTCAAGCGTTGTCGGCGTCAGGAAATGTCTATGTTTCCCGTTTATGTACCCGTACCCGGCCCCGACTGTTACGCTCATATCGTCGTTAGCGGTTACTTGTAATTGTCCGTTAAAAACGCCATTCACGAAGAATGGCCGTAACCAATCCCCCATTGAATCGGCGTCATAGTAACGATCTTTTTTTGAATTCCAGAAATAATCATAGCTTTTTACTTTTTCCATTCTCTTTCACTCCTTCCGTTTATTCTTCCCACTTAATACTTTCAGGCATTGGATCGCCAAGCGTAGGAACCACGATCAGGCCGCCGAATTCATAAATTTCTTGAAGTTCGGTGATCCTCTGATCCATATTCAGGCCCCACCGCTTTTTGCGCACTGTTACAATGTCCCCAAGATCATAATCAACTTTATAGGTGAAGTTGATCGCCGCTTCCGTTTCACATTCCAGTGTTTCGGAAATGATCGCTTCGTTTAGTGCTTCCTGCGCCCGCTGCAAAAGTGCCGCCTTGTACTGCGCCGCCGTCATGCCCGACGGGTTTATGTCCTTTGCGTCAACGAATAACTCCCGAAGATCAAGGCCGGATCCGCCGCCTAATTCGTAATATGTCCGGGCGTCGCCTTCGCCCTGCCCGCCGACAATTACTTTTGTTTTGAAGTTCTGATCGTTGTATTTATAGATCGCGTTATTCAGATTGTTATAATCTTCCGAAAAGATAACGCGGTTATTTTCATGCTGTTTAAAAGTCCGGTTCTTCCCCTGATACGTTTCTAATATGATTTTTCGCTTTTTAAAATCTGGCCGGAACCGATACCCGATCGCCCCCGCCTTTGAAAGCTTTGTTTCGTATGTCAACAAATTTTTCATTGTCGCTTGAAATTGTACCGTTTCCGGGAAGCCGTTCAGCGTCCCCAACTCTACAAGCGGGATCGGGGCCGCCCCGGTCAAAAGCTGCCGCATAGCATTTTCGACGGTTCCGCTAAAATTTACAGTCTTCTTTATCAGTCTTCTTTCCATGTAGGAAGAAAGAAAGCGGCCTTTCACTGTAATTTCGTTTTTTATGTCGCTTTCTTCCTTTTCTATGCTTTCAATAACGCCCGCTTCTTCCGATCCCTTTTTCCCGATCAGATTTCCGGGCCGAAGCAAGGAAAGATTTTCGTCCGTGATCGGTGCGTGGATCTCAAAATTCCCCGGTTCGTAAAACTTCCGCGTCCATATCAAAGACGTTTGATTTTCCATTTGCCCGATCCGGCGTAATTCTTTGTTGTAAATTCGTACTTCCATAACTACACCCCCAAATAACGGAAACGGTACGTTATAGTTACATTCAGATAATCTTCGCCGCCGTCCGCGTCGTAAATGAAAGTATTCTGTCCGTGTACAAGCTGTATGAATTCGCTTTCTTCGTCCAGATATTCATTGATCTTTTTTGTTTCTCCGCCTGATATTAAGTAAACATTTTTTTCATTGGTTCCCGTCGTGATTTTTACCGCGTCGCCCGGCTCCAAGATTAACGGAAATTCTTCTGTACCGACTTTTATATGAATATCCTGCTCTACATGGTACAAAACCGGGTTCTTTACGCTTCCCGTTGCTTCCATGTATATTTCAATCCCGATATGATCCGCGGCGCTGTCGTTTTCAATAGTCTTTACTAATTCCGCAACACGGACGCCGAATTCTTCCAGTTCGTCAGTAAATTCATGGACGAATTCAAAACAAGGTTCCCACCCTGCCATTGTGATCGTTGTGTCCTGCAAGTCTTTAAAAAACGGATCCGGGCAGATAAGGGAAATTGTCACATTTCGGACGACGCCTTTTTCGTCAATGTCTATCGTTTCCACATAGTAATCAATTTCCCTTTTTTCGGCGTTCTCTGTATATGTAAGTGTCCCCGTTGCCTTCGGTTTAAAACACTTATAAAGGAAGTCCCGGCGGGCCTGATAGTCTTCGTCAAACTCCGCCGTTATAACAATGTTTCTTTGCTTTGTCGTGCTTCCCTGATATGTGGATCCGTCCGTCATTGTGTTAGCGGACGTCACCACGTTATTTGATACTGAATAGGCGCCTTCAAGCGATATTAAAAAGAATTCCGCGTCTTCATCATAGGAAAAATCAATCTGAACGCCGTCTTCATTTATGCAAGTGATTTTCTTTGCCATTATCCGCGCCCCCTTTGTAACTGTAAAACCATATTGCGCGTTGCGTTCCGCGTCTGTCTGGCTGCTTCGGACGGCGAAAGCGCCTTCGGCGAAGTATAGCTGTTATACTGATAAAAGTCCCCGCCGCGGCCGCCTGCTGCCCTGCTGCCGCCTTCTGCTGCTGCCTGCGCTGCCTTTTCTGCTGCTTCGTTTATATAGCCCTCTACACGCTCATAAAAGGTATCAAGCGGAAGAATTGCTTCGGGGCCTGCTTCGCCGCCGCCCTGCAGCTTCCCGCCATACATACCGAAAATTGTCGGGTTCTGCATAATTCCGCCCGCCGCGTTCCAAGATATATGTGGGACGGGTACTTTTATAGTCACGCCTGCGATCGTCTTTTCCGACGTTCCCCATTCAATAGAAAGCTTCGGAAGGCTGATTGATTTTATCCCGTTCTTTATCGCATTGATAATATTTTCGCCGATCTGTTTGAAGTTGAAATTGTCAAACACGCCTTTTATTGCGTCTATTACGTTTGTTTTGAACCACGATCCGATCCCCTTAAATACCCCCGTTATTTTGTCGAAGGCAGATTGAAACGTAGATCGGAAGAATTCAGGGATCCCGGAAATTGCGTTCTTTATGTCCGTATAACGTGCGCTGAACCACTGGCCGATCCCTTTGAATACATTCGTTAAATTTGTGTAGGCGTTCTGAAACATGGTTTGAAACCATGTAGCAACTGTCGAAAGCGCGTTCTTTATATCCTGCCACCGGGCCGCGAACCACTGGCCGATCCCTTTAAATACAGAAATTACGGCGTTGTATGCTACCGTGAAGGCGTTCCCGATAAAGCTTCCGACTTCCGAAACGCCGTTCTTCACCGCCTGCCAGGCATTGACGAAAGTTTGCTTTATTCCTTCCCATGCGTCCGCCCAAGTAGTACCGAAAAATTCACATACAACATTCAGGATATTTTTCAGTATATTGACGTAATTTTGAAAAGTATTTTTCACAAACTCCCAAGCGGCCCCGAAGATTTCCTTCACGCCCTGCAACATTTGATCCCAATTTCCAGTAAAAAGCCCGATAAATACATCAAGGATCCCCGTTATCACGTCCAGAACAAAAGAAAAAATATTCGCTATCTGCTGAAACACGCCTTCAAATACTGGCGCCAAAAACTTGCAAAGTCCTTCCCATAGCGCCCGGATTACGTCGGTTATATTTTCAAAGTCGAAGCCGAGCGCGTTCAGCCGATCGACGATCCCTTGCGCAAAACTGTTGAATTTTTCTTTTATTCCATTCCAAATTGAAATAATTTTGTTTCGGAAGTCTTCATTCGTCCGCCATAGGTGAACGAAGGCGGCCACAAGTGCGGCCACGATCGCGACGACGGCAGCCACGGGCGCGGCTATTGCGCCGAGCGAAGTTCCGGCCGCTGCTGCGTTCGCGGAAGCTGCTGTCAGCTTCGCCCCAAGTGAAGCGAAAGTCGAAGTCAGCTTCCCCACAAGAGAAACCGCCTTCCCGCCCGTCACCAGAAGCGGGCCGATCGCTGCCACGATTGCAGCTATTTTTATGATCTGCTGCTTCTGTTCTTCGCTCAAATTCTTAAACCATTGTGTGAATTCCTTTACCTTATCAACCATTTTTGTAATCATAGGCTGAACGGCTCCGATCATTGTTTCCGCAAGTTCTTTTCCTGCGACTTTAACATTATTCATCACAATTTTAGACTGATCCCACGGATCCAACGTCGCGTTGAATGTGTCTTCCACTGTCGAAGCGTAATTGTCAAGGGATCCCGTCAGGTCTTCAAGCGAAAAACGGCCTTCCCGGATCGCCTGCGTCATTTCGGCGGCGCCCTTCTTTCCGAAAAGCTCCGTCGCGATCTGCAGGGCTTCCGTTTCGGATCCTGCGTCTTTGATTTTGGTTATTGTTTCGCCTAAAGCTTCATCAAGTGTTTTCCCCTCTGCCGTCGCGTTCTGCTGCGCTTTTTTCAGCCCTGCAAGCGCTGTCGAAGCGTCAACGCCGCTGCTTTCAAATTGTGCCAAAAGGTTCACGGAAGAAGTCAGGTCAAGGCCCATTTCTTTAAGCGTGGCGCCGTTCGTTTCCAACGCACGATAAAGATCTTCCATAGAAAGCCCCGTGTCCTGCCCGGCCTTCGTCATAAGTCCTAAAACCTTTTCAGTCTGCGACGTGTCAACGCCGAATTTCGTCATAATAGCGTCTACACTGTCAATAGACGAATTTAGATCGGTTCCGTTGATTTCTGCGAACCTGATAAACTGTTTTGAAAGCTTTTCGCACTCTTTCCCGGTAAGCCCGAAGCGGGTATTTACTTCACCGATTGCGATCCCGGCCGTTTCTGCGTCCGTCGGAAGGTCTGCGAAAACATTGTCCATAGCGTCGGTCAGTTCTTCCAACGCTTCGCCCGTGGCGCCCGTTTTGGTTATGATAATGTCGTAACCGTTGTCAATGTCCATAGCGGCAGCGACGGCAGCCGTCCCAAGCCCTGAAACGGCAGCCGTTACCGGAAGAAGCTTTTGTCCGACGCCCGAAATTTTGTTCCCGGCTTCTTCAATCTTCTTCCCGGCGTCCGCGACGCCCTGCCACTTCATTTTTGCAACTTCTTCATTCAGGCTTTTCAGGTCTGCTTCCGTCTTTATGATTTCCCGCTGCAGGGCGCGATACTGTTCTTCCGATACTTCCCCGCGTTCAAATTGTTCCTGAACCTGTTTTTCCGCTTCTTTGAGAATATCAAGCTTTTTCTTTGTTTCCGAAACCGATTCAGCAAGAATTTTCTGTTTTTGCGCCACAAGTTCAGTATTTCCGGGATCCAATTTCAAAAGACGGTTCACTTCTTTTAATTCTCTTTGTAAAGACGCCGACTTTTTGCCCGTTTCCGAAAGCGCTTTATCAAGTTTTGTGGTATCGCCGCCGATCTCTATTGTTATTCCTTTAATACCGTTTGCGGCCATTACTTCGCCCCCTTCTTCCCGAATTTTTCCCGAAGCTTCGCCCGTTCCGGCTTCGTCTGCGTCAGCAACCAACACTTTTCCAGATAGTCCCGGCCTTCTTCGGTCTGGTTCATGTTGTAGATAAACGCTTCGCGGACATAGAACAAATATTCGTCAATATCCATTTCGTTAATCTGGCGAAGGTTCAGCCCCGTATATGTAATTACAAGGTGTTCATTTTGTGTTTTCGGGTGATAGTATATTTTTTTCTTTGTGTCCGTATCTCCGCCGGGGAAATACGGGATCTTTAGTTTGGGTTCTGCGTGATCCCACCCACGAAAGCGTAATATTCATTGATAAACGCCTGCATTTCTTCCAGATCGTAATTGTCCGTCATATATTGCGCTGTTATCTTCTCCCCGTTCAGATTGTGGGAAATACATTCAGCGCAAAGACCGCCGATCGTGTCCATTACGTCGTCAATGCTTACGCCTTCCGCGTCTTCTGTGAAATTCTGCATTTCTGCCACCTTTTCAAAGGTTTTCTTCATAGGCATTTTAACTTGCAGCTTGCGCCCGTCCTTTAATGTCACGTTGAAGAAGGTTCTTTTTACTTTGTTAAAGTCAAAACTTAAATTTGCCATGATTTCAGCTTCCTTTCATATTGTGTAATATGTATTTTAATATTGCGTAATATATAAATAGCGGCGGCGGGTACTCCCTGCCGCCGCGTCTTCGGTTCCTGCTGCCTTATCCTGCAACTTCTTCCCCGGAAGGATTGCCGCCGGGTTCCTCGGATCCCGTTTCGTCCCCGGTATTTGTTCCCGGATCTTCGCCTGCTGCCGCGTTGTCTTCGATAATTTCTTCTGCATATTCGATCAGGGTTCCTTCGCCGTCCATAGGCATAGCGTGAAATTCTGCATTTACAACCGTCGCCGCGTCCTTCGCGAAAGAAAGTTCAAAGCCCGCCTGATTGTTGCCGACGATCATCACGTAAATATCGCCGTCCACCGGATCGACGTGGTGGAAGCAAATAATATATTTCTTTCCTTTGCGGTTTGCAACGCCGCCAACCTTTACAACCCGGTATTTCTTCCCGTTCACGGTTTTTTCGCTCTCTCTGGCCGTGTCCACAAGCTTATCAAGCGTCTTTCCGCTAAATGTCATAAGCCCGGCCGTCAGTGTGGCTTCTTCTTCTGTTATGATCGTTTTAGATACTTTCCCCATATCGTCTTTAGCTTCGTAATACGACGGGGAATAGCCAAGTGTCGCGCCGCCGGATATGTACGAAAAAATATTGTCGTTTGTACAGAATGTCTGCGGCTCCGGCAGCGGTTCCGACGCCTTAAATTCTCCGATATGGATATAGCCGGATCCGAGAATAATTCTTTCTGCTTCTGCTTTACTCATTGTTTTTAATCTCCCTTCTTATCTTCTCAACCACCGAAAACATATACGCCGTCTGAACCATGTTTTCACTTCTGATTAGTCCCTGCTGCTTTTCGTATTCAGTGTCGAAGAAGACTTCTTCTTCAATTCTTTTTTCCAGTTCTGGATCGTCCCGTCTGTCCGTGTATAGTTCAAGTGCGCCGTCCACCGTTCGGATCTTGATCTTGTTATCTGGCCCGGACGTCCTTTCATCAGAAAGCCAACAAAGGAAAGGCGGATCCGGGGCCGGGTTCTTTTTTGTGTCTGTAAATTCATTGTGCGCAATCGGAAGCCCTAACCCTTCCGCCCGTTTTATGATTTCTTCAAAACGTGGCACACCTTCGCCCCCTCTCTTTATGCTTCGCCTGCTGCCCGGCGTACTGCCTTATTTACTTCTGAAATTGCCATTTGTTCGGCTAATTCTTCCGCGGGCTTTATATGCTCAAACGGGCGAACGCGCGATCCGTTTCTGGAAACGTGGCCTTTTTCAAGTAAATGTGTGAGTTGATAATTCTTTTTATTGTAGACGGTGTATTCTTCCGTCATGGTTACGCTTGAATATGAACGGCTGCGAAGCTTCACGGCCCAATCGCGCGTATATTTCCCGCTGCGCTCATTGTACGGGCCGCCCTGCCGAAGCGTTTCGGCGGTCTTGTCAGCTACTTCTTTTAAACCTTCGTTTATTTCCCGGTTTAGCGCCGTCCCGAAGGTCTTTAATTGGTTTTGAATTTCTTCCGAAAGACTGTTATAGTCAACTTTTACGACCATTCCCGATCCTTTCCGCGGCGTAAAGTTCGATCTTATCGTCCGACCGCGGCCCGTAAGTTCGGTATATTGTCAGGCGCTTTTTGTTGAATACTGCTTCCGGCTGTTCGTCATACTCCGCCGCCCATATAACAAATTGATATTGCGCTTTATATCCCGCCTGTCCTGCGTCGTTGAATTCATTCCGCCCGACGGGGTTTATTTCAGCGAAAACGGGCGTCTTTTCGTCGTCCGCTTCCGCTTCTCCGGGGTGTATTAAAGTGATAGTCCCTTCAGTCATGCTTCGCCGCCTTCCTGCCCTGCTGCCGGGGACGTCTTTTTCTTCCTGCAGCGCTTCGGCTGCGGCTGCGGCGCCTTATACTTCGACGCGCCTTTAATCTTTGTCAAATTCGTTTCGTATATCCCATTCAATACCGGGTATTGATCCGAAATACTGAAATTTGCTTTAACATAAGACAAGACGGCTTCCACGATTAAAGGATCCGACGGGTTTTTCGTCCAAGAAGGATCCACGCCGACACGCTTTAGATCTTCAAGTGCTGCGTCTATCAGGCGCGAAACGTCACTGTCCAAGTCGTCGGCGGCGGTCTTCCTGATCCGGATCTTTGCCGTGTTTAAAAGTTCCTCTATTGTCATTTCTGCCGCCTTTCAAATTATTTGCTTTCCGTTGTGCCGCCTGCTGCTGCCGTTCCCTTCTTCTTCGCCCGGATAAAACCGTTATATGAAGCCACGGCGCCGCCTGCAAAGATAGAAGCGCGGAAACAAATCTGCCCGGACTTGAATTTGAAGTCTTCACTTTTCCGCGTGTCAATGTCGGAAAAGATCGCCATTTCGTAATTTTCAAGCGGGCCATATGCCATAGAATAAGCGCCCGCGGCGGTCTTTTCGTCCGTTACCGCTGCACATGCGGAATTGATAACGAAGGGAACGCCGTCAATAGTTCCGGTGTTTCCGCGGTTTACAATGGTGTAAACCTTCCGGCCCTGCTTATCGCGAAGTTTTGCGAAGGCTTTCAGATCTTTTTTATTCAGGATCAGTGTTGCCACGCCTTCGACTTCTTCTTCCCCGCCGTAGCTGTAAATCAATTCGTCAAGTGTTCCGTCGTCAATGCCGGAAAGTTCAACGTCAGTTTTCGGATCAATAACCTGTTCGGAAGCTTCCGTCGGATTAAAGAAAATACCTTTGAATTTCGCGGTGCTGCCGTCGCCGATCAGGATCTGGCGGGACATATAACGCCGGATCGCCTTTCTAACACTGTCTTCCACAACGCCGTCATAATCTGCGTTAGGAAGTTTAATCATTTCTTCCGGTTCTTCGGTGTATGCCGTGATCTTCTGCTTGCTGATTGTCACATACGCGAAAACGGGTTCCGTTTCGTTATAGTCCTTCCCTTCTTCCGTCGGTCCTGCGCCGTCGCCGTATGATTTTACATAGGCCCTTTCGTATGTTTCGCCGCCGGAAAGCATAACATTCTTTACCAGATCCACAAGGGAAGACACGTCGCCGAAAGTCGGTTTAATGTCGCTTGCGGTATGTGTTACGGGCGCGGTCTGCTGCACTGATAAAGCGTTTTTCACCGGAACAACGATCGACGCGCTGAAAGAAACGGTCTTCCCGCCTTTTAATTCCTTCCCGCGGGCGTCGAACGCCTTCGCTTTTTCGCTGCTGTTCATTTTTTCGCCTTCCCCTTCGCCTGCTTCCGGGGCCGGATCGTCTGCGGAAGCCGCCAAGCCTGCAAGGGCGGCGCGGTTCTGCGCGTCTGCCATAATGCCGCTAATGTCTTTCGCTTCTTCCATGATCGCGTCAAGCGCTTCGCCCTCTGCCGTCTTTGCCTGCTCATTCAGGGCTTTCAGGCGTGCTTTCAGGTCTTTCATGCTCATTTTTACAAGGTCTTCATGCTTCATTGTGTTAATCTCCCTTCATGTAACTTTGAATTGTAATTCGCTTTATTGCGTCCCTCTTTGCTTCGTCGGCCCTTTTTGCCTTTACAGCTTCAAGATCCGGCGCGGAAGCCTTTTGTAACGCCTGCGGGATATTCCGGGCGCGGTTCAGATAGTCCCCGACGGCCGCGGCATATTCCACGGGCGCGGTCTGTTCGACATTGAAATAGTTTTCAGCTTCGGCGCCGTTCAGCCATGTTTCGGCGTCCATAAGCTTTTTAATGTCGTCGATTGCGACGCCTTCTTTCAGGTGTTCTTCGTAGATATTCAGGATCCCTTCCCTGATTTCGTCCAGATCGTCGGCAGCTTTCCGAAGGTCTTCGGCGTTGCCTTCCGTCAGGATCCACGGGTTATGTATCATCAAAAAGGCGTTCGACGGTATTTTCGGCGGCTCCGAACCTGCGAAGGCAATCACCGACGCAATAGATCCGGCCAACCCGTCAACCGTCACTTTGACTTTGTTTTTCTGCGCGTGGCGCCGAAGCATATTGTATATAGCAATTCCCGCGAATACAGATCCCCCGCCGGAATTGATAAAAATATTTATGTCTTTGTTGGCGTGTTCCGAAAGAAAATTCTTTATGCTTTCGGGATATTGGTCTTCGCTCTGCCATGCGCCCCAATAGTCGGAAGTAATGTCGCCGTAAAAGTAAAGATCGGCGCTTGTTTCCGTTTCGTTTTTGAATTCAAAAGCATTAAGGAATTTTTTCTTCATTCTTCGTTTTACCCCCTTTCTTTACTGTTGGAATAGCAAGTCTATATATATGTGCCTGCTGCCCGGCGTCGCCTTCCTGCTGCCCTTCTGTGGCCCCGCTGCCTATCTGATAAATGCTTTGATCGTCAGCTTTGACATAATTTAGGCTAACCATGCGGACGTCGCCTTCTTCGATCGGCTCATAATACATCAGTTCCCGGAATTCGTTTATTGTAATGATCCCCCGGTCAAAAAGCCCGCCGCCGATTGTCATTCGCGTGTTGAGTGTGGCATACTGCAGGCGGTTTGCCGTGAAAATGATTTTGTTTCCGAAGCCCCGTTCGCGCTCTGTTAAAAGTTTGAATGTGAATTCAAGTGATAATTGAACGGCGATCGGTTCGATAACGCTTTCATAAAACGACGTGAATTCCGCTTCCGTGAAAGTCGAAGTCAATATTTTGTCGTTTGTGTTGTAGTAGCGGTATATATTATCCCGTAGGAATTGACTTTGAATAACCGGGATCTGCGGCGCCGTCTGGCTTATTTCTTTAAATTCCATTGTATTGTCAAGCCCTGCGATCCCGCCGCTGTTCGACGTGTTCATGTAGGCGTCCTGAAATTCTTTTACTTTCTTTTTCAGTTCGTCTTCGTCTGCGAAGTTGTTATATTTCAGATAGCCTTTTAAATTCGTCGAATTCTTGACCGTGTTCCGCAATCCTTCCCCGGTCAAGTCCAGAAGTTCAAGCGTTGTTTTGATCTGATCGTCCGGGGCCGTTCCCAAAAAACGCCGCTTATTCAGACGGGCTTTTATGTGAATAACTGATTGATACGGGACTGTATATTCTTTCCCGTCATAGTCCCACCGGAACCGGAAAAGCAAATTCCCGTTGTCGTCTTCCCAAATTTTGAAGTCGTGGGCCGTTATCGGGACGATAGACTTCACGCGCAAAAAGTCGTCAGTGTAAAAAATCACGGCGAAGGCGTTCGACCGATACACCAGATCCGACGCCATTTTATAAAGTGCGTCGTATGGTGTGTATTCTGGCGCCCACCGAAGCGCAAGAAGCCGGGAAAGATAATCGTCTTTTATCTGTAATCCGGCGTTGTTTGTCTGGCGGACGATCTGCGGGTTCAGCTTCCCGACTTGCGATCCGATCGCGTTCGCGATAGATCCGACAATATCGCTTTCGTACAAATTCCCGTTCGCCTGATAGTCACCACGGGACGCATAGAAGGGCATATATTTTACACGCCGGAAATTTATCAAGTCTGATATAAAACCCATGTTTTCGCCCCTTTCTGCTGCTGCAAATAGTCCTTCATGCTCTCTATGTTACAAAAAAATACCGCGCAATTCTGATATACTTTTCAATTCAGAATTACGCGCTATTTTCTTTCCCTTCGGCCGCTGCTGCCGCTGCTGCTGAAAGCTTTTCATTCATCAGAAGGCGCCCGACCTCTTTATGATATTTTTGTCTAACGGCGATCCCGTCGAATATGGACACGGCGCCGTCGATATGCGAACGCTTGTCAATTTTAACGGGCTTCATGCGGCTATCGTTTATATTTATATCAACTGCCACATTCAAAAGGTGCGATTGCAAAAGCGAATTGTCGCCGATCTCATATACTCCGCTTTTCAGATCCGCTTCAAATTCATGTAAACAAGGCGTTAAATTGGTTCCCTGATATACGTCGTCCATGTGGAAGCCCGCTTCTTTCATATCCTGAATCAAATATTGTGCGGAATATCTATCGTAACCCACATAAAGCGGCTTTATTTTGTAAACCTTCACCAGATCGAAAAACCATTGATAAACGTCTTTATAATTTACTGCGTGCTTCCCGGATAGCTGCAGGAAGCCTTTTTCAAGATACACGTTGTACGGAATATTTTCTTCATTGATCGCCACTTTATACCGTTCTTCCGGCATATAGAATTTAGCGAAAATATATTTCTTTCCTGATACTTCAATGATGATCGAAGCGGCCGTCAAGTCCGTAGTGCGTGAAAGGTCTATTCCGCCGATACAATAAGCGCCCCGGAAGTCGTCGAGCGATAGCCGAACCGGGATCCCGTCTTTGTCCTTCGTCAGCGCCTTTTCGACGTCCGTATATTCAAGCCACGCGATCGAAGAATTTTGTTTTATATTGCAAAACTTCGTCAGAAATTCCGCCTTCTTTGACAGTGACGCGCGGGCGATTGCTATTTGTTCCCGGTAAAAGTCCCACTGTACAGAAACATTCAAATTAGGGTTCGACTTCTCCAATTCTTCGCGGGTGTCCCATTTTTCCACGTCGTCAATGATGTACAGAAGCGGCAAAATGCGCCTTTCCTGCGAACGTCCCTTTAAGAAAGCCGTCGATCTGCGCATTAGTTCATCAAAGATCCCGTCGTTGATGTAACCCGCCGTTGATGTAGACATTATAAGCGGCTGTTTCCTGCTGCCGATAGCGGAAGTCATAACCTCATATTGCTTCAAGCCCTGATCGCCCGGCCATGCTTCCATTTCATCATTTAGGACGAAATGCGGATTGAAGCCGTCGGACTTTTTGCTATTAAAAGCAATCTTTTTTATGGACGTGTTGAATTCTTTTATATAAATATCCGAACGCCGCTTCTTTGTGATTTCCTTTAGTTCGTCGTCGGATTGCGTAATCTGATAAAATGCTTCATAGCACAGATCCGCCTGATCCAACTTCGGCGCAAGGTGATAGAGCTTCGCGCCGTATTCGCCGTCTATGTACGCCATGTATGCGGTTATTGCTGCCGCGAAAAGTGTCTTCCCGTTTTTCCTTGCCACCAGAAGAAAGACTTCCCGGAACATTCGCCGCGTTGGTTCTTCCGGATCCATAATTCCGAAGATTGCAGAAACGGCCGCTTTTTGCCATAACTCCAATTTTAGAAGATCGTTTCGTCCTTCTGAATGGTGACAGAAATTTTCAATGAATTTTATCGCCTTCCGCGCCTTCTTCGCATTGAAAATATATGTCCCGTCCGCGATCCCGTCCGTTAAAATCTGGTATATCTTTTTGACATACTTTCCCGCCCGGATCTGGCCGGACGTGATCGCGTCGTAATATTGCGCAATATAATTTTGTTGTACTGCTGCCATTGATTTAGTCTTCGTCCCGAAGTGCTGCAAGCTTTGAAACGGTCTTCTTTTCCTTCGGCGGCAGAAGTTCGATCAACTGTTTCATGTTCGACGTGTATGAACGGGCGTAACGGTCATATGTGGCGACTGCCGGATTTTCTTTTATGAATTTCTGCGAAGCGTTCTTCGTTTCCGTCTGCAATCCGTTTTCGATCATTTCCTGCCGGGCCGCCTGCATAGCGACTTTCTGGAAGGCCACTTCTTCAATGATCTTCACGACAAGCTCTTTTTTGTTTTCGTCTTCTATCCCTGCGAACATTTTTTTAATTTTCCGAAATTCCTTCCCGATATTCTTATCGGACAAGATCGGCTCTGTATCTTTTTTCATTTCAGGCAAAATATAACCCCCCTTCATACGTGCGCGACTTTGCAGAGTTTTTTTGAAGTCACTCCCTCGGTTCTTTGTAGGCGCCTAAAAATGCGCATACCGGGGGGTATGCTGCGGAATTTCTGCCAATTCGCAACGCACGAAATAAAATTATTTTTGTGCGAAAATATATTCGATTTCATTTATTTTTCAGACTGTTTTCATATCCTTTTCTATTCGTTTGGTATTAAACGACCGTCTTTGTCAAAGGAATAGCGCTTCTTCTTCGCCTTATGTTCTTTGTTGTGGTGATCGTCGCATATCCCTTCTAAGTTATCAAAGGATAATGTCACGCGCGGATCGTTGATATTGTCCGGTGTGATATGTCTTCTATGGTGTACGATTGTGATCGGCTGCACTTCTTCAAGGCTTCGTGTCCCTTCTTTAAATTCCTTCATACACCTTTCGCAATACCCGCCGGAAGCTTTGATAAACGCGGCCCGCGTCTTCTTCCATGCGTCAGACTTATAAAACCATTCTGCGTACTGCTTCGCCATTGTGCCACCCTTTCCGGCGCCTGCTGCCCGGCGTCGCTTTCTTTCCTGCCTGCTGCCGAATGATCCCTAAATTCTGCGCTACCAGATAACAGAATTGCTTCCGGTATTCGTAGAAAAGAGAACGACAACAATATGTTTCACCGCTTAATTCCCACGGCGTATTATAAAGCAAAGACTTATATATTTTCTGAATGATGATTTCCCGGACTTCTTCGGTCACTTCTCCAAGATCAAGATCCTTCTTTGCCTTCTCAATAGCTGCCGTCGCCTTCGTGTCGAAGGGCGTTTTCTTTCCTGCCTGCTGCCGCTTCTGGCGCTTTTCGTCGGAATGGATCACGGCTTTAACTATTTTCTTTTCGTCATTGTCAAGATAAAAACGCCCCACGCTTCCGGCCCCCTTCCTGCATAACTACAAAATTTCTATCCCTTCCAGATACTTCCAGAAGTCCGCTTCTTCGTCTTCCTGATCCGGCGTCCGTATTCCTGCCATAAGATAGCAAGTATTATTTCCCCAATACATGAAGGGCGCTGTCGGGCAAGTCGTCACTGGGCCGATCGGTTCATATTCTCCGCCTTCATAGTCGATAGCTTTCGGATCTATCAGGTCAATAAATATTTCAGATACGGCCGTTACGTGCCGCGTTGCGCCGTCTTCCTGAATGAAGCGGATCACTTTGTCGCCCTGCTGCCCTAAAAGCTTTGTTACCCTGAAACGACATTCACACTTTTTGAAGGCTGCAGGAAGATTGAATATTTCTTTCTGTTCAATTTCGTATTGGTTCCCCATGTCTTTAATTGCTTTGAATACTTCACCCACGGCCGGAAGATCGCCGCTTAATTCAATGATCGCCGCTTTCGCTTCCTTCGGCATTTCATCAGCAGAGAACCACATCACCCACCAACCGGAAGAAATATAATAACCTTCCGAAGCTTCCGCACTTTCCGCCATATGTCCCACGGTAAGCCCGGCGCCTTTATAGGCCGCCTTAAACATTCGCTTTAAAACTGTTTGTTTGAAAAACATTGTTTATTCCCCTTTCTTTCTGTTCTCTTTGTAAAATTCGCATTTCCTACAAGGCGACGCCGGAAAGACTTCTTCCGGGACGCCTTCGCAAGCGCCGAACATTTTCAGTGCTTCTTCGCAATTCACCAGATCGAAGCCGTCAGCACGTGAAAGATAATTCCGAATGATTTCGCGGGCCTGCTCTGCGCTGTATGCTACTTTTGCCATGTTCCCGGCTTCCTGCAAGGCTGCCATATATTCGCGCTGCGCCTTCGTCGGGCGATTGCTGCCGAATTTCATTTCGATATACAGCGCGTTATATCCTTTCCGCGCAACCGGAAGACAAATATCAGGGACGCCCGCTTTCATTCCTTCGGCCTTCATAATCTGCCCCGTGGTCTGTTTCCGCTTTCCTTCGTTCGGTACATGGTACATCAACGCAAGTTCCGGTATATATTCCGCCTGCTGTCTGGCCCATGTGAAAAGCTTGATCTGTTCTGTCGTTTCCGACGCCTTCATGTTTTGCAATCTCATTTTTGCCACCTTTCCGCGCTTTATATTGCGCAATATGTTTTTTAATCCCGAACCATACGGGCGTATATGTAATAGCCGCCGTTTATTCCGTTGACGTTCACTTCCGCGTCAATGAATTTATAGCCGGGATATTTTTTTAAAAGCTGCTTTTTCAAGAATTCGTGATCCGTCGCCATGCGTTCGGCTGTCTTCTTCCCGAATTTTGAATAGCTGCGGGAAACTTCCGGCTTTTTCAACCCCCGCGAAGCGCTCCACCGTTTTTTTCCCTTCGGATCCTTTGTCAGATAATGTACGAGCCCCGTTATATGTGTATCAGGATCAGGATCAAGGCGGCGCGTCTGCGTCCTGCTGCCATGTGTCCACATTTTTTCTAATTCGTCCCGGTCTTCGTCCCCTGAAAAAATCATATGGTGGTGACAACGGATCCCCTTCTTCGGATCGTCTGAATATTCTGTCACATAGATATATTTCAGATTTTCTTTTCCCTGCTTCTTCCTTTTCCGGTTTACTTTCCTGATAAAGTTCCCGAAGATCTTCGTCGCTTCGTCTATACTCCCCGGAAGATGGTCTTCGTCATAGCTGAATGTCCCCCAAAGATCCCCCTTTCCAAAATTAGCGGCCGTCAAATTATTCAGATAGCGACGCGCCCTTTTGTCATTTAGATTTTTTTGTGAAGGTCTGCTTTCCCTCTTTCGCTTCGTCCGTGGTTCGTCCTGCTTCTTCCCGAACGACGGATATATGTCAGCTTCTAACTGATCCCCCGCCTTCGTTGTTGTGGTTCTATACAGACTGTTGATCTGCTTCCCCTTCAACATCTGTTCAAGTTCCCATTCTGTCAGGGTGTCGATCTGCTTCTGATATACTTCTTCATAATCGTAATTATCATAGTGTTTTCTTTTCATGTTCCCCCGCCTTCTGTCTTCATAAAATTATGATCTGTATTCTTTACGGTAAGTTAATACCCATTACAAGGCCGGGAAGCCTTCGCCCCGCGCTTTCGCTTTTACTTCCTTATAATAGGAAGAAACCCGTTTACAATTTCGGGCCGCTTTTTGTCTTATGCTGAACCGTCAGATCGTTTTCGCCGTCTGATATGGACGCAATAGCGGGCAGAAGAACGATCTTTTTCTGCCCTGCATTACATACCATTTCAAATACTTCCGTATGGAAAGACTGCCCCGGTTTGAACACGCTTTCGATCCTGATTTCTGTATCTTCTGGAAGATCCTTTGTCATTTCCCGGAATTGTTTCAAATTATACATATTGCGCAATATCCCCTTTCTAATTGCTTGTTATGAAATTATCAATATATGAAGAAAATTCAGCTTCGCGGGCCATGATTTCGGAAGAATACGCCGAAGAAAAGATCCCGGCGTCCCACAATTCCGCGGCGCCTGCTTCGCCCATGTTGTAGCACATCAGAACGGCTTCCACTTCTCCGTATTTGTCGAATAACTCCCGAAGCATATAGACGCCCGCTTCCACGTTTTCGCGTGTGTCGAATAGGTCTTTGAAGCCCATTTCCGCAAGTCTGGCGGAATTGCAATCGTTTATTTGCATTAGTCCACTATCGCCCGTTTTTGAACGCGCGGAAGCGTCAAAATCGCTTTCATGCTCTATCATAGCCATAACAAGCGTATAGGCGATTTTATAATCGTTGCATATATCAAATATTTCCTTCTGGTCTTCTTCTGTCATAGGCACGTCAAGCGGTACGAAAGAAGGCCCGGCCGCCTGATCGTTGCCCTTCTGCGGTGTCGCCTGCTGCCGGGCGGCCTTATATGAAACGGCTGCTTCGCTTGCCTGCGCCTGCTGCCCTGCCGCTTCCTTTTCCGGTGCTGCGGAAGCTTTCATCAGGAACAAAACAACAAGCGCCGTTAAAATGATTTTCACCACATACGCAAATAACGACACGGAAAGCCGGATCAGCTTTCGGCGCCTGCTTCTTCTGCGAATATGCCTTTTATATCCTTCCTTTTTCGATCTCATTTTCTACCCCTTCCGAAATGGTGTTAAACGTCAGCTTTACAGACTTCGGCAGCCGCAAATATGTTTCTTCATACCAGATCAGAGCCTTATATATTCGTCCGAATTCTGCCCGATTTCTTTCTACTGCTGCCCGAAGACGCTTGTTTTCGTCTGTAACCTTTATAACGTAGGCTTGAAGGGCTTCTATTTCTGCGATTACTTCTTCCCGGATCCGGTCTTCCGCGATCGCGCTTTCAATTTTTGACACTTTGACATTTCCCCGCCTTTCTGCTATAATGATTAAAGGTTAAATTCCTTACGGATCCGGATCAAAGGTTCCCCGCCTTCTGTCCGGATCCGTAATTTTTATGTTTCAAAATTGAAGCCCGCCGGAAGGACTGTAAAATGTCCGGCGTTTGGGTTCACGGCCCGATCATCTATGTAAAAATCGGCGTTTATTTTCCGTGTATCGCCGCCGTATAACTCTATCAGTTCAGGAAGGTTTTCATTTACAGTGTCAAATTCAAGCCCCCAATCCCGGCAATATTTAACGGCCGCTTCCAACTGTTCGCCGTTTCTGCATGTGTCCAGAATTACGCGGGCGCCGTTCTTTTTCTTCTCTATCAGGAAATTAAAAAGAATTTCGTTCGGTTCCCCAAGTTCCGGCCAACGCCCCCGCGAAAGTGTGCCGTCAAAATCAACTGCATAGATAATATTTCCGCTTCTGTCCATGATTTCAGCTTCCTTTCTTTTCCAATATTTTCCCGATCATTTTTTCCAATGTCTTATTACTCCAGTTTCTTTTTTGCTTGCTTCTGATTTCTTCAACCTTCCGAATATAGTCTTCTTCTTCCATTCCCGAAAGTTTTTCATTTGCACATAGCATTATGTCGCTGTACGGCTCCCCGCATAGGCCAATAATTGAACAATTTCCACAATGTTGATGTAATTCTCCTATTTTCACGCGGGCCGCCTTTCCGCCTGCTGCCGCGGGCAAGTCATAATATGAATATCAAGCGCCGGAAGGCTCCGGATCGCTTCGGTCAGTTCTGCTTCTGTTTTTATCCCTATCTTTTCAAGGGCCTTTTTCAATTCTTCGATTTTATTCATTTTCAGCCGTCCTTTCATTCTCAAATAAAAGCATTTCTTCACTTGACAAGATCGCATTTCGCGCCATAGCTGCGCATATCGTCGCGGCCGCTGCAAGGTCAACCGCGATCCGGTAAATTCCGGTATATGCTGCGTGAAGGACTTCGGGATCCTGATCTGCCTTCTTCTTTGTCAGCGTCCAGATCCCTTCTATGTGTTCATCAAGGGCCTGCGCTTCGTTCCATGCTTCTTCTGTCGCTGCCTTCGCCGCTGCGTATGCTTCATAGCATGAAGAAAACGCCGGGAATTCCTTCTTTACTTCTTCAAGTTCTGCGTCTGCAAGGCGCCGTATTTCGTTCTTTGCTGCTTCGTTCATACCTGATCCCCCTGAATGTAAATATCGTAATAGCTGCGGTATTCTAAGTCTTTAGCAGAAAAGGAAGCCGTAAGATCCGGTTCCATAGGCGGCAGAAGACCGCGTTTTATATAGTCTTTGTGGCATACATCATTAGCAAATATCAATTTCAACACGTCCCGGCCTTCATATTCCGGCGGTAAAATAGTGTTAAATGCTATGTGCAATACTTCCTTTTCGCTTTTCTTGATCCTGATCCGGGCAGAAGGCGGGATAATTGCTTGAATGTCTTTTACTTTCATATTGCGCAATATCCCCTTTCTAATAAATGTAGATTTTTAAGGCATAGCGCCCGGCTTCTTCCGGCAGTGCTTCGGGAATGATAAATTTTATCATGCGTTCCGTGTCCACTTCGTCGCGGGCCTTCGCTGCCACGCCTTTATATAAAATCTGGTCTTCGTCCTGCTCCCCTGCTTCTTCATCAATAACCCGGATAAGCTGCGCCGGGCCGATCAGCGTGAAAAAGTCTTTCAATTTTATATCTGCTTTCATTTTGTCCCCTTTCTGGTCTTCGCTGCGGAATATCACCAACATAGAAGGAAACGGGGCCGCGTCTTTGCTGCCGCCGAATTTCAAGCGCCCTTTTATGAAGCGGACTTCCGCTTTTTTATATATGTACTTGTGAAATGCCTTCGTATCAGTACGCGCCGGAATAAGCATAACGACGACCGTTCCCGGCTTCCTGCTTTCGTTGTAACACTTTTCGATCCAATCCCCCGTTGACTTTCCCCCGTAGGGCGGATTGCAGAAAACGGAAGATCCCCCCCCATTCCTGCAAAAGTCCGTTGTCTTCTTCGGTGAAATAGCGTTCGCACTTGTGATTTTCTGCGCTTGCGCATGGATCCAAGTTGAAGTGAAATTCTTCGTTTAATTCATCAAAAAGATCCTGCGGCGTCGCCCAATCCTGCCGGGCGCTGCTGAACATAGCCGCCCTTTTTTCTGTTATTTTCTGTTTATCTTCATTCATGGTTAAATTCCTTTCTTTTTGCTTTATTTATCTTTTTCCAGATTGCGGCCGCAAATAGGACAGTATTTAATTTTTATGTTTTCAGTAAAACCCGGATAAGCTTCATCAAAAATCTGTAAATACGCTCCCTGAATTGAAACAAAAATTCGCGGATCCGTTCCTTCTATAACTGCCAATGTTTTCCCCGGTGTTTTGCAACATTCGCATATGTCGCGCTTTTCCGTCACCTTTTTATAAATTTCTTCCGCGAATGTTTCCGCTTCTTCTTCGTTGAACGGCTTCCCTTCGCAATACTGCATAAAGTGCTTGTATTCATGCGCAAGTGTTTTTATCAGGCTTTCTTCCCCGCCCGGCATATCTCCCGCGATAAATATTTCTAATTTTTCCGGTACAAACACGCCAAAGCCGAAGCCTTCCGGCGTTTCTATTGTGTCGTAACCTTCCATAACGTGAACGATCGCCCTTTTATCCTGCGGATAATTGTCAATCAAATAATTTGACGCTTTTAAAAAGTTGCTGCTTACAATCTCTAACATTTTTCACCTTCCTTTTTAAAGCTTTCTATAACAATGTTTCTTATGTTTTCTATGGTGCAATCTGTTCTTGCGTATTTCGATTTGCACATGAAGATTTCTGCTTCATTTTTCCGCGCTCCCCACACAAGATCCGCGCGCAACCCTTCCGCGCGTGCTGCCCTTCTCATGTACCGGATCCGACAATTTGGCGTGATTATTTCAAGCCGCCTTCTATCTACTTTCACTTTTCCGTATTTTGAAAACCTTAAAAAATCTTCTTTCCACCAATTCGCCGCCGTTTCCTGCGTTTCTGTAAAGATAATAATTTCTGTCATTTTTCCACCTTTCAAAATAGTGTTAATTGCTGTTCTCGCGGCGGTCTGTTACACCAAATAATTTCTTTTCGTGGCTTCGCGTTCTGTGCATAATTTGAAAATTCTTCCCTGCGCCAACCGGAAAGCATATTGTCGTATAATTCCGAAGCATAGCCGGAAATAACGACCGGGCCTTTATGCTGTAATAGTGTTTCTAATAATTCCACGTGATCCGCGTCTGTCATTTCGTCTTTGTATTGCTTCCGGTTCCGCGTAGACAGAACATAGGGCGGATCGCAATATATCAGAACATTTTCAAAGTTGAAGCGCCGGATCACTTCGACGGCCGCTTTCTGCTCTATCTGGACGCCCCGCAACCGTTCCGCGGCTTCTTGTATCTTCCGGGGCAAGCTGCGCCAATCTTCGGCAGCATAGGCCCTTTCGCGGCCCTGAATGTCAGACTTCCACCCGACTTTTTCCCCGTTGGTTCTGAAACCGTGGCCCATGTTCAGGCGGATATAAAAGAAGACGGCGGCTTCCAGACTGTTTTCCGGTTCCTTCCGACACGCTTCTTCATATGCCGCCCGCGCATATGGTGTGTAATATATTTCATGTGCCAACTTTTCGGGATCGTCTTTGATCCATTTGAAAAGGTTTATCACGTCGCCGTTTATATCGTTTATTGTTTCAATATCCGACCGCGGCTTGTTAAAGAATACGGCCCCGGAACCGAAGAACGGTTCTAAATAACTATGATGATCGGGGAAATTCTGAATGATCCACGGCGCCGATCCCCACTTGCTACCCGGATATTTCATAATTGCTTTCATTCTGCCCCCTATGCCCGCCCCTGCCGGGACGGGCGATTTTATGATTATTCGATTACGAATAGCGGGGCAAGGGCTAAGTCGCCCGCGGCGCCGTAGTCGTCGCTGTAGCCGTAGTCGATGAAATAGCAAAAGTCCGTCGTGTTCGCCGCCGAAGGATCCGCCGTCCAGAAGGCCCGAAGATCGTCGTCTTCGTCCACGATCAGACGGTTAATTCTTTCTTTCAGATAGTCGAAGACTTTATCAACGCCGTTATACTCCGCGTATCTATTGCAGCCCATTATTTCAAATTCAGACGGAAGGAAAAGAAAGTCGTCGGACAGTGTTCTTTTCCCGTCGATCTTCTGGTTTGTGTCGTGCTTTGCGATCACGGCCTGCAATTCATCAGGCAGAAGCGGGAAAAATTCTTCATTCAGAAGGCGCCGGGCTTCGCAATCATGCCACCCGCCCGCGTTGGTGTGTTCTTTGTTCATTCCTGCGAATGTCAACGGCTCCACAATACGGAAAACGGCGTCACGTTGGTTATAATGGTTTATGCCAATAACAACCGCCTTCGCGGGCCTTCCGTCCTTCAATGTGAAGCAAATTTCCGTTCCCGGCAGCATTTCGGCCGCGTTCCCTTCCTGAATGGTCTTTTTAATGTCGGCCCAATTCCGGCGCCGCTGCCTTCTTTCGTACACGGTAACGTCACCAAGCCGGACGCCTTCTTCTTCCGCCTGCTGCCCGGCTGCGTCTTCCCGCTGTCCTGCTGCCCGCTTTTTCTCTACTGCTGCCCGTAAAACTTTGTGAAGTTCTTCCGGATCCGGCGTGTGGCAAGTGATCCCCGTTACCTGAATTCCGTCTTCCTTCTTCCCGGTCATAACTTCCCGTAAAAATACGTGCGGGACGTCGCACTTGATCCCGTTCATAAGAAGATCATGTTTGACGACTTCCGTCGTCAGCCCGTGAAGCTGTGTGAAGCTCAGTTCGATCTTGTCTTCCGGTGTGAATAATTCCATAAGTCCCATTTTGTTAAATTCCTTTCTTTTATGTTTTATTTTCTCCCCTGCCTGCTGCCGTGGTATAATCACGGTATAGAAAGGGGGTGTTTCCAATGTTTACGGAAGAATTAGCCCGCGAAGTCGGCGTCGCTTATGGTCTGTATTGCGCAATATGTAAAACCAACGAAAAAGACGCTATGAGCGCGGACGAATTCAAAAAATTGTGTTGTGACAGTATCGAACGAATCCGCGAAGTCGGCGGTCTGGTTCCTGAAAATTCTGTCACCGGATAATTTTCTACCCGGCCGGGGCGCCTTCCCCGGCCGCTTCAATTACCGTTCCCCATTTGTCCCGCGTTTCCTTCGGTACTGTCGGGCGCTGCTTCTTCATTTCGTTGTCAAGAATTTCTTTCGCATGGTCTAAAATGTGAAACGCCCCGTAATATGTTATATTGTCAACTGCTGCCACCTGCGCCGCGATTGAGTGGGCCAAAATAGCCGCGTCACGATCGTATTTTTCCCGCTTCTTCTTTTCTGCTTCTGTCATATTCAAGCCCCCTTATGCCGTGGCTGCCGCTGCGAACATTCCCGCAGGGGCGCCCGCTTCCGCTTCGCCGAAAAGGTCTTCAAATTTACAAGCGTAGAATTTCATCAGCTTTACGATTTCCGAAAGTTCAAATTCTACTTCGCCGCGAAGCCGTCTTCGTGTGCTGTCTTCGCTGATCTCCAAAACCTTTGAAAGATCCGCGACATTGTTTCCGTTGTAGGCCATTTTTGCCTTTAACTTTGGATATTTGTTAATCAATGGTTTTGCCATTTTCCCGATCTCCTTTCTTTAATCGCTATCTGCGTTTTCGGTATATTTGAATAATAAACGCCATTAGCGTTTTTGTCAAGCGTATTTTAATTATTATTATCGCTTTTTGCGTTTATTTCCTTTACAAAGTGCAAATCTGCGTTTATAATAAAGGGGAAATATAGAAAAGGAGTGTTTAAAAGAAATGTCCAAAAACAGAACGGCCGAACCGCGCGGCCCTGAATATGAAACTTTCGGCGTTAATTTAGCAAGCGCACGCAAGGCCCGCGGATATTCACAAGCCGAAATTTCTTCCCTTTTGGGTATAACTCAAAGTACATATGCCGGGTGGGAAACCGGAACGCGCAAAATACAACTTTCTACCATGATACAATTATCTTCTTTACTGAATGTTAGTATTGATATGCTGATCGGTACTGAAAAGCTTATTCTTCCAGAAAGGAAAGATAATTTTGAATTGAAGGAAAGCGAAAAGAATTTGATTTCTACATATCGGAAGCTAAACCGGGAAGGAAAACAAAAACTTTGCGAACGTGCCGACGAATTACTTGATCTCGGATATGTCGAAAAAGGGGACGCCGCAAGAATGGCGTGAAATACCGATATAAGGAAAAAGGAAATATTATTGAATTGAATTTCGGAAAATAAAACGCCCCACGGCTGCAACCGTGAAGCGCTTTATATAGATTGTTACCCGTCAACCCTGCGGGGCTGCGCTCTGATAACACCTTCGACAAGTGATATTATAGCATGTGGCCCCGCGATTTTAAAGGGCTTCTTTTTTACGCCCTTTTTTAGAAGGTGAATAAATGGCATATGCAAAATTGAAGGCGGCAGCAGACGCCGGAAAAATCGTCGCGCTATATGTGCGCGTGTCTACCGGGTATCAGGTGGATAAAGACAGTCTTCCTTTTCAGAAGAAGGAATTAAAATCATATTGCAAACACGTCCTTCATATCGACGACGGCCGGATCGAAGTCTTTGAGGACGCCGGAAAATCTGCCAAGAATACCGATCGCCCCGCCTTTCAAAGAATGATAAACAAAGTCAAGGCCGGGCAAGTGTCCCATGTGATTGTCTATAAGCTTGACCGCATTTCCCGTGATCTGGTGGACTTCTCGATCATGTGGAAGGAATTCAAGGCGGCCCGTGTGACGTTCATTTCCTTAAATGAACAATTTGACACTTCTTCCGCGATCGGCGAAGCTGTTCTGAAAATCATACTTGTGTTTGCGGAATTGGAAAGAAAATTGACTTCCGAACGTGTAAAAGATATTATGATCGGCCGGGCACATGAAGGAAAATGGAACGGCGCCCGTATGCCTTACGGGTGGAAGTGGAATTCAGAAACGCAATTCCCGGAACACAACCCGGAAGAAATTCAGGCGGCCCGGCTTATCTATTCCATGTATGAAAAAACAAAGTCTTCAAGTAAAGTTCGCGATTACCTGAACGGAAACGACATTCCCACGAAGTGCGGCGGCGAATGGACAACAAAAACCATATCGGACTATATCAGAAACCCCATGAACAAAGGGGACTATCGCTATAATTACCGGGAAAGCCCCCACGGGAAGAAGAAGCCCGAAGAAGAAGTCGTCTATCTGGAAGGCGTCTTTCCGCCGCTTGTGGATCCGGATCAATGGAACCGCTGTAACGCTATCATGGATCATAACGCCGAACGGCTGCGAAACGCGGGCGCGGCCCATAATCAAAAGCATATACACCCATTCGCCGGGCTTATCGTCTGCGGGGCCTGCGGATATTATTTTCAATCCATGAAGCCGGATCGCCCACGTGCAAACGGCTTTCGTCCGTCCCTTTATCGCTGCTCTGGACGTGTTACGAAAAGATCCTGCACCGCGCCGGGCGCGTCAGAAGTAAAGATCGGCCCCGTGGTCTTCAATTTTATTTCGCATATCGTCGCGGCCACAAAGAAACGTCAGGGCATAAAGACGCCCGAAGAATTGGAAAGCCTGCTTCTTTCCGGGCCTGAATTCGCCCCGATTGCCTATATTGAAGAAAGTTCCCTTCGTGAGATTTTCGACGCCCTGCAAGGCCGTACACGGTCAAAAGACGGGCTTTATCTGCCGGAACCATTGTCACGCCAGACGGCGCCGGATCCGGGCAGCATTGAAGCGAAACGGGCCGAAGCTGCCAAGATAGGCCGGGCGCTTGAACGCCTGAAAAAGCTTTTTCTTTTTGATGATAGCGCCATGAATGAAAAAGAATATCTTTCGACGCGGGCAGAATTGACCGAACAACTAACCCGGCTAAATAATGAGATCCGCGACGCCGAAGAAGCAAGCTTCGGACGTGTGGAAGAATTAAACTTCGTCAGTTCCGCTTCTTCCTTCCTGCTGTCCTACTCTATACAATCCGGCGAACATATTCAGTATAACGAATTCGCGGCAGCCGTTGACGATCAAGTTTTGAAAGATTTCCTGAATTTGATTATAGATCATATTGTTGTCAGTGAAGCCCACGTCACCGAAATACACTTCAAAAGCGGCCTTCATGCGAAGTTTATCTATAAATCAGCATAAAACAAGCGGGCGTCCTGCTGCCGGGCGTCCGCTTCCTGCATTTATTTTCTTTTCAGTATTCCTTTTAAAATTCTGTATGCTGATTCGATAGCGCCTTCGCCCGTCAGTCTTTTCATAATAAATTCTTCCGCCTTCACCATAAAATAAAATATTGTCCCGGCTCCCGTCCAACACAAAACGCATATTGTGATATATTCTATCATGTGTCCCCCTTATATTGCGCAATATTTAAAGCGTGATTTTTTCGACTTCAAAATTAAACATATCGCAATAGGCCCGCACTTGCTCGATCGCCCGCTGCGCGTTAAATTTCTTCGTGAAGATCTTCGCGTCGTGTCTGTCAGAAGATACAACTGGGTATTTCTTCCCGTCCTGCTTATAATTTCCGCCGACATAATAATTTTTCTTTTCATTGTCAACCACAATAAAACCGACTTCCCCGGTCTTCGGCTCCGCCTGCTGCCGGGCGACTTTCTTCGGCTTTGGTTCTGCAGGCGCTTCCGGCTGAACTGGCGCCGCTTCCATGCTTCCAGACATGCGGGCGTCGATCGCTGCGTTTATGTAGTCATTGACGCTTTTCCCTTCGGCCGCTGCTGCCGCTTTGATCTTTTCTTTCTTTCCCTTCGGTACTGTCAGATTAACGCGATCATACTTTTCTTTGATGAAGTTATTCTGATAGCTAAATTGATCGAATTTCTTTTCTGTCATGCTTCCCCGCCTTCCTTTACCATTTTTCAAGATCCTTCTTTAATTCGCTTCGTATTCTGTCTATCCTTTTCCACGTCCTGATCCAACACATTATTATAGACGTGATAAAGAAAACAATAACTAATCCCGCGATTATGAATATTTCTTCCATGCTTCCCACCTTCCATATTATTTTTTTAAAGCAACTTTCGGGCGTTGTAAGATCCCCGGTTTTCAATGGTAGTTCTTTATTTTTTGACGTGGTATAGAAACGGGTGTAACCTTCCCGCGCCGCCCTGTTCGCATTAAACCCGGCCGAAACTTGTCAGACAACATTACAACGCCCTACCGTCGCACCCGTCAGCATTTATAAAGGCTTCGGACTTTCACGAACGCCCGCGGGCCGTTCGTGGCTGCTTTAGTGCTTCCGCCGGACGGTTCCCCGTTCCGCCCGGCTTCGGTTTAATAATGTCCAATGATACTATATCCGTCTTTTTCGATTTCCGCTTCAATCTTTGCAATCCTTTCCGTGTCGTCTTTGTTCCACATATGCGCCTTTACGGACGTTTGCGGCCTGAAAGCGTTTTTCTTTGTCTTTTCATAAAATCTTTCTTTACATATTTTCTTTGCTTCCGCTGCCGTTTTTGCTTCAACTTCCATTTTCTTTAAAAGTTCCGCTCTGTTTCTCTTTTCTACATAATAAATTGTGTATGTCTTCATAATTAAACCGCCTTTCATTGTGTTTTATCTTTTCCTTTACTGTAATTATATTATACTCTATATTGCGCAATATGTCAATACATATTACGCAATATTTTCAAAGAATTTTTCTCATAAATTGCGGCCGCTTATGCCTGCCGCAATTCTTCGTATATCTTCGGGCCGATCTCATTGGTTACGGCTTCCCTTACGTCTTCATGGTCTAAAGCCATTTTGAAGAATATCGTCGCGAAGAAGCTTTCCTTCCATGCCTGCCATTCTTCCGGCGTCAGGCCCTTTTCTACTGCTGCCGCCGCTGCCGCTTCGGTGATTTCCTTCGCCCGTGGATCCGTGTTCAAAAAGTTTGTGATTGCTTCCCATATTGTCTTTGTATTCATCATGGTTAAATTCCTTTCCGCCGGGGAAGGATCCCCGGCCTTTCCTTTTATGCTATTACTTTGTCGCTTTCTTCTTCTGCTAACTGAAAGATTATTATTGCTTTGCTTTCTTTTTCCGTTCCGTATGTGTGCGGTAAATTTATGAGTTCTATTTTGCAGTTTCCGCTCCATTCATTTCTAACTACGTCTTCTATTGAATTGAAAGATATTGTTTCCCCGCTTGTAATGTCTATTAGCTGTACTTCTTTGACACCTTTATTTACATACGCTTCAATGATTGATAATTTTAATTCTGCAATCGTAAGTTCCCTTGTTTCTACCTTTCTTTCTCTGTAGCCTAAATATTTTAACTTCATTTCTTTTCCCGCCTTCCGTTTTATTTGTGTTTGGTTTACTTCCTTTCTGTGATTATAATATATCACATATTGCGCAATATGTCAATACATATTACGCAATATTTCAAAATATTTTTAGGCATAGAAAAAGCGCCAAAACACAAGGCTTTCTTGCGTTCTGGCGCCTGCTGCCGGGCGGCGCTCTCTATATCCCGTGTACGACGTTCATTTGACAGCCGAAGGTGGTGACGCAGCAGGTAGGGACACGCCCGTTTATCTGTTCAAACTCCCGCACCCATTCCCGGCATTTTGCCATGTAATAATATTGCCTGTCTGGTTCCTCTATAGGTGGTTCCGCATTTAGATCTATTTTATCCAAATCAATTTCCTGCTCCATTTTGCTTGACTTTTCTCCCTTTCTGTCCTATAGATACAATTCCCTGTCCACTGCCTGTCTTAAACAAACTTCACATGAAACACATTATAACCCAAAACTTCTCCAACGTCATCAAAAATCGGAACCCTGTACTCATCAGGCAGGAAATGTAAAAGCAAGTATATTGACCAGACGGGTCATTTTTATCGACCCGATCAGTCAATCTCCTTCAGATATTACAGGAACTTCCCAACAAGTCCTGTAAGCAGCTTCACAATCTTTTCCATGGACTGTACACAGGCATATTCGAACTTGCCGTGACAATTCTCTCCGCCGGTGCAGAGATTGGGACAGGGCAGCCCCATAAAGGAAAGTCTGGCGCCGTCCGTGCCGCCCCGGATGGGAGTGATAACAGGCTGGATCCCCTGTTCCTCCATGGCTTCCACCGCCTTCTCAACCAACTCCATATGCTCTTCCATAATCTCCCGCATATTGTAGTAGGAATCCTTCAATTCCACCGTGACAGTGCCCTCGCCGTATTTCTCATTCAGGAAAGCGGCGGCGTTGAGGAAATATTTCTTTTTGCGTTCAAACAATTCTCTGTCGTGATCCCGGATGATATAATCCGCCTGGGCCGACTCCACATTACCCTGTATGCTGTCCAGATGGTAAAAACCCTCATACCCCTCCGTATACATGGGATTCTGGGCCACAGGCAGCAGACTCTGGAACTCCTGGGCGATCAGGACGGCATTCTTCATCTTTCCCTTGGCCGATCCCGGATGCACGCTGCAGCCCTGTATATGAAGTTTTGCCCCCGCGGCGTTAAAATTCTCATATTCCAGTTCCCCCAGAGCCCCGCCGTCCACCGTATAAGCGGCCTGGGCTCCGAACAATGCCACATCAAAAAAGTCCGGTCCCTCTCCGATCTCCTCATCGGGGGTAAAACCGATGCGCAGTTTGCCGTGGGGCACATGGGGATGGGTCAGAAAATATTCCGCCATGGTCATAATCTCCGCCACTCCCGCCTTATCGTCCGCCCCCAGCAGGGTGGTGCCGTCCGTGACGATAAGATCCTGTCCCTGATATTTTCGGATCTCCGGGAAATCAGCCGTCCGCAATACCACTCCCAGTTCCTGATTCAGCACGATATCCTGTCCGTCATAATTTCTGAGCACCCTGGGATTAACCCCCGCGCCGCTCATGGCCGGAGAAGTGTCCATATGGGCAATAAAACCCACCACCGGCCTGTCCTCACAGCCCTCGGTGGCGGGAATGGATGCATATACATAACAGTTCTCTCTGTCATAACTGATCTCCGCAGCTCCCATGTTTTCCAGTTCCTCCGCCAGCAGCCTGGCCAAATCATGCTGCCTGGAGGTACTGGGATGGGCGCCGCTCTCCTCGTCCGAACAGGTATCAATGCGCACATAGCGCAAAAAACGTTCTACTACATTTTCCATGATAAATTCCTCCTTCTGTCCTGTTTACAAATCGGATCTTCCTGCCGGGTCATGCCGGGACCTGGAAAAGTCGAACCATGATGCCCCGGAATATTTTATAAGGCGCTGCCTGATGAGACAGCGCCCCGCTACTAACTTTATCTCTTGTCTTCCCCTGTCACCAGGTTCACCTGTACGGGGGTTTTGTCCCCTGCCACCTTGCCTCCCAAAAATCCGGACAGCACGGCGGCCAAATCCACTCCGGTGGAATCCTTCAGGCCGTCCGTCACCTGATTCACAGTATTGATAATATCCCTGGTGAGTTTGGCATTGTTGCCGTCGCCGTACATGGTAATCCGCTCCACCTTCTCCAGGGGCGCGGCGGCGTTCTTCACCACCTCGGGCAGGGCCTTGAAGTACATTTCCAGTACGGCAGCCTCACCCATCTTGGCCATGGCCTCCGCTTTCTTCTCGATACCTTCCGCTTCGGCCACGGATTTTGCCCGGATCGCCTCGGCTTCTGCCAGACCCTTGGTGCGGATACCTTCGGCCTCCTGCTCCATCTTATATTTCTGGGCCTCGGCCTGGGCCTTCATGGCCTCGGCATCTTTTTCCGTCTCGAACTTCCGAGCCTCTGCCTCCCTCTGGCGCTCATAGAGTTGGGCGTCTGCATGCTGCTGCTTGGCAAAGCGCTCCGCCTCGGCTTTCTTCTTGACCTGCGCCTCCAGGGTCTGCTCCGTAATCTCAACCTCTTTCTGCTTCAGAAGGATTTCCTTCTCCTGCTTGGCAAGATTGGCGTTGGCGGTGGTGATCTCCACCGTCTTGCGCTGCTCCTCCTCCTGAATCTTGTAGGCCGCGTCCGCCTCGGCTTTCTTGACATCGGATTCCTTCTTAAGTTCCGCCTTCTTGATGGCCAGTTCATTCTGCTTGATGGCGATCTCGGACTCCGCGTTCACCTCCGCCTCATTGGCCTCCCTCTTGGCGTTGGCCTGGGCCTTGGCGATCTCCTTCTCGCTCTCCGCCCTGGAGATAGCGGCATTTTTCTGGATCTTCACGATATTGTCCACACCCAGGTTTTCAATGACGCTGTTGTTGTCCACAAAATTCTGCACGTTAAAACTGATAATGTCCAGCCCCATGGCCGCCAGGTCAGGCTCCGCGTTCTCCTTTACCAGCACCGCAAACTTCTGCCGGTCGCTGACCATCTCCTCCAGGGCCATCTTACCCACGATCTCACGGACATTGCCCTCCAATACCTCCCGGGCCACGCCGCCTATGTAGTCGGGCTTCTTATTCAGGAAATTCTGGGCGGCCAGTTTGAGTCTGTCCTCATTATCGCTGATCTTCACATTGACGGTGGCGTCCACCCTGATATTGATGTAGTCCGCTGTGGGAACTGCCGTGGAAGTCTTGACGTCAATGGGAATCAGCTGCAGATTCAGTTCGTCTTTCCTCTCCAGAAACGGGATTTTCACACCGGCCTTACCGATCAGGACCTTGGGCTTCTTCCTCATGCCGGAAATAATCAGCGCGGTATCCGGCGATGCTTTTACATAACCGGTCAAAAAAATGATAACGACAATTAGCGCAACTACTACGATGGGAATTACAATACTTAGACTTGTCATACTGTTTCTCCTTTCATCTCCCCCGCCCAGGGCCCTCTGCCACGGGCATCCAACTGCTTTCTTCTCATATTCCCGGCCGTCCGGCGCAGGAAACCAGCCATGCACACGGCGGTTTTTCTGCTTTTGCGCAGTTCCGCAGCATGCGGATCGGACACTGCCGGAACGGAAATATGCTGCCTACACTCCTATCATAGCACATCAAAAGCCCTTTATACCAGAGAAATTTTAGCACGATAAAATATCTTTTACTCCCGGACCTGACCGCTGCCTGTGATCCGATACTTATAGCCGGTCAATTCTCTAAGGCCCATGGGCCCTCTGGCATGGAGTTTTTGCGTGCTGATACCGATCTCCGCGCCAAAGCCGAACTCAAAACCATCCGTGAACCGGGTGGAAGCGTTCACATAGACACAGGCTGCGTCCACCCGGTTCAGGAACTGCTGCGCCGCTTCGGCATCGCCGGTAATGATACTCTCAGAATGGCGGGTACCATAGTGATTGATATGACAGATCGCTTCCTCCAGGGAATCCACTGTCTTTACAGAAATCACATAGTCCAGATACTCTCTCCCATAATCCTCCTCCGTGGCGGGAACCGCGCCGGGAAGCATGCCGCACACCCGCTCGTCCCCCCGAATCTCCACATGTTTTTCGGCCAGAGCCCGGGCCAGCCCGGGCAGCAATGCTTCCCGTACCGCCTCATGGACCACCAGGGATTCACAGGCATTGCAGACTCCGATCCTCTGGGTCTTGGCATTTACGATAATGGATATGGCCATCTCCAGGTCGGCCTCCCTGTCCACATAGATATGGCAGTTGCCCGTGCCGGTCTCAATCACCGGGATGGTACTGTTTTCCACCACCGTGCGGATCAGCCCCGCCCCCCCTCTGGGGATCAGCACGTCCACATACTCTTTCATCCGCATAAAGGCCATGGTGACCGCCCGGTTGGGATCCCCGATCAGCTGCACGGCGTCACCGCTGATGCCGCAGTCCTTCAGGGCCTGCTGCAGCACGTAAGCGATGGCCATGTTGGAGGCCAGCGCATCGCTCCCCCCTTTCAGAATCACTGCGTTGCCTGCCTTAAAGCACAGGGCAAAGGCATCCGCAGTCACATTGGGCCTGGATTCGTAGATGATGCCGATAACCCCCAGCGGCACCCGGTGCTTTTCTACATGCAGACCATTGGGACGGTCAAAGCGTTCCATGCATTCCCCCACCGGATCCGGCAGTTCCGCCACCTGCCGAAGCCCCTGGGCCATGGCCCGGATTCTTCCCTGGTCCAGCATCAGGCGGTCCAAAAGTCCCTGGTGCATTTCGTTCTCCCGGGCCCGCTCCAGGTCCCGGGCATTGGCCGCCAATATTCCCCTGGCATTCTCCTCCAGGGCGTCTGCCGCATGGCAGAGCGCTTTGTTCTTCTCCTCCGTGGTCAGGCACTGCAGCTGATATTTGGCCGCCACGGCCCGCTTTCCCATTTCTTTTAATTCCATAATGACACCCCCTGTATCTATAGCCGTTACGCCCGGTTTAACGGGCGACCCAACGTCTTTCTCTTTTTGTCCGCTTTCCGTCCGGCACAGTAATTCAAACCAAAATCACCTGATAGGGATTGCAGTCCGTCTCCTCCACAGGCAATTCCTCCACCAGCTGGCAGCGGTGCCCGATGCCGATGGAGCATGTAGAGAATCCGGGATGAGCCGCCAGATATCGGTCATAATAGCCGCCGCCATACCCAAGCCGGTGGCCATACGGATCAAAAGCCACCCCCGGCATCAGAAGCAGCACCTTCTCCCGGGGTTCCTGCCCGTTCCCCAAAGCCGGGTCTCCTGCTCTGCCTCCATCCCTGTATATCCCGGCGTCCTGCCTGGGCGGTTCCGGGATTCCGTGAAATCCCGGACGCAATTCTTCCAGGGAGCCGATCTGAAAAAATTCCATCCCATGGTCTTCCAGCACCCGGGGCACATACACCCTTTTTCCCAGCCGCAGCGCCTCCCGGAGCAATTCATGGGTATCCAGTTCGCTGCCATAGCTGACATAGCACAGCAGGCTTTCCGCCCGGTAAAACCACTGATGCCCCAGCAGCCGCTCCGTAATCAGACAGGAAGCCCTGCGCAGCGCTTCTTTGGACAGAGCGTCCCTGACGGCCAGCACTTCCCGGCGGATCCGCCTTTTCAGCGCCTTCCTTTCCTGAGAGAAACCTGTTTCCGTCATAGAGCCCCCTGTCATGATTCTTCAGGGCCGGCGGAAAGACCGCCCTTGGAAGGACGGTTTTTCCCTCCGTATTTCTCCCCCAGATTTTCCAGAGTACCATCCTCCTTTTGGATTGTAATACTGTCCAGCTGCCCCCGGAGATTGGCCCGCACATTGGCCACATATTCCTGCCGCAGGGTCGCCTGTTCGGCTTTCTCTTCCTCCGTCAGTCCCTCCTTCCGGGATTTATGATACAGCGCGTTGATTCTGGCAATCCTCTGTTCCAAGGTCTTTTCGTCCATAAGATCTTCCTCCCTCTCACTGCCTGTGCAGCCGATTGACAAAGCCGGGAAGGTCAAAGCTCTCCTCCCGGTGGGACACAAAGAGTGTGCCCTCCTCCCGTCCGTCCAGAATTCGGTGCAGTATGCCGATATCCTTGCTGTTGGCAATCACCATATCTACGCCGGAGCCTGTGGCGATCCGGGCAGCCTGCAGCTTGGTGTTCATGCCCCCGGTACCCACATTGCTGCCGGTGCTACCTTTTCCCATGGCCAGCAATTCCTCCGTCAGTTCATCCACCTGGGGAATAAACGCCGCATCCGGGTTCTGCCGGGGATCGTCCGTATAGAGACCGTCTATGTCGGAGAGCAGCACCAGCAAATCCGCGTCCACCAGCGCCGCCACAATGGCGGAAAGTGTGTCATTATCCCCGATCTCAATCTCGTAGGTGGCCACCGTGTCATTCTCGTTGACAATGGGGATCACCCCCATCTCCAAAAGCTGGGAAAAGGTGTTATGGGCGTTAAAGCGGTTCAGGTCGTCCACGATGGTGTTTTTGGTCATGAGAATCTGTGCCGCCACCTGATTGTATTCCGCAAAAAGTTTCTGGTAGATCATCATCAGCCGGGCCTGTCCCACGGCGGCGCAGGCCTGCTTTACCGCCATCTGCCGCTCCGGGCTCTCCCCCGTGATCTCCCGGATGCCCACCGCTTTCCTTCCGGCGGCAATGGCCCCTGATGTGACCAATATCACATCCTTGCCCTGGTTGCGGATATCGCATAACTCCCGCACCAGTTTTTCCAGACGGATATAATCCAGGTCTCCTGTCTGGGCATGCTGCAGGGAGGAGGAGCCGATCTTTACCACAATGCGCTGTTTTTCCCTGACTGCCTCCCTGATCGAGGATTTCTTTTCCATATTGATGTCTGCCACTTTTTGTTTCCTCACCTTAATTTTTTATTCGATTCTAACATCAATCGGCCAAATCGTCAATGTGAAGAACATTTTTTCCCTCCGGCGGCCGGTAAGCGGAGGCAATAGCTTCCGCCACCCTGATCCCGTCCATGGCGGCGGAAGTGATGCCTCCCGCATAGCCGGCTCCCTCCCCGCAGGGGTAAATCCCCCGGATCCGGGACTGCAGCTCCTCGTCCCGAAGAATCCGTACCGGCGAGGAGGTGCGGCTTTCCACTCCCGACAGGATGGCATCCGACCGATTGAATCCCGGTATCTGTCTGCCGAACTGTTCCATGCCTTCCACAAAAGCCCGGCCCAGTTCCGCCGGCAGAAGACCGCTTAAGTCGCTCTCCCGCCATTTGCCTTTGATACAGGGCTGCAGCGATCCCCGGTATGCCTGCAGAAGGCTCTCCAATTCCCGCCCCTGCCGGGCCGCCAGTTCCTCCTGTCCGCATCCCTGGTCCACACAGGCTTTATACAGTCCGTAGCGCTGCACGGGCACATCCCCCTGCCCCAACAGAAAAGCCCTCTCCTCCAGCCGCCGCTGAAATTCCACCCCCGCCAAGGGGTTCGTTTCAGAATCCGCAGAGGTATCCTGCAAAAGCCCGTCCGCGCCGTAATCCTCCGGCGTTACAGACACAATTATGGCGCTGTTGGCATTGTCCCCGTCCCGGCCGCTGTAACTCATACCGTTCACCGCCAGCCGCTCCGGCTCGGAAGAAGCATTGACCACATAACCGCCGGGACACATACAGAAAGAGTACACGCCCCTTTCCGCAGAAAGCCTGTCGGCGGCTTCATAACCCTCTTTACCGGAACCGGTTTTCGCCGTCACCTTATAGACCGCGTTTCCCAGCGTTTCTTCTGTGCTTGTGCCATACTGGGAAAGGTTTATCAGTTCCTGGGGATGCTCCACTCTCATCCCCACCGCGAAGGGCTTGGCTTCCATGACGACACCCTTATCATACAACATGGCGAAAGTATCTCTTGCACTGTGTCCGGGGGCCAGAACCACAAACGGCGTTTCCATATGTTCGCTGTCGTTGATAATAACGCCTGTTATTTGATTGTTTTCATATGTAATATCTGTTACCGCAGCCCGAAATCTCACCTCGCCGCCCAGGGATATAATCTCGTTCCGCAGATTCACTACCACCCTGCTCAAAACGTCCGTCCCTATATGGGGCTTATGGTCATAAAGAATTTCCGGCGAGGCTCCCATTTTTGCAAGTATTGACAGTACCTTCTGATTTCTTCCGTATTTGTCCTTCACAAGGGTATTCAGCTTGCCATCGGAGAAGGCCCCCGCGCCCCCGAAGCCGCACTGTACGTTGGACTGCGTATCCAGCTTTCCCGTCTCCCAGAAAGCCTGTACTTTCTTCGTCCTCTCCTCTACCGCATCTCCTCTTTCAAGCAATATGGGACAAAATCCGGCCTTTGCCAGCATATAACCGCAAAACAGACCAGCCGGCCCCGTGCCGATAATGACCGGCCGGTGAAGAAGCTTCCTGCCGCCTGCCGCCGGAAATTCATAGTTCTTCTCTTCCACCGCCTGTACCTGCTTACTTTTGCATCTGGCAATCACTTTTTTCTGAGAAGCTACTGACACATGCAGCGCGTAGTTAATCCAGATTTCCGGTTTCTTTCTGGCATCAATCGACTTCTTCACAATCTGCCACGTCAAAATCTCTTCTGGTGCGATACGCAGCACTGCGGCAGCTTTGCGCACAATATCCTGACTGGTATGTTCCAATGGAACTTTGATCTGATTGATACGAATCATTGCTCTGTCATCTCTCCTGTAATGGTTTCTGCGGATTATGCACTTTTCTGTGTGCCGTTATGATCGTATAACTGTACGCATTGACCGTTATGACACAATTATCGACCTCAACATACCAGTTCTTACCCTGTCTTGTAATCACAGCCTGCCCGCACTCGATCTTTGTTCTGCACCACGCCGCAATATCCTCTATATCCAAAGCAAGATTCTTCCTGATCCGAATACCGCCCAATTCCGTTGTATGTAATCTGTCTAAATGGTCCGTCAGCTCTGTCACCCTGACTTCAACCGTTCCATCC
>OFHB01000262.1_pt1 | contig 38513 bp, 23 predicted proteins | sample 1521881 | NCBI WGS metagenome assembly OFHB01 (sample SAMEA3504090, study PRJEB24116) | mouse gut metagenome | biome: mouse gut; feature: mouse-associated habitat; material: faeces | place: Denmark | collected 2011
GAAAGCCATGAGGAGCTGCTGGTGCAGGAGGGAAAATATGCCTGGATGTTCCGGCTCCAGAGCAAATATTATCAGAAAAAGGAAGCCCAGAAAGAAGCCGGGCTGGAAGGCGAGGAGGTGTAGGGCGATATGAGCAATAAACGGAAGGGGCCGAAAGAAGCGGAAAAGAATCAGGTACAAAAACAGTCAGTAAAAACAGAAAACACTTTCGGTACAATAGATAAGAAATCCAATAGGAATAACATAAAGCGCGCTGTCATCTATGTTGCAAAAGAATCCCCCGGCATCTTCCCCCTGGCATTTTTACAGGCTGCCATGGAAGCGGCTTATCCTTACATCGGCATCCTGCTGTCAGCCGGTATTCTCACGGAACTGGCGGATCCGGGACGAAGCATGGAACATCTGTTCCGGATGGCACTTTTACTGGTGAGCCTGAATTTTTTTGGCAGGCGGCTGATGGATTTCGGGGGACAGCTTCTGGATGTGCTGCAGTATGCCGTGCTGAAGCATATCGAGAGGGCGGTGGCGGAGAAGGCCTGGAAAATGGACTACGCCATGAGTGCGGAGCCGAAAATCAATGAGACAAAGCAGAGAATCACCAGATGGCATTATGGCAGGGGCGTACTGGCTTTGGTTGGACAGCTTAGAGGGCTGTTCCAGGCATTTGTGACCATCGGCATCTCTATTGCCCTGGTGGTAGAGTTTTTCCGGGCAAAGGCTGTGGGAGCAGGCGGGATGGCGGTCCTTCTGAACCATTGGGGCGTGTCAGCCCTGTTTCTCGGGCTCCTGGCGTTCTCCATTGCTTTCAACATATACACGTCTTTCCGGATACAGAAATGCTATTTTCAGGCAAATGAGGCTGTCCACAAGCCGATGAACCAGATGATGTTTTTGATGGACAGCTGCTTTAGCGAATACCAGAACGGAAAGGACATCCGCATGTTCCGTGCCCAGGAGCAGATCTTCGGGAAGCTGCAGAAGCTGAGCGGAGAATATCTTGGGAAAGCCGAGCCTGCCTATCAATATGAACGCAGGAAAACCTGTTCTTCCGTGCTTCTTTCCAGGTGCTTTGATTTGCTGGTGTATCTGTTTGTGGGAACAAAGGCGATCTTCGGGGCCTTTGGCGTGGGCAGCATCCTGAAATATACGGGGATGGTAACCCAGCTGGGAGACGGCATTACAAGGCTGTGTGATACGATCAGGGATTTCCTGCAGAATCTGGAGTATGTAGATGTATATTTCAATTATTTGGATATGCCCAATGCCACAGCGGAGGGAACTTTGCCTGTCACAGACGAGATCAGGGAGAATTATGAATTCGAGTTCCGGAATGTGACGTTCACTTATCCGGGAGCTGCCGCTCCCAGCCTCTCGGGAATCAGCTGCAGTTTCCGCAAGGGGGAGAAGATTGCCATCGTGGGCCGTAACGGCTCCGGCAAGACCACTTTTATCAAGCTGCTGTGCAGGCTCTGTGACCCCCAGGAGGGAGAGATTCTGTTAAACGGCGTGGATATCCGAAAATACCAGTACCAGGAATATCTGTCCTTTTTCTCCACGGTGTTCCAGGATTACCAGATCTTTGCCTTCAGGCTGGGGGAGAACGTGGCGGTGGAGAGCGAGTACGACAAGGATAAGGTGACCCTGGCTCTGGAGAACGCAGGCTTCGGCGAGAGGCTCAAGACACTGGCGGAAGGGCTGGATACGCAGCTGTTCAAGCGCTTTTCCGAGGACGGGGTGGAGCTGTCCGGCGGAGAGTCCCAGAAGGTGGCCATTGCCCGGTGTCTGTACAAGGATGCTCCCTATGTGGTGATGGACGAGCCCACGGCGGCGCTGGACCCGGTGGCCGAGGCGGAGATCTACCAGAGGATGAACCGGTTTACCCGGGACAAGGGGGCCATTTTTATCTCTCACAGACTGTCAAGCTGCTGCTTCTGTGACAGGGTTTTTGTGTTTGAGAAGGGACAGCTGGTGGAACAGGGGTCCCACGGAGAACTTCTCGCCGCAGAGGGGCGGTACCGGAAGCTGTGGGATGCCCAGGCCAGGTACTATGCTTAGAAACGGTTAAGAGGTAAAGCTTCCCATTTCCACTGCCTGCAGGGCGGCCAATTCTGCCGCCTTTTCTGAGACGGTGGCGTCGATATACTGCTTCCAGGAGGGAGCGTCCAACATATCTCTCCTGGAGGTGCATTCTACAATCAAACTTTTCAGTTTTTTGGGATCAGCCTTCCTGACTTGAAACATGGATACAAAAAATTTTTGAAATTGTTCCAGGGTCAGGGGGAGAATGTTGAGCCTCTGTCTGATATCTCCCTTTGCATACCAGATGCCGTGGCGGAAAGTCTCAGCGGTGTTGGTGTCAATCCGGACAGCGATAAACATGCCGTAGACAGGTTTGTTATATTTTAGAACCGCCTCGGATACATGCCGCCTGACAGGCTCTCCTTCCATGGCCTCCTGGCGGGAAGAGGTGGACATTGTTACCTCTGTCAAAATGACAAAATCGTTGAATTCACAGTATAAATCGCCTTTACCGCCGCCGGCGGCAGACACGGGCATAAAGTCAGAGTCTAATTTGAATCCGCGTATTTCATAGGGCTTGTTGACCAGGTGATCCATTGCCAGAGCCGCGCGCCAGAGAATCCACTCAAGATATGCGGGGGTTTCATCCCTGGGAACTTCAATGGCATTATCTTCATCATAGATCAGCTTGCCGCCTCCCTTCATCAGCAAGGTCATATAGTCTCTGATTTCTTCCCATTGGCGACATTGCTCATGGGCATACTGTACTTCATCCGTCTGGGCCAGAATGTTTTCAAGTCTTTGCCTTGCAATGTTGATCTCGGCGGGGGGGTTTAAGGGCAGATCCATCAGGTCAAATAAAATATGCCTTTCTTTTAACTGCTTTTTCAAATCGTCAAGCAGGGACCTGGCGATATCCATATCGTCGGTGGGCAGCGGTGCTCCCGCACATAACAGCCTGTACTGTTCCATAATGGGAGCGGCGCTGGCTGTGGATTTTGCAAGTTTTTCGGCCAGTATATGTTTTGAGGGAACAATCACCAGTCCTCTGCCCTTGCGCTGAAGTACGCCGGAAATACGAAGGTATCTCATATTCATGTCGCTGTAATCCAGAAAATTATCCGCCTTTTTATTGTAGTGCTCACCCCTTGTGGCAATTTCCTTTTTGTCAAAAGGACGCTTGGCAGGCGCCGCAGCCCTCCTGGCTCTCAGATCAAGAATGTTGTCCACCACCTCCGCCAAATCATAACCTGGATTGGTGGTATGCCCCCACAGGGCAAATTCAATTCTGCTCAGCTGGGAGGAGCCTGTCCGTTTCTCCAGTTCCAGCATAACCGCCAGCAGCCATCTCAGCGGAGAAAAGTGGTGTATGCCGTCGGGCATTGGAAACTGTTCCACGCTCATGGACCGGAGATAACATTCCGAAACGGCAGGGTAAGTGTCCGCTTTCAGGAAAGAACGTCCAAAGGGAGTGATCTCATCAAGGATGCCCAGGTCACTCTGAGCGCCGTCCTTTTTCTTGACCTGAGGATAGATAAAGCCGTTTTTTGCGAACATCAGCCTCCATTTTCGGGCATGGCTTCCGGAGCCGTCTTTGCCGTCCTCATTCTGGATAATTCCCTTCTCATTCAGAAGATTCATAAAGCCGATTTCATTTTCCCGTCCGTGTAAACAGCCCACAAAGGGAGAAGAGGCAAAGACCGAGAAGCCCTCCTGAATACGGCTTGGATTGCGCAGGCCGGTGTTGCCCACCAGCCAGATATCTATCTGCTCATGCATATGGCATCCTCCAGTTGGGAATGGTCGGAAAGTAACGGATACAGCTTGTTTCAAATGCCTCTGGGAAGCTGTATCCGTTCTTTGTGGAGCTTTCCTCAGTATCCAACAAACAGATACTCCTGTACAGAATTTCTATGGGTTTTGGCGTCGTTCTGATTTCCAAAGGAGTATTTATAATCCACAGGGATCACTTCCACATGTGCTTTGTGCCTGGCCATAATTGCCACCATCTCATCCTGGGCGGGAAGGCTGTTGGAGGAGTAGGATACAATTAAAATGCTCTCTGAAAACTTCTGAAACAGGCGGTCAAAGGCATCCGCCGCACCTTTGCGGGTGGAAAAGGGAGTGGGGTAGGATTTAAATTTTTTGGTGAGGGTTTTTTCCTGAATTTCCACACCTTTCCAGTCCCGGGCCAGTCCTTCCACAAAGTGGTATCTGCGCACATATTCGTTGTCGGAGAGCGGGGAGTAATAAGGCGGATCAATATAGATCAGATCCGCCTGCTGAACTTTCAAATCCATGGCGTCGCCGTGGCTGGATCGATTCACTTTTCCGTTGTCAAATACGGCCTGGTTCACTGCATGGACCCCTTCAAGAAATTGCTGTTCCAGTGTTTTCTGCAGATCTTTGCGCCCATCGTCGTACCGCTGTCCGGTGTAGGTAAAAATGCCCCGGGGACGTTTTTTCGTGCAGGCTCGAATGAGGCCCGTCATGGCCACAGCGTGTTTGTAGGGATCCTGGATCCGGGCGATATTGGTGCGCAGGGTGTCAATCAGGTCATTCTCCTCATCGGTATAGTAGAGTCCCTGGAATGTGCGGGATACAAAGTGATCGGATTCTACCCGGGGCACAAGCAGTTCCCTGGCCTCGTCCAAGGGCAGGGTGACGGTATTATTTTCCACCATGGCTTTGGTAAAAGTCGCCGACATGGCCATATAGTCATTGCTGATAACGGTTTTTTTCTGTGCCTTGAACATATATCCCACAATTCCGGATCCGGAAAACAGATCCACCACCGTCTCAACCTGAAAATGAGAAGCCACCGACCATATTTCCGAGAGCAGTTTGCTCTTGGAACCCATAAAACGGGTGGGGGGATAACTGGACACCTGGGCGGGCAGGGGTTTTGGAAGCAGCTTGATCAGAGAGCGCTGTCCGGGGGGGATTGTCACAATGACGTCCTCTCCTTTGCGGGCGCCGCCGTTGCAGGAAATGTGACGGTTTGTCTGTACAATGTCTATGGTAAAGGCCCCGTACAATTCATGGACCAGAGGATGATTGGAGTTGGTCAGTATCACATGGCATCCCCGCTCGCGAAGGCGCATAACGGATTCTGCCAGGGCCACATGGTCTTCCTCGTAGAACTGTTCCTTTGTGTATCTCCTGAAATCAGCACATTCCGAGATGGGAAGATAGGGGGGATCAAGGAAAACAAAGTCGCCCGGTCTGGCCTTGTGGTCAAGGATCGCCAGGTAGTCGCCGCAGAGGATTTCTGCCTTTTTCAATGCGGCAGAGGCAGATCGCAGCCCTTCTTGGTCGCAGATTCTGGGATTTTTATATTTGCCGTAGGGGACATTGAATTTCCCCTGCTTATTTACCCGGTACAAGCCGTTGTAACAGGTTTTATTCAGGAAAATCGTCCGGGCCGCCGCCTGTTCCCCGGGCATTGCAGTCCAGTCCTGGTCGCGGACTGCGTAGAACATTTCTGAGGTATTTTCATATTTTTTCAGACACTCAATCACATCCTCAACATGGTGGGCAATCTGTCTGTACATATTGATCAGCTCCGGATTACTGTCCGCGATAATTGCATTTTCCGGCTGTAAAGCAAAGAACATGGCTCCGCCGCCGAAAAAAGGCTCAATATACCGACCGTATGCAGAGGGCACTTTGGGCAATAGGTCCCCCAGCATCTGCGTCTTGCCGCCGGCCCACTTTAAAATCGGTTTCGCCTGCACTGATATTGGTTTTTTTGCTGTCTCTTCCGCCAAGGTATCCGCCTCCATTTTCTTTTCCGTCGGCATAAGGATCTGTAAGAAAATAACCGACGCATCCTGTGCAGTCTGCATGGGTTATGTCTCGTCAGTTCCGAAAAGAAAAATGCCCAAGCTGTTAGGCTCAGGCTCAATTTTTTTAGGAACTTGTATTTCGCTGCCTCTAATTTAACATGGGGGTATCTTTGTTGTCAATTGCTTTTTGCAGGGAAATTGATTTTTGCGGGATGTACAAAGAAAGCCTTGCCCGGGCAGACAAAACGTGCTATACTAAAACCATCTGAATCATATATGAAAGTCTTGTATTCCGGCGGTTTCGCCAAAGATTTCAGGAAGAGAGAAAAAAGGAGGTGGGCTGCCTTTGAGGGAGTTTTATGGTACATAAAGAGGCGTATAGTGGGTGATGTAAGCAAAACAGAGGAATGAAATTAAAATCAGCGGTTGACAAATACGAACAGATGTTTTATAATGTGGCAAAAGCAAACATTTGTTCCTTGGCGAAAAGGAGAGTTCAGACATGGAAAAGGATGAAAAGAAAAAGGCATTGGAGGCGGCGATCAGCCAGATTGAGAAGCAGTACGGAAAAGGAGCGGTGATGAAGCTGGGGGATCCTACCGCCCAGATGAATGTGGAGACTTTTCCCACCGGCTCATTAAGCCTGGATATAGCGCTGGGGCTGGGAGGGATTCCCAAGGGCAGGATCGTGGAGATATACGGACCGGAGTCCAGTGGTAAGACAACGGTGACGCTGCACATGATTGCGGAAGTGCAGAAAATGGGAGGAATTGCCGGATTTATCGACGCGGAGCATGCGCTGGATCCCATATATGCCAAGAATATCGGGGTGGATATTGACAATCTCTATATCTCCCAGCCGGATAACGGGGAGCAGGCTCTGGAGATTGCAGAGACCATGGTTCGCTCAGGGGCCGTTGACATTGTGGTGGTGGACTCTGTGGCGGCTCTGGTTCCCAAGGCGGAGATCGACGGGGACATGGGCGACAGTCATGTGGGTCTGCAGGCCCGTCTGATGTCCCAGGCCTTGAGAAAGCTCACTTCCATTATCAGCAAGTCCAACTGTGTTGTGATCTTTATCAATCAGCTCAGGGAGAAGATCGGCGTTATGTTCGGGAATCCTGAGACCACCACCGGCGGGCGGGCCCTGAAATTCTATTCCTCCGTCAGAATGGACGTGCGGAAGATAGAGGCTCTGAAGCAGGGGGGCGAGATCATTGGCAACCGTACCCGAGTGAAAGTGGTGAAGAACAAGGTCGCTCCTCCTTTTAAGGAGGCGGAGTTCGACATTATGTTCGGCAAGGGCATTTCCAGGGAGGGGGATATCCTGGATCTGGCGGCGGATCTGGATATCATTGTAAAGTCCGGGGCCTGGTATGCCTATGAGGGCAATAAGATCGGCCAGGGACGCGAGAACGCCAAGCAGTTTCTGCGGGATAACCCGGATACCTGGAAGGCAGTGGATCAGGAGGGAAACTTAAGCTTTCTCCATGGCAGCAGGCTGCTTTATGAGGACACCGGGGAAGCGCGGTTTCTGGAGGATATGAAGTGCAGTGCAGGTTATGAGTTTCTGTGGCGGTACGGCTATCCCACCCGACCGGAGCATCCACCGGTAAATGACGGCTGGAACGCCTGCGGCGGCTCCGTGACATCCGTATCCAATCCCCATATCCATCCCATGGGAGTGCTGGCGGATGAGGACCTGTTGTTTCTGGCGGATGCTGCCGGGGATGCTTACTACCGTGAACGGGCGCTGGATTCCGCTGCCTGGATGATGCAGACTCTGGAGTTATACCCGGATAAGACAGGCTATGGGCGCTACGGCATCCTCTCCGAGAGATGGTGTCCTTCTGACGGGCTGGTGACGGAGCGCTACGACAACGGCCAGCCATACGGTTCCTGGTTCAGCTATAACCTGTGGGCGGCAGCCAATGTGTTCGAGGCGGTTTTAAGCCACCTGGACACTTGATTACAATTTTGTAGTTTTTATACGGTTTTGCGCTTTATCAATGTAGTGGAGACTTCCAGCTTCACAGGAGTGCATTCCTTATTCTCAAACAGCTGGGCGAGACGCAGCACTGCCATCTCGCCCATGTATTCTTTTGGCACATTGACGGTGGTCAGGGCAGGTTCCGTATAGGCGGAGGCAGGCATATTGTCAAAGCCCGCAAGAGCCACATCCCCGGGAATTTCGTAGCCCATTTCCTTCAGAGCCTTCATGGCGCCAAGGGCGATAAGGTCATTGTCCGCAAAGTAGCAGCGGGCAGGCTTTTCTCCGGCCGCAAGCAGCGCCTTCATGTCCGCGTAAGCGCCCTCCGGAGAGGGAGAGAGATAGTGGACCTTGGAGTTGGAGGTGGACATGCCGTTTCTGCGGACCGCCCGGTAGAATCCGTCCGCACGCTGGGTAAAATTGTTGATGGGGTAGGAGGAGCGCAGGTATCCCGGCTGTTCCCTGCACTGGGAGATCAGGTGGCAGGTGGCCAGGTAAGCGCCCTGAGCGTTATTAATCAGCACATAATCGGCTTCTGTGGTCTCGAAATAGGTGTCCAGGACAACCAGGGGGAGCTGCAGCCGCAGAAAAGGCGCCAGGTCGTTTTCCAGCATCTCCGTACCCAGAAGCAGGATTCCCTTACAGTCGAAATGAATCAGTTCTCTAAGCTGCCGTTCCGGATTTTCCCCTTCATCCAGATAAAATACATTCAGATAATAATGATGCTTTTTGCAGCCGATATCGATTCCCCGGGACAGATGGGAAAAAAAGGGTGTGTCGGCCACCACGGCGCCGTGCTTCCGGTAAATAATGAAATACAGTGTTCCGCGGGACGGATGTGACTGCGGGCCTTTTTCGGTGAGGCGGCTGAAATCATATCCCAGTTCTTTGGCAGTATCTATCACTTTTCTTCGTGTGGCGGTGCTGACCCCGGGTTTGCCGTTCAGTGCCATGGAGACGGCGGCCTCGGATAAATGCAGTACCTGCGCCAGTTCCTTTGCGGTAATGGACATCCTGTGTCCTCCTTTTTCGTGAAAATTGAGGAAATCTGCAGGCTTGATACTTGCCTGCAGGACATTTTATATTTTACTTACTTCATTATAGTGAATTAAGTAAATTTAGTCAATGATTATAATGAATTATGCTTAATATGCAATTGATATTAAGCTTTGTTAAGTGAATAATAGAGTTAGAGAGAATGACGAGTTCCGAAAAACGACAGGAGGTTATGAATATGGCAAAGATTGTACTGGGGTTTGCGCCCACGAGGAGAAGCATCTTTTCCGCACCGGACGCGGTGAAATATGCCAATCTTACAAGGGAAAAGCTGAGGAGCATGGGAGTGGAGTTTGTGGATATCGATGATATATCCCGGGACGGGCTGCTCCACGACGAAGCGGACAGAATCCGCATTGCAGCCAGGTTCCGCGAACAGAAGGTGGACGGCCTGTTTTTCCCTCACGGGAATTTCGGGACAGAATACGAGGTGGCGCGACTGGCGAAGGAGCTGAATGTTCCGGTGCTGCTCTGGGGACCCAGGGATGAGAGGCCGGATGAGAACGGCGTGCGCCTGAGGGACAGCCAGTGCGGGCTGTTTGCAACCGGTAAGGTGCTGAGAAGATTCCGCGTGCCTTTTACCTATCTTTGCAACTGCAGGCTGGAAGATGCGGAATTTGAAGCAGGCATCCGCAACTTTCTGGCGGTTTGTAATGTGGTAAAAGCATTCCGCAGAACCAGGATTTTGCAGATCGGTCCCCGTCCGTTTGATTTCTGGTCCACCATGTGCAATGAGGGAGAGCTTCTGGAAAAATTCAATATTCAGCTTTCTCCCATCCCCATACCGGAACTGAAGGCGGAAATGGAACAGGCGAAAGCGGAAGGGACGAAGGTGGCGGAAACCGTTGCCTACTGCAGGGAGCATTTTCATATTGCCATCGGGGATAAGGAGCTGGAGACTGTGGCCGCGCTGAAGGTGGCAATGCAGGCGCTGGCAGGTCGTTACGGCTGCAATGCGGTGGCGATTCAGTGCTGGAACGCCCTGCAGGGAGAGATTGGCATCATGCCCTGTGCGGCCAACAGCCTGCTGAATGAAGAAGGCCTTCCGGTGGTGTGCGAGACAGACATTCACGGAGCCATAACCGCAGTGCTGGCGGAGGCGGCGGGTATGGATGAGTCCAGAAGCTTTTTCGCCGACTGGACCGTGCGCCATCCGGACAATGAGAACGGGGAACTGCTTCAGCATTGCGGACCCTGGCCCCTTTCCTGTGCGTCCTGCAAGCCCACCATCGGCTATCCGCTGGCATTTTCGCATCCCGGTGCCGTGGAGGCCGAGGCGAAACACGGAGAGATGACACTGTGCCGTTTTGACGGGGATAACGGAGAATATTCCCTGCTTCTGGGAAATGCAACCGGCGTGAACGGTCCCTATACGAAGGGAACGTATGTTTGGATAGAGGTGAAAAACTGGAAGCGTCTGGAGACAAAGCTGGTGGAAGGGCCTTATATCCATCACTGTGTGGGAATCCACAGGGATGTGGTGCCTGTGTTGTATGAGGCATGCAAGTACATAGGTGTGAAGCCGGATTTGTATGATGACAATGAGGATGAAGTGAAGGGAAAGGTGTGCGGCTACGAGAGCAGGGTGTAAGGCCTGGCTGGCAGCCCGTACCGCAGGCATTTCAGCAGTACGGAAAGAAACGGTCTGTGTATGCGGGCATGTGCCGTCGTTTCAGCCGGCGGCAGGGCAGCAACCATGGAGAGGGCACTGTGCGGGGCAGAAGCATGGGCAGGGTAGAACCGGTGTGAGGCAGGGCCATAGTCAGAGCCTGCGCGGGGCAGAAGCATGGGCAGGGCCGGTGTGAGGCAGGGCCACAGTCAGAGCCTGCGCGAAGCAGAACCGGTGCGGAAAGGAAGAAATATGGACGAATTGACAAGAAAAGCCTACAGGCTGCGCAGAGATATCATAGAAGAAGTCTACCGTTCCTCTGCGGGCCATGTGGGCGGTGATTTAAGCGTGATCGATATTTTGACGGTATTGTATTTCCGGGTGATGGCTGTGTCTCCGGATAACTGGGATTCCCCTGACAGGGACCGGTTTTTCCTGAGCAAAGGGCATTGTGCGGACGCGCTGTACATGGTGTTGGGGGAGAAGGGCTTTTTTGACAAGCAGGAGGCCATTGAGTCTTTCAGCGCTTACGGCTCACGGTTTATCGGTCATCCCAATACGGAGGTGCCGGGCATAGAGATGAATTCCGGTTCTCTGGGCCACGGCCTTGCCCTGGGGGTGGGGACCGCATTGGCGGCGAAGATGGACGGCAGGGATTACCGTACCTATGTGGTGCTGGGAGACGGGGAGATGGCAGAGGGTTCCAATTACGAGGCCATGATGGCGGCAGCCCATTATCATCTGGACAATCTCTGTGCCGTGGTGGACTTGAATCGGCTGCAGATCAGCGGCGCCACAAAAGAGGTCATGTGCAGTGACGAGTTGGGTGAGAAATTCGCATCCTTCGGCTGGAATGTGATTCCCGTAGAGGACGGGAATGACTGCGGACAGCTCCTGGAAGCATTTGAACAGGCGGCATCCGTGAAAGGGCGTCCCAGTGTACTCATCGCCCACACGGTAAAGGGCCGGGGCGTATCTTTTATGGAGAATCAGAAAAGCTGGCATCATGGCGTGATGACAAAAGAACAGTATGAGACTGCAGTGCGGGAGCTGGAGGAGGTGTGCAGTGAATAAGATAACCAATCGTCAGGTGATTTGTGATACATTGCTGGAAGCGGCCAAAACGGACAGGGATATTGTGGTAGTCTGCTCCGATTCCAGAGGTTCTGCGTCACTGAGTGCTTTTGCGGAAGCCTTTCCGGAACAGTTTGTGGAGATGGGAATCGCGGAACAGAATCTGGTTACCGTGTCCGCTGGGCTGGCTTCCTGCGGGAAAAAGGTGTTTGCGGCATCACCGGCCTGTTTCCTCTCCACCAGAAGCTATGAGCAGGCGAAGGTAGACGTGGCTTATTCCAAAACCAATGTGACTTTAATCGGCATCAGCGGCGGTGTCAGCTACGGGGCATTGGGCATGACCCACCATTCCTGCCAGGACATTGCTGCCTTTGCGGCGCTGCCGGATATGAGAGTGTACCTGCCCAGCGACCGCTTCCAGACTGCGAAGCTGACGAAGGCACTGCTGCGGGACAGCCTGCCGGCCTATGTGCGGGTGAGCCGTTCCGCCACGGAGGATGTGTACGGCGAAAATATGGAATTTACCCTGAATAAGGCCAATGTGCTGATGGAAGGGGATGATATCCTGCTGGTGGCCTGCGGGGAAATGGTACCCGGAGCATACCGTGCCGGGAAAATCCTGCAGGAAAGGGGTTACAGTGTAGGACTGCTGGATATGTATTGTGTAAAGCCCATGGACCAGGAGACATTGCTGTCTGCCGCAGGGCGGGCAAAACTGGTGGTCACCGTGGAAGAGCATTCGCCTTTCGGAGGCCTGGGAAGCATCACAGCCCAGGTAATCTCGGCCCATTGCCCCAGGAAGGTGGTAAATCTGGCTTTGCCTGACGGACATCTGGTGGGCGGGAAAAATACGGAGATTTTTGCCCATTACGGCCTGGACGCGGAAGGAATTTACCATAAAATCAAAGAATCCATAAACTGACCGTAAACCGGCCAAAAACAGAACGAATTATACAGGCAGCCTGCGCGTTGGCAGGCTGCTTTTTTGGCGTGGTTTAAAATGTAAACAATTTCCATGGAAAAGCCGATACATAAAATAGCAGCAAAAGTAACGTAAACGGAATTACAGATACCAGATCAAGGAGGAATGGCACATGAACCAGGTAACACAGGCAGAAGCGGCAAGTTATGCCGCATATTCAGGAAATGCGAACGCTGCAAAGGCGGCGGAGCGATCGGACAGAAAGACCAAAGTAACGTCAGGAGCCACCATCGGTTCCCCGGAATTAAGCGAAAAAGCCAAGAAATATTACGACCAGCTGCGCAGAAAATACTCCCATATGGATTTTATTCTGGTCAGTGAGGACAAAAAGGCTGAAGCGCAGGCAAATGCAGGCAAATACGCCAATGCCAACCGCATGGTGGTATTAATTGACACCGAAAAAATAGAACGCATGGCGGAGGACGAAGCTTACCGTAAAAAATACGAGGCAATTATAAGCGGGGCGCAGGGGCAGCTTTCCCAGCTGAAAGACAGCTTGGGCGCGAACGCGTCGGCGGTGAAGACTTATGGGATGCAGGTAAACGACGGCGGGAACGCCTCTTTCTTTGCCGTAATTGACAAATCCCTGGCAGCCCAAAAAGCGCGGATCGAAAAAAATGCGGCCAGAAGGGCCGAAGAGAAAAAGGAAGCCCAAAAAGCGGCAAAAGAAAAGCGGGCAGAGAACCGGAAAGCGAAGAGAGAAGAGGATGCCGAACGCCTAAGCGGCATAGAAGAAGGCGATACCGTTACGGTTACGGCGTCTTCTATCGAAGAGTTAATTCAGAAAATCAACAGCACGCTTTCCATGGGAATGAGCGATTATGTAAAGACAAAGGAAGAAACATGGGTAGGCGGCCATGTGGATTTCTATGGTTAAAGACGGTGTAGCAGCAGAAGGATCCATAAAAAAACAGCCCCCATGTAAATGGGGGCTGTAATTAGATTGTTTTTAGTCAAAAGGTAGTTCATCCGGATCCGTTGCGTTGCCGGGGACACTGGTCGTTAGCACATCTTCTGCTTCAAAATAAACAATTTTCATATCAGGCGTTTCATAGTGGTTCATGAATATGCACCCCCTTTCCAAAGAACGAAAATTATTTTGATTTTGCTGACAACTGGTTAAAGGTGACAGACTTGATAGTTGAATATACAACGATTCTTTCGGCTGGCGCGCCAGTTTTAGTGCAGATGACGTATGCCCTTGCAAATACGGGTTTGTCAAAATTAGCGGTATTTGTTCCAACGTTTACGGTTAAAATATTGGTAACGTAATCGGTGGTTTCAAAGACCATTTTGCGGATTTTATCGTCAGCTGCATTTACATTATCGATTGCCATTTTTGACGTATCGTTTCCGCAAGCAGAGTTTGTGGTATAAATCATACCGGACTCCACTCCCGTATATCCTTCCGGAATATTCATGGAAGCAACAAAGGAAATCGTATTGGACGTTGTTCCCGGCGTGTTGTACATATTGGAAATAACAACGGTCGGAGCCGCCTGTTCGGTTTCACTGTCCTTGGTAACATATACTGCCTGGATAGTCACGCTGGTTGTCTGGATAAATATACGGTATGTCTCTTCTGTGCTTAATACGGCGCCGGTTTCATCTGCCCAGTGGGAGAACTTCACGCTGGTATCGGTAATGTCTTTCAGCGTTATATTGGCATAGGTTCCGATTTTGCCTGTAACAGATGCATCTGCTTCGCCAAATGCAGCAAGATCGTATGTCCCGTCTGCTTTTTTAGTTCCCTTCCTGTACTGTACCGTTACGGTTCCGGGGTTGTCGGTTTTCTCATAAATCGGAGTTACTGTAACGTCGTTGCCTGCAAGTATTTTGGCACGGATTTCGTCTGCAATATTTTTCGGTACGGTTGTGCCGTCAATACTCCAGCCCATAAAGTTATAACCGGAACGAACCGGGCCAACCGGGATATTGATTGTGACGCCGTCCATTTTTGTTTTGTCATACAGGTTTTTAACATACTCGCTGTTTCCATCTTTAAATATAACCGTTACGACATCTGCCGATTTTGAGCCGCACAGGGTGCATGTGCCGTTTTCGTAATCATGGTTTACAGGCAAAAGGACAACAGGTAAATCGCCGTCATACTGTTTTTTGCTGAATCCTGCGGGGATTTCCTCATTTTCTCCTGCAAGTGTAATACGGATCATCATGTATCCTTTTCCGTTTGCAGGATTTGGCTGTCCAGGGCATCCGGGTTTATCTTCTACATAGACCTGGTTGCTTAAGACCGTAGCTGGAAACACTCTTTCATGGCCTGCGTCTGTTTCGCTGCATCCACTGCGAACACATGTGAATTTTGCGCTTGCCGTTTTGCCTTCTTCATTCCAATAGAATTTTGGACTGCCATAAATGTGGCCGAGCGGCGCGTCCTCCACATATTCATATGGAGTGTCTGCCATCATACTGGTATATGTGTTGCGGCATACCTCACATTCAAAATAAGTTTCATGGCCGGGAATTACGCAAGTAGCTTCCACTGCCGAATGACGCTTCATTTTATGGTCTTTGGCAGCGTGTGTATATGCGTATGTGCTGTCAAGCGTTAAGTCCGGATCTGCTTCTTTCAGGGCTAACGTATAATTTACAGTATATTCTGCCTTGCAGCCTTTTTCTTTTAACTGATTTACTTCACTGACAAGAGCAGTTGCTTTTACGTCTACTGTTTTTGTATGTTCTGCCGCTGCGTTCAGTCCGCATGCGCAGGTTGCCGTTAAGTCGTATACGTATACGGCGTTCTCTCCTTCACCTTCTGTTTTGACAGGCTCTAATGTATCCAGATCAAGCGCGTCCCAGTCAATCACAGCTGTGGAATAGTCGTGTCCGTTTTCTAAATCCGGCTCACCGGAAGGAGCTGTGTAGGTTGCCGTACCGGTATAGTCTTTGCCGTCGCCGCCTTGTCCGGTAAATGTACCTGTTACTTCTAATGTTTTTCCGGCCATACATGTTGCAGCTTTATAGTTGATATCATCTTCAGAAGTGACATTTAATGATGCGCCGGATACTGTAACCTTATGATTTTCGTTGTTTTTACAAACGCCTTCGATGGTCAGGTTTTCAAATGTCCCTGGTTTCAGGTCTTCTTCGTCATATGTCCAGGAAGCTTTGTTAACAGTCCATGTGTAGTTATGGCCTTTTGCAATATGCACTACCTTCTGGGTATCTGTGTATACATCAGTAGGTACGTCTTTAAAGCTTGCGGATGCGGTATAAATAAATACATCCGGAGTTGTACAGCTGATACCGTCTGCTACATTATCGCTGGCCGTTACGGTAACTGTGCCTTCCGGCTGGATCGTAACGCCGCACTCGTTTGCACACGTTTTTGTGGCGGTTGCCGATACGTATTCAATAATATCTTTTTCGTTTTGAGGCGTAACAGGAACAGGTTGTTCGCTTTCCGCAGTCAGGCCTTGCCATGCCCAGGTAATGTCAAAAGCATGGCCCGTCGCTTTATAGATTTCTACATGCGGAGTTCCGCATACGACTTCAACGGAAGCGCCTTCTTCTGTTTCCGGAGCCAGGACTACTTTTGCAAGATAAATGGTAGAACCTGTTTTAGTACATGTATTTTTTTCTGTTCTTTCTGTAATTACAACAGATCCGTTCGGATTGCTGCTAGTTGTGTCAAATGTTTCGCTTGCAGGGCAGACTTCACATGCGCGTGAAGCACCAATGGTGCGTACAGGGATCTGGAATTTTGTTCCGTTTGCAAGGGTGATATCGGAATCTTTCATGTCAGTACTGCTTGTATCCCATTCTGCATCCCATTCGATTTCGCCCCAGCTGTGGCCTGTGATTTTCTGTTTCTTTGTATCGTCAGGAGTAACACCGCTTACGGTGGCGGTATATGTTTTCTCAAAGCCGTCTTCATTTCCGCAATTAGCGCCATCCGGTATAGTAGATGTTACCTCTGCAGGTTTTTTCTGAACTCTGACAGATGTAGTGTCGCCTTTTGTTACAGTGACATATTCTGGTCCGTCAACTTCTGAATTTTTGTCGGTGTCTTCTGCACCGCCGCAATTTGGATTAGAACATTCTATACTGTAATATACCTTGCCTTCCGGCACTTTGGGAATGATGTAATCATTGCCGTTTACAGTATCGGCGTCGCCGAATGCAGACCAGTCCCAGGTTCCGCTGCCTGTAAAATCATGGCCTGTGTGTTCAGATGTTTTTGTAATGGTTAATGTCTGCTCTGTGTCGTTTACAGATACTGTTGTGCCGTCTGCAACTGTTGCTGCAACTGTCCAGACATCGTTACCGTCTGTTGTACAGTTTTTTGCCACATAGCCTAAGTCTGTGTTTGTTGAAGACTGAATATCTAAAGAACTAGGATTGTCAGCTGAGGTAAATGTTTCACCGGCAAATCCGCAATCATCTGCTCTTGTACAGCTTACATGCAGAGTAGTTATCGTTGGTGTTGCTTGGGTCGTATCTGCTTCCATGTTGTCAACCACATAATCGTGACCTAATTTCTCGGTTGTTAATTTTAAGGAACCGTTTACTGTATATTGGTCTTTTGTATTATCGTTTGTTTTACAGGTAACAGTAACAGGGAAGACATCCGTACCACCCCCTGTACACGTATTTGCTTTGTAGTCTTCTGACGATTCGTCAAGAGCCCCTATTGTTATTGTGCCGTCGGTTGCACCGGTTAAAGTTCCTCCGGTTATAAAATTGGGGTTTTCATTGTCGCCGCTGTTTTGTGTGCTGTTAAGCTCTATTGTTTTGCCACAGCTTGTTCTGCCGCATGCCAGGGTAATCGTTACGCCATTTTTAACGTCAGTACCGTTGCCTGTAACGTTTGCTGTAAAATTATGTTCTAAGGTACGTGGTTTCGGTGCAAAACCGCTGTATGAAATACCGTCATAATCTTCAGATGTGTCCGATACTGTTTCAGCGTATTCTTTTTCGGCGCCACCCGCTTTTGGCGCAACGTGGTATCTGTCAAACCAAACCTTTACAGGGTAGCTGTAATTAACTGTTTCACCACAGTTCTTTGAGTCTACATCTGTTGGCGGTAAAGCTTCATCGTCTCCTGCAATTTCGTAGCAATTTTTCTTAACCCATGCGCCGCACTCGGTTTTGGTACATGTAAATTTTGCCGTTACGATAACTCCATTTGGGTCAAATTCAGGAGTTGAAAATGTATGTCCTGTAGAACGGATTGTTACATCCTCCACTGTTAGTGGCTCTATATCCGGATTGGCTGCGTCTATTTCATCCCAGAATAAGGATTCACACGCGCTGCATTTTACATGAGCATAAGTACCATCATTATCGCAAGTTACTTCTATTGCTTCTACAGAAACAGGAGTATGCGGTTTTTTTGGCAGAGTAAATGTCTTGGTTTCTGTTGACGTATCTGACGCTTCCGGTGTTGCAAATTCAGCCGTTGCTGTAAGCTCTAAACTCTGTTCTTCGCTACAACTCAGGGGATAAGATTCCGCGCCGTTTGGTAAGCTTATGGTAACATTTGTTGAAGGTACGTCTTCGTCGCAGTATACACAGGAACGTTGTGCAGTTACATTAGAAGCATCAATTGCGAGATTACCATCATTACCTGCTGACAGCTGTAATGCATCCCAGACAACTACCAGTTTACGGGAATGGCCGTTAACGGTAACTTTATAGTCATGTGTTTCCTGGAATGTTTCTCCTGATGCAATATCGTCGCTCTGAGTAAAGGTAACTGTTGCTGTATAGGTGAGGTCGCCGCCATCTTCACAGCTAAAACCCGCTGGTTTTGTTTTAACGACTGAAACGGTTCCTGTCTGGCTGTTGCCGCACTCTCTTGCGCATGTACGTGTTGCGGTTACGCCGCTTGCTGTGTTTTCTACATAGTTAAGAGGATTAAAATCTTCGTCAGCAGTAAATACACACGTGCTGTTTTTATCTTCATCTACATAGGTATGGCCAAGTGGCTCTAAGACAGTATCCTCTTCTGTAATGCGGAGGGCTGGATCAGGGGTTGCGTAGTCTTTTGCAAGATCTTCCGGAGTTCTGTAAAGATTTTCACAGTTGTCGCAGGTAAAGTATTCGATATTACCTGGTTCTGTACAGGTCGGTTCCAATTTTTTGGCTACACGCCGTGGGTTATGATCTTTTCTGGGAATTGCCAGACTTACTATTTCTTCTTCTGTAAGCGCATGGTCTGAATCAACTGCCATATACTCCGTTTCACATGTTTCGCACCAGTAATGGGCAAGTACACCTTCTTCAAAACAACTTGCCGGTTTACGGTCTAATCTGACAACAGTATGTGTATCATTTTCTTTACATTGCTCTTCGGTTACATCCGAAGCGAACAATTCAAAATTGTTTTCATAAGGAGCCCTTGAGAGTTCCTTTCCGCATACTGTACAGCTTGTAACAACCTCATCGCCGATAAGTGTATAATCTTCCGTATGCTCCCCGGTTGCGGCAACCGTTTCCGTTTCACTATAGCCGCACTCGCAGACTTTGACTTCTACGCCTTCTTCGCCGCAGGTTGCCGGCGTGCTCTGGCTCTCATCAACGGCCAGGACATGCTCATGAACTGCTTCTTCCGCTACCGGTTCTGTCGGCGCAGTTTCCATTGCAAAAGCCGTCATATTCATGGAAAATACCATGCTGAGCGATAAAACCACGCTTGTCAAACGCTTCAATTTCCTTAAATTCATACTGTGAAAATTTTTTTCAATTTATTTCCCACTAAAACCAGAGATTAAGAAGGATAAATTTAATAAAATATACAAATTTATACGATTTTTCTTTCTGTTTCTCCGCAATCTTCCTTTCGATTCAACCGCTATTATATAGGAAGAAACACAATTCAAACCAAGTACAAAATGCAATAAATCAAATTTTCTACACCGTTTTTCTCCAAAATACCAAGTACATAAAATACGCTTTCCGCCTTTTTTGCAAATTAGATTTCCAAAAATCCTTGCCAGAATAACATTCCATACTGTTTTTTACACATTTTTGCAGAATAAAATTCGTATAGATTTCGTAGTAAATTTATGGTATAATTTCCTCCAAATGGAACTAAATATTAGAACGTGTTTGAAAAATCATTCCCGTCATCTGCATTCCCCGCTTAGTATAATATTTGCACCATCCAATTGAACATTAGCAGTTCAATCAACATAAATTCATCCAATGTGGCCCGATGCGGCTCTCCAATTTGGTACAAATCTCCCATACCATACCCTTTGGGTACTAAGTGCAAAATACATCTGCCGGAAAGCCTTTTTCAAACACGCTTATCAAGATAAACATTTATTTGTTAATTACCAAAACGGAATGCCGCCGGATCGACTACAAAAGAGGAGGGCTTTTCCCATGGCCGGAAAAGTAAAAAGAAAAACGACCAACTATAAAAATATCTATTATAATGAAAACACTCAAAAATATGATGTAAAATATAACTTCAAAGAATATGACGTAAAAGCCGGACGGAACCGATACCGGGCAAAATGGATCTATAATTTGTCCACCATTACGGAGGCAAAGACAGAACTTGCAAAACTCCAGCCAGGCAGAATCCGGACTGGAGATAAAGATATTACACTGCAGGGAGCCTATGATTTATGGCTGATAAAAGCCAATGGACAGAATTTTAGCCCCGTATCCATTAAAAATACAGGCGCGCAGTTCAAGACCATCTGCCAGTTCCTTCCTGCTTCAACCAAATTAAAAGATATTGATGAGGATGTATATTATAAGTTTTGCAGTGATATCCGTAAACACGGTTATTCTGAGGAAACGCTTCATTCCGTCAATGCGACCTTCCGTAAAATACTGAACCTGGCGTATAAAAAGAAACTGACACAGGAAAATATCCTGGATTACGCCGACAACATGAAAACAAAGCAAAAGGAAGATTACAGAACAATCAGTAAAGAAGAATTTGATAAAATAGACAGTCATTTTAAAGAAAACGAATTATGGCGAAAAGGAGTTAATAATTTCCCGAAATACCGTCTGCTATTTAATATTCTATATTATACAGGATTGAGAATAGGGGAATGTATTGCGCTGACTTATGCAGACTTTGAAGAATTTTGCTACGAAAACAAACATAAAGAAGCGGCTGCTTCTGCTAACTCAGATTTGCTAAAAGAACAGCAATATGGTATTCGGATTAAAATCGATAAATCCTATGTCAGCAGTATGAAACTGACCAAAGAACCCAAGAATCACAAAAAAAGGCGTATCCCCCTCTCTCCCGCCCCGGAACGCCTGTTTACCCAAATCCGAGAGGAACATCTGCGAAAAGGCGGGCAATTAGGAGACAAAATATTCAACTGGGGATACAGCCTGTGCTATACGACTCTCAAAAAAGCATGCAGCGAGTTGGAACTTGCCAGTTATACCTGCCATGATTTCCGGCATACGTTTATTTCCAACCTGATTCGTAAAGGCGTTCCCTTACCGGTTGTTGAAAAAGCGTCCGGCGATACACAGCAGACAATATTAAAACGATATTCCCATATGTTCGAGAGTGATGAAATGAAAATTCTTACAGCTTTACAGGATTTATAATATTCAGTTCTTTTTTGTAGAACCATTAAGCTTTTTGGGTGAAAATGCCGATAATAATATATAACACTATGTGGGAATACAGTCTGGGGCGGCAGGAACCCCCTTTGTGTGTATCCCAAGAAAATCAATGGTATATTTTAACTGATACGCGGTTCCTACGAACCGCTTGACAAATTTATGAGAAACGTATATGATAAAAAATAAGTGGAGAGCCTTTCATATGTGCTCTTCCGCTTATTTCTGAAAATGTTTTATCACTTCGAAGGTTCTTTCATGATTTAGACGAAAAAGAGCCAAGAAGTTTATTGTACCTTGACAAATATTGCCGGTTTCAAGATATTTTAGGAAACTCCTTGTTTCTGCGGCAAGCGAATCAAAAGAGAGTTATTTGTTTTGACTCGCTTGCTGCAGAAGCAGCAAGAATAGTAGCCAGCAGCATTTAACTGCAAATATGTGCCATGGACGGCATATGCGAAAGGAGGTTTTGAGATTTCATTCAGCAGGATGCGGCAGCGCAAGGCCGTTATGTAGTGCTTTTTTACATAATGATGCGAGATGAGGCTGTAATTAAAAATAGCTTGTCCTGTAGGATGTTCTGATGGTGTCCCGTAATTCAGGAGGATATATCCGACAGGATCAATCCGACGGAGCTACGTAGGCTGACTGCAGCCGATGGATCCAACAGGAGGCCTGCCAGGGATAGCTTACAGAGCAGACGCAGGAAGTTTTTTGTGGATTATTGCAGGATTCATGAAACGCCATCTGCAGAAGTCATGTGTAATTCCGTGAGAACGGACTGCTGTAATCCAATCCAAGATTTTAAGTTTGCTGGCTGCACAATCAAAATACGAAAGGAGTTTTCTACAGTATGAATTTAAGGAAATTGAAGCGTTTGACAAGCGTGGTTTTATCGCTCAGCATGGTATTTTCCATGAATATGACGGCTTTTGCAATGGAAACTGCGCCGACAGAACCGGTAGCGGAAGAAGCAGTTCATGAGCATGTCCTGGCCGTTGATGAGAGCCAGAGCACGCCGGCAACCTGCGGCGAAGAAGGCGTAGAAGTCAAAGTCTGCGAGTGCGGCTATAGTGAAACGGAAACGGTTGCCGCAACCGGAGAACATACACAAGAATCAAAACTCGACGAAACTACAAACGAGGTTGTTACGTCCTGTACCGAGTGCGGGAAGGAACTTGCCCGGGCTCCTTATGAGGATAACTTTGACTTAGCGGCCGAAGGCCAGACAACAGGCTCAGACACTTCGGATGGGACACAAGATGCAGCATGTGCGGATCATGTTATTGAAGCAGTAAAGCGTGTTGCTCCAACTTGTTTTACTGAAGGTAAAGCAGCTCATTATAAATGCGTTGGCTCTGATGATCAATCCGGGTGCGGCAAATTGTACAGAACAAGAACAGATGCTGAGAATGACCAACGTCCTGTTCAAGATGCGGATTTAGTAATTGCAGAACTGGAACACAAGGATACAGCGATTCCAGAAGAAGCGGCAACCTGTACGGAAGATGGTCATATAGCATATTATACATGTACTATTTGTAATAATAAGTATGCAAGTATTGAAGACTTATACAATGACGAGGATGGCCAGACAGGACATCTTACAGACGAGCAGATTAAGACCCCTGCAACAGGACATTCCTATTGGACTCCTGGTGAGACAGAGGGAGAGAAGATCAGTACCATTCAACTGCAGGGTTGGGAAAACTTTAATCCGGAAGATATCGACAATGAGGATTTAGGGATTACCGCGACCCGTGCATGTAACAATTGCACATATTCACAGCAGGCAGATACAGTAGCAGTTGCAAAAGATGAAGGTACTGTAGATTGTACGGCAGCAGAAGGCGCTACGGTAAACTATACAGTAACGGCTACCTTTACAAATAGTGCCGAAAATCCTTCTGACACCAAACAGGATACAGACGAAGTAGAAGTTGCAGAAACAAAGACGGTTAACGGGCATAGCTACAAATATGAATTTACATGGCCGGCAGATGTAAGCACATTATTAACCAAGACAGACGACGGCAAATTAGCTTATGCGGATGCTTCTGTTGCTAAAGTGACTGCAAACCGTGTATGTGCTGTCTGCAATGATACGCCTACTCATCCGGTTGACGCAACATTGTCCTCAACAGAAGTGGCAGAAGGATACGTTTTGAAATGTTATCCTGAAACAAAGAACTTTATAGCAGAAGCAGATTTTGATGGTACAAAGAAACAAAGCGAGTCAAAAGCAATTTCGCTTCCAACTGGACTGCATGATTTAGATTATCAAGAAAAAAAGGACGCAACTTGCGAAGAGGCGGGTTGGTATGCACATTATATCTGCATGAATGAAGACTGCAGCGGTAAGTTCTGGGATGAAGATACACCTGTAGTGAATGAATCAGATATTGCTATTCCAGCGTTGGGCCATACCATACTTCCGCCAGAATATGCTTTTGCAGAAGGATCAGATATTGTAACGGCTACATTTAAGTGTAGAAGGTCTGATAATGCTGACTGTGGTATTGTCATTTCAAAGACGGTTCCTGCAGAAAATGTAAACCTTGAAGAAGGAACGTCAAGCAATCCTAACGCAGTATGTGGTACAAACGTTACTATGTCTTATAAAGTAGAAGGATTTGAGTTTGACAGAAACGTAGTGAAAGTAGGAGATAAATGGCAGGAGAAAGATAAGGATGATCCTACGTATTCACCCACTATATATAATGGTGCAGTGACACGGGAAATGCCGGTTCAGCATAAATTTGACACGGTATCTGTAGAGTGGGCTGGAACTGGTACGCCAGATGACGATGATTCAAGTATTACTTATTACGATCCGGAAGACGGTATCAAAGCTACTTTGTCATGCAGCAATACTGGGTGTGATGGAGTGGTACTGCTTGCTTCTGAAGGAGCAACCAAGCCTGAGTTACCAGCTGGAAAAACTGAAATTATACTTAATGAAGGCGCAGTTCTGACGCTGGGCGATCTTGATACAAATCCAGAGAATGGTTATGAAGCTGCTGATTGTAGTGCAGGCGGTAAGGATGTTTATCCGGTTACAATAACAGGCGTAACAAGCGACGCCGCAAATACTGAGATTAATGTTACTGATAAGAACATAACAAATAACACCAGGAAGAGCGGCCATAAATATATCATTACTGAGTTAGAGGGAAATACGGAAAGCGACACACCGGCAGTTACTTCTATAAAAATAGAATGTGCGTTAGGTAATCAATGTCCGGATACCGTTGATGGTAATCCTGTAAATATAACCGATCTGACTGCCCTGACAATAACTTATCCTGATGCAACGGCAGAAGAAGCCGGCGATGTGCAGCAGGTAACCTGTACAACAGATGGTGTTAAAGTATGGGCTGTCGATGTAACTGTAACGGCTGCTGGGAAGAAAGCATTTAAAGAGTACGCAGCAGACAATACAGGAAAACGCTGGACATTGTCAAAAGATGTTACGGCTACAGGCCATGATTTTACTGCTGAACCCGAATGGGATTGGAGCGATTACGGTGAGGAAGAGGGAAGCAACTTTGTTCCGTTTGAAGGGGAAGAAAACAAGGTTCACGCTACCTTTACATGTAAAAACGCAAATTGCGGCGGTGAGGAGCACAAGGCTACAGAACCAGATGCAGAGGACACTGTATACAGCAAAGTAGACGATAAAAGGGTTATGGTAGCAAGTGTAAAACCCGAAGTTGATAAAACCGAATATACAGATTGTAATACGACCGGTTTTATTAAACATACGGCTACAGCAAACAATAAGACAAGCGAAAAAATTCAGGCTGTGAACGGCCATGTCTGGAATACGGTTGAGTGGAGCGAGTGGGATTATGTGCTAAATGCAAGTGGTGAAAAGACATACAAAGACGTAGAAGTTGGAACGGAGCCGAACAAGGTAACTGTTAAAGTTCCGATCAAAACAATTACTGCGTCTCGTACATGTTCCATTTGCGATACTACTGAGAACTTTGCAGAAAATGAAGATGTGCCCAATTCCATTAAAGGCGGCGTTTCCGTTACAGATCAGGATACGGAAGCAAACAGCTGTACCAGAGCAGGCTCTACGCTTTATTTTGCGAAATTGACAATTGATAATGGCGACGGAACTTCGGAAGTAGTAGAAAATAATATCCCGCACATTCATGTTTATAAGGCTACCGGCCACAATTATGATATTGAGTGGACTTGGTATGGCCTGACGGAAAAGGATGGCGACGAGGTAGAAGTGATGGATGCGAATAAGGCTCAGATCATTGAATATACCTCAGCAGCAGCGGAGAAATCATGTCAGAATACGCCGTGTACGAAGACAATTGCCGCAACAGAGGACAAATTCCTTGCGACATGCATCAATGGAGACAAGGGCGTCAGCTGCGACAAAACAGACGTATTTAAATACGAAGCAACCGCTACATTCGAAGATGATCCGGAGGAAGGCTATTCCGCCCAGGAGATGATCATCCATGAAAAGACCGGCCACGATTACGTATGGACAATTGAAACATGGCCGGAAAACGAAGAGGTTAAAGAAGGGCAGCATACAGTAGACGTAAAAGGCATTTGCCAGAATAACACAAAATGGCATATTGTTACAATACCAGATGTAACTTTGACTGTAACAGAAGAAGGTATTGAGCAGGCGGCTGCAACATGTATCGCAGGGCCGACGCTGCAGGTAACAGGAACTTTTACTGGTACAATTGAAGTAGATGGCGAGAATAAAACATATACAGGTACAGCCAGATACGATCAGCCGGATGGAGATCCGGTTCCGACAGCACATAAGTACACGGTTGCAAAGCCTGTCTGGACGTCATTAAAAGAAACAAAAAGAGATGACGAAAATGTAACTTATACAATGGACGCGCTTGTAGTATGCGATCATGCTGCAACAGATGCAACCCATAATAAACCGGATGTAAAAATCACTGCAGTAGCGACTCTTGAGAATGTGAAAGATATTGACTGCTCGAAAGACTATGATATTACGTATACTTTAAGCATCGACGGACAGAACGGAGATGATGCGGATCCTTCATTAGAAGGAATCGTAATTCAGGATGACACGACAAAAGATGGTATTACTGCGGTAGTGCATCATGCGAAAGGCGATCACAGCCTGCTCCGTCATCCGGAAGTGAAAGGCACATGCGTAGCTGAAGGCCATAATGCATACTACGAATGTAAGGTATGTCACAGGACATACAGCAATGCTCTGGCAAACAATGAAATTACAGTTGTACCGGGCGCTCCGTTAGGCCATCAGTATGGCGATCCGGTATTCGTATGGGATGAAGAAGGCAAAACGGCAAATGCAGTCTTTAACTGTATCCGTCCGGGATGCCAGGAAACTTATACAGGGCATACACGTATATTTGAGGCGGAAGTTCATACGGAAGAGGGTTCTATTTTCTATGATCCGGAGCCGGAGTGTATTGGTACCGGGGTATCTGGAACAGGTTATTATAGTGTAGAACTGGTTTGGGATAAAGTCCCGTCCAATGAATTTAAAAATGGAGCGGAATATTATGGCGATCTTTCGGCGACAGCGCCTGCAGGAGATCATAGAGAAGATAAAGAGAATCCGGGACACTGTGAGTGGTGCGGTGGCGAAATTGCTAATCTGGTTTCCGTAACATTTAAAGTTGACAATACGGATATTTTAAAATCCAGCTATGCAAAGGAAGGCACTACAGCGGCAAATATCACCGTTCCGGCTGCGCCAAACCGTTCCGGTTACGAGTTTAAGGGATGGAAAGTAAACGCAGCAGCGGACGTATTCACATCGGAAGCTGTAAAAGCTGAAATTGTAAAAGCATTAGCAAATGGAAACGTAACCGTTACAGCTGTTTACGATAAAATTGCAACAAAGGGAAGCGTTGTTGTTGAATACATGAAGGTTGTAACAAAAGATACAACAGATGGTAATGTGACAACACAAGAAGATGTATTAGAGAAGATTGGAATTGCTGATAAGACCTACGAAGGTGAGATAGGAACCTATGTAACAGTCAAAACAGCAGATGCCGACATTACGGATGAAACCCTTATATTCTCCCACTGGGCTGTAAAAGACGGAGCGAAGCTGACTACTGATACAACCTATAATGTATATCTTCAGTCAGCAGAACAAATCCTGCTGCAGGCAGTTTATGTTACGGATGAAAACAAAGTGGAAAAGGCAGAACCGACTGTTGTTATGTCAAACAGCTACAAGTCAAACGTAGGCGGCGTAAATAAAGTTTCGTTTGTTGCAACAATGAATATTCCGGAAGGATATATGCTTGTTAAGAGCGGTATTCTTTACAGCGTCAATGCAAAATTTGCAGATCCGGAAAACAAATCTCTCATGGTAGTAGGAAGTTCTGACGCTGCGGTATATGACAAAGCATTTGCAAACACAGACGGCAAGACCAATATCCTTACTATGCCGGTTGGCGCAAATACTACAACGGTAGTTTATGCAAGAGGATATGTAATTTGCACGAATGCGGACGGCGAGCAGGTAACTGTTTACGCAGATGCGATTGCATCCGGAAGCTATGACGGATTGCCAGATCTGACAGAGGTAAGATAATGGTTAAATTTGGAAAGGAGGTGTATATTCATGGTGAAATATGAAACACCTGATATGGAAGTGATTTATTTTGTAACAGAGGATATTGTTACCACAAGTGGCGGCCCTGGTGAAGAAGAGGTGCCATTCCCGATTGGATAGAAATAAAAATATCTTCCAGTATTTCAAGTAAAACCAGTGAAATATGAAGGAGTAATCCAAAAAGCGGTTCCCAGTTTTGGGAACCGTTTTTTTGGATGCGTCCGGCTGATATGGGCGTTAGGATTTGCCCATTTTTTTGGATTTTTCCACGCAGCATCTTTGCGCGCTGATAACCGCATTCCGCAGCCCGGTTTCTTCTAGTTTGGCGACTGCGGCAATCGTAGCGCCCCCGGGGGAGCAGACTGCGTCTTTGAGTTCGCCGGGGTGTTTTCCTGTTTCCAGAACCATTTTTGCTGCGCCGTATACGGATTGCGCGGCAAATTCATAGGCCTGCGCGCGCGGCATTCCGTCGGCAACGGCGGCGTCCGCCATAGCCTCGATAAACATGTAGACGTAAGCCGGAGAGGAGCCGCTGACGCCGGTTACCGCGTCCATCAGGGACTCCGGTATGGCTTGCGCCCGGCCGAAGCTTTTAAAAATCGCAGTAACCGTCTGCATTTCTTCTTCCGTTACCAGTTCGTTTGGCGTCAAAGCGGACATTGCCGCTAAAACCATAGCCGGCGTGTTCGGCATGGCGCGGACGATTTTAACCGGTTTGCCGAAAAAATCGTCCAGTTTTGAATGGCTGATCCCGGCGGCGATTGCAATGATCAGTTTTTCTTCGTCCGTATCGTCCCGGATTTCTTCAATGATTTCTTTGTAAAGATAAGGCTTTACGGCCAGAAAAATAATATCGGAATTTTGCACGACGGTCCGGTTGTCAGGCGTTACCCGAATGCCGAAGGATTCGGACAGGCGGCTTAGCGTCGCCTGCGTATGCGCGCTGGCGGTAATCTGATCCGCTTTGTACAGCCCGGAGTTTAATATTCCGCTCATCATGGCGCAGCCCATATTGCCGCAGCCAATAAATCCTATTGTCTTGTCCATCGTATGTACAGATTAGAAATCCGTCAGATCGGCGGCCCTTCTTTCAAGGAAAGCGCTCATGCCTTCTGTTTTGTCATGCGTGGAGCAGGTTACGCCGAATAAGTTGGCTTCCATTTCAACGGCGTTGCGGATATCCATATCATAGCCGTTGTTGATAGCGGCTTTTGCAATGGAAACGGCATAGCTTCCTTTGGAAATGATTTTCTTGGCCATTTCCGTAGCCGCGCCCATCAGTTCTTCTTTTGCAACTACCTTATTGACAAGGCCGATGCGGTATGCTTCGTTTGCGTCAATGCTGTCGCAGGTAAAGATCATTTCTTTTGCGCGTCCCATGCCGACTAAACGTGCAAGACGCTGTGTGCCGCCAAAGCCCGGGATGATGCCAAGGCCTGTTTCCGGCTGTGCGAACGTAGCGTTGTCGGAAGCGATCCGGATATCGCATGCCATAGCGATCTCGCAGCCGCCGCCAAGTGCAAAGCCGTTTACGGCTGCAATGGTAACCTGGCGCATGTTCATAAGCTTAAAGAACGGAACGGAAGCTTTCATGCCGAATGCCCGCGCCTCGGCTGCTGAGAAATTTACCATTTCGTCAATTGCGGCGCCTGCAACGAACGATTTGAATTCATTGCCTTTTTTGTCCGGGCCGCCGGTTAAAATAACAACTTTTACGTCGTCCCTGGCTTCGATTTCGGTTAAAACCTGGTCTAATTCATCTAATGTTTCGGAATTTAATGCGTTAAGCGCCCCCGGGCGGCTGATTTTGAGGACTGCAATCTCGTCGGCAACCTCTAAAACTAAATTGTTCATTTGAAAAACCTCCTATGTTGTTTTTGAATGTTCAGACGGTCTTTTAGGCCGTCTGATTGTTTTTATTTATCAGAGCCATTATACACCTATTGAGGGGCTTTGACAATTAGAAAAATAGTAGTATACTGCAATATAGTAACAGTTCGGCCTTCCGGCTTCGCTGTTACGCAATATATATTATGAGGAGACAAAGATATGGGTAAATCTTATATATCCGAAATCGTACGGGCCATGCCGGATTCCGGTATCAAGGATTTTTTTGATGTGGCAAATTCACTGGACGGCGCGCTGTCCCTTGGGGTGGGCGAACCCGATTTTGCCACCCCAAAGCATATATGCGACGCGGCGGTCCGTTCTATCCAAAGCGCCGATACCAAATACACGGACAACCGCGGGACGGTGGAGCTTCGCCGGGCCGCGGCGGACTACCTGAAAAAATTCGGGCTGTATTATCATGGGGAGGATCAGATACTGGTTACGATGGGGGCAAGCGAAGGCATTGATTTGGCGCTGCGCGCCCTGGTGAACCCGGGAGACGAGGTGTTAGTGACAGAGCCGTGTTATGTTTCCTATGAGCCTTGCGTAGAACTTTGCGGAGGCGTTCCGGTTGCAGTCGAAACAAAGGCGTCCGACAGGTTCCGCCTGACGGCGGCGGGGCTTTTGGAAAAAATAACGGACAAGACAAAAGTACTTATGATATCCTATCCCAATAACCCCACCGGGGCGATTATGGAAGAGGAAGATTTAAAGGCGGTTGCAAAAATCGTAAAAGAACATGATATTTTTGTTATCAGCGATGAAATTTATGCGGAACTGACCTATGGGAAAAAACACGTGTCGATTGCGTCCCTGCCCGGCATGGCGGAGCGTACCCTGGTGTTAAACGGATTTTCCAAGGCATTTGCAATGACGGGCTGGCGTCTGGGTTTTGCGGCAGGCCCAAAGGACGTTATATTTTATATGAATAAAATCCACCAGTTTACGACCATGTCGGCGGGTACGATAAGCCAGCGCGCGGCGGTTTGCGCATTGGACAGCCCCGTCCGGGAAGAGGTGTTGGGGCAGATGCGAAAAGAATATGACAAAAGGCGTGTGATTATGGTTCAGGGGTTTATGGATATGGGGCTTGAAGTGGCGGAGCCCAAAGGCGCGTTTTATGTATTCCCGTCCGTAGCGAAACTTGGTATGGGAAGCCGGGAGTTTTGCAGCAGGCTGTTAGAAGAACAGAAGGTAGCCGTGATCCCAGGAGATGCGTTTGGGGCCTGCGGCGACGGGTTTATACGCTGTTCATATGCATATTCTGAAGATATAATACGGGAATGTCTCAAAAAAATAGCGGTATTTGTAAAAGGCAGGATGAAAACGTGATTTCGGATTTGGCGGGAGGCGTCCGGGAATACGAAAGGCGCGGGCTTTGCGGCAGAATTTGTGAATGTATCAACGGACAGGAGTCAGGATGAAAATAGAAGAATACGGATTGGAAATACTGGTACAACCGCTTCTGGCGTGGTTTGAAGGCCATGCCAGAACGCTGCCGTGGCGAGAAGACGTTACCCCGTACCGCGTATGGGTATCGGAAATTATGCTGCAGCAGACCAGGGTAGAGGCGGTAAAGCCTTATTTTGAAAGGTTTGTAAAAAAACTTCCGGATGTGGCGTCATTGGCGCAGTGCAAAGAAGACGACTTGTTAAAATTGTGGGAAGGGCTTGGGTATTATAACCGCGTGCGGAATATGCAGGCGGCGGCCAGGCAGGTTATGGAAGAGTACGGAGGAAAAATCCCTTCGGAGTACGCCGAATTGTTAAAGTTAAAAGGAATCGGACATTATACGGCCGGGGCGGTTGCGTCCATTGCATACGGCGTTTCGGTCGCCGCGGTGGACGGAAATGTTCTGCGCGTGATTTCAAGGGTTTCGGGCGACGACAGAGACATTATGAAGCAGCAGGTGCGCGCCAATATGGAGGCGGAACTTGAAAAAATCATTCCGAAAGGACAGGCAGGCGCGTTTAACCAGGCGCTGATGGAACTTGGGGCGACGGTCTGTCTTCCAAACGGGACGCCCTGCTGCGGCGAGTGTCCCTGGCTGGAAGTTTGCGCGGCCAAAAAAGAAGGGCGGATCGCACAGCTTCCGCAAAAAAGCAAACCCGCAAAGCGCAGGGTAGAAGAGCGCACCGTGCTTTTGATCCGGGACGGGGATAAGATTCTGATCCAAAAACGGCCGGATCGGGGGCTTTTGGCGGGATTGTACGAGTTTCCGAATGAACCGGGGTATCTGGACAGGACATCAGTAATTTCTTATGTAGAAGCCCAGGGCTTTGCGCCGCTTTTTGTGGAACAGATTTTGGATGCCAGGCATATTTTTTCGCATGTGGAATGGCGTATGAAAGGGTATCTGGTAAAGGTAGAGCCAGACAAAGGGGCGGATGCGGCGCGTATATTTGCGGAGTTTTCGGAGTTGGAAAAACGTTATGCGGTACCTTCGGCATTTGCGGCTTATATGAAGTATCTGGCTGACCGGAAAAAAGATTTTTAAATCTGAAAAAAATATAAAATCTCATAAAATCAATACCCCCCAAACATAAATTGTGTTAAAATACAAACGTTTAACACAAGTACAATGTGGACATGGAGGTTGCGATGATAAAATACAGTGTGAAGAAGCCGTTTACGGTTCTGGTGGCGGTCATTGTCGTCCTGGCGATCGGATTTGTCTGCCTTACGGGGATGAAGACGGATCTTCTGCCGGACATGAGCATGCCGTATATGATAGTTGTTACGACGTATCCCGGGGCCAGTCCGGAAAAAGTGGAAGAAAGCGTTACAAAGCCGATGGAAAGCGCGCTGGGTACCATAAACGGCGTAGAAGAAGTCACAAGCACCAGCGCGGAAAACTACAGTATGGTCATGCTGGAATTTGAAGAAGACACCAGCATGGATTCCGCAATGGTCAAGGTGTCGTCCGCGACCAACCAGATTGAGTCGCTTCTGCCGGATACCTGCGGCAAGCCCAATATCATGGAAATCAGCATGGATATGATGGCGACGATGTATGCCAGCGTCAGCTGCGAAGGCATGGATATCTATGAACTGTCGGATTTTGCGCAGGACACCGTTATTCCGTACTTTGAGCGGCAGGGAGGCGTAGCCAGCGTTTCGGATATCGGAATCGTGGAAAAGTCGATAGAGGTACGTTTAAACCAGGAAAAAATCGACCAGATCAACGAAAAAATCCTGCTTTTGACAAACGATAAGCTCTCCGACGCCAAAAACGAACTGGCGGACGCGGAAAGCTCCCTGGCAGAAGCCCGTTCGGAAATCAATAAGAGGGAACAGGATCTTTCCAGCCAGCAGGATACGACGACGACGGAATTGGCGGACGCTACGCTTGCATTAAACCAGGCGGTCGCCACAAGGGCTTCCTACGAATCGCAGCTTACCAGCCTAAAAGCCAGCAAATCCGCCCTGGAAGGAGAAAAAAAGGCTTACAAAAAGAACAAAATCGAAAGTACATACAGCAGCTTAAACGAAATGTTTGCACAGCTGCAGGCAGCCGCGGCCGCAATGCAGGCGCAGCTTGGGGAATACAGCCCGCTGGACGCGGCGCAGATGCCCGCGGACGTGAAGGACGCCATGGATCATCCCAAGAAGCTTTCCTATTTTAAATCGGCGGTCGAGACGCTTTCCGCCATGCCGGGGTCCCAGCTGGACGCCTCGATGGCGGAACAGGCCAAAAGCCTTGACAAAAAAACGCTCAAACAGCTTTACGAAATCGTCCATGTCCGCCTGCCCCAGATAGAAACCGAACTTGCCAACCTGGAAATCGAAATAAAGGTAGCGGAAGAGGTTTTAAAACAGGTGGAAACCCAGATGTCTACCGTAGACGACGCCTATAAACAGGCGGAAGCAGGCAAAATTGCGGCAGCCGCCGGGTTTGGCTCCGGCAGCGCGCAGATTGCGGCAGCCAAAACAGCAATGGAAGAGGCCAAAGAAGAACTCGAAAACGCCAACAAAACCTACCAGGATTCCGTAACGGAAGCGCGCAAAAACGCCAATATCGACCAAATGCTGACGCTCGAAGCGCTCTCCGGCATGATCTACGCACAGAATTTCAGTATGCCGGCAGGTTATATTGATGATGAAACCGACAAACAGTGGCTGTTAAAAGTCGGTGAAAGCTACACCTCGCAGGAAGAACTGGAACAGATGGTACTCTGTGAAATCAAGGATATCGGGGATATCCGGTTACAGGATGTGGCGGATCTGACGACAATTGACAACGCCGGGGAATCCTACGCCAAAGTCAACGGCGATCCCGGGATTATCCTCTCGATTTTTAAAGGCAGCACGGCGGGCACAAGCGACGTCTCTAAGCAATGCTTAGAAGCGATTGACGAACTGCAGGCAGACTATCCGGAGCTGAATATTACGCCTCTTATGGATCAGGGCGAATATATTTCCGTGCTGATTGAAAGTATTGCGTCAAGTATGCTGATAGGCGCGCTGCTTGCCGTATTTATCCTTGCCGTATTCCTGATGGATATCCGGCCGACGCTTGTTGTGGCGTTCAGCATCCCGTTCAGCGTACTGGTGTCCATTATCATTATGTATTTTGCAGGGCTGTCCATCAACATGATGTCGCTGTCCGGCCTGTCGCTGGCAGTCGGCATGCTGGTAGACAACTCCATCGTCGTAATCGAAAATGTATACCGGCTGCGCTACCGCGGGCTCAGTTCTCCGCGCGCCGCGTTCCAGGGGGCAAAGCAGGTGGCAGGCGCCATCATTGCGTCCACGCTGACAACCATCTGCGTCTTTTTCCCGATGGTATTTACAACCGGCATGGTTCGGGATTTAATGCTTCCGTTCGCCCTGACCATTACGTTTGCCCTGACGGCGTCCCTGATTGTGGCTTTAACCGCCGTACCGACCATTGGCTCCGCCCTCCTAAAGAAAGCGACGCCAAAGCCGCACCGCATTTTTGACAAAATCCAGGAGGTATACGCGGTGATCCTGAAATTCTGCCTGCGCATAAAAGTAATCCCGCTCGGAATTTCGGTGGCGCTGCTGGTATTTTGTATCGTCACGGTGTTAAGCATGGGAATCGTACTGATCCCGGATATGGGAGGAGAGCAGATTTCCGTTACGGTAACCATGCCGGACGACGACGACAAAGAGACGGCTTACCGCAAGGCGGATGAGGTTATGGACGCCATATTAGCGGCAGAAGGCGTGGAATACGCCGGATCTATGGACGGCAGCAGTTCCGCCGGGCTGTTCGGCGGCATGACGGGCGATTCCGGAGACGGCTTTGGCAGCTTCTCCGTCTATGTCCTGCCCAAAGAAGAATACAACAGCAAAAAACAGGTAGAAGAAATCTGCCTCCAAATCGAAGAAAACACCAAAGAACTTGAATGCGAAGTCGCGGTATCCAACTCCATGATGGGTGAAATGGATCAGATGCTCGGAAGCGGCCTTCAGGTAGATATCCACGGGCAGGATCTTGAAACGCTGACCAAAATAAGCGAAGAAGTAATGGGAATACTCGAAAAAGTAGAAGGATTTGACAACATCAGCAACGGGCAGGAGGAAGCCGACGAAGAAATCCACTTAAATATTGACAAAGACAAATCCATGCGTCTGGGCCTGACCGGAGCGCAGATCTACGGAGACATTTCAGAACGGCTGACCACAGACAAAACGGCGGTCACCATAAAAGCGGGCGAAACGGATCTCGACGTAGTCATAGTAGACGAAACCGACCTTCTGACCAAAGAAAACCTGATGGATATGGAATTTGAAACGCAAAAGCAGGATGACGACGGCAAAACCGTAACCGAAACGCACCGGCTGAGCGAATTTGCCACACTGGACTACGGCACAAGCGTAGCAGGCATCAACCGCACCAACGGCGAGCGTTACATGAGCGTAACGGCGGAAACCTCAGACGGATATAATACGACCATTTTATCAAGGAAAGTGGAAGACCTGTTAAACGGCTACGATATGCCGGACGGCTACAGCTATGAATTTGGCGGTGAAACGTCAAATACAACCGATATGCTAGAGCAGATGGGCAAGCTGTTGATTTTGGGATTTGTGCTGATTTACCTTGTTATGGTAGCGCAGTTCCAGAGCCTCTTATCGCCGTTTATCGTTATTTTCACCGTTCCGCTGGCATTTACCGGAGGGCTTTTGGCAATGCTCTTTACCGGAGAGCAGATGTCTTTAATCACATTAATGGGCTTTCTGGTATTAATGGGAACCGTTGTAAATAACGGAATAGTATTTGTGGACTACACCAACCAGCTGCGCGCCGGAGGCATGACGCGGCGCGACGCTCTGATTGCAACCGGCAAAACGCGTATGCGCCCGATTTTAATGACGGCGTTTACCACAATCCTTGCAATGCTTGCAATGGTTTTCAGCCGCAATACGGCAAGCGAGTTAGGCAGGGGTATGGCGGTCGTCGTAGCGGGCGGGCTTATGTACGCAACCTTTATGACGATGTTTATCGTACCGGTCATGTACGATATCCTGTACCGCAAAGAAGTTCATGTGGTGGATATCGGAGACGAAACAATGGACGACGCGCCGGATGACGCGGCAGAATTTATGGAGCAGATGGAACGGGAGGATTGATGCAAATGAAACGCTTTGAACGGATTTTCCGGGAAGGGAACAGACTGACGTCGGGAGAAACCCAGATCTTGGTAGATCAGGAAACGGGCGTGCAGTATTTATGGCATTGTCAGGGATATGCCGGAGGAATTACGCCGCTGCTGGACGCGGACGGAAAGCCGGTACTGGATCCAAAATATAAAAATAAACCCTGCCTATAAAATAAAATGGGCTGGCGGAACAGGCTGTCACGTTTCCGCCAGTCCTTTTTGTTTATTTTACAGACGCTTTTACCGTCGGCAGATGGCTTAAATTGTTTTCGTCCGTGCCGTCGGGAATCGATTTCAAATATTCGGTTCCCCTGCGGTGCGCAATGCCGACGCCTGCGATTTCCCCGGCTTTGGCAAGCGCTACGCCTTCTTCCTTATTCACTATCCGGTTATCCGAAAGCTGATATCCCGTAATTTTCCCGCCCTTTTTCACCAGTCCTGTAATTTCCTTGGCATTTGCGGACGGAGTAGGAATTTCGTCCAGCGTATTAACGGCGAAAGAAACTCCCGTATTATCTGTAACATTCATACAATATGCCTCCTTTCAGGCATATTGTATGGAGACGCAAAAAAAATATGTATTTCCGTAAAGAAATCCGGGCGTGTTGCCGTTCGCTCCCGGGCCGCGCACTGCGCTGCACGGCCACAGGCCAATACGGTAATGGGGCCAGAATCCGGCATATTGTCTTGACATTTCGTTTTTATTCTATTAAAATATACTTAGTGATACAAAGTATATGAGGTGCGCTATGACAGACAAATATGAACGTCAGATGAAAAAAGGCGTCCTGGACATGCTTGTTTTAAGGCTGCTGGAACAAGACGCCAAATACGGATACCAGCTTATCCAGGAACTGAAAGAAAAAAGCGCGGAAACATTCTGCCTGAAAGACGGTACGCTCTATCCCATTTTATACCGTTTAGAGGAAGACGGATTTATCGCGGGCAGATGGAGCGAGGCAAAGGGCAGGCAGGTTCCCAGAAAATATTATGAAATCACGCCTTTGGGCCAAAATGCGCTTTTTGAAATCAATGCCGTCTGGCAGCGGATTTCCGGCGGAATCTCAAAGATTATGGAGGATTAGGACTATGAAAGAACAACAATATGTAAACGCAATCATAAGAAGAGTCGCATGCGGCAAAGACAAGAAAAACGAAATCAAAAAACAACTGCTTTCCGACATCGCCCTGCACAAAGAACAGGGAGAACCGTTAGAAACTATCCTTGCCCGTATGGGAAGCGTAGAAGAAATTGCCGCAAGCTTCAACGAATCCATTTCACCAGCAGAACAAAAACAATATATAAGGAACAAACGTTTCAAACGCATCGCTTCTGTTTTTCTGGCTATTGTCCTGCTTGCATTTTTAGTCTACTGGAAGATGCCAAAAGGCATGGAAATTGCCGACAGCGATTATTTTTCACAGCAGCAGGTAGAAGAAGCCATGAAACAGACGATAGAACAGCTGGACGCAAAAGACTATGCCGCGCTGCAGAAAAACTCCATTCCGGAAATGCAGGAAATTCTGGATGAAGCAGAAATCGAACCAATCAAACAAAATATTTCCCCGGACTGGGGCGCGCGCCGGCAGTTTGGCCCGGCCTATGTTGCCGAACTTGTACAGGGCAACGCGCATTTTGCAGTCGGGGAAATTACGGTTTCTTATGAAAATACCAACGTCACATACCGTCTGACTTATAACGCCGATATGCAGCTTGCCGGGTTGTACATACGGTAAAATAAATCCGATATCAAAATACCCCTTCTCTGAAAGGAAATTACATTCCTTTTAAAACAGAGGAGGGGTATTTTTACAGCCCAAAGGCCCATAAAGCCTTTCTTTTCGTTACAGAATGATCTTCTTCGGGCACTTCTCCACGCAGACGCCGCATCCGGTACATTTCTCCTGGTCAATATAAGCCACATTGTCCGTCACATGCACCGCGTCGCTCGGGCAGTTCTTCTCGCACAGCTTACAGCCGATGCATCCCACCGAGCACGCTTTCATCACGTCTTTGCCCTTATCTTTGGAATTGCAGTGCACCAGATGCTTCGCATCGTAGGGCACCAGTTCAATCAGGTTCTTCGGACATGCCGCCACGCACTTTCCGCACGCCTTGCAGGCGTCCTTATCCACAAGCGCAATCCCGTCTACGATATGGACCGCGTCAAACGGGCACGCCTTTACGCAGCTTCCGTATCCAAGACAGCCGTAATTACAGGTTTTCGGCCCGCCGCCCGGCACAAACGCCATCGCGCCGCAGTCCTCAATTCCCGTATATTCATA
>OFHB01000272.1_pt1 | contig 37757 bp, 43 predicted proteins | sample 1521881 | NCBI WGS metagenome assembly OFHB01 (sample SAMEA3504090, study PRJEB24116) | mouse gut metagenome | biome: mouse gut; feature: mouse-associated habitat; material: faeces | place: Denmark | collected 2011
AGAGCAGAGGACTGAAAATCCTCGTGTCTCTGGTTCGATTCCGGAACTGGGCATTTTTTATTTCTGCAGTTTACGCTGATTTCCATCTAAACCGTTTTGTCTGCCCTCTTCTTTCAAATACTTATAAAACGTATTTGCCGCAAAGCTTTTTCCTCTTCCCCTGTCAGAAACAATCTGTATGCAGCGCGCCGGATTATCCCATCTGACCTTGATTTCCACCAGCCGTTGTTCCCTAAGCAAAGGCATTGCCAACTGTTTCGGCACAAACCCGATGCCCAGGTTGTGTTCAATCAGCGGCAGCATAAGATCCGACGTCGCCACTTCCATATCCAGTTCCAAGTCCAGATTATGACGTACAAAAAAATCTTTATAAAACTCGTACGTCGCCGTTCCCCTTCCAAGCCCAATCCATGCATACCGGCCTATTTCCTCCGGCTCCAAAACCCGGCTGCATAAATGGCTGTACTGCATCCCGCCTGTCAAAATTTCTTCAAAATCCATTACATTTTCACAACAAAGCACTTTTGCCGCCTGAAATGGCGCCGTAACAACTGCGAAATCTGCTTTTCCCGCCATCATCTGACGGATAATTTCCGGCGTCGTGTGATTATGGATTTTGATACGGACGGCAGGATATTCCTTTTTAAAATCATGCAGCATATCCAGCAAGAAAAGGTGCAGCGCTGTTTCTGTCGCCCCGATTTCAACCGTACCGGATCTTTTTGCATCCTGCCCGCATAACTCTTCCTGTGCATTCATGAACTGCCTGTACGCAACCTCCACATGCGAATAAAGCCGCTCCCCCTCTTCCGTCAGGCCAACGCCTCTCGCCCCGCGGATAAACAGCCTGCAGTTTAACTGCGATTCCAATATTTTTAAGACCCGTGTCACATTGGGCTGATTGCTCCCTAATGCGGCTGCCGCTCTTGTGATATTCCCGTATTTGGCAGCATAATAAAAAATTTTATAATATTCAAAATTGATATCTATAAGACATACCTCCCATATGATATATATATTTTTCATATTTGTCTTTCCATAGTATAATACGTCAACAGAAAGATGTAAACAGAAAGGACTTGTTTCTATATGAACAAAGATATGACACAGGGAGATCCCAGAAAAATTTTATGGTCGTTTTGCCTGCCTATGTTTGGCAGTATTGTATTCCAGCAGCTTTATAATATTGCCGATTCCTTTGTGGCAGGCAGGTTTATCGGTGAATACGCCCTCGCGGCAGTCGGAAACAGCTATAATATTACACTGATTTTCATTGCGTTTGCATTCGGCTGCAATATCGGCTGTTCCGTTACCGTTTCACAATTATTCGGCGCAAAAAATTTCAGAGATATGAAAACCTCTGTTTATACTTCATTTGCCGCAAGCGGCATTTTGTGCGCCGTCCTAATGCTCCTTGGCCTGCTGTCGGGCGATACGCTCCTTATTCTGATGAAAACTCAGCCGGAAATAATGGCGGATTCCGTTTTGTATTTAAAGATCTACATTTGGGGGCTTCCTTTTTTATTTTTTTACAATATTGCCACCGGGATATTCTCAGCGTTGGGCGACTCAAAAACTCCGTTTTTGTTCCTTGCTTTTTCATCCGGCGCTAACATCTTTGTGGATATCCTTTTTGTAAAAGTATTACAGATGAAAATTGCAGGCGTTGCATGGGCAACCTTTCTCTGCCAGGGCGTAAGCTGCATCTTATCGCTTGCCATCGTATGCATTCGTCTCTCCAAAATAAACCCAGGCGAACGCGCGCCTCTTTTTTCATGGAAACTTCTGGGTAAAATAGCAGTCATCGCCGTGCCCAGCATTTTACAGCAATCTTTTATATCAGTCGGAAACATGATGATCCAGGGATGCATTAACCACTTTGGCGTAAGCGTTGCCGCCGGATACTCTGCCGCCGTTAAGCTGAACAATCTGGTCATTACCTCTTTTACTACCATCGGAAATGGTATTTCCAATTTTGCGGCTCAAAACCTTGGCGCAAAAAAACACGAACGAATTGGACAGGGATTTTATGCCGGGCTGAAACTGGTGTGGTTTTTGTGTATTCCGTTTTGTATCCTCTATTTCGGATTCGGCCGCTATCTTCTGCTGCTGTTTTTGGAAGAAAGTTCTTCGTCCGCGCTTACGGCAGGCGTACAGTTTTTGCGGATATTGTCGCCGTTTTACTTTGTGGTATCCGCCAAACTTGCGGCAGACGGTATCTTGCGGGGAATAAGCGCTATGCGGCAGTTTATGGCGGCTACTTTTACCGATCTTATCCTGCGTGTGGTATTATCCTTTGCGCTTTCAGAGTGGTTTCAATCTGCAACGGGTATCTGGTGTTCCTGGCCTGTCGGCTGGACGACGGCAATGCTGCTGTCTGTTTTCTTTTACCGAAAGAAATATCAGGAATTAACTGTTCGTTAGCGCGTGTTTGAAAAATGCTTTTCGGCAGATGTATTGCCCGCTTAACGCCCCAAAGGGTATATGGCAGATTTGCACCAAATGAGGAAGGCGTAGCGGGCTACGTTGACCGAATTCATGCAGATTGAACTACTAATGTTCAATCTGATGGCGCAAATATCACGCTAAGTGGGGGATGCAGATGGCGGATTAGGGACTTTCACCCATTAAAAACGTGCACCGCAGGGCGCGCACGCAAAAAACCGGATGGGCTTTCTATCCCATCCGGCTCATATAATTTATTTCCAGGAAATTTTAAAATATCCGGTTGTTGTCCTGGAATTAGGTCTTACTTTAATATAGTACGTTCCTGTACGAACTTTACCATCCGTGCTCACTGTCTCTTTATAACCCCAGCCTCCCTGATGTATCTTTCCATCAGCGTTGCTATAATACTTGGAACCATATGTACCTCCATACGGCCTGATTCCAGGGCCCGTAATATCAACCCGAACCGGTCCTGTTAAATATGGTGTAAATGCAACATTCAGCTTCTGGTTTTTTGTTAATTTGAACTTATACCAATGAGCCGCTGTCGTACCTGCTGAAATTACGCCGATAACGCCTTTTGTTCCCTTTTTGATATTCAATGCTTTCTGCTTCTTTGTTCCACTCTTATCTTTATATTTTGTAAGCTGGGCCTGAACACTGACCCCCCCCATGGAACCAACTTTAAAATAATATGTTTTGCCCTTCTTTACGCCATAATAATCCGTAACAAACATTGCATTTACAGCATCGGTAGACCAAACAGATTCTGTAGACAATGCTTTCGTCCTGCTTGCATCATATAACTGTGTTGTACCAAATGCGTATCCAATCTCCTGCAGTTGCGTAGCATTACTCATTTTCACTCTAAGATATCCATCCTGAGCAGCTTTATATTTGATCCAGCTGTATTCCTGCGTTGCAACATAACTTTCCTCATCTGAAATCGTAACCGTTCCACCGTTTTTGGCAAAGCTTTTTTCCGCTGCTTTAACGCTGTTTGGCGCAGCAATTGCTGTTACAGAAAACATCATTACTGCTGCAAGTACAAGACTTGTGACTTGTTTCAATAAATTCCTTTTTTCCCTTTTCATTTTCCTTATTCCTTTCGTCATATATTTGTAATACTTATTACACAAATATTATACCACGATTGCCGTATTTTTCAAGATGTAAATCAATGCTAATTTAAAGATATGCTTGTCGTTCTTAAATAAATACAATCCAAATCCGGGATCGTGTTTATAGCTCATTCCCGCCGTCTGCACGCTTTGCTTTGCATAGCCAGAATACATTATCGCACGTTTAGCCAGAATTACCGAGGGCATTTTCTTTTTTAAGTTCCGTCTGTTTTTTTACAATTTTACAAAAGTCCTCCTTTGCAAGTTCATACTTGGAAGGATCCCGCAGAATTGCTGAAGGATGATATGTTGCAGTCAGGGCACAGTTTTTCCGGTAAATCCAAGTTCCATGCTGTTTGGTGATTTTAAAATCCGGCGAGATAATCCGCTGCGCAGCAACACGGCCAAGACAAACAATTATTCTGGGTTTAAGAAGAAACGTCTCATATTTAAGATAGGGAAAGCACGCTTCTTTTTCCTCTTCTTTGGGATCACGATTTCCTGGAGGATGACACTTTACAATATTTGTAATGTAAATATCCTCTCTTTTCAGCCCGCAGTCCCGCAACAGACTGTCTAATATTTCTCCCGAACGACCGACAAACGGAATTTTGTGCAAATCTTCCTGTTCTCCGGGCGCTTCGGCAATCACCATTAGATCCGCCTGGTAACTTCCGCGCCCCAGAACCGGCCAACGCCTGGTTCTACTCAAAGAACAACAGGTACAGGCGGCAATATGCTGTTCTATATCATTCCATGTAACTTGCATATAGCTCTCCTTCTGCCAAAATTTAATGCAATTCGTTATTTTCGCTATTTTTTTCTTTGCCTAATCAACTGAATTCTTATTTTTTCCAATTTTGAAATTATTTCTTCTGATATCTCCAATCTCAGAGTCTTGGAATTTACAAACGAAACTATTTCTAAAGCTGAAGCTTTTTTTTGAAACAACTCTTTTAAACGCGCAACATCGCCTTCTTCTATTTTTCTATAGGGAATCGCAATCTTTTTAAATTCACTTGGTACTAATTCTCTTACTCCGCCTCCATAATAACGTCCATAAAATTCACATTGCGCTAATGTCATAGAATTATAAAAGCAAAAAACAACGCTATTCTTATCATATTCTTCCTTTAAACGTATATGATAACCTGCATCGGTAGTGTGAATGTTCATTTCATTGATATATAATCTTGGTAAGATATCGTATCGCTTAAAGAAGATAATATCTCCCTTCGCTTCAATCGGAACACCATACCAGGGAATCCTGTTTGCACATTTATACCTTTTTTTTAATTCTGTCCCCTGTATTTTTTGCTCCCCAGCCCATTCTAAATATTCTTTTAATCCGACCGGTAAATCTTTTTGCCGAACTTTTGCTAAATTTAACAAATAGACAGGTTTATTTCGCTTTTTTATTTTTTCAAAAATCTCTTCATCAATACTTATCATACTGTCTATAATAAATGAAGATTTCTGTAAAATCGGCAGAACCAGTTTTTTGCATCTAAATTTTCTTACCTGTTCGTCTGTGAGAATAAAATATTTATTTCCTCCGGTTACAATCCCTGGAGCTGTTATTCCTATCTTCTCTACGTTTGTATGATCCAAAGAAAGATTTTTTAACAAAAAAATATCTTCATCCGTTAAAATTGCATTCGACCATTTCTGTAATGGTTTATTCTTTTGAATTATATTTCTGCTCACAATTAGTTTTTCTTTTGAATCTGAGTAAACTTCATAAAGAATATATGGAAGAAAATTGATTTTATTTGTAAGATACACCAGACATATATCCTGTTCTATCTCTGGAAATACGCTTTCTTCAAAAGAAATAATATGTATTGTATTGAATTTTGATTCTAAATAGCGCCTTAACTTTTCAGCATACTGTACCTGCAAAAATTCCATTGGCAATACAAAAAAAAGCGTGCCGTCAGGACGTAATAGCCTGCATGATGCCAAACCTCAAATACTTTCGCGCTCTCTAATAAAACCTGAATAAATTCTCTCAGCTTTGCCTCCTTTTTTTGATCCGCAGCTTCCGTATCAAAAATGTTTTTGGAGTATTTATCCCGATCTGCTACCAGCCCGTCCGTAATTTGATCCGTATCCACAGCCGTCATAATAAAGCGCTGGATATCACGCATAGAATCATTAATATAATTAATCAGTGTGGTTCCATTAAATCCATAAGTTTTCACCATTTTATAATCAATCAACAGCACGTCTATCTGTTTCTCATAAATTCTGTCTAAAATATCCTGCTTACTCTCACAGTCATCAATCAGAACCAGTTCAAGTTCCTTACATCGCCGCTGTTACTCAGATATGGTACGATTTACAATCCACATTCCCATTCCGGTACCATCATCTTCGTCCTCTCCACCAAAATGATGCCCGCTTTCAAAAGCTTCCAAAATCAATTCCGGCCGCTTTTTGTATTTCGGGATCAATCCCCATCCACTATCACTATAATCCATAGATAAGCCTTTTTCAAGTCTGTCTATATTTAAATGAATCTCCCGTTTCTCAAATTTTTTATCCATTTCCTGTTCAAAAGAAGCCAAACTGTTAGCAATCAGATTGCTAATAATATTTTCAATATCAAACTCAAAGCACCAAAGTTCTATATCCGGATCACACACATAGAGTAAATCCGTACCACTTTTATCCAAAATATCCTTCCACGTATGCATATATTGTTCCAACATAGTTTGAATATTATGTTTTTTTCTCTTTCGTTTGTCTTTTTTAATACTTTCAATTGTGATACCAAACCACGACGCAAAATTTTTCTTCACTCTGATTGCACGCAGGATATTCTGTAGGGCATATGCCACATCGTTATCATATTCTATAGCTTCATAAGCTGCATTTAATTCAATTCCAATATTATTGGTAGATGTTCGGATCTCATGCATAAACATATTGGTAATGATCCCCGTTGTAGCTAAAGTCTGAAGCATTTTGTTCTCACTGCGCAGTTCTTCCAGTTTTTCCTCCTGCTTCTGCTCCATATTCGCCACTAAATTCATAACATCTTCCGGATTTGCAGAAGGTGGCAAATTGATTTCTAATGGTTTACTCTTTGCCCCATCTGTATTTTCCTGCTGCTGTTTGGTCAACCGTTCCGCTTCCCATTTCTTCCGTTCTTCTGCAAGCTGACGCATACTTTCTAGTTCAGCCGCTAACTTATCCTTTCTATCTGCATACCTCGCCAACTTCCGCCCCACGGACTGCCGATCCCGTTCAAACTCTGCAATCACAAACAACAGAATCCTTTTCAGTTGCGAAAACCCTAATCCCTCCTGGATGCCATTCCGGTTCGCCGCATCTTCCAAGTTTGAATTCTTTCTGGATATTGACACAGTTCCTAGAATCTATTCCGAACCGACACGCCAATTTCCCTTCTCTTTACCAAGACCCGCCGGAGATCGGTTCCGCCTGGCCGAAAGTTCCAACCCGTCAAAATCGTTATCTCCATATTCACCATAAGGACGCACCCGGAATTGATCGCGGTATAACTTAATTCCGCCAAACTTTTTTGCAAGGTTTGCCCGGCCCGCGATATCTTTATAATAAAATCGTTCCCTGTCTATTTTATTTGCCGTTATTTTATAAAAATATAACGTCCCCTCAAAATCCCCAATCAAATTATCTTTTTCCCCTATTTCTTCCATGGTAAAAGTTTCTTCCTTCTTTTCCCCTTCCAGATATGCCTGTTCTTTTTTATCAAATCCTGCTTCGGTATATACTTCCTGCTCTTCTCCCCGGAAATCAAATTCGTTCCTTATAATCTGAATATTCACCAGGTTACAGATAATCTGAAAGTCAATCCGATAGTCGTAAGATTCCACATTTGCGCTGGTTATCAGCGCTGCTTCCACACTGGTTGCTTCATCGAAAAACCAGATACGAAAATTCTGCGTCACATCCGGAGGCAGCAAATTTTCCAAATGATTTCTGAGACGCTTCATCGTTCTTTCGTCCCAGACATCATGAAGGCAATCCAGCCGAAATGCTGTTCCGGTTCCTGAAAAATTACTTTTCTTGATCTCCAACACCGCTTCTCGATTTCTCCAGTTCTCAATACCAACATGTTCCAATAGATGCGCATCGGTATCGTAAACTTTTGCTTTCACTTCTGATATCCTTTTATTTCCATCAAAATCCCGCCAGTCTACAATCCACTCCAGACCTCCTTCTTCTGATTTTGTAAGCATATCACATTTATCGGACATACGATCAAGCGCAAACCGGCCAATACCTTTTGCTCCGGTCTGAATCCTCCCGTTTTTTGAAACATATGATTTTTTTTGGAAGATATTGTTATTGTACCAAACTATAAGCATTTCTACAACTTTTGTATCTTAAAAATTTTATCTTCCTCCTTTGCGTATGATAAACCAACGGATTGTTTATATTGGCAGACTATCCCTCAAACACAACGTCCCCCACCCAATCTGTGGATTCGGATACTCCGGCAATATCGGCAGCTGCCTTGCTCCCCTTATCAAATACGCCTTCACCTTCTCCCCATACAAAAAAACATCGTTCCCCTTTACAATCCCCCATTCCATCAAAAGCGCCGCGCTCCCCGTCACAAACGGCGCCGCCATCGACGTCCCGCTGCGCGCCGTATAGCCGCCGCCCGGCGAAGCGGACATAATATTCACTCCGGGCGCGGCCAGATCCGGTTTCACCTGGTTTGTCCAGGCCGTATATCCCCTGCCGGAAAACGCCGCCGCGCTGTCAAGTTCCGCATCATACGCAGCAACGCTAATCACCTTCTGCGCCGTGGAAGGAATCGTAAGCGTGCGTATTTCAGAAGGATAGGGAAATCCGGTATTTTCACCCAGCACGCCGCCTGACGGCAGCCAAACGTCATATGTCCCGTCCACGATTCTTCCGGCAGTCAGCCGGATTCTCCACAAACCGGGTGGGATATATTTCCCCCTGGGAATAAAATCAATGTATATCTCCTGGTAAATACTGTAAGGCACAGGCTCCCCATAAAAAATCAGAAGTTCTACATCCCCAAACTGCACGCGCAGCGTTCCCCGTCCAATCAGCTGGCCGCTGGTCTTTCCGTCCGGCAAAATCACCTCTACGCGCAGTTCGTCTTGGTAACGCTTCCAAAGTTGTAGGTTCAGCTTTGCCTCATAGCTGCTTACCGTCAGTTCCACATCTTGTGTTTCTCCGCTCTTTATCGTATTCTGGTAATGGGCCGTGCCTGCCCCTTCGTTGCCGGTGCCTGTGACGATGCTGCACTGGTGATGGTCTGCCATATCGTTTAAAAAAGTTTCAATCAGGCTTGTGCCGCTGTGGGAACCGTAGTTATTGCCGAAACTTAGATTGATGGCAATCGGACGATTTAAGCTTTCAGCGGCACGGATACAAAAATCCACTGCTTTCATCATTTCTGTTGTTTTAGGAAATGAATTATCTCCGGGTAGCCCCAGTTTCACAACCAAAAGCCCGGCTTCATATGCCACTCCGCGGTATCTCCCCATAGACGCCCTTCCGTTTCCCGCGGCAATACCGACTACATGCGTGCCATGACCAGATGTGTCGCGGCTTGGGACAATTTTTTGCCGGGTAGCCGGATCTTTTTGCGCTAGCGCCAGATTGATTTCTTCCCCGGAAAACAATACTCCGTCCGCATATCCTTCCGGCGCATGGTAAGTTATCTGCATGTTTGCTTCCGATTTCGATTCATTCAGAACCGCAGCGTCTAACGTCTGATCCCATAACGCCACAATTCGGGTCGTATTGTCCGCATTGCAAAAATCCGGATGGCTGTAGTCTATCCCGCTGTCTATAACAGCAACTAGGCACCCCGCCCCGGTAAGCCCGGTATCCAAGCCTGACGGAATGCCTGGCACACCTGTGGCGGCAGACTGCAAAGGCGTAATACAAGAGGCTCTTTTTGCCGCCTGCACGGCAAAAAAGAGCCTCTTGGGTTTTTCCATATAAATAATTTCATCCAATCCTGCAACAATATCTACAAGAGTTTCCGGCAGGATCAAAATGGCATACGAATTGCTAAGTCTTGTCACAAAAGGCAGCAGACGTTCTGCGCCATAAGATGCCAGAATCTGTGAAACCTGGTTAAGTCCGTCCCGGATAAAACGTACAATTACTTCCCATGTCTGCTCTGTGGAAGAGTATCCCACTCCCAGCTGAAGTGATTTTTCCCGTTCAGCCGCACTTGCTTCCAAAGCAAGGTTTAACAGATTCTCTATTTTTGCATTACTCATAATCAACCGTTCCTTCTGTTTTTATGAGTATATGCCGCAAATCAAATATACATTACTGCATATGTTTCCGGATGCATGCAATAATTTCTTCCTGGACCGGCTCGATTTTCTTTAAAATCTCCCTGGCCTCTTCCGGCTTCCCGGTACGCAGCAGCGCCAAAATTTCGCTGTATGATTCGTAAATTGGCGTAAGGGACAAATTTCCTGCCGTCCCTTTGATCGCATGCGCTTTCTCTATGGCTTCGTTGCAGTTATTGGCATCAAAATCCGGCTTAACAACGCCGGCATCAAACGTCTTTATAAATGTTCCCAGCAGTCTGGTATAAAGTTTTTCATTTCCGTTTAAGCGTTTTAAGCCGTCGTCAATATCTACTCCCAAAGCCCTCAGTTCTTCAAATAAACTCATCAAAACACCTCACATTTCTAATATTTGCCAAAATCATCCTCTAATGAAATGATCGGCTCATTTGTGCTGTCTGCTACTACAGGCATCGGCGCGCTCTTTACGGAAGACTCCACGCTGCCTGTGCCTAAATTGTAAATGGACAGCATTTCACGCATCCTGGACGCCTGGTTGGAAAGTTCTTCACTGGCAGCCGCACATTCCTGGCTGGTTGCGGAATTGGTCTGTACAACCTGCGATACCTGCGAGATAGCCTGTTCAATCTGGGACACTGCAGTTGCCTGGTAATTGGAGGATTCTGCAATCCCGTTAATAATTACTTCGCTTTCCTGTACAACATTGGTAATTGCTCCCAGCGCTTTGGCCGTATTGTCCGCAATGTTGGAGCCCATCGTAACCTTATTAATCGAATCTTCAATCAGTTCCGCTGTTTCTTTGGCCGCCGAAGCGCTCTTTGCAGCAAGGCTTCTGACTTCTTCTGCTACAACGGCAAAGCCCTTGCCTGCTTCCCCTGCCCTTGCAGCCTCAACTGCTGCGTTGAGCGCTAAGATATTGGTCTGGAATGCAATGTCGTCAATTACCTTGATAATCTTGGAAATACTCTCGGACGACTGGTTGATGTCCTCCATGGCCGACATCATCTCTTCCATCTGCTTGTTGCCGCGTTTCACGTCTTCAATCGCATTTACCACAAGGCCTGCGGCTTCGTTTGCCTGCTCCGCATTTTCCTTGGTCTTTTCCGCTATCTCGTCAATGGAAGCCGTAATCTCTTCGATTGCGCTGGCCTGCTCGGTAGACCCCTGTGCAAGCGCCTGGCTGGCGCTGGCTACCTGGCTTGAACTAATGGTAACCTGTGTGCCCGCGTCGCTGATGTTGCTTAAGGTGCGCAGGTTATCCTCTACTAATTTCTTCAAGGAATGACCCAGAATGTCGTCCGCGGACTTCGGATTAACCGAAATCGTCAGATTACCTTTGGAAACTTCTTCCGCGACGGTGGCCTGATATTTGATATTATCAATAACCTGGCGGTATTTGTCAATCAAATCGCCAAATTCGTCGTTGTTATATTTTACCATTTCCACATTTACATGGCCTTTTGCAATTTCGTCTGCCGCTTCCGAAAGCTGCAGCACGGATTTCTCAATGACCTTAACCAGTGCGGACGCCACAAATATGGTAACCCCAATGGATATTACGGCTACTACAACGGTAAATATCGTCGCATTCCTGACATAAGACTCCTGCCTTGCAGCTTCCACGATAGAAGCCGCCTTTTTTGTCGACATATTGCTGATAATAATATTAAATAATGTCAGCAAAATCGGAATAGCGAAGCCTACAATCAGTTTGGTTTTCATCTTCATGTCTTTCATGTTCATACCTCTCACTCTTTCATTGCAATCATATTATTATTTGACAGTTCTATAGCTGATAAATCTTCATCATTTAATAACCGATCGGGATCAAGCAGTAACTTTACGGAATTCCCAACCCTTGCGATACCGTATACAAACCGGTGGTTCGCGCGTTCCACGCGCCCCATTTTGGGCGGCGGCAGTATATTATCTTCCTTTATCTCAATTACATCAGCAATTTTCTCAACGATCAATCCGACTGTCATAGCGTTTACAATCACTACAATGATACAGGTTCTTTCGTCATATTTTAACGGCTCTTGCTTAAACCGCAAACGCACGTCAATCACAGGGATGATCTTTCCTCTTAAATTGATCAGGCCCTTAATATAATCTTCTGTCCTGGGAATGGCGGTAATCGGCGGGATCTGGATAATCTCATTTACATATTGGATTTTCAGGCCGTAAAACTCATTTCCGGATTTAAAGGTCATATATTTGCACTTCTGTGAATCATCCCCGTCCGCCTTGGTTGCTACCAGAGCCTCATCTACCTGTTTTTTCAACTCGCTCAACTGATCCATATGGATACCGTTCCTTTCTATAAATTTACATTAACCCGGCAGGATCCAATATCAGGGCAATGCTGCCGTCGCCAAGCTGCGTACATCCCGAAAGGCCCTTTACCTTCTTGATATAGGACGGGATCGGTTTTACAACAATCTCCTGCTCTCCGACTAATTTGTCGACAAACAGGCAAAGTTCCCTGTCTTCCATTTCGATAATCAGCATCATGCCGTCTTCCACGGACTGCCGAAACTGCTGCTGCTCCATACCGTACCACTCGCCCAGCCTTAGTACCGGGAAGCATTCGCCTCTTATCATAATATATTCGTCCCCGCTCGGCTCATGAATCATCATTTCTTCCGTCACGCGCACAAACTCTTTGATAACGCCGGTTTCAATAACAAAGGACGCGTCCCCTGTTTCCATAACAATCCCGTCGATAATTGCAAGCGTAAGCGGGATTTTTAAACTCATGATACTTCCCTGGCCCGGCGTACTGTCAATGTCAAGCGCGCCGCCGACCGACTGTAAGTTCTGTACTACAACGTCCATACCTACGCCCCTGCCGGAATACTCCGTAACCTTTTCGTTGGTTGAAAAGCCCGGCTGCGTAATAAACTGGTACACTTCCTTGTCCGTATAGGCCGCCTCCGGCTTGCCGTCCTCCAAAAGCCCCTGCTTCCTGGCTTTTTCCATGATCTTAACCCGGTCAAGCCCTTTTCCGTTGTCCTCTACGCTGATCCAAACCTTGCCCGCTTCCGTTTTGGCGGAAAGCGTTACCTTTCCTTTTGCGGTTTTGCCGCTTTCTTTGCGCTCTTCATTGGTTTCGATTCCGTGGTCTACCGCATTGCGGACCATATGCATCAGAGGATCGGAAATGTGCTCGATAATGTTCTTATCCACTTCCGTATGCTCCCCGACCATCTCAAACTCAATGTCCTTGCCCAGCTTTCGGGATACGTCGAATACGATTCGGTTCATCTTCTGGAACGTATTGGTCAGCGGAACCATTCGCATGGACATAATAACATTCTGCAGATCCGTCGATATCTTGGACATCTGCGCGGCCGCCTTGTTAAAGTTGTTTAAATTTAACCCGGGCACTTTCAGATCCGGATTCTGCAATACCACCGATTCGGAAATAACCAGTTCTCCGATCAGATCCATCAGCTGATCCATTTTACTTACGTTTACGCTGATAAAGGAAGCCTTCTCCGCTTTTGGCTTATCCCTCGCCAGCTTCTTCTGCTTACCCGGCTCTTTGGACTGGACGACAAAATCTCCCGGTGCAATCTGAGCCTTTTCCTGGGGTTTCTTTTCCGCACCACCTTCTTCTTTGCCAGCATTTTCTGCCCGTGCCTCAATTTCCTGCACGCTTGATTCAAGGTCTATCGGCCCGCCGAAATCAAATCCCTGTAAGAATTCCTCCGCCTTGCATTCAAAAAACTCTACCTTGCTGATCTCATAGCCTTCTTTTACGATTTCTTTGAGTTCTTCCAGGCTGCTCTTTGTCTGCAGAAGAATTTTAAAACCTTCCTGCAGGATCACTTCCGCACAGTTTTCGTCCGTAATGACCTCTTCCGGAGAATACAGCAGATCCTCCGCTATCTCTTTTAATGCATATACCGTTTTATAGGCATGGACATTCACCATTTCCGTATCCGGATAAAATGTAATATAAATTTTATAAAACCGGCTGTCCTCCGTAGCCGTAGGCGCTATGTAAAACTGCCTGGGCTGTTCCTTCATGCCGGTGTTTCCTACCGGCGCAGGCTTTGCTGCGGAACCTCCCCCTCCTGCGGGTTCTTCGCCTCCTCCTTTGATCTTCGTAAGGAACGCGTCTAAGTCGGCTACAATCTCTGTAGCATCTCCGTCCGCAGGGTCGCCGTTGCTTATCTTATCCATTTCGTTGGAAATAAAATCTTCGACTGCCAGTACATGCTCTACCAGTTCCATATGCGGCACATTGTCCGGATGGGATTCCCTCAGGAAGTAAAAGACGTCCTCCAGCTTGTGTGATACCGCCGTAATATTGTCAAACATCATGATCCCGGACGAGCCTTTGATGGTATGCATAGTCCTGAAAATTTCATTTATGCTGTCTTCATCAAAGCAGTCCTCATCCTTCTGATCCAAAACCATCTCCTGAAGCTGCTCCAATAGCTGCTGGTTTTCAAACAGGTATATGTCCAGCATTCCTTCATTGTTAAATTCTTCAGCCATGTCATTCTCCTTTCCTGCATATTCTTTCTATTATGCGCCTTATACCAGGCCCAGCTTTTTTAGCGCCTGTTCAAACCGATCCTTGTCGATCGGCTTGCCGGAATAAATCGTACAGCCCAGTTCAAACGCCATTTTGACATTTTTTTCCTGGTTTAAGGCTGTTGTCATTATTACTTTTACTGCTTTGTCCTCCGGAATATTCCTCTGTTTTTCCAGATTCCGGATACCGACAAGTGACTGATAGCCGTCCATAACCGGCATCATAATATCCAGGCACACCAGGTCATAGGGTTCGTCATCCTCCAAAGCCATCATGAATGCGTCCACTGCTTCCATCCCATCGACCGTGACGTCACACTCACCGTACTTTGACAGGAAATTAAGCATAAACTTCCTTGTAGCAAAATCATCTTCTGCCAGCAAAATCTTCATATGCTCCCCTCCTTTACATTCTATTTAATAATGCGTATGTCCTGCCTGCAATATCGGAAAGCTTTTCCTGATATTCCACGGCACCCAGATCATAAGCCACTTTGGGCATCCCATAAACCACGCAGGTCGATTCGTCCTGCCCGATTGTCTTTGCGCCTGCCCTGCGCATTGCAAGCAGGCCTTTTGCTCCGTCACCGCCCATTCCGGTGAGGATAATCCCGACCGCATCGCGCCCCGCCGATTTTGCAACGGAATCAAACAGCACGTCGACCGACGGGCAGTGCCCGTTTACCTTCGGGCCTTTTTTCACTTCTACCTGATAAACGCCGTTCACTTTGAGCAGGCGCATATGCGCATCCCCGCCGGGCGCGACGAGCATATGCCCGGGCAGCACCATATCGCCGGTCTGCGCTTCTTTTACCACAAGCTGGCTCTGGTCGTTTAACCGCTTTGCGTACATTGCGGTAAATCCCGGCGGCATGTGCTGCGTCGCAACGACGCCCGGGATATCCTTGCCAAAGCCTTTGACTACATGGAAAATCGCTTCCGTCCCACCTGTGGAAGCGCCGATTGCAACGATTTTATTTTTGCCCTTATCGGAAAGGGAATGCTGCTGTGAAAGCAACGCCGATTTTTTTGTATTGCTGATCTGCGCAGACGATGCGATTTTAATCTTAACAATCAGTTCATTCTGAATAAACTCTTCTAGCTGGCTGCGGTTCGAAACGGCGGGCTTTGCCACAAAATCAACCGCCCCCGCGCTCATGGCGTCAAATACCTTATCGCTTAAGGAACTGATGACCACGACAGGCAGCGGATACTGCGGCATCAGCTTCCGCAAAAACTCTATTCCGTTCATTCGCGGCAGCTCGACGTCAAGCGTCATGACGTCGGGCCTGTATTTTAAAATAGCGTCCCTTGCTTCAAAGGGATCTCTGGCTGTCGCCACAACCTGTATTTCGGAATCCCGGTTCAGATTCTGAACCAGCAGTTCCCGAAATACAATGGAATCTTCTACTACCAAAACCTTAATCCGTCGCATAGGTCAATCAATTCTCCTTTTTTCTAAATATTGATGGCTGGATAATCTGAAACGGCGTACTGTTGCGGTCAAGGGTCTCCGTCGTCCCGATAAACAAATATCCGCCCGGTTCTATGCAGTTATATACTTTCTGAAGCAATTGGTTTTTGGTCGGCTCATCAAAATATATCATAACATTCCGCAGAAAAACCGTATGCATTTTCTTACGGAACGGAAACGGACTCATCAGGTTGAACTGACGGAACAGCACCTGGCGCTTCAATTCGTCGCTTACTAAGTACTGGCTCCCGCCCGCTACCGGCTTAAAAAAGTTTTTCTTCCAGTTCGGGGGCAGGTTTTTGAGCTGTTCTTCGCTGTAGACCCCTGCCATCGCCTGTTTTAAGACCTTGGTTGAAATATCGGTCGCCAACACCCTTGTATCCCATTTGGAACGCTCCATCCCAAAGAAATCGGCCAGAACCATCGCTATCATATAGGGCTCTTCCCCGGTAGACGCCGCGCCGCACCAGATGCGCAGATCCTTTTTTTGCTCTTCCTTAGACCTAAGCCACGGAAGAACGGTTTTCCTGAAATATTCAAAGTGCTCAAATTCCCTCATAAAATAAGTATGATTGGTTGTCAGAAAGTTGACAAGCATTTTGTCAAGCTGTCCCGATCGGTCTGTTTTCAGGGCGTCCATATATGCGTCCAGGCTTGCCCAGCCGCTTTTCCTGAGATAATTTTCAAGGCGTCCGTTGATAATGACTTTTTTCTGACTTAAATCTATGCCATAATTGTCTTTCATGTAAACTGCAACTCTTCTAAACTCATTATCCGTGATCAAACTCCATTCCTCCCGTCATCCTAATGAAATTCTATTTTGCCCGGATAGCTTCCCTAGTACTCCATCCGAACAGGAATTGAAGTTTGGATAGAGTACTAGTAACTTAACACAACTGGCGTGATATTTTAGAACATATTTCAAAAATATCAGGATTCCATCTGATACCCGCTTCTTTTTTCATTGCGTCAAGCGCTTCCGTACGGCCGAAACCTCCATTTCCGGTCAGCGCGGTATATTGTTCCATAACGGAAACAATCTGTGCCGCCAGAGGAATTTCGTCTCCTTTCAGGCCGTCCGGATAACCGCTCCCGTCCCAGTTTTCGTGGTGGTGGCGTATCATATCTGCCGATATGCCGATAAAGTCGTTGTAATCATTGCTCACATATAAATCATGCAAAAGCCTGCTCCCAATCTTTGTATGCGTCTGTAAAACCGCAGCCTCTTCCTTTGTAAGCGGCTCTTCCTTCTCAAGAATCTCCTTCGGAATCCCGATTTTCCCAATATCACAAAGCGGAGCCGCAAGCTCTGCCGTATCGATAAACGTATCTGAAACCCTGTCCTCAAACACAGGCGAAAGCTGCATTCCCTGCGCCAAAATCCTGCAGTTGCGTCCTAAACGCCTGCTGTGCTCTTTCTGGTAATCCAAATTCTGCGCCGCAATATTCGCCAGTGCAAAGAGAATGCTTTTTTTCTCCGATTCAATCTGCTTAAGCTGTTCGTCCACAGAAGCCTTTAAATGCCGGTTCATCTCCATCAGTTCACGCTGTGCTTCATTCAGGCGCAGATGGACGCCCACACGGGCTTTTATTACTTCCGCGACAAAAGGTTTTGTAATATAATCTTCCCCTCCATAAGAAAGGCCTTCCACAATTGCCTGCGGATTATCAAATGCCGAAATAAAAATCACCGGAATATGTTTCGTCGTTTCATTTCCCTTTAAAATCCGGCAAAGTTCATATCCGTCCATGCCAGGCATGGAAATATCCGTTAAAATCAGCTGCGGCGGGGATTTGTGCATCATTTCAAGCGCTTCCTCCCCTCCCCTGGCCAAAACCGGCTTACAGCCCATGCTTTCAATGATTTCCTGCAGGATAAAACGGTTGGATTCCACATCATCTACTATGAGAATTTTTTCATTGTGCATTGCCTGATCCCCATAAACCACGCTGATACCTCCCTAAGCCTGCAGGATACGGCTCAATTCTGCATACTGGCCTGCTATTTTATCGTAATTTTCTTTTTGGATTGCCATTTTAAGCTTTAATACCACGCGGCTGATTTCGCGCGGCGCGCCTTCCGTCATCTGGCGGATCGTCTCCATAAACATTTCCGCCTTTTCCCAGTTTTCCATCTCAACGCATAAAATCAGTTTTGAAAGATTTTTTTGCAGGCACTCAAGGTTCTCGCTGGTACCATACTGCCTGATTTTTTCAACAGAAATTTCTTCCTGGGCAGGCGCGGCCACAAACAATGGCCGTTCTGCCTCCTCCTCAGGTACGGCGGCTTCGTCTTTTTCGGGCTGTTCCTCGGCTTGCTGCATGGGAATCTCCACCGTAAAACGGCATCCTTTGCCTTTCTCGCTTTCCACCTCCATTTTGCCGCCCATCAGTTCTACAAGCTGTTTACAGATATTCAGCCCGAGGCCTGTGCCGCCGTATTTTCTGGAAATAGACGCGTCTACCTGCGAAAAACTTTCAAAGAGTTTATCCTTATCTGCTTTATCGATTCCAATCCCGGTGTCTTTTACTATAAAAAACAACTCTATCTTATCGTTTACCTGCGCCGTCTTGACGGCTTCCACCGTAATTTTGCCTACGGCGGTGAACTTTTGCGCGTTAGACAGCAGATTTCCAAGCACCTGTACCAAACGCAGTTCGTCCCCTATGACGTATTCCGGTACCTGAGGCGATACTGTCATAAAAAAGCCAAGCCCTTTTTCGGTAAGCTTATTCATATGATTGTTCCTTACATAATCCATCATATTCCGAAAATGGAACCTTCGGGGTTCTAAAACAAATTTCCCGGCTTCCAGCTTTGAAAAATCCAGGATGTTATTAATAATCTTATTCATATCGTCACAACAGCGTTCAATCAACCGCAGTGATTTCATGATTTTAGCGTCCGAGTTTTCTTCCAGCAGCGCCCGGACATTGCCCTGTATCCCGTTTACCGGAGTGCGCAGCTCATGCGTTACATTTGCGACAAACTCTGATTTCACTTTCAGGGCCTGCTTTGCCTCCTGCCTTACCTGCTCGATTTCTTTATTTAAAAATTCCTTTTCCAGTATGTCGTTTGCCATACAGATATACATACCGCAGTCTGTACAGCCGTCTAAAATTTTTGCTTCCACAGGAAAACAGGTAAGATTTTTGCGGTACGCCGCAAGTTTTTGCAGCTTATGGCCAAATAAATAATCTGTCTTAAAGCCATCTTGCGTACTATAAAAGGTATTCGGAAAAATATCGCTGATATTCCTTCCGCACAATTCACTTTCATATTCCAGTTTCTTCTTCGCCGTATCGTTTGCATAGGAAATTATCCCGTATCTGTCAAACATCAGAATCATTTCCAAAGCGTCTTCTGTCGGAAATATACAGTTTTCCTGCCGTTCCATAACAGCCTCCTGCCTAAGACCTGAAAAAGGCAGCAAAAAATATTACATTTTCTTTGCTGCCTGCTTTCTGTTTCGAGTATTACGAAAAACCAACCATATTAATAACTTCCACAAACATTGAAGAAATCTTCTTTTGCAAGCCTCATGCATTCCAATACATCCGGTGAAAACTGTCCGCATTCACCGTTTATAATCATATTAAATGCTGTTTCCTTATCAAACGAACTCTTATATACCCTTGGACTGACCAGAGCGTCAAAAACATCCGCTACCGCAACAATATGCGCGCTAATCGGAATTTCATCCCCTGACAGACGATCCGGATAACCGCGGCCGTCCCACCGTTCATGATGGTGGCGGCAGATTTCATAACAGTATCGGTCAAACTCGCTCGTCGTGCTCCGGTAAAACTTTTTCAGTATATCGCAGCCAATGGTCGTATGCGACTTCATTATTTCAAATTCTTCATTTGTTAAACGTCCCGGTTTTGACAAAACAGCATCCGGAATACCGATCTTTCCAATATCATGCAGGACAGAGGCCCGGGCAATCTGATCTACCTGAGAATCCGTCAGGCCATACTGCGGAAAATTTTCCACAAAATATTTCAGCATAATCCTCGTCAGGTTCTTAATACGTTTGGTGTGTTCCCCGGTTTCGGCGCTTCTGGATTCTACAACGGAACTGAGGGCATCAATCATAAACTCATTGTTCTCATTCAGTTCTTTCTGCTGTGCTAAAAGCGCTTCTTCCTGTTCTTTTAAGCGCACCGCCATATTATGCTTATTCTGGTACAGATCAATAATATTCCTGCTTCTCTTTTTTACTATGTTCGGGTAAAAAGGTTTGTGGATGACATCCGCCACCCCGTAGGAATACGCCTTTTCTTCGCTGTCTCCAATCGTTTCACTGGTAATCAGAATAACAGGGATCTCTTCCAAAAGACCATGCTCCTTCATATATTCCAATACACCGAAACCATCCAGGACCGGCATTAAGATATCCAGTAAGATCAACACAATACCATGGTTGTTCTCAATATGGGAGATCGCTTCCTGCCCATTGCTCGCTTCAATCGTCTCATATGTATCCGCGTCATCAAACATCCCGTCCAGTATCAGACGGTTAATTTCTTCGTCATCGACAATCAAGATCCGCTGTTTTTCCATGCCAACTCCTTATTTCTATCACTCATTCTATCTGTCCGTAATCAATAAGTTCTCAATAATAAAGATACCACGATTATTGGTAAATGTCAATTTACAGTTCTATATTTCCGGACTGTGCGTCGTCAAACCCAATTCCCGCGCCGGATGCTTTTGGAATGTATTCTTCGCGGAGTTTGAATTTCGCCACAAGTTCTTTTAACATCTCCGCCTGGCCGGACAGTTCCTGGCTGGCAGCCGCGCTCTGTTCCGCTGTAGCGGAATTGGTCTGCACTACGCTGGAAATCTGATCCACGCCAACCGTAACCTGTTCTACCGCACCGGACTGTTCTTCTGCCGCATCTGCGATATGTTCTACGGCAGAAGCTACCACACGTACTTCTTCTACTACTTTTACCAGAGCCTGCGCGGTGGAATCTGCAATCTTTGTCCCGCGTGAAACGGCCTTAATGGAACTTTCAATCAGTTCCGCCGTATCTTTGGAAGCTACCGTGCTCTTGCCTGCGAGGTTGCGCACTTCTTCCGCAACGACAGCAAACCCTTTTCCTGCAATGCCTGCACGCGACGCCTCAACGGCTGCGTTCAGAGCCAGTATATTGGTCTGGAATGCAATATCTTCAATTGTTTTAATGATCTTGCCAATCTCATTGGATGTACGGGTGATTTCTTCCATAGCAGCCATCATATCCTGCATCTGTTTGTTACAGCCTTCCATTTCGTCTCCTGCAAGGCCGGACTTAGTTCTTGCTTCCAGCGCATTGTTGGCCGTTTCCTTAATCTGCTGGGAAATACCCGCAATGGTGGCCGCCAGTTCTTCTACGGCGGAAGCCTGTTCCGTTGCGCCCTGGGAAAGCGCCTGCGATCCGACAGATACCTGGCTTGCCCCGGAAGCAACCTGATCCGCGCTCAGGTTAATCTGTCCCAATGTAGAACTCAACCCTTTGTTCAGCTTACGGATAGAAAGTAAAAGACCCTGAAAATCCCCGACATAATGCTGCTCGGCATGCGTACGGACGTCAAAATTGCCGTCTGCCATTTCCTGCAGAAGCATAGACGCGTCTGAAATCACATCGCCTAAAATTATCGTCATGTTCCGGAACGCATCTGCCAGGCTGCCCATTTCATCTTTAGACTTATATGTTATGTTGATATCGAAATTTCCGCCGACAATCTTTTCTGCGGAACGTTCCAGTTCGTCCAGCGGACGCTTAATCGATCTGGTAAGGTAAGTGGAAAGAAACAACGTAATCACCAGTGCGCCGCCCGCCATAGCCAGCTGGGCAATGACCAGCATCCTCTGCATTTCGGTTGTGGACTGGTAATCCTGTTCCGCGGACTGCTCTGCAACAGAACTGATCTGAATCAGCGTATTTACGGCTTCTTCTACCAGAGGCTGATACTCATCCAACAGCATATTCCTTGCTCCCTGCATGTCCGTCTCCGCCAGCTTAACGACTGCTTCCTGCAGTTCAACGGCCTCTCTGATATTGGCGGAAAAAGCATCCAGTAACTCGGAATCGCCTTTAAAATTCTCAAAAAGCCACGTTGCATTTTCTTCCAGCAGCGTCATTTCTTTATCAAGATCCGCTTTATGAGTCTGGCTTTTCGCGTCGTCTTCTTCTATCGTAATGAATGAAATATCCTTTACAATAATCTGAAGGCCGCGCCGCATGTTCATAACTTTGTTCGTGATTTGATACCCGACGTGATAAAAATCCGAGTACTTTTCTGCATTTTCCCTCAGCCCGTAAATCGCGCTGGCAACCGTTGCGCAGAAAAGCAGGATGATGATCATAAATGTCACCAAAAGTTTTGTTCCGATTCTTAAATTCTTCATTTTAGCCCCCCTGTGTTTTTATGATATTTTATTATACTCGAAATTTGTCGTTCTGTCTACTCTATTCCAAAACTGGAATAAAATTTCATTTCGGACAGGTTACAGTCATACTCTTTGCACCGGCCTTTCCGTTCTGAATATCCGTTTTTCCTGAAACTGGCCTGATTGTTTTTTCAAAAATTGGCTCTTTTCACAATACCACTGTATGCATATGATAGAAAAAAACAAAAGGAGGCACTTTTCATTATGGAAAAAAATCTGAAAAAGAAAATCCTTGCAGCCCTGATGGCTGCACTCACCTGCATTGCAACGATGATTCTAAAGCTGCCCACTCCAACTATGGGATATATCCACATAGGCGACGGAATGACGCTGCTGTGCGGATTTTTACTGGGACCCGCTGCAGGAGCGCTGGCCGCCGGCATCGGCTCCATGTTTGCAGACATCTTCTCCGGCTACGCCGCCTTTGCGCCCGCTACGTTTTTGATCAAAGCGCTGACCGCGGGAATTGCAGGCCTATTATTCCGTCTGTTCAAACGCCGCCCAAAACAGCCGCAGCCTTATCAGATTTTTGTAATTGCAAGCGGCCTTATCGGAGAAACCGTGATGGTAACCGGTTATTTTCTTTATGAAACGGCAATCGCAGCTTTTGCCGCGGGCAGGCTCACTACTGCAGCCGTTGCCGCCGGAGCCGCTTCCGCTGCCGCCGGAGTCCCTTTTAATCTGGTACAGGGGTTAGCCGGCATCCTAATCAGCCTGCTTTTATTTCCCATCCTGTCCAAAGTACCGGATATAAAAGAACAACTCTTATATTAATCCAGGCTGAGCCTGTACATTGTTGCGGATGAATACGCTTCCCCCGCTTTTAAAAGAGGCGTTTCAAATAACGGGATATTCACGGCGTCCGGAAAACACTGGGCCTCCAGGCAGAACCCATGGCGTTCTCCGTAAAGGGCGCCTCCTTTCCCCTTATGCGTTTCGATAAAGTTCCCGGCATACAGCTGTACGCCGGGGCGATCCGTATACGCGTACAAATGAATCCCGGTGGCCTCGCAGATCGCCTCTGCCATCAGCCCAAACCTGCCGCCGCCGTCCAGCACAAAATTATGGTCGTAGCCTTTGGTATAAACAAGCTGATCATAATCCGCGTTTATTTCCCGTCCGATTTCTTTAAACTCCCTAAAATCAAGCGGCGTTCCTTCCACCGGGCAAATTTCCCCTGTCGGGACAGAACCTGTGGGCGCAACGGGGGTGAACGCATTTGCGTAAATCTTTAATTTCTGTTCTCCTATGTAACCGCTGTCATGCCCTGCAAGGTTAAAATAACTGTGGTTTGTAAAGTTGGCTATCGTATCTTTGTCGGATACCGCTTCATAGTCAATACGCACAGCGTCGTCCCCGGTCAGCGTAAAAGTAACTTTTATCGTCATATTTCCCGGAAAACCCTGTTCCAAATCCTTACTGAGCAGCTTCATTGCAACGCTTCCCGCTTTCTCATCCACCCGTTCCGTATCCCATACCCTGTGGCTGACGCCATTGCTTCCGCTGTGCAGGTTATTGGCTCCGGAATTGGCTTCTAAGGCATATTCCACACCGCCTATTGTGACCCTGGCGCCGGAAATACGGTTTGCATTCCTTCCGACGGTAGCCCCGAAATAATAGCCTTTCTGCTCCAGATAAGAAGCCGCCTCATCATACCCAAGCACTACGTCGCGCATTGTTCCTTCTTTGTCGCGGAACACAAACGAAACAATTGTAGCTCCAAGCGTCGTGACTTTTAACTGTGTCCCGTTTGTATTGGTAATGGTAAACAGTTCCGCTTCCTTCCCGCTGTCATCCGTCCCAAAACGTTCTCTAACTATCATGCTGCCTCTCCTTTCATCTTTATTGCATGGTGTTTTCTGCATTATAAACTCAATTATAACATATTACCGGGGATGTCTCCATTATTCCCTTTAAACCACAAAAAATCCCGAAAGATAACTGCTTCTTTCGGGATTTACAGTAGCGGAAGGGAGATTTGAACTCTCGACACCACGGGTATGAACCGTGTGCTCTAGCCAACTGAGCTATTCCGCCATAAATATATGGGACCTATAGGGCTCGAACCTATGACCCTCTGCTTGTAAGGCAGATGCTCTCCCAGCTGAGCTAAGATCCCATATGGAGCAAGTCATCCCTGACCTGCTCTGCTATTATATGATCATTTCTTCCAAAAGTCAAGCTTTTTTTTGAAATTTTTTTATTATTATATTTTGTCAATAGTTTTGCGACAACTTTTTTAAAAAAAATTTATGCCAATTTCTGTATTTCCTCTTCAAACAACTCTGCTGATGTCTTGTATTCAAAAATCCCCCTCGGATAATTGTTTATCCATTCTTCAATAAATGCTATCTCTTCATCTGTCCTATCGTCAAAATCTACCCCTTTTGGTATATGCCTACGGATAAGCCTGTTATTATTTTCATTTGTGCCACGTTCCCAACTGCTGTACGGGTGACAGTAAAATACAAATGTACGTTTTCCCTCTTTCAATACAGATTTTTCCATACCCTCATAGTCTGCAAATTCTACCCCATTATCTACGGTTATGCTTCTGAATACACTATAAAACATATCGCCCCATTTTCTCTCCAGTCTGTCTAGTGCTTCCACAACGGATGCTGCTGTTTGGTCTTTCAGCTTAACAACAATTTCATCACGGGTCTTTCTCTCTGTCAGTACAAGCATACAGGACTTTGTGACTCCACGCTGCCCCTTTACTGTATCCATTTCCCAATGTCCGAATATTTCCCGGCTCTCTACCTCTTCTGGTCTATTTTCGATACTTTCCCCTGCACTTGCCCTTTTCTGTACCTTTACTTTCTTATTATGTTTTTTCTTTTTGCTTTTAATAGGTAAATCCTTGTTTGTCAGCTTTAAAAATATGCCGTTGTCTATGTATCTGTAAAGCGTCCTTACGCTGATTGTTGTCTTAAACTCAATGCCCGACCTCTCAACCTCTGCCAGTGCTGCCTCCGGGCTAAATTTATCATCTACTATTTTACTTTCTATGTACTCTGCTAATTCCCTGTCGTTTCCTATCTTTAATGCACGGCCCTTTCCCTCCTGTGCGTAATCATGTGCTTTCTGCCCTAAATCGCTGCTATACCGTTCCTCTTCCGTATAATCCGAATTTCTATGTATATACTTCCCCTTGTCGTATTCCCTGTATATGTTGCTTCTGTGAAAATGTAATTGCTCTGCCACTTCTGCCTTTGAATGTCCGGCATTTAATAAAGCCTCCATTTTTATCCTGTCATTATGTGTCATTTGTTTAAATTTCCTCATAGTCGCACCTCCAAACAAAAAGGCAGCAAGGTTTTTATGCCCTGCTGCCCTGCCTTGCTTCTTTTAGTCCTCTTCGGTCACTTTTTCTATATCCCCGTTATCTATGTATACAATATAATCAAGCAAGTGCGTACCGCTAAACATTATCTTTGCGTCATGCTCTTCTCCGTCCACATACTCATATTGTGATACATACAGATTCCCGGCAACCTTGCTAATGCTCGCACTGGTCTTTGTCGTGAGGTTGATAACCGCTAAAATAGTTTCATCAGAATCAAAGTAATTTTTATAGCATGATAAGGCATATTCCGTAATGTCAAAATTGTTTTCCGCAATAACCAAGCATTTCCATTTTTCGGTAACGTCATTTCTGACAGAATCGTATTTTGTCGAATATACTTCGGTCATGTCTTTATCGCTTATGCCTACTATATTATCCCCTGTCCTGTGTTCTACTGTTTCCTCGGTCTGTTTTTCCGTTCCCGCCTGTTCTGTTTCTTTGTCTTTTTCTTCCGTTTCCGGGGTTGCTAAATTAGCAGTACCCCCCCCCCGAACTTTTGTTCGTTTTCGGTGTTCTGTGCCACCTGTTCCGTTGCCTTTCCTGTTTCCTGTGAATCGTCCTTGCTGCTGTTTGCCAATAAGCCATACCCCAAAAGCACCACAACGACCGCACCAATGATAAGATACTTTTTCTTCATAGCAATTTGCCTCCTTTGGTTTTGTGTCCGAATCGGTCTTTATTTATTTTGTCTATTTCTGCCGTTCTGATTGTATTATATACTTGCATAAGTATATTGTCAATAGTTTTTCGACACTTTTTGAAATTATTATTGTACGATATTTCTTACATGTCAACTCCGTTTTTAACAATACCTAAAATAAAGCAGATATATCCTTTGTTCCGTGCTTAGTGAGTTATCCAGTAGCAAAGAATTAAATTCAGCTTCCGGCATGATTTTAATTTTGATTCTCAACATTAGCAGAAAATCATATATCCCCCTTGCCAATTCAAGCATTTCTATACACCCCTTTTCTCGTTGATTGCTGCAATTACAAATTCATTACGGCTTTTATATCCCTGTTCTTTCGCTGCCCTGTCTATTTCCTGCATTTCCCCTTTTGGCACAACGACCGAAAATCTGTCATAGGCTTTCGCATTGTACTTATTTTTGCTTTTTGTACGGCTTGCCCTGTTGTCCTCTGTATTCGCCATTCTTCCACCTCCTGTATCATCTGATAATGTCAACAAATGCCTTATAGGGATTGTATCATACTTTTTATACTTATGCAAGTATACAATCTGCACAACTTATTTATATACTTGCATAAGTATTTTTGTGCGCTATTCCGGGTTGAAAATATACTTGCGCAAGTATATAATAGAATCATCAAAGGAAAACAAAAAGAAACGGAGGACTAAGGAAATGACAAATACAGAAATTATTATCAATGAAGCATTGGCAAACGGATTATATACAGAGGAACAAATAGAAAATATCCTCGCAAGCGGTCACATGATACCGTTACATACATTTAAGGCATGGAAAGACGCCGGATACATTGTTAAAAGAGGGGAACACGCAAGAATCACTACCCGCCTTTGGAAATTCACGAATAAGGCAAAGAAAAGTGAGGAGGCAGACGAAAATACAGAGGGTACAGAAAACAATCACTATTACTTAGCAAAAGCCTTTCTGTTTACCGCCGACCAAGTAGAAAAGATAGGCTGATAACCAATATAAAAGCTGCCGGGGATTCCCCGGCGGTATCCTAAAAGTGAGGTAAAAATATTATGGATTTTGAAAAATACGAAAAGTATATGGATGCAAGGGCAGCAGTCAGAAAAGAGAACGAACGCCGGATAGCGGAGAAATTTTCCGAATGTGAAAAATATGTTGCTGATAACTTCGTGTGCTGTGGCTGTGTCTTTACCAAACATGATGAAAACTTAAAGAAACAAGGGTTTATGATATGGCAAGACAACGGCACTATTTCCCATAAATGGCTAACCCTTAAAGAATGTGGCATTGCACCCCTTGAATTGCTGCCATATCCCGAATATAAATAAAAACAACCCCCAAAAGCTGATATAAGCCGTTGGGGGTTGTCTGCCGTTTCTTCCTGTATCCTATTTAACAAACCTGTCTTTTAACTCTTTCAATGTATCCCACCCATACATAGCGATATACGCCACAACAAAAGCTGCAAATACCGCCAACGCCACATAATACCATAGCAAAACTATATGTGCATATGCAACGTAAATCAATAATGCTGTCACGGTCACGATTAAGGATACAAGGATAACAAACGCCTTTGTAGGCATTTTCTTAATTCCCGGCATATCCTTTAACAGTTCCGTAATGAGTGATACCGCAAAAGCCAATACCCCCAAAATACCAATAATGGCAACTGAATATTCTGATACAATCTGCATGATTTTACCTCCGTTTTTTTGTGTCCGAATCGGTCTATTTTACATTTTCCTTGTCAACCCAACCGTAAACGCCTTTTCCGTCCTGTGAAATACAGTGATAAGGGTGTGCGCCCTTTGCGTTGATTGCCGTTACTTTACAGGTGCTTACAACGTCTTTCGTTGTGCCTGCCTGTTTTGCCGTTGATGACTTGTAAACTGGTCCCCCTGTAAATGTCAGCCGGTCCCCGCAAGATACCGTTTTAGGGTCATTGTCTGCGGTTGTTGCTAATTCCTTGATTGATTCCATATCAACCCAACCGTAAACGCCTTTTCCGTCCTGTGAAATTAAATGGTACGGGTGCTTGCTTCCGGGAGTAGCTGCCGTTACTCTGCACCTGCTTACTGTGTCCTTTGTCTTGCTTGCTGATTTCGCCATAGAGGACACGAAAACCCCACCGCCTATAAAAGTTACGCTGATACCAATTTCAAGCGATTTTGGGGCGTTCTGCGTTGTCTGTGTGGTATCCTGTTTCTTTTCTTCCTGTACGTCTGTCAGCTTGCTTTCTTTTACCGCCTTATACACCTTTGCCCTACGGCTTTCATATTGCCCCATTACGCTATCTTTCAGTGCATAGGCGTGTATTTTATCAAGTCCTACCTTTTCAACGCCCCCTGCGTCATTTCCGGCGGTTGTGGCTATCCTTTTGCTTGCACCGCTGCCCCCTTGATTCTCCAAATCCGCATAGTAGGCAAGTGCTTTTTGGGATACCAACCCGGATTTTACACCATTCTTTACATAGGCTGTTATGTCCTTTTCTGCTAAATCGTCCTGCGCTTCTTTCCCCTGTGGCGTTTTCAGCAGTTCGGAAATTGTCTTCGCCTCCTCTTCGGTTGCTGCCCTTTCCTGTTTGTTCCATGCGTCCGTACTGCTTCCGGCAATCTCATTATACAGGCTTTCGCCTAAAATCTTTTTTGCCTGTTCGGTATCCTTTTTTACAATGGATTGCAAAAGTGGTAACGCACGGCCCCAGTATGCGTTCCACTGGCATTTTCCTACGCTCATGCCGTGGCTGTTGTCGTTTCTGTTCACGCTGCCATAGTTGCCCTCCTGTGAATAGATGATACCGCTTGCAACACTGACAACCTTTTTTATTTGTGCTGTCGTTACTGCCATTGTATCCCTCCTATACTTTTTTTGTGTAACTCAAGCTGATGTACCCCGCACCGCTTTTTAATTTGCCCCATTTTGTGCTGCCGTTCATTTTCTCTCCGACAATGGTATAAACTTCCCCGGCGTGTACCTGTGTAGATACAGGGTAATTTGTACCCGGACCTTTTCGGACGTTCAAAACATCTGCGGTAATCTTTACCAAATAACCGCTTGTGCCTGTCGTTTCTTCCTGTTTCTTTCCCCCTACCTGTTCTGTCGTTCCCGCCGTGCTTCCGCTCATAGCTTTTTTAACGTCTTTGCGGAATTGTGCCATAGTAAAGCCGTATTTGTTCCAAATATGCTCCACATCTCCGTGATTGCTTGCAATTCCCCTTTTATGCCCCTCCGAATGTGAAATAATAACCCCGTCCTTTTCCGGGTTAAGGTTATATTTCTTGCACAAGTAGGCAAAAAGTTCTACCGCCGTTTTGTAGGTCTTTTTCACAAAATCCTTTGTAGCTGTCGGGTTAAGGTCCTTAAAGCTGCCTCCCCCTGCGTACTTGATTGTGTCCGGCTCTGTCATTTCTACGCCAATGTGCGTATTGTTTCCGCTTCCGTTCTTTCCGCTTCCACAATGCCACGCCCTGCGATTCCACGGCAAAAGCTGTAATACCGTGCCGTCTGCCTGTAATACGGCGTGTACGCATACATTGGCGTTGCCCTTATTCCAGTTATTGAAAAATACTGACGCTTTCGGCTGCGGGCAACCTACGGAATGTAGCATAAGCCCCTGTACCGTGATTGTCCTCCCGCAAGTGTAACACGGATTCTTAGTCACAATGCTTTCTTTAATGTTCATGGTGCTGCCTCCTTAAATGTTTATATTGTTTAAATCAACGGAAATATCCTTTGTTTCCTCCGGGTATCCCTGCTTGATTTTAACCAAGTTTTCCGCTTTCGCTTTCCAACAATACAACGCTATAACCGTTGTTGTCGGTGCTGCTATGTACGTTGCCAATACTCCAAACTGGCTAAAGTCTATCAGCGTAACCTTGATACCAATAGCCAACCCGATAAAGTAGGTAAACAGGACGGCAACTAATACCGCCTTTGTAAAATTAGGCTTTGCTTTTTTCTTTCCGTCCTGTCTGTTAAACCGCAATCTTTTATTGGCAATTCTGAATAAAAGGTAAAAAATAAAGAATCCTAAAAGGATTCCCCCGACAATACATAACATATATTTCATTTCCGCTTATTCCTCCTGTCCGTGTGCTTTTTGATTTATGTGCTTTTCCACTTTCCCTATTGCTTCTGTGACAGGTCCGTTACAACCCTGCTCTTTTAATCCTTTCAGACACGCCAAAACCGCATAAGTGAGTAAACATAATTCGTCCTGCATATTCTCAATGTCTTTCTTTTCCTGTTCTCTCAATTTTTCAATATCCTTAGTCTGCTTTTCCTGTGCCTGAAACCATTTTACAACCCTGTAAGCTGCTGCCCCTATCGCCGTTAATGCACTTAGGACTCCCGCAATGGTAATTATTGTTGCCGAATCAATGTACATCTTCCCTCTGCTCCTTTCTTATGAATAGCTTGTTAAGGCTCTGCCGTAAACCGTAGCTGTCGCAATGTGACAGAATCCCACGATAGGAAGCTACGGAACGGTCAAGCCTTTGTTTGCTTTCCTCACCCGCCCTTACCTTTTCAATCTGCTTTTTCAGATTCCGTTTGATTTTTACCGCCGTTTTCTTCTTTAATCTTCTGTGTGTTGCCCATATCCTGTAACCCACAAAATCAATGCCCGTACTGCATGGACGTATTGCCGTTTTGCTGTTCAAATCCAAGCGGAGGTTATCATCTAAGAAAACCCTTAGCAGTTCCTTAACCTCTGCTAAATACTTCTTATCATGGTGCAATATAATAATATCGTCCATGTACCGTATGTAATAGTGCAGTCCTAACTCGTGCTTTGCGTACTGGTCTACCTCATTCAGATAGATATTTGCAAACATTTGAGATGTAAGGTTGCCTATCGGCATACCCTTATTACATAATCTGTCCGTTACTTCTACTTCGTCCGGCTCTTTTCCGGGCGGTAATCCAAAATTCATGGATTCACAATTTATGATTTTCTCTAACAAATCAAGCAACCGTGTATCCTTTATTCTTCTGCCCAAGATTTTTAATAAAATATCGTGGTCCACCCTGTAGAAATATTTTGATATATCCATTTTCAGATAATAGTAGCGTTCCGGCTTCCTGTCTGTCTGCCGTAACCAGTACTGCAGTCTGTCCGCTGCCTTATGCGTTCCTTTACCACGCCTACAGGCATACGAATCAAAAATAAATGTATCCTCATACAACGGGAACAACTGGCGGTATATCGCCCATTGTACAATCCTGTCTTTAAATGGCAACGACATAATAAGCCTTTTCTTAGGCTCATAAACATAAAACGTATGGTACTTGCCTACCGCATACGTTCCATAAATCAATTCATTCTGAATATTTATTAAATGCTCTTCAAAGTTGCGGTTAAAAATCAATACATCATCACGGTATCTTTTCCCTTTCCTCGCTTCCTCCCAAGCCTTATATAAATTTTCAAAATCGTATATCTTTTCGTAAATGTTCTTTATGCTCTTCATTTCTGATACCTCATTAAAAAAGTGCCGTACAAACCTACTAAGTTTTTAACCCTTTCGGACGTGACAAATATAATTCTTTTCGGCTTACCGCTTACTAACTGTCTTTACGGCAATACAATATTTTTCCTGTGTACAGGAATGGAAAATAACCCCTTTAACCCTGTTTGTACTGTCCTTACAATCGTAATCATAAGGCTTCTTGACATAGGGGTAGAGCGGAGCGGAAACCAATGTTGTCGTTGGAGTTGGAGCGGGGGTTATTCAAGTTAAGAGCGGACGCACCCGAATTAGAGGTATTGTTGAACGCCGACCCCCGGATAGGCAACCACCGTAAATTAGTGATTATTTCCCAATGTATTTTTATTTCTGCTTTTCCCTGCTGTTTACCCAAGCCATATAACCGCCAATCATACGACCGATTTCATCTACCTTTCTAATCCATACTTCCCATGAATGGAAGTCTAAACAAGGCTTTTGTTTTTGGTATAAGTCCGGGTCCTTTGCAAGCCTTAGCAGATTTCTTAATACATCAACTTCAATATCTAAATCCTGTAAGGTTGTTTTCTTATAGTATTTCTTTTCAAGCCTAACCGCCATTTCCAACATGGTATACATTGTCTTTCTTATATCCCCCGCCAACACATACCTTTCAGTTTTCGGAAAATCCTTTAATTTCGGATTTCCGTACATTATCATTTCATAGATTTTTTCTTTTATCTGAAAAATGTCATTTCCGTTTTGTTTCTTTCCCTCCTGTACGCCCTTTGCTTCCTGCAACTCTTCCATATCTCTCCCTGTCTACTGATTAGTATTTTGCTACAAAGGGTGCGCTACCGCGCACCCTTTCAGTTATCCAGTTATCAGTTTACAGTTCACAAAAAGCGGAGCGGAAACCAACGCTGCCGTCGGAGTTGGAGCGGGGGTAATTCAAGTGAAGAGCGGACGCACCCGAATAAGAGGTAATGTGGAACGCCGACCCCCGGAAAGGCAACCTTTCGCCGTTGTTCCTCGCCCAAAAATGGTCATTGCCATAGTTTGCCCCCGAATCCGGGAACAACCCCAACGCTACCAAAAGTTTAGGTATACTTACCCCGCTTGCTGCTGCAAGATTCTTAAATATGCAGTTTGTGTCGTTACTGTCCGTGGTCTGTGTTGTAACTGTCGTGCTGATTTTCGGCGTTGCGTCACTTGCACTTGTACGGTCAATCTTTAAAGTGCCTGCCGTTCCCGGCTCTACCAAATTGCCGTTTGGCATGATTGCTTTCCAAAGTGTGCTTGCTGCCGACATATCGCAATCAATTTTCATGCTGTTTCCATAAGGGATAATCTGTATTTCCCCATTCATAAGCCTTAAACCGCCGGTCCATTCCCATACATTGCCGTTAAGGTCTGCAATGCCTGATGTATCGTGGTTGTGATACCATGTAGGCTCTCCGCTGCCTGTCAGCGTCCTTTGTGTTTCGCCCTGTGGCTGTATTCCCCTTTCGTATGTATGGTAATGGTCTTTGCCGTAGTTTGTATTGCCGTGCGGTACGGTCCCCATTTTCTGCGATAACAGATTAAGCACCGCAAAAATGCCTGTCTGATTCAAGTGCCAACCGTTGCCCTTTTTTCTGCAAGCTGCTAATGCTGCGTCAAACGTGATATAGTTTTTAGGCAACTTCATAGCTAAAGAATATGCACGGTCATTCTCTACAATGTTCTGAAACTTTGATACCCAAATTGTGTTTTTCTCATTCCCCTCCACAACAAAAAACGGCAATACCTCACTTGTACCGCCTGTGATAATATCCGCATAGGTCATTTTAGGAACGCCCACCATAATAGACGGCATACCTATATCATCATAGATAACCTTGTTTCCTGCGCCCATCTGTGCTACTGCACCCTGTAAATCATCAAAATTTGCCATTGTGTATTATCCTCCTTAAATTTAATCAGCTTCTTAAATCAACGCCCATAATGTCAATGTGCATTTCTTCATATCGAACGGCAACGGCACACGCTCTTTAATCGGTTTTCCGTCCTCGTCCTCTTCTCCTGTGTCTACCTCTTCATACTGCCTTGCCGGAATAGTTACCTGTGCCACATATTCCCTTGCTTCGGTATTTACGCCTACCGTCAAGCCGTCTGCCGTATCCTTGCACACATCAAGCGTAACCTCATAATCACGCTCCCGGCTCTTGCAATTTACCATAAGTTCATCATCACCGAAAATAATCTTTGTGCCGGATACCTCATAAGGGATTTTCTCCCCCTCGTTCTTTTCTGCTACAATAATCTTTGCTGCTGCCATTATCTGTTACCTCCCATTCTCTGTAACTGGCGGTATGCTTCCTGTGAACGTACCGCAATATGTTCTGCTGCTTCCCTCTGATTGGCACTTGCCGACCCATTTAATCCATAAGCCTTTAATACTGCTGCCGTCTGTGCCTTTCTTTCGTCATTCTTGATAATTACATTTGCTGCCATTATGCGTAACCTCCCTGTACTGTGCATTTCACGGATACACTTTTAGCGGCCCCGGTGTACTCAATCTTGAATCCGTTTAGCTGCTTATCGGTTATCTTAATATCCCCGACACCACCCGCCCCGTCTGCGTCTGCTTCCACATTTACGGTATAATCCAAATTGCCCCGTGGCGTTTTAAGTGCTACCGTCTTTTTTGAGTTGTTAAACGGGTATTCTTTCGTGTTGGTTAGGGTTGTTTCTATGATTTCCCCCTGTAACCCCTTGATACGGCTTTCTGCCATTTTAACCTTTAACAAGGCTAATCCGGCAACTTCCCCGCTTGCAAATACCCTTTGTTCCAAATCATTGAAATTTTCCGCATTTTGTGGCGTACCCTCTTGTATTACCTCGCCCTCCACGGCTTCATGCGTAATTGTTCCGTCCGCATTGTTTACCTCTTTGTAACGGTTAGAAAACTGCGTTACATGGTCTTTCCAAATCTTGAATAATCCCACTGTGCTATTCCTCCTTAAAATTAAAGCTAAAGCGGTACAACACGCCCTGTTGTACGCCTTTTAGGTTGATTGCTTCGGTCTTTTCTGCCCACAACTGATTAGTAATATCATACAACTGTATTTTTGTAATCGTTGTGGACCCCGACACTTGCGGGGTTATGGAAATACTAAGTGCTACCCTGCCGTCTTTCAGACGTTCCCGGCTTTCAATTTTCGCCTTGTGCAACACGCCCCCATACTCGACCTTAGCATAAGCAATGTGTGTTTCAATAAACTCCTTGAAACTCTCAAAGGCTCTTTCTGTCAGCATTTTCTTTCTCCTTTACTTTTTATTTGCTATAACCGATTTCTACCGCAACGCTTAACCTCGTATTGGTAACTTTCGGTATCTGCCGTTGTTGCCATTCCCTTATCAGATATTCCTTGCTTTTTGCTTCTGTCCGGCTTCGTTCCTGTCAAATCAGAATCATACTTTGCTGCGTCCGCTGCTGCCTGTGCTACCACCGTTTCAACCGCTGCCCCTCCTGCGGTATCTCTGTAAGGTTCTGTGCCTGTCTTTTGTTTCCCTGTCCGACCGTGGATATATTTATAACCCATTGTGTCCGAATCGGTCACAATATCGCTATCCTTTGTTGCAAACGTGATATTTCTGTAAGGTCTTGTACCTGTCGGCACGGATTCCGCAATATATCCCGCTGCCTGTGTCATTATGTCAATAACGGCATTTAATACAACCCCCTCTGTATTCCTGTGCGGGTATGTTCCTGCCCTTAGCTGCCCTGTCATTGGCGTTTGGAATAAAAAATACTCCGTCTGTGGCATGATGATAATGCACATGGAGCATTGATAATATAATCCGTCCAAGTGGGCGGTCAGCCGTTTGTATATGTCAACGGTGCTTACAATTTCGTCATAATCCACCGCAACCCTTGAATTTGTTGTATCAAGCACGATACGGAAATGAAAAGGGCGTCCGTTATAGTCGTACCACTCTTCTATCTCGCTTTGTGGATGCAAGCCACCTAACGCCCTTTCGGTTGCCCCTGTCGTTCCTAATTTCTGATGTACCCTTATGCTATCCCGGATAATCGCCCTTTTTGCTTCTATCGGATAATCATAATCGTACCAGTCAACGTGCAAGTCATACGCCAACACGTCAAGCCATGTTTCCGATAACTCTTCTATGTTGGCGTATATAATATTTTTCTTTGTTTCGTGTGCGGTTATATGTAATTCCTCTGCTATAAGCTGCCCTAAAGCAAGCATTGATTTATCTTTTTTCAATGCCGGGGGGAATTTTGTCATAAAATCAGCGTCTTTAATTTTATTCATCTTCCACACCCCCAAAGGTCACGCTTTCCTCCTTTACCACCGCCACGCTCCCTTTTGGTATCTGTGTGAATACAGGGGCGGTTATTTCAACCCTTTTTATCCCCGATTCCATAAGCATAGCATTAAAATAGGACGGGTTAATATCCCGCCCCATTTTTGAGGTCTGCCATAATATGTAATTTTCCACCGCCAACGCCACCGCCTGTTTAATGTCGTTGGTGCTTAGTTCCTTTTCCTTTGATATGAAATATTTTATGTTTATGTCAAATTCTACCGTGTCGGGTGCTGCCACTAATACGGTATCCGTCATTGGTCTAATTTCGTCCCCGCTTAGATAATCCCGTACTTTGTCTATCAATTCCTTATCCGGCAATTCCCCATTGTATAGCATAATCCTTATATCAGCTACTCCCGGCTGCGGACTCTCTGCCGATACGTCACTAATTTGTGCGGACACGCTTTTAGCATGATATATATAACTGCCCCTTGACCCGGCTGTTGTGTAGCTTTCTTCGCTTTCCCTCATGCGGTTATAATAGGCTGCGTCTTTTTCCGCTTCGCTGCCCCCTGCCGTTTCCGTAATGTTCATTACCTCGTTGAAATACAGAAATTCATCTGATACAAGTTTGTCAACCTGTCCGGGTACAAACCCATTCCCGATTTCCCCGGCTGTCGTGCATACCGCCGGAACGTCCGCATAATCGGCCCCGGCTTTAAATATGATATGCCCTACCGTGTCAAAGTTTATTGTGCCGTCTACCGTTACCTCCATTGTGTCCGTTATTATAAAATCCTCTGTCAGCGTCTTTGTAAGATAAAACCTAAGCGTTGTTTTCGCTGCTTCCGGCTCTAATCTCGGTACATTATGGAATATCTCACTAAGGGAGTCCAAGTTCTTTCCCTCTGCATACCGTGGTAAATTCTGTTTTGCCGATTCATTTATCAAAACTCTTTCCTGTATAATCACATCTGCAAGCCAAAGGATAAACGCCCTTACAGGGTCAGCCGGGTATAGCTTCCTTTTTGTGATACTCTCATATCCGGCTATCAGCTTATTTACAAGTGCTTCTGTATCTGTATCTACAAACTCAACCTCCGGCAAATTACTCGGTATATTCCTCGTTGTCGTATTCGTCTTCGATTTCCCCGACGATTTCCTCCAATATATCCTCCATCGTAACCAGGCCTGACGTACCGCCATATTCATCCAGCACCACAGCCACAGCCAGCCTGTTTTTTTTCATCTCCGCAAGCAGTTCCGCAACAGGCTTGCTTTCAAATGTAAAATAAGGCTCCCGCATATATTTCTCCGCGGAAAAGTCCTCCGGTTCTGCAAAGAAAACGTCTTTCACATACAGTATCCCGATGATATCGTCCAAATCCTCGCCATAAACCGGCATACGGGAAAAGCCCTCCTGCCGGATCAGTTCAGAAAATTCCTCATAAGTAACCTCATTGGATACCGCCAGCATATCCGTTCTGGGCGTCATAACGTCTTTTGCTTTAGAATCCCCAAAGTCAAACACATTGTTAATCATTGTCCGTTCATCAGATTCCAGAACGCCTTCTTCATGGCTGACGTTCACAATCGTTTTCAGTTCCGCCTGCGTAATCAGCGGAG